>Ga0180430_10003924_pt1 | contig 12692 bp, 4 predicted proteins | sample SS_ome_9_FD_132999 | JGI IMG/M metagenome (GOLD analysis project Ga0180430, IMG submission 132999) | Hypersaline lake sediment archaeal communities from the Salton Sea, California, USA - SS_1_S_2 metaG | ecosystem: Environmental > Aquatic > Non-marine Saline and Alkaline > Hypersaline > Sediment... | reverse complement strand
TGGCGTAAACCGTGTGGCGATCTTTCGCAGCGACATAGAGCTTGCCCTGGACGCAAGTCATCGCCGTAAGTTGTCCGCCCAGGTCGAGCGACCAATCCAACTTCGGTTCCGCCGGTGCACTCGATGTCGTCACGCCGCTTCGCAATGGGTCGCGTCGATAGGTCGGCCAATCTTCCGCTGCGACGGGACGTTCTCCGCCGGTCGCCAACTTTCCGGCCAACTCATACGCCGGCCCCTCTTCGAGTCGCGGAAGCTGCGAGGGCTCGACTTCAGTTTGTCGGGCCGACAGCGCGTTGAAACCGTCGAGCTTCCCTTTAAGGAAACACGCACAGGAGTGCGGTGGCACGTAAAGCAGTCCGGCCGCGGGCATCACGCCATACTGGCACGTTCCGCGAACCCAGTGATGTCGCGTGTTGACGCCCGACTCGAGCTCGACCATTTCGGTCCCCGCACGGCCGATGACGATGTAATTGCTCGTCGCCTTATTTCGATAACATCGATGGTGGGGCATACCGGCATTGCCAAACGCCTTGGCCGTTTCGATCGATTTTAGAACTTCGCCCGTATGGACGTCGCGACCCTGCGTGAAGTCGGGCCCTTTTCTTGCACCACTGGCCCCCATCCAAAGAATGTCGTTGATAACGAAGACGTCGGTTGGTGCGTTGTAGCCTTCAGCACCCGGGGCGGACCAATGTTTTTCGCCCGTCTTTAGGCTGTAGACGTTCATTACTGTCTTGCTGCCACCGCCGCCGATGCTAACAACCCAGTCGATGTCCGCCGTCGGATCGGCGGCCGTGCCCGACTTGTCGGCACAGATAACGACGTCGTCGTAAATCACAACCGTCGAGGTCGCCCACGCTTTTCGTTTCGTCGTCGTAGACTGAGCGATCTTCCAATGCTCTTTCCCGCTGGCCGCGTCGAGACAAATCAGCTCGGCCGTGTTCTGGTAAATCATCGCATCGCCGTCGGTCGTCAGACTGAGCGGCAAAAGTTGTTTCGTCGTTTCGTCTTCCTTCGACCAGAGTGTTTTGCCCGATTTCGCGTCGAGAGCGACGATCTTTAGATTCTTGATCTGCGGAACCGCACCATGACGTTTCGCGGCATCTGCGCTGAGCTCGTCACGCTCGCCGACAACAACGTATAGCTTGCCGCCGGAATAAATCATCTCCGACGCGTCTTCGGTCTGCTCGTACGTCTGAACGATCTCACCCGTGCACCCATCGATCGCCACGACCGGCTTACCATAACCAAGTGTTACGAAGCAGAGTCCGTCGGCTGCAACCAATCGGCGAGAGATCTCGGCCGGTCCGCTGCGGAATCCACGCTTGTGACCTTCCCAGGGGCCGATCTCTTTTTCCCATAGCGGCAGACCGTTATGGGCGTCGCGCGCGACCAGTCGCCAGGCGGGCGGCAGATCGATCGAAGCGGTCGGGCCAAAGTCGGCAATCGCGTAAATCTTCTCATCCGCCTGCACGACGGCAGAGACCGAGGCGAACTGCTCGTGGGCTCGGGCCCAGCGAGGTGTCGAGATCCACTGGTAATGCTGCGGCGGTCCGACTCGCTGATCGTCGGCCACGGCGTTGTTCGTTGCGTCGCCCAGGTAGTGGGTCCAATCGTCGGTGTCTTCGGGTCGCGGCTTGACCGTCTTTTTCGGCATGCCGGGAAGATCGGTTCGGATCAAAACGCCACCGGGCGAAAGAACACGCATCATCTCGTCGTTCGATACATCGAACGGCTGGGTAACGATGAGCGTCGAGACAAGACCGTCGACGTAGGGCAACGTCGTTCCATCGAAACGCGCGGCCGAAACATCACCCAGCACGCCCGCCTTTTCGGCAGCCGCTTGTGCGGAGGTAACCTTCGCTCGGTCGGTATCCAGTCCATGGACGCGAATCCCAGGTGCCGTTTTCAGATCGGCAAGCGACGCATCGCAACCGAGCTGCACGACCAGGCCGCCTTGCCTGTCCGCCAAATCCGCAGCGCGGGTCTGGCCGGCAATTGCAACCGTTATCAACAATCCAAATAAAACGACGCAACGAGCCATGCGGGAACAAATCATCATAAATCTCCTACGCGCAGAATCCACCCACGGAAAATTTTACATAATAAATAGTATATCTTCTCGCAGCAGCGAAGCAAATCAAGGCAGGCAATCGAGCCATATCGGCCGAAAAGTGCAACAGGTGAGATGCCGGCCGGCGCGAACATCGAAATTGCCGATCGACTGTGTTATTTTAGACAATCTGCAAGAAACAGGCAATAGAAGATCGAGTTTACGGGCATTAGTGGGAAATTTAGGTTCGGATTAGTGCAGAGAAGTGACCTTTTGTATATGCATCCATCCGCACGATGGCCCTCCGAGGCCGTCGAGAGTTGAGTTCGCAGCGGTTTTCAGGCAGGAATTACCCAAAAACAGCAGCGCATAAGTTTTCACTAAGACCGAAGTCAACCGTTGCCGATCGGGAGATCGGCGTTCCCAGGAGAACCATCGCACATGCCTAAAATCCAAGTATCTTCGCGGTGACGAGCCACTGAAGCTCGCCCAGACCGCGGGCGATTTCGAAGTCGAAACGGACCAAAGCTGAGGCACCTTTGGCGAATCGGAGGGCCGCATCACCGCCGATCAGGGCGGCCAACTGGAATTCAACGTCCGGAGAATGCCCGACCCAGGCGATTTCGGTCGCGCCCTGTCGCGCCTGCGTCGCGGTCCACTCGATCGCTGCATCGAGTCGGCCCCCCGGTTCAAGGGCTTCAAGATCGACGAGCTTGCAACCATGGCCCACAGCTTTGACAAAGATCTCGGCCGTCTGTCGACATCGCACGTAGGGACTCGTCGCTACGATAGACGGCCGAACGCCCGTCTCGGTTAGCTGGCAAGCAACTTGCAGCCACCGCCGTCGCCCCTCTTCGGTGAGCGGCCGACGCGAGTCATCGGCATCCCACTGCGGTCCCCGCGCTTCGGCCCAGGCATGTCGGATGATATAGAGGTTGATGGACATTCAGGAGTTCCAATGTTCGTAGTGCAAAAACTGCTTTGTATATCGAGTTAAGTGGTCTACAGCCTAGGGGTTAGAGGTTCGTTGTTAGTATGGTTCTATTACGTCGGTTCGCTCTTCGAAAACAAGGTGGAACGAAACGTTTGCCATTACACAAGCTATCAATCCGCCCGCAAATTACTAACCACTCAACACCAACCCCTAACCACTTCTCCGGTCGAGCTCAAACATAGAAGATACTCGACACCCGGTCAAGTCGACGTGCCACCGGGGCGACGCATTCTTTTGGAGAATCCAGTTTCCCCTCTTTTTTATCGGTTCGTTTTATTGGATAATGAACGGTGCAAGGCAAGATCCTCCACAGAAAATTACGAACCATGAAACACTCCGTCTCCACGCTGATTCGTAGGCTCGTCCTCTTTGCACTTTTCTCATCCGTTCTCTACTCGCAAACCGCGGCCGGCGAAGTGAAGTTCCGAAGCTTTACGATTATCGCGGACGAGGATTTGCGGAAAGCTTGTTTGCCCGAGATGTTGAAGCTGAAGCTGATGACGTTTCTGGCGGAAGAACCGGGCAGCAGCGTGACGTTCGACTCGGTTCGGATCGAGAACGATTCGCACCTGCCAGGCGCGGCGAAAACCGACGGACCGCAAACCGACATCCTAATTTATCTTCAGTCACATTCGTCGTCGGACGAGAAGATTGTCACGATCCAATGTGTCGATTGGCGGCACGCAGCGCGGCTGACCGACATGGCTGTTGGCGGAAAAATCGATGACGTCAATCATCTGGCGGATGAAATCGTGGGCATCATACGTCAGACGCGCGAGCGATATAAAAACGGAATCGATCGGATCGTCGCAATCGGCCGCATCCATACGGACGAAGCCAACGCTCGAGTCCTGATCAATTCAGCGATTCGCTGCGAGCTTTCCAAGCAGCCGGGCATTGCGGTGCTTGAGGATGACTATATTGTTCGAGTTTGCGAAGAGCTAAGGCGTGCCCGTTTAAAACCTGATCTGCAACGACTGGTCGCGCTGATCGAGGCCCGATGTGTGTGCAAGCAGATCGAGCTAAAATCGAGTTTCGATTGCCCGATCCTAACGATGACGGTCGACGTTCATAGCTGTCACGATTCAGAGCCGCAACAGCTCGAGTATGCCGATCGGGAGTTTAAAGATATCGAGACCGACATGCTCGCGAAGCTTACCGCGATCATCGCGGCACAAGATCCGGCCGCGCCGGTGCCGCTCCAGCGGTTTGCAAACGTTTGGACCGAATCTTCGCGTGAAGCGTCGCTTCAAGGCGATTGGCCCTTTGCGATTATGTTGCGCGAACAGGCGATACTGTTCGATCCGCCAACGGAAGACGATCGGCCCGGCCCGCACGTCGAAATGTGCTGGCTCTACGATCGGTTCGTTCAAAAACCGAACGGCGAATTCTGTACCAATATCGCTAGCCAGCGAATCGACGCTCTGGTCGGTTTCGGCCACCATGCCCGGCAGGCGATCGCACGGCGGGACGTAGACATCGGACGTGGTCAGTCAATGGTCGGGGCGCTTCATGAATTTTCTGCTCGTATTAGTCATCATCGAGGCGATCGAACGGTACCGACGCAGATGATTCAGTATTACAACCGCTGGATGTGGTCGATCATCCCAGACCTGTTACGCCTGGAAGAGAAACCGAGGCGCGGCATCTTCATGCCAAAAGAAAAGGACAGCAAACAAGATTATTGGCCGCGCGGCTGTGGGGTTCATGCGTTGGGGAAATTCGACGCAGTCAAGCTGATCGTCAAGCTAATCCATGACGATGCACGCTTCAGTTATTACAGCAGGGCAATGGATGCATATAAAGATCAGTATCGCCAAAGAGCGATCGACGTGATGGAGCAACTTATTCGCTTGTCCCGCACGCTGAAGGAGTGCGATCTGCCGCCAATGATCGAGCCGCAATACATGCCCACGCTCGAGCGAATGTTGGACAACGGGAAGCTTCGTAGCTGGTTTAGCCACGAGCAAATGAACGAATGGATCACCAAGCTTCGCAAAATCAACGAAGATTCAGATTGCCCGGTCGCGACCGTACTCCTGGATAATTGGACGGGCAACGCTCGCGTCGAAACCACGGAAGCGAATCTTAAGGCCGCCCGCGCGTGGGAAGATACGATCCACCCGGAGACGAAGAAGCACCATAACAATCCGGTGGGCGAGACGATTCGCAAGTACATCGCGACGCTTACGGAACGTTTACCGCCGCCGCCATCGGACCCAACTGACGATCCGTTCGGCATCGGGGCCGCCGATAATCCATTCGGTCCGCCGGTAAGAACGCCGGTTGCTGGCGATGATCCGTTCGGTCCGCCGGTAAGAGCGCCGGTTGCTGGCGAAGATCCGTTCGGTCCGCCGGTAAGAGCGCCGGTTGCTGGCGATAATCCGTTCGGTCCGCCGGTAAGAGCGCCGGTCGCTGGCGACGATCCGTTCGGTTCGCCGGTAAGAGCGCCGGTTGCTGGCGACGATCCGTTCGGTTCGCCGGTAAGAGCGCCGGTTGCTGGCGACGATCCCTTCGCACGGCCGGCCGTGAAACCTGCCTGCCCTGCTCCTGATGTCACCACCCCGCTACCACCGAAACCGAAGTTCGACGATCCGAAGATCATCGTCGTCGATAATAAAGGTTTAGAGATGCTTGTGCATTTCGCAACCGGCGCTAAGGTTCCATATTCGACGATTCCCTTTTTCGAGTCGCGGATCACTTATCAGACGGTCGCCGAATTCCCCGCTGCGCTTCGTGTCGATTCGATCACGCCCTTGGGCGAGCGGTGGGACGTCGCACGGGTCAAACAATCGAAATATCTGCTCCGCGAGGATGGAAAGCTTGATCCGCTGGCGCCTGACAAGTCGTCACCGACGATCGAGATCGCCATTCACAAGCCATCCCAGCGATTCTGGGTCGCCACCGAGCGGTCGGGAATCTACCTGACCGACGTCGACGGCAACGTCTTGGGGCGGTTCGACGAGCATCTCGACATTCCGCCGCTGATCGCGCCAATCAAGGCAGAGAATCATTACGGCGAGCCCCCGTTCTCTCAATTCGTGCGTTTCGTGCCGATCTCGGCCGACAGTTGTCTGGCGGTCGCCACCAGCGGACCTAGGCGCAAAGTTTGGATCGCTGTTCTATCGCTCGACGCAGATGGAAAACCGCACGTAAAGTTCCTGCTGAAAACAAAGCATATTTACGCGACCGACCGGACGGCCGACAATCTCGAGGTCTCGTTCGAACCCTCGGTCGGCGACGATCCGTACGCCGACCGCCGCAAGCCTTCCGAAGGTCCAAAGATCGCGATCGGACGCAAGATGTCGATCATCCCCGACACGCATCCGGACAACAGCCTACTGATCATCGATCTAAAGACGCACGAAATGGAAGTCGTCCGTTACGATCGCAGCCAGCCCTTCTCTGTCGAGAATGGGGTATTTGGACTGAAGTGCACGACGGTGAAAAACACGGGACCGGAAAACGTCACGTTTCGCGTCGGCGGGAAAAAGTTCGGGCATTACGAAATCCAACGTAAGGAAAGCGACGGCGAATTTCAAACGATTACGAAGCTCTCGCCCGATTATCGGACGGGCAAAAGAACGTGGAAAGCGTACTTCATCCACAATAAGTCGCACGCATGGTTGCTCTGGGGCATCGACGCGTACAAGGTCGACCTAGCGTCGGGCAAGCTGCTGAAAAAGTTCATCTATCAGCAAACTTATCCGCAGTTCGTTACGACCAATCGATACGGAACCGTTATGCTCAAACCGACCAAGCTGCTGCGTGTGATCACAGATGCAAAGGAGCAGACGGCCGATCATCTCGAAGATACCTTGAGCAATCAATACAAAATCCCGGCCGACCGAATCCCTGAACTTGGCGAGCTAATCCACCGATGCGATCGCAGCGGTATAGGGATCTGCAAGACCGAAAAGATCCCGGGCAACCACATGTATCACTGGGCGATTCAGATCGGGCGAGATTCAACGCTCGATCCGAAACTGCTTGCCGATATCACAAAGTTCCCGAACCTCTTGCAGGCGTACGTTACGCGTGAAAAGATTTCGCCGGAACTGATCGCCTCGCTGGCCGATTTGCCCGAACTGGAGTTCCTGCACATCGTCGGCACCAAGATTGCACCCGAAGCGCTTCGGCCGCTTGCACGGATGAAGTCGCTCTCGAACATCAAGCTTTTTGTCAGGAATCTCAACCGCGAAACGATCGAAAGTTTCCCCGATCTGCCACAGTACAACGGATACGTGACGATTTACGGCAGCGATCTGAAGAAAGAAGACATCGAGCGATTGCGCGAAAAAGTCCCAGCAGCGAAAACCGTTTATTGGTGGCGAAATTAGCAGAATGAATGGGATAATGAGAAATCGAATACACCGACCAATCCTTCTCGTCGCGGTTCTCGTTTCGACGATGTCATCCACGGTCTGCGCAGGCGAGCCGATTCGGTTTCGTAGCTTTACGATCTTCGCCGACCTGGAGTGTCGCAAAACGGCGCTGCCGGAACTTCTGCGAATGGAACTGATGAGCGACCCGATCGATCCCGACCCACGGATCGCGCCGCTCGACAGGGTCAGCATCGGACGCATCCGACCGATCGACACCGACCTGCCGCAGACCGATATCTGGGTATTCCTCGACACGGTCATAGTCAAACCCGTAAAAATGCTGCGGGTTATTTGTGTCGATTGGCGACGGGCGGCCCGACTTTCCGAATCGTTCTGCCCATTCAACGAGCGGAATGCCAGTAGCATGGCCCTCGGAGTAATGATCTCGCTAACGGAGACCCACCGTCGATACGCCGACGGAATCGACCGCATGGTTGCGATATGCCCGCTCCGATGCCTACACGCACCAAAGTATAAAATCAAAACGAACCATTCGCTGACGCACCTGATCGGTACGTACCTCATAAAAGAAACCGACGTCGTACCACTCGAAACCGAACGTATCACGCGCATCCTCCAGCAGCACGCGCAGGCGGGCACGCGTCCCGACCTGAGCCGTCTGACCGCCCTCATCACGGGCGAGTATTCCATCGTACCGCTCGTCGATCCGGAGTCAGGCCTGACCCAAGATTCGTCGCTATACGGGGAAATCATTCATAAGAAACACGACTCGAAACCGCACAAGATCGCGCTCGATATCCACGTCGCCACGGGCCCGCCGCGAAGCGTGCCTTTCGAGCAGGAACCGACGCCGGAGAAACTGCCCGAATTGGCAAAAGCGATCGCGCGGAACGTACCTGCCCCGCCCGACGATGTGGAAACTCGCACTGCGCTGCATCGGCGGCTCGTCGATCTGCTACGGAATCAATCGCAAGATGCCGAAGCGACCGATCAACGGGCGGCGACGATCGCGACGGCAGAAATCGCTGCGCTAATCGGCGGCGCGCCGGTCCGCTCGAACGCGGAGATGGCGCAGCTTTACGCCCGTTTGTTCGAAATGCCAAAAGGATCGTATTACGAGCACGTGAAAATGAATCCCAAAGATTCGTTCGACTATTTCCGCGGGTATTCGCACCTTATGCGGCGAGCGATCGGCGAGAAGTCGGTCGACCCGTCGACCGCGTTCGCGTGGCTCGATCTGTTTTACGAGGAGGACTCGAGCCTCCAGATTACGAATCATTACGCGCTTTCCGAGGAAGTGCACGTCGCGATTCGCAATCGCGTGATGCGATCGCTGGCGGCCGATCTGTTGCGGCTCGACGAATCGGCCGAATCGACGAAATCGCGGGCGGATATCTTCGCCTTTCTCGTTCGGAGTATTATCATCGACACGCTGGACGACCCCGAACGTTTCATCAAGAATAGCTTCCTCCTCCGTTCGCGCGAAGTGACGGCCGACCTCATGCAGCAGTTCGTGCATTTGGTGACCGAAACGTTGGACGACGACCTGCCGCTGCCGTGCGGGTCGCTTTATCTGGCCGATCTGACCCCCGTGCTTCGAAAGGCGCGCGATTATAAATGGCTCGACGACGATCGGATGGAGATGTGGCTGACCAAGCTCCGCGCCGACGGCGGGGACGCGGGTCGGCTCGTCGCTCGTTCGCTCGAAGATTTTTGGACCGGCAGGCCGCGGATCGAAACGATCGAGCAAAATTATGCGGCCGCGCTGAAGTGGCGAGAAATCTGCCCCGATCGATACCTTCAAGAAGATCCGCTTCGCATCTATTTATGGAAGCTCGAACGTACGATCGACCACTACCGCACCACGGGTGAAATGCCCGAGAAAGGCGATATTTTTCCCCCGTATAGCGCCGTGCGAACGATGCCCAAACATCCGCTCTACCGCCGCTTCTACGCACCCGACCGCGTGCCGATCCTCGCCCATCGGACGTACCATGATGGGATCGAGCCGATCATCGAGAAGATGCGCAACGAGGATTACGCGATCCCCTTTTATCGCTCGCGGATTACGCACGAGCCGCTTGTTAACATATTTCCGCTACAGAAAGATTCTTTCGCTCCTTCAAGATATACGAATCGGGTCAAGCGTTGTGGCGAGGTGTGCGATGTTGCTTTTATTTCCAACTCGTATTATTTGATCCGGCCGAACGGACGACTCGTAACATTACGTAACGATATACCCAGCGATACGAATCGCACGGTACGAATCGTCCCCAACGACCGGGCGAAACAGCTTTGGGCCGTAACCGAAATGTCGGGGATTTTCTTGACCGACTTAGACGGAAATATCCGGGCGACGTTCAACGACGAGATCGGATTTCCGCGACTGACCCGAGCACAGCAAACGACCCCGCAGTACGTCGATCTTCTACCGCTCGGCCCCGACCGCGCCATCGTCGCCGCGACGCATGGCAAAGACTACTGGGCATGGGTCGGCATTCTTGAGCTCGACGACGACGGTCAACCGCAGGTCAAGCCTCTCCTTACGCCGACGAAAAAGACGTACACCGACCCGAAGGCGGACAACTTCGATGTCAACTTCTTCCCGTCGATGATGGCGAATCCGAAGAAGCTCGATTACGAGGCACTGCCCTATCTCGATCCGTTTGGCGAAGCGAGAGGCAATCGCAAGCCGATCGCACCAACCAGTCCGAGTCCTTATCAGCCTTCCACTCCCAGCATAGAAGCACCTCGGTATCGACCCGCACCGAGCGGTAGTGGCACGACGATTATTTATAAGACCGACACTAGCACGACGAATCCTTACGAGCGCCCGAGTACGACACGAAACCCTTACGGGGGCGATTCTGCCAAGGAAATTGACGAAGACAACGAAACCATCCACACCGTCGCAATCGGTCGAAAAATGAAACAGAATGGCAGCGACCCATTTGGCGCAGCGGATTTCCAAAGCGCTGTTCTAATCGACATCGATACGCTTAAAATGACGACGAACCACAGTCGTTCGATACGCGAACTCTTCTATAGCAGCTCTAATAGCAAACCGAAGCTCGAAACAACGAGCCGTAGTCCGGACGGCGAGGAGTTGTCGCTCAAATACGACTCCGGAGAGCTATTCAACGTCACACGCAAGGTAAACGATTACGCGATCGAAACGATCAGCACGTCGATCCACTTCACCCATCCTGTGTACAAGAAACCGACGCACTTCTTCTACGCAGGTCGCGACGTCTGGCTCTTCCGCGAGGGCGAAGCGATCCGTGTGAATCTCGACACGGGCGATACAAGCGATACGATCAAAGTTCCAACAACACTTGGGAAGATCGTATCGACCAATCGCTGGGGGGCGGTCATTCATCATTCGTCCGGCCTGCGAAAGATCGTCCCGGACGCCCAGGCGCCGTCGAAAGATCACGTGCAAGATATCATGAAACGGCTCGGCGTGCCGGCCGACCGAACCGAGGCGACCCTCGAACTTCTGAGCCACTGCACCACAAAGAAGATCTACTTCGGCTACGACCAGCCGTTCCGAAATTTCACGGTCCCGTCCGGCGAATTGCCCTACCACTATTACGGTTCGTCGAAAAGCGGTGTCGCCGGCGTGCGGATCGATCGCGATTCGACGGTCGACGACGAGGCGCTCGATCGGATCGAGGCATTCCCGAATCTTCGCTACGCGCATCTGTCGCGAGATCTGGTCGATCAGAAGCTGCTCGAAACATTGGCGGCCTGCGATATCGAAACGCTCGAGATCGTCGACTCTACGATCGCACCCGACGCGCTGCCCGTGCTTCGACGGATGACGTCGCTTCGTTATCTATCGCTAGTGGGCGCGAAGATCGACCGGGCAACGATCGAAGCCCTCCCGCAGCTTCCGCAAGTAACGTGCATCGCGCAAATCTACGGCGAGGACCTGACGGAGGAAGATTACGAAACCTTCCGCAAGAAAGTCCCCGCCGCCCGGGGAATGATTCGGTGGAAATAGTCGCTGCGCGACAGTGGGTAGTGGGCAGTAGGTAGTGGGTAGTAGAATCGCTGCGACGTCGTGCTTGCAATCCACGAATGTTAGCCACGCGGACTTGTCCCGCGCTTATCGACGCGCAGCGGCGATCTGCGGCAGGGATAACGTGTTGTTGTTTTACTACGTTGACGTACCGATCGTTTTTCCGCGAAGATCATATCCAAGAATAACGTCCCACGTACTTCTGATCGACGAGTACGCCGATCAAACGCGTCGCAAGCGAGCGCGGCTAACGAAACGTCATACTTGCAATCGATATCATACTTCCAATCAGCGAATGTTAGCCGCGCGGACTTGTCCCGCGCTTATCGACGCGGAGCGGCGATCTGCGGTGGCGATCTGCGGCGGGGATGACGTGTTGTTGTTTTATTACGTTGACGTACCAATCGTTTTTCCGCGAAGACCATATCCAAAAGCAACCTCCCGCGCACTTCGGATCGACGAGTACGCCGATCAAGCGCGTCGCAAGCGAGCGCGGCTAACGAAACGTCATACTTGCAATCGATACCGCAGCGCAATACTACCCACTACCCACTGTCGCGCAGCGACTAACAACGCCCCTGATACATCCACAAACCCAGCGCTGGGTTATCGACGAAGAAGAACTCTTCGCCGTCGGCCGTGGTGTACCAACCGGTTTGGCGACCCTCGGGCTGGTAGCGCTCGATCATTGCGGCCAGGTCACCGTACTGGTATCCGACGCCTTCGATCTCTTCGCGGGTTAGCTCGCCCGGGCAATAGGTGATCGCGAATCGCTCCTCGCTGCTGCCATGGATCAGATGGGCGGCGGCCGACAGGTTCCCTCGCAGGTCTTCGTTCTCGTCGACCGCACGCATCACCTCGGGCGTCGTGCGATATCCGTACTTGCGAATCATCTGGTCGATGCCCGGGTCTTCGCCGAACGTCGCCACGGCCGGGCCCAAGATGATCAGCTCGCCCTCGTCCGCGATCGTCATTCGCGTTCGGTAGACGGCCTTATTTCCGAGCCACGTGCTGTGGAACTCCTTCGGATCGAGCCACACGACGACCTTCTTCGGCTCGCGGTCCATGATGTTGACATTAACCTGGACGGCTAGATCGGCCGCCGCTTCGAAACACTCGACGTCGTCGCCGATAAAGAGACCACGAAGCGCCAGCGACCCGTCCTCGCGCGGGCCGACCACCGTTTGCACGAACAGCAGCGGCAGGTCGCGACAGAAATTATCCTGCGAGTAGTTCAAGATCCGGCGGAGCGGCGTGTCGGCCCGACCCATCATT
>Ga0180430_10003920_pt1 | contig 12698 bp, 10 predicted proteins | sample SS_ome_9_FD_132999 | JGI IMG/M metagenome (GOLD analysis project Ga0180430, IMG submission 132999) | Hypersaline lake sediment archaeal communities from the Salton Sea, California, USA - SS_1_S_2 metaG | ecosystem: Environmental > Aquatic > Non-marine Saline and Alkaline > Hypersaline >... | reverse complement strand
CCTTCCCAAATGAAACAATGGAAGATCCCCTGGGAATCGAACTGAGTGGTACCCTGTCTCTGGCCTTTCACCGGGAGAACGGCATTCCCATCGGGCTCAACATAGGAAGTCCGGATCAGTTTTACGAGCTGATCTCCGGTGTGGGAGTTAATCCGCCTATCGCATTTCCCGAGAGCCATGCCGGAGATGAACTCCGTTATATTATGGAGTTTGAAAAGAAGTCCAATGAGTATGCAGGTCGACTGAAAGAAGTGTATGACGCCGGAAGTAACTCCACGGTTGAATACCCGGAATCCTATCCTTATGCTTCACCTATCAGGGCCAATGGTCTTAGCTCTCAGTTACGGCTAATTGCCAGACTCATCAAGGGGGGGATAAAAACCAAGATTTTCCTCTGTCGTATAGGGGGCTTTGATACACATGGCGAACAGGTTGAGGAACATGATCCGAGTCTTGGAACCCATGCTGCCTTGCTATATAATATGTCTGGTGCAGTAAAAGCCTTTTACGATGATCTGAACCAGCTTGAAATCGACGAGAAAGTACTTTCACTAACCTTTACCGAGTTTGGTCGCAGGGCCAGATCCAATGACTCTTACGGAACCGATCATGGAACAGCCACTCCGGTCTTCGTATTTGGAACCCAGCTAAACAATGGGATATACGGGGTGAATCCTTCCCTGAAGCCGGAAGACATGAATAACTACAACCTGATCTATAATATCGATTACAGGCAAATCTATACTTCCATTATCCAGGACTGGTTTGAAGGAGATAATCAGGCCCTTATCGATACCGGTTTTGATGATTGGGTAGATACCCGATTACCTATTGTGGATACCGGGGGGACACATGCTTATAGTCCGGGAAAGAATCCCACATCCCTGTATCTATATCCTAACCCGGTACAGGACATGCTTTATATCCAGTACAACCTTGAACTCAGAGGAGCGCTTAGTCTCCATGTGATAGATGCTGCCGGTCGAAGACTTAAATCTGTGCAGCAGGAGGGAATGTTTGGTCCGAATGCTACTACCCTGGATGTATCGGATCTGAAAGAGGGTATGTACCACCTGCAGATGATTCATCGCGGTAAGCGGATGCATAGCAGCTTTCTTAAGTTGTAATTAATCTTCTTCAGGGACAAAGAGGGTAGGAGGCATTTTATACAAAAGGGGGCGCTTGTATTTGCCCAGGGTATAGATACCAGCCAGTACAGCAATACCCTGATCTGCAGTCTGGATGATGTCGCGAACTTCCACACCTTCGTCAAATTCCCTCTTATGTGTATTAAGCAGACTATCTGATTCCAGTGCATATTGATAAACCACCAGGGAGTTATCGTTGGTCTGGGAAGCAAAAAGGGTGAAGTTTTCTGTATCCGTTTCAAGCTGTAATGCCATTACTGCTGCCCGGTATGTAAGCTCATACAGAGGTTCGGCAGGCATATCCTTAATGTTTTCACTGCTGAGTACATCTATTTCGGCACCGGCCATGATGTAGTTGTTTCCTTCATAGTAAGATGTAAGCCCAAACAGGCTCCCGGATTTCTGGATCAAAGAACTGATCCCCTCTTCCGTCTGGAAAGAGTATATGTTACCAAGGGCCGATAAGGAGCTTCCATCGAGAAAGACAGTCCGAAAGGTATAATTGTAGAAGCAATTCACAAAGTACCCGGAGGCGGAGCTGTTACTATAGGCGCCGATAAAGAAGGAATAATCCTGTCCCATCTTGTTCAGGTGGCGCTGTACCAGGTATTCCAGGTCGGTATTGACATTCAACTTATTACTTTGCTGAAGCTGAAAACTGCTGTTATATTTAGCTATCCATGAAGCACTGGTCACAAAATCATAGCCCAGAACCAGGAGGTTTCCCTGCGCATCGGTATAAGCGTAGAGGGGCATGGTAATATCCAGTGCACTCTGTGCTGTTTCTGCTCCGTTGTCCGGATCCACTGTTACGACGTAGGCTTCAAATAGCTGATTCATGGCCACAAAGCTTACAGAGCCGTTCTGAAGGATTAGTTTTGAAGAGGGAGCCAGCCACTGGTAGTCCATGGTCCATGTAACCTCTCCGGAGGGAGAAGTGCGAACCAGGGAGGTATATGGATATTCAATATCGGAATTTTCGTCCTTTACTGCTGAAAGTATTATAAAGCCTCCTCCTGGCATTTCCACTACACTTTCGGGAAAGAGGGCCAGCTGCTCATCAGGATGGTTATAGATCTTCACAAAACCATCCTCGGGCATGATATCCTTCTGGTTTATCTCGCATGCGCTGACAAGCAGCAACAAGAGGGAGGCAAGGCTAATATGGCTTATTAGTTTTCTCATAGCATTAATAAAAGCATTCAACATTGCTGTAGTGCTTCTGCTTTGAAAGTGAAAAGAGTATAGAGAGGTTTATTTGCAGGTCATTCAGCATGATGTCATCCTGGGCAAAAGTAGAACCACTACCGGTCTCAAAACGCTGCTCTTTATTGGTAATATTATGCAGCCCCATATGGTATCCAACATTCAGGTCCAGAATCACATACCTCAGATCAATATAGCTTCCGGCCACAGCTCCTGCAGTAAACTTTGAACTGATAAAGGTCTGGTTGGATGCATCAAGTGAACCCAGCAGGCTACTGTACGCAATGGAAGCACCAGCATATGGTCGGAAGCGTTGTAGGTCGAGCCGGTACCTGACTTCAAGAGGAATAGTGAAGTAACGAAGAAGGTAGGGAGTTTCCTGTTCCACTGTCTCATTGGTGAAGACTACCTCATTGAGCTTAGAGAAGCGGTAGGTGTAGGTACCTGGCTTAAGCGCAACAATAAGAAAATCGTTAAACCATTCGATCTGTACAAAATACTGGTTTCCAATATTTTGAAATATGTTCGAATAGTTATTCAAATAGTTTTCCCCACTCAGGTCTTCATAAATATTATAGGGTTCCAGGTCAAGGATCTGAGCCATGTTGATTCCTCCTCCGAAACCAATCCGGAGCTGGTTTAAAAAGCCTGCGTTCTGAGCATGGATATTAGCGCTCAGTATCAATCCCAGCAGAACAATCCGTATAGTAAACTTATTTCTCACTCTATCAAAACAGAATTTATGCAAAAAGGTTGCACATATCTGTCATAAACGGAGAAATGACATAGTATGTTATTCCTCCGGGACATTCTTTTGCCCCGGAATTTAAGATCTGTTAAATGGAAGAGATGATTTTCTTCAGGTTGATGGCACTCCGCTCCGCATATTTTAAGGGCTCGGGGGGGAAGTCACTTTCTATAAACAGCTGGTCGATTCCCGCATCATCCAACTGGCTGAGGATGGCTTTAAAATCAATCGCACCTTCCCCGATAATGACCTGCTTTTTCATTAACTCCATAAGCATAGCCATTTCACTACCTGGATCAAAAGTAGTGTAAGGCTCTTCCATGGGCTTGTCTATATCCTTGATATGTAGTAGCTTGACGCGTCCAGGATACTGTTTCACCAGTTTTGCCACATCCACTCCTGCCACTGCCGCCCAGAAAAGATCCAGTTCAAAAGAGACCAGGTCCGGATCGGTTCCTTTTACCAGAATATCGAATAAGCTACGTCCATCATGAACCGCAAACTCCCCGTTGTGTGTGTGGTAGCCATAGCGGATCCCCCCGGCTTTGCAGCGCTCTCCAAAGTCATTATAGAGTTCTGCAGCTGCTTTGTATTCATCCACTGTTTGTCCATAAAAAGCGGGACTCAGGATGTATTTCTGACCAATGATATTAGCTGCCTCAATGGCTTCGTCTATATTGTGTTTCAGAGAACTGTCTGAAATATGAGCCGATGTTGATACCAGGCCCAGGTCGTCAAGCATCGTCCGGATTTCCCTGGGAGTATGTCCATGGTAGCCATAGCCACTCAGGCCCATAAAGGTCACCAGCGGATTATTTTTTATTTCTTCCTCCGGACTGAAATAGTAAGGTCCTGCAAACTCCAGATTTTTATACCCATAGGCTGCCAGTTTCTGTATAGTACCGGTAAAATCGTCGGAGAGGGGTTTGGCCATTGTATATAACTGGATGCCGATATCCCTTGTAAAAGCTGATCTGCAGGAGACAAACCCTGTGTTAAGCAGGGAGACTCCCGCAGCTGCAACTGCACTATTTCTAATAAAAGTGCGTCTTTTCATGTCAGGCCAGAACTATTGCTTCTTCGTCATTTTCATGGGGAATTCGCCTCCCTGAACAAAAAGGAAACCATTGTAGGCATTCTCTGTAAAGGTTCCTTCCAGTTCAATGAAATTCCCTTCAACTTCGAATTCAGATTTCAAAACGCCTTCTTCTATTGTTAAATCCTCAATTTCCATCTCTCCCATGGGATTGACCATCTTTGCTTTCAGGACGCCTTCAACTTTCAAAATCTCAAAGACTCCGTCGATATCTACCGGAAGTTCTTCAACTACATAATCCCATTGTCCCAGGTACGGGGCATGAGGATCTTTGGCAACTTTTGTAGAGGCGCATGAGGAGAAGGCGAGGATTACTGCAAGTAAGAGTGCAAAATTTCTGGTGGTGTTGCTTTTCATGATTTTCTTGATTGAGTTTATAATGTGTTAAATATACACAATAAAAATTATTCCGTGCAAGTGTTTTCAACAAATATATATATAGATATTTCGTGGTTCAGGGGACAGACGATATTTTTACAATGCGGTGTACCTCTTTGATCAACAGGGGGAATGCCGGAGTCAGCATATTGTGCCCGTATCCATTCATTTCAAAGAGCCTGGTATCGGGGTGGCCAACTACCTTCATCATTCGCATCATGTAGGCATTTTCTTCGTATCTGCCCATCATTTCCAGCTCTCTGTCTCCTGTGATCAGTAAAAGGGGAGGAGCGTCCTTGCGCACATGATACAGAGGAGCCAGGTCGTCAACCACAGGCTGTGTCCCTTCGATTCCCCGTTCCTTCCTTACCGTGAAATGGGTAATGGTATGACCGCTGAATGGGATCAGGCCTGCGATACGATTGGCATCAATCTCATGTTTCATCAGCCACCTTTTATCCAATCCAACCATACTGCACAGGTATCCTCCGGCCGAATGTCCTGTTATAAAAACCAGATCCGGATTACCTCCAAATTCTTCAATGTGATTGAATACCCAGGCCACAGCCGCAGCGGCATCTTCAATGTAAACAGGAGCCTTGACTTTTGGAAATAGACGGTAATTTGCCGCCACCACAGCCATTCCCTGCTCCCTTAGCTCGGCTGGTATGGATTTATTTCCTGAGCTCAGCCCACCCCCGTGAAACCAGACCACAGTGGGAAATCTCTCTTTATTGTCGGGGTAGTATAGGTCGAGAACACAACGCTCTTTAAGGTATTCATCAGTAAGCGTATCTGAATCTGAGTAGTAGTTAATGTCCGTTTTGGTAGTGTAAGTGCTTTGCTGGGCTGAGGATATTACACAGATAGCAGCAAGCAGGATTGCAGTGAAGAAGTATTTCATAATTCTGTCGATTGAAAGGTGAAGTCAAATATAAAAAAGCTATTTTAGATGCCTATCCTATTTATAGATGAATCAGTACGCTGAGACTCTTGTACAGGAAATAAAGGTCAGATCGGTCCCACAGAAAGCTAACTGGTGGAACAGTTATATGAAAGGTGAGATCCGGTTTATTGGGACAAGTATTCCCGAAATCAGGAAAGTTCTCCTGGAGAGGAACAGGACGGAGGATCTGGATCAACTTCCAATGAATCAGCAGGTAAGTCTGGTGAATGGTCTGATGCGAAGTGAACTGGCCGAGCATAAACTGGCAGCCATCCTCTACATGCAACTCTTCTGGCTGGGAAAGCAGAAAAATTCCTTCCTTATGAGCCTGATCTCCGACTGGTTTACCGAGAGGTATATTCATGACTGGAATACCACAGACTGGATCTGTGTAAAGGTACTCACCCCCTTAATTGATTCGGGGGATGAGCAGGTGATCTGGATCCTTAAAAGATGGAACCGTGATCCCTATCTGTGGAAAGCCCGTGCCTCTCTTGTCCCTTTTGCCCGGGCTAAAAGCCTGCCTATGCATGCAAAATCCATCAGAAGTTTTTCGGATTTGCTGATCCGGCGTGAAGAGCGCTTTGCAAAGACTTCCGTTGGTTGGGTGCTGCGTGAATACTCCAGAGTGGATGTGGACTTTGTGCTTGATTTTCTTAGCAAACATGTGAAGTATACCCCCTGGGACGTAAAAAGAAATGCCCTGAAATACCACCGAAAAAAACTTAAGGAATTATGAGAACGCTGTTTATCCCTTTTCTTGTAGCAATTGTAATTCTTTTATCTGCCTGCGATCCGGGCAGTACAATGGGTGAGTTTAAACTATTGCCAGAGCCAAAATTAGTTGAGTTTTATGGCCCCAGCGACCTGTATCCCGACTCGATTAAATATTATCGTTTAGCGGATGGAATTCCCTTACCGCTTCCTCCCGAATATGTTGAGGGTATGGAAGAAACCAATAAGATATCCGGGCCCCAGATAATTTTTCGTGACGAGAAATCACTGGTGCTGAGTGATGAAGGATTCAGGCTGGATATTTCCCGGGACCAGGTTACCATCAGCGCGGACAAAAAAGCAGGACGTTTTTATGGATACATGACCTTCCTCCAACTGGCGGAGGATGCCAGGGAACAGGGCCTTCCCCTGCCAGAGTGTCATATTGAGGATTACCCTGAGCTAGCATACAGGGCTATTCATCTGGATATGAAGCACCATATGGAAAAAACGGAATACTATTACTGGCTGATCGACCGCCTGGCCCAATACAAAATAAATGCAGTAATCGCCGAGGTGGAGGATAAGCTGGCTTATGAGCGCCAACCCAAAGTGGGTTCTGCGGATGCCCTGAGTATAGAGGAGTGGCAGAAGCTAAGCGAATATGCAGATGACCGTTTTATTGAAATCAGTCCTCTTATTCAGGGACTGGGGCATGCGTCCCATATTCTGAAGCATGACCAGTATAAATATTTACGCGACGATCCGGCAAGCGACTGGGCCTTCAATCCATTGCTTCCGGACACCTATGAAGTGCAGTTTGATCTTTACCTGGATGCTCTGGATGCAATGCCTCATGGCAAATACCTGCATGTTGGAGGAGATGAGGTGCACACCACCGGGAGAGGAAGTGGAAAAACGGAACTGGAGCTACAGCTCATCTGGTTAAACAAGGTGTGCCAGTTTGCAGAAGAACAAGATCGTATCCCCATCTTTTGGGACGATATGCCCATCAAATATGCCGGGCTCTACGAAGCCATGTTCAATACCGGGCACTCAAAATACGAGATTGACAGATTGTGGAAGGAAAATGAGCACAAATTGCTGGATTACCTGGATATGTTTCCCGATAACTGTATCTACATGCGATGGAACTACAGTCACCCGCAAGCCGAAGGGAATATTAAAGCCATGGAGTGGTTCTCTGAACAAGATCTTCCGGTTATGGGTGCAACTGCAGGCCAGACACGCTGGAAACTAATGCCTCAGAATGAGAGTAATATGGAGAATATCAGATCCTTTGTGAACACCTCGATTGAGATGGGAATAGATGGCCTTTTATTGACCCTTTGGGATGATGATTCGCCTCATTTTGAGCTCTATATGCGTGGAATCCTCGCTTTTGCAGAGTATTCATGGTCTGGAGATATCAGGAGCAAAGAGGAGATAAAGGCTGCTTACAGACACCGGGAATATGGTCATGCACTTTCGGGCGAGGAATATGGATTTGTAGATGATCTTGAACATGCAGTGGACTGGTGGAATGCCGCCCTCTTAAAATCCAGCAGTCGTAACAATCTGCGAAATATGGAGGATCCCACCGAGGCGGTGATTGATCTGCCTTTCTCAGAAGAGAAGGGGCAGTGGACTGAAAAGTATTCAGTAAAGCTCCAGAATGCAGCACTTTCCATGAGGTACTGTAATAGGGCAATTGCAGTAATCGATACCATGAAGACCTTAAGTAAACGAAACTTGTACCGCCTGGAGGTATATGAACAGGTAGCCAGGCTGGTTCAGTTTTCCGGGAATGCCATGCTGGCATTGCAGTATTATAACATTGCCTCTACAGAACAGGAAAAACAGGAGGCACTGGCTTTAATTAAAAAACTACCACAGGAATTCGAAATTCTTAGAGCCAGGTTTGAGGAAGTGTATGCCCGGACCCGGATTCTGAATAAGCCCGAAGGCTATATACTTGATCAGGATCATCACCTTCATATGGCCAACCAGAGTCTCAACTTTGACTGGCAGTTCTGGTCAGAAATATATTTTCTGGAAAAACTAAACGAGCAAATCAAGACACTGCAAGAATGAAACAAACAAAAGGATTACTGGCAATTGTTCTTCTCAGTCTGACCGCATTTTCTTTCGGTCAGAAGAAGTTGAACCTTGCAGCTGTACTGGAGGATCAGCAGGTAAAGGTAGTGAACCGCACCATCTCAATATATGATATGGATCCCGCAGCTCTGGAAATGGATGCGGCGGAAGGCGATGGATTGGCTGTATTGAAGGAGCTTACATTTGAAACAGGGACCATAGAATTAGAGCTTCTGGGAGAAAACAATCCTGGTAAAAGCTTTATAGGAATTGCTTTCAACATTCAGGATAAAGAGAGCTTTGAGGCAATCTATTTTCGTCCCTTCAATTTTGTGGCCACCGAGCAAATGCGGAAAGACCATATGCTTCAATATGTCTGTCATCCCGAATATACCTGGTATAAGCTCCGGGAGGAGCGCAGCGGAGAGTTTGAAAATGAGATTTCATCACCTCCTGATCCCGATGGATGGTTCACGGCCACTATTATAGTCCTGGAGAAGACTGTTGAAGTCTATGTAAACGACCAGGCAGAACCGGCCCTTAAGGTAGAACGTCTCGCCTCGTTTAAGTCAGACAAGATCGGACTCTGGGTTGGGAATGGTTCCTCCGGAAGATTTCGCAAGTTGCTTGTGTCGGCAGACTGAGCTATTTCAGTTCCACCTTACCGCTTACTTTCTCCGTTTCTCCCCGGATCTCATTGTAAGCCGCTATCATCTCTTTCAGCTTTTCGGCCTGGGAATTGGCCAGGTTGTTGAGCTCGCCAATATCTTCTTCCAGGTTATAAAGTTGATAATCAGGGTTATTGCCAAGCTCGATATTTACATTCCCGGCAATGGCAGGTCCATCATAGGGAGGAATCAGGACCCATTGGTTCATTTTAAGGGCTGTTCTGCCGGTAGCTTCCAGAATTAGCTCTTGCCGGCCCTTTTCCTGTTTTCCAAGGAAGGTCTCGAGGAGTTCTTTACTATCACTGCTTCTGAGCTCACTTCCCACCAGTGCGGCAAGTGAGGAGAAGAGGTCCAGTTGCGATACCAGGGCATCTGAAACTGCAGGATCTACATGGCCCTTCCAGTAGCTGATGAAGGGCACACGGGTTCCCGCCTCAAAGAGGCTGTATTTACCTCCCCTCAGCGGCCCTGAAGGGGTATGTTCGCCCACTTTTTCAACGGCATCATCATAGTAACCATCGTTCAGAACCGGACCATTGTCACTGGAAAGAATGATCATGGTATTCTCAAGCAGTCCGTTTTCTTCCAGGGTAGCGATAAGCTCACCAATACACCAATCTGCCTCCGCAATTACATCACCCCTGGGGCCCATGCCGGTCTTACCCACAAAACGTGGATGGGGTGTCCGCGGAACATGGGGTTGTTGCAGTGCATAATAGAGAAAGAAGGGTTCTTCCTTATGTGCAAGGATGTATTGTTGGGCCCTGACCAGAAAGGTATCTGCCATATTCTCATCAACCCACCTTGCCTCAGTGCCACCTTTCATATATCCAATGCGTGATATACCGTTCACTACGGTATTGAAGTGGCCATGATGCCATTTCATTTTTAAGAGCTCGGGATTATCCATTCCTGTGGGTTCACCGGGAAAATTTTCGGTATAGCTGACCTCAATGGGGTCATCCGGGTCGGATCGAACCACCCTGCCATTCTCGATATATACTGTGGGCACCCTGTCCTGGGTAGCTGCCATGATATAGGCATAGTCAAACCCCACCTCGTTGGGTCCGGGAGCAATCCTGGTATTCCAGTCCACATGCCCATCGCCAAGTCCCAGGTGCCACTTCCCAACAATACCAGTATGGTATCCCTTCTCCCTGAATAATTTAGGAAGGGTCATTTGATCTGTTTGAATAAGCAGCGGAGCCGTTCCATCAAGGATTCTGGCTTTCTCGTTACGCCAGGGATACTTCCCCGTTAACAGAGCGTATCTGCTTGGTGAACAGGTAGCTGATGTGGAGTGGCCGTTGGTGAAACGTATTCCTCCCTGGGCCAGCTTATCAATGTTCGGAGTTTCTATTTCTGTTGCACCATAGGCACTTACATCTCCATAACCCAGATCATCTGCATAGATAATGACCACATTGGGCCCGGCAGCATCTCCTTCCTGGTCAGGCGAAGCATTACATGAGTTGAAGATAATGAATGAGGTGAGTAGCAGGGCAATAGTTAAGTATTTCATATTTTTAATTGAAGGATGAATGATTGAAGTGCATTTATATCGATCCTGGTTTCAGCCTTCCCATCCTTTACCTTTAGTTCAAGAGTTTGTTCACTCAAGTGGTCGTAAAGGGTATAATTTCCATCTTCTAAACTCCAGATGGAAATAATTTCGGGAGGTATGCGGAGCTCAAATCCGAAGCTGTCCTTTGCAGCAAAATTTACCACGATAAGCAGCCGGTCCTCTTCTTTCCAGCGAACATAAGAGAAAACCCGGTCGTTATACCACCGGGTTTTATCCCTGTTGTAGCTATGGATCTCCCGGTAATCGCCCATCAGGGCCCTGCTGTTTTTAGTGAAATTCAGGAGGCTTGAATAGAACTTGTGCAGTTGCTGCTCTCCGCTTGAAAGCTGAGCCCCGTCAAATTTCCCCTTATTCATCCAGCGCTGGTGTTTGGGGACCCCGATATAGTCGTAAATGGATGTGCGGGTGGGAGCGCCGAATCCGGGCTCTTCTGCACCAGGTTCGCCGACATCCTGGCCAAAGTAGATCATGGTGGGAGAAGTTCCAATGGTCGCTGAAACCACCATGGCAGGTTTACCCTTTTCAGCTTCTCCGGCAAAAGCCGGACTGGCAATACGCTGCTCATCATGGTTCTCCAGGAAATGAAGCATATGATGCTCGATGCCGGCCAGCTCATTCTGTATTTGTACAATGGCATCGGTACTTCCATGACCCTGCATAATGCTTTTTAGACTATCGTAAAGCTGGACCTTATCGTAGAGGTAATCCATTTTCCCTTTGTTGATATAATCCCTGTAGATGTGTGGCTGGTAAATCTCTGCCAGCAGGAAGGCCTCCGGACTGGCCATTTTGATGGCAGAATTCATGTAGCTCCAGAATTCCACGGGTACCATCTCGGCCATATCGTAACGGAAGCCATCTACCCCCATGTCTAACCAGTAGAGCGCTATATCCCTGAACTTTGTCCAGGAGTCAGGTACCTGCTTATCTTTCCAGAAGGCATAATGAACCTGGAAGGGTTCATTTTCATAGCCCTCGGGAAGTGAATTAAAGTCATGATTCCCTTGGGGATCAACTCCAAAATTAATTTTTACAGCCTCATACCAGTCATTCATATCGGGCTGGGGACTCCGGGATCCATTGCCGGTCCATTTGGCCGGATCTTCATTGAAGTAGCCATCTGCCCCGGGATGATTTTCACCCCCAAGCACCTGGTATCCATCCTTCCACCGGGGTACCCTGAAGGGCTGACCGGGGATGTAGTAGAAATTGTTGTCTTTCAGGTATTCCCGGGAAATATCATCTGATGCACCAAAATCTTCCACACCATCTGGATTGGAAAGCGAGTGATAGACCCTGGCTACGTGGTTTGGTACAATATCGATGATCACTTTCAGACCATGCCTGTGGGAACGTTCAATCAGTTCCTGGAACTCTTCCAGCCGCTTTTCCGGATCCACGGCCAGGTCGGGATTAACATTATAGTAATCCTTTACTGAATAAGGGGAACCGGCCCTGCCTTTTACCACATCGGGATCGTCACCCGGGATTCCATATTGGGAGTAATCGGTGACCATGGCATGGTGGAGCACCCCGGTATACCAGACATGAGTTATTCCGAGGGCTTTGATAGCTTCCAGAGCTTCATCTGTAAAATCATTAAATTTCCCCACACCATTCTCTTCTATGGTTCCCCAGGCTTTGTTATTTGTGTTGGTATTTCCGAACAGACGGGTAAATACCTGGTAAACATTTATTTTCATCTCTTCTTGTTCTTGTTTGCTTTCAGCTTCTTGTTGTGTATCGCATCCGCATAGCCAGAGGACCATGCTCATAGCTGCGATCAATATCTTTTTCATCCGTTCGTTTTTTCTAAGAAGTATCTTTTTCTCAGCGATTTGGAGCGGAATACCAGGCCGGCACAGGCTGTAAGAACAGCCACCGTAAGCAGTATTATGGCCAGTCGGGTCCAGTCCTCACCCACGGCTTTGCGGACTTCAATATATCCGAACATGGCACGGATCCATTCTGCTGCACCAAGTAGAAGTAATACCTGGATGCTCCTGGCCACCCAGGCCTTCCTGATCAGGAGCAGAAAGGGAATTAATATACTTACAATGACCAGCGGGAACAGATTTGCCCTCGAAAAATGCGCAGCCAGCAGGCCAAATG
>Ga0180430_10003918_pt1 | contig 12701 bp, 8 predicted proteins | sample SS_ome_9_FD_132999 | JGI IMG/M metagenome (GOLD analysis project Ga0180430, IMG submission 132999) | Hypersaline lake sediment archaeal communities from the Salton Sea, California, USA - SS_1_S_2 metaG | ecosystem: Environmental > Aquatic > Non-marine Saline and Alkaline > Hypersaline > Sediment... | reverse complement strand
GACACCGGATCGTTTCGCTGGACTCAGCCCAGCGCCAAGAACGCTCGCTCTCCCAGATACTCGGTGGTTTCACGGTCAGACCCATCCGCCGCGCCTCATCAACATATACTCGCGTTGGATACATCCCCCGATGGTGATTTAGAAGCGCCACCAGAAACGGGCCGGGATAATGGGCTTTGAGAAAAGCCGTATGAAAAGCCAGTTTGCCAAACCCAGCCGCATGAGCTTTACAGAAACTGTAGGATGCGAATCGAGTCAACTGCTCCCAAACCGGTTCCGCCGCTGTCGGTTTCCCCTGCCGCCACGCGAGCCTAAAGAAGCCATCCCGAATTCGGTTTAGCTCCTCATTCTCCTCTGGTGGTATCTCTCGCGAGCGACCGGAGGCTGCCTCACAGATCGCCCGGCGCAGCATATCCGATCCGCCGTAGTCGAGTCCGGTCACTGCGGCGGCAAGGCGCATGATATCTTCTTCGTAAAGAGGCAGACCATGGGTCTCTCGCAGGAGACCCGCCACATCAGGATGTATAGCAGTCGCCTCCTCCTCCCCTAATTCGCGCTTGATGTATGAACCCTTCATCCCGGAAGAAGAGGGTCCAGGTCTAATCAACGCGATCGCGGCAATCACACCTGCGAGGTCTTTTGTTTGCAGCTGCTTCTGCAGTGTGCGCATTGCCGGCGATTCCAACTGAAAACAACCGAGCGTCTTGCCACTGGCGACCAGCTTTCCAGTAGCGTGATCATCAAGTGACACAGGCTCTCCCGCTTCCGGCGAACCAGTCAGTAAGCTCGTCTCTGCAATTGTACCGAGGGCACGGTTCCCTAGAATATCGATTTTGATCAGGCCGATCTTTTCAATCGCCTTCATCTCAAACTGGGTAATGATAACTCCGTTGGCCGACCGCTCAAGAGGCACCAGTCGGCTAATTGGCCGATCGGCAAGCACAACCCCGCCGACATGAATGCCAATACCGCAAGGCAGGCCAGAGATACCGATCGCCAATTCCGCCGCCCGGTGGATTCGCCCATCGCTTTCACCTGTGAGCCGGCTGAGAACTGCCAAGCCCGCCTGATCGGCGGCAGCGGTATCGCCATCCTCATTTGATGATTTCATCTCTGGCTCTCCGAAGAAGAAACGCGGTAGATGCCGGCTAGCCCGCTTAATCTGCTCATCATCCAAACCCAAGGTGCGAGCGGCGGCGCGCCAGGCACCGCGGGGACGGAAGAACTGGTGAGTAGAGATCATCGCTGCTCGGCCGGAGCCAAATACGCGCAACATATAATCGATCACCTCACCACGCCGGTCCCAGGCAACATCGATATCGATATCTGGGTAATCCTTTCGCTGCAAATGTAGAAACCGCTCGAAATGAAGCTGGTACTCGATCGGATCGACGCCAGTGATCCCCAGCAGATATGCGACAAGCGAAGCCACACCACTACCCCGGCCCATCGTCGCGATACCCGATCGCCGCGCCCAGGACGTGACACGTGATGTCGCCAGGAAGTAGTCGGAGAAACCAAGTTTCTTGATAATCGCGAGTTCGGTATTGAGGCGCTGCCAGGCCTTAGGTGAGTCAGTGAAACCGAGGCGATGCAAACTGCCTTCACAGCGCCGGCGCAGCAGGCCATCGCTGTCGCTGCTGAGTATGGGAAAGATAAATCGCTCCGGCATCAGATCAGTGATATCCAGCCGGCAGCGCGCCACCAGTCTGCGCCCTGCCTCATAAGCAACATGATCTTTCTCAGCATAAGAGCGCACCTCACGCAGGCTCGGCAATGCGGCGGCACCCGGATGATCGTCCGGTAAAAAATCGCGCTGGACGATAGCGGTGAGCACGCGCATGGTTGAACGTTGTGATTCGTTTAGCATATTCGCCAGCGGCAGCGCTACCAGCGGCACCTCCAACCGGCGGGCGGATTTCCGTAGCTGAAACTCCTGCTGCGAAGAACGCGGTGGCCATGGTAGCAATGCAGCCGCACGCCCCTGCCCCGCCGCTGATTTCAGTTGACCTAGTAGCTCTCTCGCTTCGGTCAGAAAATAGAGACCTTGCCTGTTTTCCCGCAGCACCAACCATGGATCGGCCACCTCGCTTTCGGCCAATGCGGTGATGATGTGGCAGAGGTTATGATAACCGGTGACATCTTCACAAATAAGTAGAACAGTTTTTGGGTTCGCCGGATTAGCCACTTGGTCGTTAGCGCTAAGAGGCAGCTCTACACCAAGGGCTGGTTTGATACCCACCCGCCGCGCCTCGGTGAGAAATGGCAATGCGCCGTAAAGATTGCCCCAATCTGTCAGCAGGATCGCTTCGTAGCCCGTTTCCGCCGCGGTGCGCGCCCAGTGATCCGGCAGTACCGCGCCGCGAGAGAAGGAATAGGCGCTCACAACGCGAAGCGGGAAACGTTTCGTCACCTTGCGCCGAGATCGCGTCGTGTCCTTCATGCCGTACTTCCCGCGCTTCCCTTCCGGTGGCATCTACCGTGTTAGACAGGGAGTGCGCAAAACAAAACCATGTTTATCCATCTTCATCCGGCCCATTAATTCAAGGGATCCGCCGCGTAGAAGGGAGGTAAAGCCAAAACGATCGCGAATACCATCGACTGTATGATCGAGTTTCCTTTGACGCACTGCGTTTTCTTGCGGCCCGGCGGCAGGCGGCCGGGGAATAGATAAAGGCAGTGCGACCTCGTCGTCCTCGCGCGGGGCAAAGGCCGGGTCATCAAACAATGAATGCTGCCGCGATGATTCCAGCCGAAGGCGTGAAATCTCGATACCGATGTTTCGCACGCCCATCCGCCGATCGTGGAGTTCTATCAGAATCGCCCGCGCCGCCTGAAATATCTGCTCGGTCACACAGCCGTAACCCGATACACGTATTGCTCGCGCCGAGGATTTACCATCGGACCAGTAGAGGTGAACCCGCACTCGTCCGGGATCGACGCCGATCTTTCGAGCCTGGCCCGTGGCTCGCTCGGCTAAGTAGTGCAGCATCCCTTCTAGTTCAACGATGTCGGTGACAGGTTCATTAAACGAGGTCTCCCGGCGAATCGTTCTGGGCACCTCCCGCTGGTGCACCGCCCGGGTCTCACGGCCCTTCGCGCGTGCGGCGAGAAGCAACCCCATGTCACCGAACAGATCGCGCATTTGAAACGGTGACAGTTCGCTCATTTCGCCAACCCTTTTTATTCCCATCTCACGCAGCAGCGCGGCCCGGCGGCGTCCCACGCCAAGCAGCTCCTCAATCGGACGGGAAGCGACAAACTCAGCCTCCCCGCCCGGGCGCAGCCAGACGAACCCACCCGGCTTGGCCAGGCGAGTCAACATACGGGCCACCATTCGATTTGACCCAAGCCCCATGGCAACCGAAAGACCAGTCTCTTTCTGAATGTGCCGTCGCAGTTCATCGGCGGCGCGAATCAGATGGCCGTGCAGGCATTCAGTACCAGTGAGATCGATGTAGGCATCATCAAGATATGTTTCCACCGCCGGACTTAGCTCGGCGGCCAGCGCAAAGATTCGTTCAGAGAAAGCCCGATAGGTCGGTGCATGACCAGGCAGAATCACCAATGTCGGACAGAGGCGGCGCGCATCGCACAGGCTCATCGCCGCTCGCACTCCTAAACGGCGAGCTTCGTAGGAAGCGCTGGCGACCACGCCGGTGCCCACTACTACCGGGCGGCCCTGAAGACGGGGATTGCGCTGCTGCTCTATGGAAGCGAAAAAGGCATCGATATCCAAATGCAGAATCGCCGGTGACCGGCCCCAGGGCACACCGGCGCCTAATCGCCGGGGCTTCGGTTGATTCGATGTTGTTTTCATCCCTCGTACATGATCGATTCGGCAAGCCATGTCAGATCTCCTGTATCAAAACGCAGCTGGTAGATATCCCCGCTGTCGGCCAGAATTGAAAAGTAGCGGTATGAGCGGCGGCCCTCACGATCGAGCCAACGGCTGTTGACCCGGATCACCCGCAGACGGCGTTGCCCACGTTTAAAAAGCAGGGGTTCAATCTCACCGCCGCGAAAGTCCGCGCGCACCTTGATCGGCTCATCCAATCGTTCCCAGTGCACGGCTCTCTCCTTTCTCGAAACAGCAAAATCAAAACAGCTGCCGCGCCGGGTCCAGCCCGGTACGCGCTGAGAAAGGCAGCCTGATCAGAACTTGCGCGTCAGTCCCACAACCTTACCGCCGATGCGGAAAAAGGGATCACCCACCGGCACCCGGATCGGTTCGAAGGCCGGGTTGGCCGGTCGCAGCTCCACGCAGTCCGGGTCGCGATAGAGACGTTTGACGGTGGCCTCTTGATCCTCACCAACATAAGCAACGATCAAATCGCCCCGGTTGACCGGGGTGTCGGGATCAATTACCACATAGTCGCCATCGAGAATCCCCTCGCCAATCATGCTCTCGCCCACTACCCGAACACTGAAACGCCCCCGGCGATGCCCCATGAACTCGGGACTCAAATAGCCTTCGATCGATTCCACCGCCATCAGCGGCACACCGGCGGCCACCCGTCCCACAATTGGCACACCCCGGCCACCCCGCAGTTCTGGCCGCAGCATCCAGCGGCGACCCTGCCTGTAGAGGCATGATTTCGCCTCCAGCGCCGAGAGGTGCTGGTGCACCGTCGCGGGTGAGTTCAGCCGCAAACCGGCAGCGATATCGCGGATGGCGGGAAATCGCCCCAACTTTTCCACGTGATCGATGATGATCTCGAGAACTTCTCTTTGCCTCGGCGTTAGATCGTCCATCGTCTATTCTCCTTTGGCGAATCTCTCGGCACTCAGCAGGCCGTGCTTGTTGCCGCCGCGGGGTGTCGCTCTTCAGTCAGGCGCCCGGTATGCCCGCCCGAACGCCTGCTAAAGAAGAGCGGATCGGCTCCGCACATCATGCCGTCGCAATGATGATAAAGTAAAGATACCGAACAATTGTTCGGCATGCAAGATAAATCTTGTGGTTCCTAAATTGGGTCTACTTGAGCGGACATGATATTGGCAGTTTTCATTTGGGCGAAATGGTGAGATGGGTCTATTCCAAAACCATCGTTTTAACACCTAGCGAGCCGTTGCTGGTCTCTAGACGCAGAATAAAAACACCTCGCAGTAAATTGCTAAACTCACGCCCGCGCCCATCCCAGGCAATTGTATGGGTCCCCGCTGGATAGATCTTATCAGCAAACTGCTTAACCAATCGTCCCTGCAGATCGAAAAGTTCCAATGTGATCGGTCCTGCCTCAGTCAGAGCAAATGAGATCCGCCCCGGCAAACCGTTCGCCGGAATAATCGGATTAGGAAAACAGGCCAGCCTCAACTCGCCTGGATCACTAGAGGTCATTGATCCATCCTCTGGAGCATCAAAATCGTCATCCCAGGCAATGTCCATCAACGCATCAAACTCATATGCGCCCATGTCGATACCATCTCCGCTGACGCGCAGATGACCAATCAGATCCCGCTCCGGCAGATACTCCACCACACCAGCTTCCATCCCAGCGTCAATACAAGGCGAATCAGGCAGTAGTGAATATGGGTGATCGCCACTTAATAAAAACTCCGCGTCCAGATCGATATTCCCCGTCCCGCCGGCATAGAGTTCAATGTTGTTATAGAGCGTGTAGAACTCCTTGTTCTCAATCAACTGTGCGCCGGAATAGAAGTTCGTGAAATTAGAGCGGATGATATTGTTGATCAGCGGTGGTTTCGAGATGTGGCTCTCCAGCGCGGCAGCCTGATAGAAGATATTCTCATGAAGACAGCGATTGTTCACCAGAGTGTTGTTGTATAGGCGAGGGTAAGAGTAGGTAGTGTAAAGAACACTGCCTGAAAACTCCGCTTCATTGTCGATAAAAAGATTACCAGCAATCAGCGGCGCTGCATGGTAGCAGCAGAAAATCGCCCCTCCGAAGCCAGCTGAGTTTTTATAAAAAATTGAATTTACTATTCCAAGATTACTTGTACCGATAATCGTCAGCGCTCCGCCCGCTTCGGGACAAGCGGTACCACCGATTAGATCATCCCGTGACTCAGGAGGAAGCGGATCATACGACAATCCCCTGGCATACGAAAACTCACAATGAGAGATTAGAGATGGATCGTTAGATGCCGACACGTTATTAAACTCTATCCCGGCCCATCCCTCATCCGACATCTGATCTTCCGCGGTGAAGACAACCATCTGATCCGGTTCACCGGCGGCCCACAGCCGGCCCCGCACGATAAGCGTGCTGAATCCGACAAATTCAACTCGCGTGCCCGGTGTTATCGTTAGCGCTGCATCAGAAGTCACTTCAACCGATGAGACCACGCGCACCAAATCAGCATCCCAGGTTGTATCGTCAGAAATTATGCCACCGACTTCAACGACCATCGCGGCCATTACCTCACCTGCAAGCGGAGCTGTTAGATCTACAAACTCATTCACGCCCCACCAACCGGGTTGCTTAGATTCCGTTACATTTTCATCACCTTTGGGATCTGGCAAGAAAGTCTGGCAGCCATAGCCTTCGGCTGCTGAGCCCGCCGCGGGCCGGTAATCACCATTGGCCGGATCGCGCAGAAGTGGATCGATACCAACGATATTGTAGTTGGGATATGAACCGGCCTCCGGCCAGTCTTCCGGGATAACTCAGCCATACTCACACAGAAATGAAAAGTGCCGCAGCGAGATCGCGTTCTCTACCGGATCGGAAAACCAGGACCAGTTTTCCCGGAGCACCGGATAGCCGAAATCGCCAACCTGAACCGATCCAGAGATACTGGTTCCGGTGGGAAGCAGCTCTGACGAGACTCCATTATAGACCATGAAATCCCAGCCGGTATCAACCGCGTCAACCACCAGGTTTCGCCGGATTTCTACTCCGTCTCCGGCTCCCTGCAAGCGAACGCCATAGTCATGAGGTTGGTAAAAGGTAACCTGATTCACAGAACCCACCGGGGTCGTGTCCTCGCCGGGGATCAGCTGCACCTCTCCCCGATAGCGGATGTTGCCGTTGATCACAATACAGTCTTCAATATCAAGGCGGTTGGAACAGAATGAGATTGATATCTGCTGACCTTGCAGGTCGAGAATGGCGCCATTGCCGATGATACAAACATCAACACCTACTTCGGAGAGATTCGGTTCAAAACTGATCGGATTATAGGAACGACCAATCAGTAGACCGCCGGTGTAGGTCACTCCCGTTTCAAGTTGAATATATCGATCATAGCCATATGCGGCGGGCGCGCTCTCAAACATCTCCTTCAAGGTTGTTGCGGAAACCATCGGCAGACAGAATAGAGCATATGACAAAATCAGAATCAGAACCCTGCTCATCAATTTCCCTTTTCCGGAGATGGCGATGAGGTCATCTCGCCGGTGACTAATCCTACTACGCCGGACAGTTCATAAGCCGTGTGGTATCTTTTACAGAGTATAGCTGATTTTGACATAATTCCCTTCAACATAAAAGAGAGGACCAGCCTTAGCTGATCCTCCCCGTACAAACAATTTGATGATCGACTCTACTACGCTGCGCTAACCTCGCCAACAGCGCTGCCTAACACTCTGTTGATATCTAGTAGAATCGTAACCTTCTCATCGCTCTTCCCCATGCCCAGGATGAATTCAGTATTCACGCCCAGACCCATCTCCGGCGCGTCCTCAATATCAGATTCAGGGATATCAAGCACTTCCGAAACATGGTCAACGATGATGCCCATTTCGATACCATTCACATCGACTACGATTATGCATGTCTCCGCGGTCTCGACAGCTGTCGCCATACCGAACTTTAATCGTAGGTCGACCACGGGAATCACCTTGCCCCGAAGATTGATCACACCTTGTACATAATCAGGTGTTCTGGGCACATCGGTAATCATCATCATGCCGATGATTTCCCGAACCCTCAGTATTTCAAGCCCATAGATTTCATTAGCCAAACCAAAGGTTAGAAATTTGCCTGCTCTCGATTTCTGTTCCGAAACATCTGCGGTCTGGGAGGTCATTTCATCAGCCATTGATCTCTCCTCGATTAGATCATCATCAAGTTGTATCGGGCTTCACCTGTCCTTGAGCTAATTTGTTCAGATATAGAGCTGCTTCAATTGTCGGTACAACCGTTACAATGTTTACATATAAATGCCAGTTCCAGAACAGTTTACTGATATGGGCGGTAGTCTGTGGATTTGGGGATAGTTAGTGGCTGGATAAAGCCTCTCCGGCGTGGTAGGAGCTGCGCACCAATGCGCCGGCATCGAGATATGGCAGACCCAGATTCAGTCCATATCTCCTCCAGCTATCAAACTCAGCCGGAGTCCAGTATCTTTTGACTGGTAAGCAGTTGCGATTCGGTTGCAGGTATTGGCCAATTGTCACGTGATCGCAGCCCGCCTCGGCAAGATCAGTTAGCAGCGCTCGCACTTCATGATCAGCTTCGCCAAGTCCAACCATCAGACCCGATTTGGCCCGCAGTCCCGCCTTGGCTGCCAGGCGCAGAATTTGAAGAGAATGATTATAGTCTGCCCCAGGCCGCACCACTGGATAAAACCGGGGAATCGTCTCCACATTATGATTGAGCACATCGGGCCTAGCTTCAATAACTCTTTGCAGCGCCGGAATCGAGCCGACAAAATCTGGAATCAGAACTTCGATAGTAATCCCTGCACTCTCTTGGCGTATCTCTTGGATGATCTCAGCAAAAGCTCCGGCGCCCCCATCGGGCAGATCGTCTCGCGTTACCGATGTCACCACGACATGGCGTAGATTCATCTCCGATGCCGCCTTCGCTAACCGTTTGGCTTCTAGCGGATCGGCTGGTCCTTGTTCCCCTTTACCAACCGCGCAAAAACGGCAACGACGGCTGCAGTTGTCGCCCAGAATCATAAACGTGGCCGTACCTGAGTTCCAACATTCCTGCTGATTGGGGCAACGAGCCTCTTGGCAAACCGTAATCAGATGATGATGCTGCAGAATGCGACTAACCTTCGCGTAAGTTTTACCGCTCGGTAGTTCCCGCTTCAGCCAGGCCGGCTTTCTCGCGCCTCGCAATGCACCGACCGATAACTTATCTACAATCGAGGAGATCTCATTTTCAGAATCGATTGCCGCGGTTGTAACAACGCGAAAGTCGATATTAAACTGCTGGCTGAATCTCTGACGCAGCCTCGCGCTGACCTGATCAATTTCAACCGGGCTTCCCAACTTTGCTTCCATTGTCGTCACCGCTTCACCCGTTAGCCCGCATGGCACCATCAGATCAAACCCGCTCATACAATCAGTCACATTGAGTGCGATCCCATGCGTGCTGATGCCCCGAGTAACGCGGACTCCCGCTGCGGCAACCTTGGCCGCAGTGCCATCCTGCTCGGTCCAAATACCGATCAGTCCTGGGCGGCGATATGACTGAATCCCAAAATCAGCGAGAGTTTGAATCACAACCTCTTCTAGAGTGGCCATAAACTGACGCACTCCCAGGCGATGGGTTCTGAGATCGGTAATCAAGTAGGCCGTCAGCTGCCCGGGACCATGATAAGTCGCTTCACCACCGCGATCGATCCGGACAACCTCCGGCGTCGCCTCGGTCGTCGGATCAGGCAGGCGCAGATGCTTCTCCGACCCATGTAGTCCCAGTGTGATCACCGGTTGATGCTGAACAATTAACAAAGTATCGGGTAGCTCGAGACGAGCCCGGCGAGCGGCAATTTCACGCTGAAGCGCCCAGGTCGGAGAATAGGCACAGAAACCGGTCGGCAAGATTGCGAGACCCGACCATTGTGATCTCTCGCTATTGGTCTCTTTTGATCTATCGGTCATAACCGTTTCCATCTGGGACTAGCTATGAACACCAAATCCCAGAGCATCACCACATGCCTCTTGGATTGATTCAGACAACGTTGGATGAGTGTGAATCGTACTTAGAATCGCCTCGCCTGTCAGACCGTTGGCCGCGGCCAATGTTAGCTCACCAATCAGCTCAGAGGCGTTGTGCCCGACAATATGGGCTCCCAATAGCTGACCATCTGCCTCATCCAGCAAAACTTTAACAAATCCAGTAATATCCCCTTCTGCCACAGCTTTACCCGAAGCAGAAAAGGGAAATCGCCCTATTCTTACCCCAATCCCCTTCTGGGCCAGCTCAAACTCCCTCGCACCAACAGAGGCCACTTGAGGACTGGTGAAAACGGCCCCCGGTACCCAGCGGCCATCGAATCCCGCGCTTCTCTTCCCGAACGCGTGCTCGACTGCATAAACGCCCTTGGCCGCCGCCGCGTGAGCCAGCTGGGGTGGTCCCGTCATATCACCAATGGCATATATCCCTGGCACCGAGGTCAGCAAAAACTCATCAACCTTGACGAAACCGTGCTCCGTAGCGATCCCGGCTGTCTCTAATCCCAAGCCCTGCGTGATGCCACCAACACCGATCGCCACCAAGACTTGATCCACTACCAGTTCGCTAACTTTGCCATCGTCCGTAGGTTTAAGGCGGCAGGTTATTTCCTCTCCATCGCAAACAGCAGATTCGAGTACCGTCCCGGTTTTGATTTTGATCTTCTTCTTGATAAGCGCTGTCCGCAGCGCTTTGCTCGTCTCCTCATCCTCCAGCGGCAGCACGCGTGGCAACATCTCGACTACAGTCACCTGCGCGCCAAAGGTGTTATAGATCTCGGCAAATTCCAGGCCAATTGCCCCGGCGCCAACGATGAGCAATCTCTGCGGCACCGTCTCCGACACTATCGCCTCGCGGCTGGAGATAATTCGCTCACCGTCAAATGGAGTGCCGGGCAGGGCGCGCGCCTCGCCTCCGGTGGCGAGAATCACCTTGGTCGCCTGGAGCTCGATCGGCTCTGCTCCAGCTTCGCCCGGTGTCACTGTCACCTGATGTAATCCGTCCTGACTGCCGCTGAGGATACCAGCACCTTCGATCAAATCGATGCCGCTATTTTTGATCAGCAGCGTCAGCCCCTTTACCAGCCGGCTGACCGCTTGGCGGGATCTCTTTATCACGGCCGGGTAATCGAACTCTACCTCGCCAGCTGAAATACCATAGCGCTTCGCGTGGCGAAAATCGGATAGCAAACTGGCTGAATGCAAAATCGCCTTGGTCGGAATACATCCCCAATTCAGGCAAACTCCGCCGAGGTGCTCTTTCTCAATAAGCGCGGTCTTAGCACCAAGCTTGGCCGCCTGCAGAGCCGCGGTGTAACCGCCAGGACCGCCGCCAATCACGATCAGGTCATATTCTTTCCTAACCATTGTCACCTCCAAGACCCCTGCCACAGGGAGAGCCAATCCTTTGCGTTGATCAAGAAAATCTGTATATTTGTCCTGTTGACGTATCTTTCGAACTAGAAACGTTAGCACAAATTCGACTTGCAGAGGATCACAGATTCACGAATTGCGAGAATTTCACATTCAAGAGATTGAAGGATTCTACTATGGCACAGTCAGACGTTCTGCGCGCCGCCCTGGTCCAGATCAATACTATCGTTGGAGACCTACCGGCCAACCGCAAGTTGATCCTCGATGCCTACCGGCGGGCGATCGATGCTGGTGCTTCGCTAGTTATCTATCCCGAATTGACATTTACCGGATATCCGCCTGAGGATCTCCTGCTCAAGCCTTCATTTTCAGACGACACTCTGAGCTCACTGCAAAAACTACTACCTGAGATACAAACCGGCGTCGTAATCGTCGGGCTGACCGATCCCTGCCCTGGCGGCATGGCCAATGGTGCGGCGATAATCGCCAATGGTCAGGTCCGGGATATCTACCATAAGTGCACTCTGCCTAATTATGGTGTGTTTGATGAGAAGCGATATTTTCAGGCCGGATCTCGCTGCCCGGTTTACGAAATTGGTCCCTGGCGGATCGCTGTCAACATCTGTGAAGATCTCTGGGTTAGAGGTGGGGTGCCCAAAATTCAGGTCACCGAAGGAGAAGCCAATCTGATGGTAAATCTCTCCGCCTCTCCCTACTGGGCGCGCAAGGGCACCTATCGGGAAGAACTGTTTCGCTCGATAGCCCGTATCTACCAGATTCCTATCCTCCATATTAACCAAGCGGGGGGACAGGATGAATTGGTCTTCGACGGCCAGAGCATGGCCGTATCTGACTCCGGTGAGATCCTGGCCCGAGGTCCGCAGTTTGAATCTCATTTGATGCTAGTGGACCTGCCGGCGCCAATGGAATCCAGCAGCGTCAAAACATCAGACACACCATCGATCAAAGCGGGCACACCAATTGATTTTACGGCCTACCCATTAATCGATTCTCTACCCGATCCCCATTTTGACAAGGCTTTGAAAATCGATTTCCCTGCGCTCGATCTGCCGCCGGCAATCCTTTCCGCACCGGCTCTGGTCGATCTACCGGCCGGATCAACCACTTTGAATTTTGTTCATGAGATTCTTGGTGAAGAGGAGGAGATCTACGCGGCACTCATTACCGGCCTGCGTGATTATGTCAGCAAGAACGGTTTCGGTGGCGTGGTAATCGGACTAAGTGGCGGCATCGATTCAGCTCTCACCGCCATGATCGCGGTTGATGCCCTGGGCGCTGACGCAGTAGTCGGCGTCTCGATGCCCACCGAGTTCAGCTCCGCCTCCTCCCGCCAAGGTGCCGCAGATCTCGCTCGGAATCTATCTTGCCAATTCCATGAAATTCCGATTAGCTGCCTCTTCGAACATATGATCACCGATCTCAAAGAGCCGTTACT
>Ga0180430_10003917_pt1 | contig 12702 bp, 10 predicted proteins | sample SS_ome_9_FD_132999 | JGI IMG/M metagenome (GOLD analysis project Ga0180430, IMG submission 132999) | Hypersaline lake sediment archaeal communities from the Salton Sea, California, USA - SS_1_S_2 metaG | ecosystem: Environmental > Aquatic > Non-marine Saline and Alkaline > Hypersaline >... | reverse complement strand
GGCGGGTTGTGCAGTAGTTTCAGGGCATCTTCGGGGTTGAATGTCTGCAACATCAAATCGGCCTGTACCAGGCGCATCAGCAACATGGCATCTGCGGGCATCATTTTATCCAGCAACGGTTCGAGAAGGATTCTGGCTTGCTCGATATTGCCTGCCTGCAAATGTGCATCAGCCGCCCTGAGCTGCCATTGCCAGCCTTCAGGGGCCGGGCGGCTGGCCAGCGCTTCCAGCAGCGGTGCAGCATTGGCGTAGTCTTCATATTGATAAAGATTCAGAGCCTGTTCGGCCTGGGCGTCGATGGTTAGAGAGCTGGTTTTTGCCGGCCTGGTAGTTGAACTGGGGGTGCAGGCGGCTAGCAGCAGGCTTGCAAGTAGCAACAAAGTCAGAGAAAAATGCTTCATAAGATCATGAATCAGGGGATATCGGATATTGAACTCAAGTATCCTGTGTCGCAGAATCAGTGTCAATGAACTCAAATACAATCAAACGCGGAAAGCTTTATGTGGTTGCAACACCCATAGGCAATCTGGATGACATCAGTAAACGTGCCTTACAGGTTCTGGGAAACGCCGACCTGGTCGCAGCAGAAGACACCCGGCATTCTCGCAAACTGCTTTCTTTCTTCGGACTGGAAAAGCGCCTGCTTTCCCTGCATGAACATAATGAGCGTGATAAAACAGCCCGGCTGCTGGAAAAACTTGAAGCAGGTCAGTCTATTGCCCTGGTATCGGATGCTGGAACACCTTTGATCAGTGACCCCGGTTATGCGCTGGTCAATGAGTGTCGTTTACAGGGTATTGAGGTAATACCGGTCCCGGGGCCAAGTGCCGTCATTAGCGCCTTGTCAGTATCCGGTCTGCCAACAGACCGTTTTCTTTTTTGTGGTTTCCCGCCGCGTCAGACGGGCAAGCGCCGGGAGTTTTTTCAATCCCTCAAAAAATACACAGCTACCCTGGTGTTTTACGAGTCTTCACATCGCATAACAGACTGTCTCGATGATGCGGTCGCTGTTTTTGGTCATGATCGTTATGCCAGTGTGGCCAGAGAGCTGACAAAACTTTACGAAACAGTTAAAACCGCGCCATTGATTGACTTGCAGGACTTTGTTTCGAGCGACCCGAATCAGCAAAAAGGCGAATTTGTGCTGATGATTCAGGGTCTCAGCCAGGCAGAAAAAAGCGATGAATCAGCAATTGATGTGGATGAACTGCTGGCGGCGTTGCTTGAAGAGCTGCCTGTCAAAAAGGCCGCGGCTATTGCGGCTAAATTGACTGAGCACAAGAAAAATGAACTCTACCAGCGGGCGCTGGAGTTAAAAGAAAAATAAATCCATCCTTCTTTGATCGAAATGACAATCCCTTATTGAGCAGTTTGTCTGTTAGAATGCTGACTGGAGCCAGCCAGATGGTCGCTGTCAATGATATTGGCAGAGGAAAGTCCGGACTTCACAGGACAGGATGCCAGGTAACGCCTGGGAGGTGAAAGCCTACGGCCAGTGCAGCAGAAAATATACCGCCAGACTTGTTCTGGTAAGGGTGAAATGGTGCGGTAAGAGCGCACCGCGCTTCTGGTAACAGCAAGCGGCAGGGTAAACCCCATCCGAAGCAAGACCAAATAGGGAAACGTCCAGCCTTCGGGCTGCCCCCGTGGTCCGCGGGAGTTTCCGGGTAGGTTGCATGAGGTGATCGGTGACGGTCATCCCAGATGAATGACCATCCACGACAGAATCCGGCTTATCGGCTGGCTCTCCTTATTTACTCGGCCCGTTTTATCGGGTCAGTGCCGCCGGGATAGATTTCCGGCACAAACGTCTGATCCTGCATCGGTGGCCTGATGTAGGCGCCACGATCGGTACGTTCCGGTAATTCGATAACATCAGGTGTCAGGTCTTCGTACTCAAACTGCGCCAGTAAATGGGCAATGCAATTGAGGCGCGCATGTTTCTTGATGTCTGAATTGACCACGTACCACGGAGCCTGCTTGATATCCGTATGAGCGAACATTTCATCCTTGGCCTTGGAATAGTCCATCCAGCGGGCACGGGATTCCAGATCCATCGGGCTGAGTTTCCAGCGCTTGTGCGGCTCTTTGAGGCGACTCTGGAAACGTTTTTCCTGTTCTTCGTCAGACACTGAAAACCAGTATTTGATCACTTTTATGCCGGAGCGCACCAGCATGCGCTCAAATTCGGGGCATGAACGCAGAAATTCCTGGTGTTCTTCCTCGGTGCAAAATCCCATGACGCGTTCAACGCCGGCGCGGTTGTACCAACTGCGATCAAACAGAACCATCTCGCCGGCTGCCGGCAGATGCGGTACATAGCGCTGAAAATACCATTGGGTCTGCTGGCGCTCGGTAGGCGCAGGCAAAGCGACAACCGGACAGATACGGGGATTCAGATGCTGGGTAATACGTTTGATCACACCGCCCTTGCCAGCAGCATCGCGGCCCTCGAAAATGACGACAACTCTCAGACCTTCATGTTTGATCCATTCCTGTAGCTTTACCAGTTCAAGTTGCAGCTTGAACAGCTCCTTTTCGTAAACATCATTCTTGATTTTTCCTGATTTGGTGGTTGGGTATTTGGTTGTTTTGTTTGGCGATTTGGTGGTTGGGGATTTGCTCTTTTTGTTTGGCATAGCTGGCTTCCGTTTACGAATACGATTCAGAGAATTTTAGACTAATAAAAATGTCATGTTTATCTAAATATTCAATCTTGCATGATCTGTATCAATTTCGAAGCAAGATCAATAGAAAAATTCTGAAGTCACCATAAATAAATATGAAAGGCTGCCTTTGTATGGCTGGGATATATTGCCTGTGCCATTGTGAAACTGTTATTAACTAATTTTTGGAGGACTATTTATGGCAGAACTGTTTAGCGCGGACTGGATGAATGAATTGAAAGATGCCTGGAATGCAGAGCCTGAAGTCAGAAACAAGCTGGCTGATATCGGTTTTGATTCTGTTATTACCTGTGGTTTCAAAGACGAAGATCAGCCGCGCGGCGTTTTTATCGTAAAACAGGGTGAATGTGTAGAGGCTGGTGACTATGCAGGCCAGGAGATGGACTGGGATATGCGTGCTTCGCACAAAGACTGGATGAAGTGGGTCGAGAAAGGCATTGGTATGACCGGCATGGGAACAGCGTTTGCCATGGGTAAACTGAAATTCAAGAAAGGCGATTTTCCAGCCATGATCAAGGATCCGCGTATGGCAGGTCCTTTCGTTAAAAGTTTTGGCCTGATGAAGCAGATTGGTGCAGAGTAATTTAAAAAAATAACAATCAGTGATTTAACCCCGGCATGCCGGGGTTTTTTATTTAGGGCCTATCGCATAATCCGCAATATCAAAACTGGTTTCCTGGCCAAGCATCATTTCGCTGAGTAACTGGCAGGATGCCGGTGCCAACACCACGCCATTACGGAAATGTCCTGCATTGATAAACAGGTTCTCAAATTCGGGGTGACGACTGATGACGGGTACGCCGTCAGGTGAGCCCGGACGTAATCCCGCCCAGTGATGTTCTACGGGCTTGTCTTTCAAGATCGGGAAACGCTCTACGGCGATGTCGTGAAGTTCTTTTTTGGCTGATTCGGTGGTGTGTTTGTCAAAACCGACATGCTCAACGGTACTGCCATAGAGTACTCGGCCATCACGTCTTGGAATGATGTAGCGGTCTTCCTCCAGAACGATACGCGAGATAGCTCCGGGGTCAGACTTGAACAGGATCATCTGGCCCTGAACCGGTTTTACCGCAATGGAAACACCCAGAGGCTCTAACAGTTCGCCTGTCCAGGCACCAGTGCAGACCGCATATTGATCAGCTTTTAGCTTGCCTGTGTCTGTTGTCACCGAAACGACCTGGCCATCTTTGGTGTCAATGCTGTTGACCTGCCTGTAAGCGAGGATGTTAACGCCAAGCTTCTCGATATCGGCACGCAATGCTTTTACGATGCGCGGGTTGCGTACCTGGGCAATATTTTCCAGCCAGATCCCCGGCTTATGGTTTGATCGCATTGCCGGTTCAATCTGTGTGATTTCATCGCTGGAGAGGATTTCTAGTTCCCGTGAAAAACGTACAGACCAGTCAACAGCCTGCTGGGATTCCTCTGCAGCCAGTATCAGAAGCCCGTTTTTTGTATATTCAGGGTCAATGCCGGTGTTTTCGGATATTTCATTACAAATCAATTCATAATGAGTTTGTCCCCAGCCAGCCAGCCGTGTGATGCTGTCAGCATAGCGCCAGGGGTAAAGAGGGGAGACGATACCGCCACCGGCCCAACTGGACTCACGGCCGGTTTCACCTTTATCGATCAGGGTTACCTGTTTGCCAGCCAGACGCAGGTTTCGTGCAGTGAGCATGCCAATGATGCCGCCACCGATGATAATGCAATCGGTCATTTAGACTACCTAGTAGATTCGGATTATTTGCCTATTATCTCGAAATTTGACCGATTGTGTATCCCGGATATCAGCCGTATTGAGGAAAAACGGGAGGCTTTTGCTTCCTGAAGTGACCACTTATCCGCAAAATAATGTGATTTGTCGGCTACTTAATGCTTTTTGACACATCACTATCTATAAAGGGCATATGAATAGAAAAAACAAAAATCAGAAGGGTTTTACGCTAATCGAATTGATGGTTACAGTTGCTGTCGCAATTGTGGTTCTTGCTGTAGGTATTCCTATGTACGATCGTGTGATCGAGAACAGTCGTTCAGTTTCTATCATTAATCAAATGATTACGGATCTCCAGTTAGCTCGTTCTGAAGCAATAAAGCAGCAGCTATTTGTTTCTCTTTGTACATCTACAACTGGCAGTTCCTGTACTGGAGGTAATGATTGGCATGACGGCTGGATTGTCTGGGTGGATGCCGATGATGATGGTGTATTGGATTATCCTTCTGAGGCATTGGTAGTTCGTGATAGTTTCGATGGAGACTGGGATTTGCAGATAGCTATTGGAGCGGGAGATTCAAATGATTCAATATTTTCATATGAAGTCAGTGGTCGGTATGGGAAATTAACTTCTTCTAGTGGTGATGGTGAGTTTAGTATTGGGGATGAAGGGGCAAGTTTTATATTATGTAAAGCTTCAAAATATAAAAGATCAGTCGTGATTGCGCCAATTGGTTATATTCGCCAACCGCGTGATTCAGATAGTGATGGAATAAAGGAAGATCATAACGATACAGCATTGGGTGATAGTTCATGTGTTTGAAATCTTACTCTTCTCAACATCAAAAAAAATGCATACGCGGCGCGAGCTTAATAGAAATTTTAGTTACCGTGCTAATCGTATCCGTTGGTCTATTGGGTGTGGCAGGAATGCAAGTTACGGGGCTGAGAAATAATCAAAATGCCTATTTTAGAACTCAAGCATCTTTTTTGGCTTATACAATGCTAGATAGGATGCAAGCAAACCAGGTGGCTGCTCGTGCGGGTAGCTATGATATTGATTTGACAGATACACATACGGCAGTAACAACGATTGCTGAACAGGACTTAACAAACTGGAAGAACGAATTGTCCTCTACCTTGCCATCTGGGCAAGGGGCTGTGAGTTACGCGGCATCCACTCAAGAGGTAAATATTACAGTGTCTTGGGACGAAAGATCGCAAACAACCACATTTGTATTGGAAAACATTTTATAACAATGAATTATCAAAGGCACAAAAACGCTGGTTTAACTTTAATTGAATTAATGATAGCACTTGCATTGTCTTTGGTTTTAACGGCAGCAATTATTCAGTTATTTATATCAAATAAGGTAACTTTTAAACTCTCTGAGGGTAATGCACGAGTTCAAGAAACCGGACGTTTTGCTGTTGAAATGTTATTGCGAGACATCAGGATGGCAGGCTTTGGTGGATGTCTTGGTCGTGCAATGCCGATCCCCAAAATTATTACTAAATCTTATTCGGGAGGGTTGGGAAAACTTCTGACTGATCAGAAAGCGATTTTTGGTATAGATGGTGCCGATGCTTCGGATACGGATTTAAATTCTGTGACTTTTGGGGCAAAAATAGGTACAGATATTATCATGATACAAGGAGTTGATGATGCAGGCGTCGGTCTTGTAGGAAACTTGGTGGCTGTCAATGCGAATATTCAGATATCGGATAATCGTGCTGGTTTTAAAGCAAATGATAATTTGCTGATTACTGATTGTGAACTGGCGGATTATTTTGCTGCTACGAACGTCTCAAAAGGTGCTGACAAAACCACGATTGCTCATTCTTCAGCATCTAATACAACAAATTTTCTATCTAAAGCTTATGGACAAGACGCCATGGTTTTTTTGCCTAGTTTGCATAGTTATTTTATAAGGGATACAGGTCGCACTGATGCCTCTGGTAGTGCGATTTTTGCCCTTTATCGAAGGGATGCTAGTGGGGCTAATGTGGAGTTCCTGGAAGGTGTCAATGATTTACAGATTATATATGGCGTTGATAATGACAATAATGGTTCTGTAGATGATTATCAAACAGCAGATGAACTTGGTGGTATTGATTCGGGTAATTGGGAAAATGTGGTTAGTGTGCGTCTTTCATTAACAGTTCGTACCATTGACTATCTTGATCCAGCACCATTGAGCAGGGATTTTGAATTTGTGGCGGCTATTAGAAATAGGACGTTATAAAGTGACGATGATTAAAGTTGAAATTAAACCAGTGAGTCGTAAGAGACAGAAAGGTGCCACCCTTATTGTTGGATTGGCTATATTGTTGGTTCTGACCATTCTTGGGGTTAGCACTATGCAGTCGACTTTGATTGAAGAAAAAATGGCTGGTAATTTGCGCAATACTAGTGTTGCTTTCCAGGCAGCCGAAGCTGCTCTCAGAGAAGGTGAATATAATCTTTCTGATTCTGCATATTTTGATGGAATTACTGATAATCAGTGGGAAACAAGCAGTGATAATGATGGTTATTATGCAGTTGATAATACCACCGAACTTTCTGTAATCGATCCATTTGATGATGCTCGTTATGGATTGACAATGGACGATATTACCATTTCGGATGCTGTTGCCAGTCCAAAGTATTATCTAGAGCTCATTCCAGACGTGCCTGTGGGAAAAGGTTCATTGGTTAAAGGGCTTGTTTCTACTCCGGCAGTAATTGATATGTACCGTGTGACCGCACGGGGTGAAGGGGTTAATGATAAAGCCGTGGTTATTTTACAGAGTACCTTTTTTCGATAGGGTGTAAAGGAGAGTAGTAATGAGAAGAGATCTTTTACGAATTAATATCTTGGCCCTTGCTGCTATGGCTGGAGGGGAGTTACATGCTGTTGTTTCTGATAGAGATGATGCTTTGTCTCAAGCTCCTTTGTTTTTAGTCGAAGGTGCAGAACCTTTGGTTATGCTGAATATGTCAAACGATCATCAGTTATTTTTCAAGGCCTATGATGATTACACTGATCTTGATGGTGATGATGTTCCCGAAACTACTTATAAGCACGCCTATGACTACTATGGTTATTTTGATAGTTATAAATGTTATGACTACGATTCGACTGACGATAGGTTTGAGCCTCAGGCGATAACCACTAATAAATATTGTGATACTGTAAGTGGTGATTGGAGTGGTAATTTCTTGAACTGGGCTTCAATGTCGCGCATAGATACCATCCGTAAGATGCTCTATGGAGGCTACCGTTCGACAGACAGTGGAAGTGCTCCATACACTACTGTTCTTGAGCGAAGCTTCATTCCTACCGATGCACACAGCTATGTAAAGTTCTATAGTGATGCGAGTGATGTAAATAAATTAACTCCCTATTCTGTTGCGATTTCACTGTGTAATACGACGTATGCATCAAATGGTGATTCTGAAACTGTGACTTCTGATCCTCTCATTCGAGTAGCACAGGGTGATTATTCTTTGTGGACGGCTCACGAAAAACAACAGTGCACCTGGTCAGAAGAGCGAAGTTCAAGCAATGATAATGACCCGGCTATTACAGGGATCAATGCTAGCACTCATCAACCCAGCCGAAGTGCAACTGGCAGTGCAGAATTTACTGCACGAGTTCAAGTCTGTGTTTCCGGGCTGGAAGAATCTAATTGTGAGGTTTATCCAGAGGGCAATAGTAAACCAATTGGACTATTGCAAGAATTTGGTGAAAGTAATGAGATAAAGTTTGGTTTGATAACGGGAAGTTACCAAAAAAATAAATCTGGTGGTGTGGTCAGGAAAAATATTGGGGATTTTTCAGTTGAAGTTGAAAGTGATACTGATGGTAGATTTACAGGCGTTGATGGAATTGTAAGCACATTAGATAAGTTGAGAATATCCAATTATGAATATTCTGATGGTTATGTTAGTTCTGACAATTGTACTTTTGGCAAATATGGTTATGTTGATGGGCATTGTTCTAACTGGGGTAATCCTCAGTCAGAAATTTATCTAGAAAGCTTGCGTTATCTAGCGGGCTTAAGTCGTACCGCAGCTTTTAATGCTGATGATACTGGTTTCATTCCTGGGTTGATAGACGAGAATTGGACCGATCCGCTGACTAACGATAACTACTGCGCGCCGGTGAATGTAATTCAATTTAATGCTAGTACCAGTAGTTTTGATGGTGATCAGTTAAGTGGTTTTTCTGATTTTTCTGCGGCGAACTCTCTAAATAATTATGTTGATGCGGTAGGTGTGGGTGAGGGCGTGACTGATGCTGGGCGCTACTTTATTGGCTCAATTTCTGCGAATCAGGATAAATCGTGCACCCCAAAAGATTTAGATAATTTATCTGATGCCGAAGGACTTTGTCCTGAGGGGCCCTGGCTTGAAGGGGGGTTTGATATATCTGGTTTGTCTTACTTTGCACATACTGAATCTATACGAAGCGATCTCACGGATGTAAACACTGGTGGTACTGCCGAAGTTTATGTCAATACATATGGTGTAGCATTAACTCCAGCAGAGCCAGTCATTAATGTGCCAGTACCCGGTGCTTCAGATGGACGTGAGGTGATTATTTTACCTGCTTGTATGGAGTTTAGAAATGGCACTACAACTGATGGAGACATTCCGGCAGGAGGTATTCCTCTTAATACTAATGGCAGAAGACATAATGGTAATTGTGCAATTGTTGACTTCAAAATAGTCCAGCCTCATAAAGTCACAGGTGGTATGGGCAGAGGTAAGTTCTATGTGTTGTGGGAGTCAGCTCAGCAGGGTGGAGACTATGATCAGGACCTTGCTGGGATAATTGAATATGAAATTAGTAGTACGGCAATTGAAGTCACCACGGATGTTTTCGCAGCTAGTACGGGGGGGATTCATGGTTTTGGTTATATCATTTCTGGTACTACCCAGGATGGTTTGCATATTCATTCCGGCCATAATGATTTTCAAGATTACGATGATCCCTTCCCTGGTAATGACTGTACCACAGGGTCAATAGGCCCCTGTAATGAAGGAGATGGCCCCACAAGTCGTTCTTATACGCTTGGTACCACAGCGGCAGTACAGCTTGAATCTCCGTTATATTATGCGGCTAAATGGGGAGGATTTGTAGAGGAAGAGGATGCAGATGATCGTCCTGATGGTACAGGTGCACCCAATTCCATTCCAGATCAATTGTACGAGTGGGACAGTAACGGAGATGGTCTGCCTGATAATTATTTCTTTTCTACTAACCCTGCAGAACTGGTTACTTCGTTATCAAGTGTTTTTATTGATGTTTCTCAACAGGTTTCTTCATCCGCTTCAACAGCGGCTAACTCCCAACGTATAGACACCGGAACACTGATATTCCAGGCTAGATTCAGTAGTACTGATTGGTCGGGACAATTATTAGCTATTCCAGCTGATGTTTCAACTGGGTTATTGAGTGACACTCCTGCTTGGGATGCCAGGGATAAATTGGATGCCATCACATGGGATTCGCGTGAAATTATTAGTAATGATGGCAGTTCTGGGATTGCTTTTCAGTGGAGTAGTCTAGATGCTGCGCAAAAAGCAGTACTTGATATTAACCCTGATGATTTTACAGATGATAATTTAGGTGAGGAACGTTTAGAGTTTATTCGCGGAAACCATGATGATGAACTTCAAAATGGAGGAACATTCCGTGATCGAACTCATAAATTAGGAGATTTAATTAACTCAACACCAGTTTATGTTGGCGTACCAGCTACAAATTATCCAGACTTTTTAGAAACGCCTAATTATTCCGAATTTGTGAAAGACCCTGATGGTGATGGAACTGACAGTGAGCGAGATCCAATAATTTATGTCGGTGGCAATGATGGAATGTTACATGGATTTTATGCACCGGATCATAACCCTACTACCCCAGATCCAAATGCAGGAGAGGAGCGCTTAGCATTCATTCCTAGTTCGGTTATACCAAGTTTAAACAAACTTACATCCCAGGATTACTCGCACCAATATTATCTAGATGGTTCTCCTACTATAGGTGATGTTGTCTTTGGTAGTACTTGGCATACTGTTTTGGTGAGTGGTTTGGCAGCAGGTGGGAAAGGTATTTATGCGCTTGATATTACCGATCCTTCGAAATTTGATGAGGCGAATGCTGATGATATTTTTATGTGGGAAATTACCAATGCGGATACTGGGTTTACGGACTTAGGTTATACATTTGCACAGCCGGCCATAGTAAAAAATCATGACTCTGGGGGGACTTGGGTAGCTATGTTTGGTAATGGTTATCATAGTACATCAGGAAAAGCAGTTTTTTATGTTGTCGATATTGAAACTGGTGCCGAAATCGCTACGGTAGAAATGCCAGATGTTGGTAAAAATGGTTTATCGACCGTTTCTCCAGTTGATCTTGATGGGGATTACAAGATTGATGTTGTTTATGCTGGAGATTTAAAAGGTAACGTGTGGAAAATAATTCCGCAAGGTGGAAGTAACTGGCAATTGGCATTTGGTGGGGTCCCCTTGTTTACCGCTCCAAATGGGGCAAATGGCGATATACAATATGCAATTACTGCGCGCCCTGAAGTTGGCTGGCATCCGGAAGGACTGCCTGGAGTGATGGTTTACTTTGGCACAGGGAAATATTTTGAGCAAGGAGATGAAGTGTCGGTTCCAGGTTCAGAGCCTACTCAAGCTTTTTATGCAGTATGGGATTTATGGGATGATGGGAATAATACTTCGGTAGAAATTGATGGTGTAAATGCACCAGATGAACCTGCAGATTTTTCTGGAGGGAGTATTACACGAGCCAATTTGTTACAACAATGTGTACTGGATACATTAACGAATACTTGCGTGGCTAATGATATTGCAGATTCCGGTATACAATTTGGTGATGAAACCATTAGATTCACAAGTGATAATGTTTTGACCAGATGGCACTGGGAGCCATATGACGCAAGTGATGCCGCTACTGGCTATATGGGTTGGTATATTGAATTACCAGAGACAGGTGAAAAACAAGTTACTAAATCGATTTTACGCTCGGGAAGAGTGATTTTTACCACGGTAATTCCATCAAATCATTCTTGTAGTGCGGGTGGAGAAGGATGGTTGATGGAATTAGACCAGGAGAACGGTGGCCGTTTAGATTATCCTCCATTTGACCTAAATGATGATGGTATTTTCACATTGGCAGATATGCTTGCGATTGATACCGATGGTGATGGTTCACCAGATACATATTTAAGTCCAACAGGAAAAAAATCTAAAGAAGGGATTATCCAACCACCAAGTATCCTTTATGACAAAGAGGCCAAAAAAGAACTTAAATACTCAAGTGGTTCAAAAGGCGGTATTGACATAACTGTAGAAAATCCAAATCCATTGGGTCGTGGACGAAAGTCTTGGATACAGTTACGTTAATATATAAATTTATTAATACATTAATTTATTATGTAAGAGGTAATTTGGCCAGTTCATTAAATGAATGATTTGATGGCCTTACTGATATTCTTCTTATGAAGTATGCTAAATTTTATTTATCTAATGAATCTTTTATAATTTAGGTATTAATTCATTTAGTAAGTCAGTTTTTCTAAAAGGGTGAGGGATATATGAAAAGATATATGTTAGGTTTTACTCTAATAGAACTTCTAGTTACAGTTGCTATTATAGCTATAATAGCAACTGTAGCAATTCCCTCATATCAAGCGCAGGTTGAGAAGTCGCGCCGTACAGAAGCAAAAGCAGCCTTATCCAATATTCAACTGGCCCAAGAACGCTTTTTCACTGTTAATGGTTCCTATGCATTGGGTACATCTGCGAGTCCATTAAATGCACTGGACTTAGCTTCAGGGTTGACCGCAGCAGGAGATAACCTGATTACAACTGAGCAGGGCTTTTATAATATTTCATTGGATGCTGGTGCTACTGCAACTGCCTTCACCGTAAATGCTACAGCTGTAGGAGCTCAGGTAGGTGATGATACTTGCAAGTATATGAAGATTGACCACCTTGGAGTTAAAACGGCTTTGGAGAGTGACGGTTCTACCAATTCAACCAACAAGTGTTGGTAACTGCTGCTAGGCTAGAGCCCCTTGGGCAGGGAGAAGGTAATATTTTCCTCCTTGCCCTGTTCTTCCATTATCTCGCCATTGGTTTCCTGCTGTAATCTTTGCACGACTTGCTTGACGAGTATTTCCGGCGCCGAGGCACCGGCAGTAACGCCGATTTTATGGATGCCCTTTAGCCAGCGGGTATCTATATCGTTGGCATCATCAATCAGGTAGGCATTGGTGCCG
>Ga0180430_10003916_pt1 | contig 12706 bp, 7 predicted proteins | sample SS_ome_9_FD_132999 | JGI IMG/M metagenome (GOLD analysis project Ga0180430, IMG submission 132999) | Hypersaline lake sediment archaeal communities from the Salton Sea, California, USA - SS_1_S_2 metaG | ecosystem: Environmental > Aquatic > Non-marine Saline and Alkaline > Hypersaline > Sediment... | reverse complement strand
TGATGGTCATACCGATAATGATCGTGAGAATTGTTTCGCCCCATAAACCGACATTGGGACCGTAAACATGTCCGAACACCCAGTCAACAGCTATAAATGCCGCAATATAATACATGAATTGAATGGTATAATTGGTAAAAGCGACAAAGCCGAACCGGCGAATATAGCGTGTTTTTTCACCAAAGGGTTTTGCAATACCGCGAAGTTCCACAATACGCAGAATGCTCATGATCAGCATAATGCCCATCCCATTTAAGAGCATGAACTGGAAGTACCAGCCCATCCAGGGCGTGCCGCGCAATTCGGGCACCCATCCGCGATGATCCCAAATATGCATATAGACATCAAGCCCGGCATCAAAACCGTTTGTTGCGATCACCTTGACAATATTGGCTATTACGCCGACCAGGCCGATCAAATACATAACAAGACCAACTGTAAAAGCTGTTTTAGCGAAAGGCTTTACCTTTCGTTCTTCTTTAGGCATGGTCAAGAAAATACCGAAGATCGTTCCAATGAAGGACGCCGCAAGATAGGGGAAAACCGGTTCCGGATAACCCGCCAGGGGTTGAAGGAAAAAGACCAGAATAAAGCGGCCGAATGAATCGACACCAATACGGGGATAGGATAAATAATATGTTTCCAGATGTGCCGGATAACCCGGGGAGATCAACTTGGCAAATCCCCACATGATCGGCGTAAGTACAAGCACGATCAGGGCAAGCAGAATATAGGTTTTAATGAGTTTGCTTTTATCCCGATATTTTTCTTTTGAACTCAAATAACCGTGAATGATGCCATTCAGAATAATACACCAGGCAATGGTGTGAATGGTCTCGAAATGATTGAAACGCCAGGTCGCAATATCCCAGCTCCATTTAAAGGGTCCGACAAGCGGGTCCGAAGCGGCAACTAGCGCCGAGTGAACGTTTTCGCCCAAAGCACCGTGATACCCAATAAGTCCCTCCACCAGCATGGCAAAGAACAGAAGGATCAAACCGCCCATGATCTGACGTCTTGCAACCATATAGCCGGGAGTATGTCTGGATAGTTCGTGTTCCATGCTGACCGTATTGCCCATGGCGGAGATCATCAGGAAAAAGCCCGCAAGGCCACCGCCGAAAGGCAAAAGGATCATAAGCAATAATTCAAGAAATTTAACTTGAGACATATCGGCGGTCAAGGTATCGACATCAATAATATGAGACACCATATGCAGAATGAGCATCATAAAAATGGCAAAACCACGCAGAAAGTCTATGCTTGCAAATCGTTTCATTGGAATTTCCCTCCCTTAATAGGAAATGGTAATTTGCTTCATAAGTTAATAACAATATTCAAATTAATTTATTCAATGTTAAAATCCAAGTTTTAGTTTAAGGGTTTAACTAACTCAATTGAAAGGTGGGGGCGCTGAGTCGAGTGGGTTCGTGTGCGAATTTTCAATTGTTCTTTGCCCTTTTGAATTGCGTTTCTTACATTTAGCTTTGGTCCCGATCACGCGAACCTTAAACAAACGAAAAACATGGCAAATTTTGTCCACCTACATACGCATAGTGACTATAGTACCCTTGACGGTGCTCAGAAGATCAGCACCATTGTAAAGATGGCGAAAGAGTTTGACCTGCCGGCCGTTGCGTTAACGGATCATGGTAATATGTTCGGTGCCATCGAGCTGGCAAATGAAGCGAAACGTGCCGATATCAAACCCATTTTCGGCTGTGAGGTTTATATCTCTCGCGGTTCACGGCACGACAGGATCAGTATCAGAGAAGAGGAAGGAAAATACTTTCACCTTGTCCTGCTGGCAATGAACGAAACGGGCTATAAGAATCTGATGAAACTATCGTCTCTTGGATACCTTGAAGGCTTCTACTATAAGCCGAGAGTAGATAAAGAATTATTAAAAAAATACAATGAAGGACTCATAGCCACTTCCGCCTGTTTAAAAGGTGAAGCTGCGGTGGCGGCCCGAATAAAAGGCGTGGATGAAGCTAAAAAAGTCGCACTGGAATATGCCGAAATATTCCCGGATCGTTTTTATCTGGAGATCCAGCGCCATGGTCTTCCGGAAGAGGATATTGTTGTCGATATCTTCAAACAGGTTTCTAAAGAAACCGGTATTCCCCTGGTTTGTACCAACGACGCCCATTACTCCGAAAAAGAACATTTTGAAGCCCATGACGCTTTGCTTTGCATTGGAACGGCAACCAATATCAGCGATGAGAATCGCATGCGATATGCAAATGATCAGTTTTATTACAAATCACCCGAAGAAATGGCGGCGCTTTTTTCAGATATTCCCGAAGCGGTGGAAAATACCGCTAAAATAGCGGAACGTTGTAATTTTATTCCCGAAATGGGGACATACCATCTGCCCACTTTTCCTATCCCCGAAGAAGCGGGTACTCAAGACCCGGATGTCTATCTTGATATTCTGGTGAAGAAGGGACTTGAGATACGTTTTAACGGGAATGTGACCCGGGAACACCTCGAACGGGCTGATTTTGAGATCTCCGTTATCAAAAAAATGGGTTTTTCGGGCTATTTTCTGATCACACAGGATTTTGTGCGCTGGGCGAAAGAACACGACATTCCGGTTGGGCCGGGCCGCGGGTCTGCCGCCGGGTCACTCGTTGCTTATGCCCTTGAGATCACGAATATCAATCCCCTTGAATTTGATCTGCTTTTTGAACGATTCCTGAACCCTGACCGAATTACCATGCCCGATATTGATATCGATTTTTGCTATGAACGCCGGCCGGAAGTCATAGAATATATCAAAGAACGTTACGGGGCTGATTCCGTGACCCAGATCATTACCTTCGGACGCATGAACGCCAAAGCCGTTGTCCGCGATGTTGCCAGGGTGATGGGGATGGATTATGCCACGGGTGACCGCTTTGCCAAAGCGATCCCGGATGGCATCAAGCTGAGCAAAGAAGAAAAAGCCAAAGGAATGACCCCGCTTACAAAAGCGGAAGAATTGAACAAAGATCTTCAAACCTATATCAATGAATCTAACGCAACAAAAAAACTCTGGGAGATGTCTCGCGTCCTGGAAGGTATGATACGCCAGGTCGGTATCCATGCGGCAGGGGTCGTGATCGCACCCGACAACCTCTTGAACTACATACCGCTTTTCAAATCAACCAAAGGTGATGTCACCACCCAATACGATATGGGATGTCTTGAACAGGTCGGTATGCTGAAAGTGGACTTTCTGGGCCTGCGAACCTTAACGGTGATCAAACATACTCTGGACCTGTTGAAGGACCGCGGCATTGAGATCGATATTGATAAGATCCCCTTAGATGACCCCAGCGTTTTCAGTCTTTTCGCAGATGGACGGACCTTTGGACTTTTCCAGTTTGAATCCGGAGGCATGAGAGAGTATTTAAAAAAACTGCGCCCCACCGATATTAACGATCTTGTTGCCATGAATGCATTATATCGCCCGGGACCCATGGAGAACATCCCCGAGTACATTGCACGTAAGCACGGCAAGCCGGTGACGTATCTTGACAATAAAATGGCCGATATACTAAAGACGACCTACGGGATTATCGTATACCAGGAACAGGTCATGCAGATCGCATCCCGAATTGCCGGATTATCACTGGCTAAAGCCGATACATTGCGCCGAGCCATGGGCAAAAAGAAACTGGATGTCATGGAAAAAATGCGCGCCGAATTCATTGAGGGCGCGAAAGAAAATGACATAAAAGAAAGCATTGCGAACGCTATATATGATCTGCTTATCCGTTTTGCAGAATACGGTTTCAATAAAAGCCATTCGGTTGCTTATGCTTACATTGCTTATCAAACGGGATATTTAAAAGCACATTATCCCGCCGAGTTCATGGCGGCTAACCTGACCTCCGAGCGCGGGGAGATCAAACGTGTGGTGGAACTTGTAACCGAGGCAAAGAATTTGGATATCGAGGTTATGCCACCGGATGTAAATACCAGCACTCCCTACTTTTCGGTGTTGAACGAAAAGATCACCTATGGTTTGTCCGCGCTCAAGAGCATTGGAGAAAAAGCCGCGAATGAGATCACGAAAGCACGCAAAGAGGGGCCTTACACCACCATATTCGATCTGGCCAGCCGGGTGGATTTACGTGCTGTTAATCGCAAAACATTCGAAGCACTGATCTATGCAGGTGCCATGGATTCACTGGAAGGCACCCGCTCTCAAAAATTCAAAGCCATTGATCTGGCTCTGAAATACGGACAGCGATATCAGGATGAGAAACTGGCCTCGCAAGTGTCACTCTTCGGTGCCGCCAACGGTCAGGTAGTGATGAACGAACCTGTTCTGGAAGATCTGCCGGAGTGGAATAAGCAGCTAAAACTTGAAAAAGAAAAAGAGTTCATAGGCTTTTATCTTACCGGCCACCCTTTGGAACCGTTCCGGGATGAACTGGAAGCCGTATCGAATGAACACTTGATCAATGAAGAAAACGGAGCCGTGCCGGACAATATCAAAGTCGGCGGCCTTATCACAAGCTTTTCTGTTAATTATGACAAAAAGAACAATCAATATGCCCGCTTTCAGTTTGAGACCCTGAACAACGAGTTCACGGTTCTGGCATTTAAATCTTTCGAGAAATTCAAGGAGTTACTCCAAGAGGATTCAAAAATATACATCGAGGGAACCCTGAAGATCGACAAGGATAGAGATTCACAAGCCACGATCTTTTTAAATCATGCCATGCCCCTGAGCGACCTGCGAGAAACAAAGATCCATTCCGTCCATTTGCAACTTCGCCATGATGAAGATTTTGAAACCAAGCTCAATAAACTGAAAGCTATCGTTCAGCGCTATCCCGGAAACAAGGTTATGTTCATCCATTACAAAAAAGAGAACGAACGTGTACGCACCATCAAGGTGGGACAGGGAATTAATGCGGCACGTGATATGATGCAACAGCTAAGAAAGATCGTCGGACAGGCAAATGTCGGACTGGGCAAATGATCATTTACCTTACATCGGGTACAGAGAAAAGCGCCATGGCCTTGCGGTTTCGCAGAGCATATCCCGAAGCCGACATAAAGATCATTCCCGACAATGAAGATGCCCGCCAGCGGCTTTTTGAACAGGAAGCCAAAAGCGGAAAGCATAACATATTTATCACACCGGCCAAAGGACAGCATTTCAAGGTGTGCCCCGGCACCGCTGAACCCTATATCTGCTGTAATTATTGGACACTGCACCAGGCAACAAATTGTCCATTCGATTGCACATACTGTATTCTTCAATACTATTTGAACAATCCCCTGTTGACGGTTTTTTCCAATTTGGAGGATCTGCTTGATATGATCCGTGAACGCATTGAACTGGAACCGGAACGTTTTTTTCGTGTGGGGACGGGAGAGCTCGCAGATAGTTTGGCCATAGATGATGTCGCCATGGCGGGACCCGAATTGATGCGCTTTGCGGCAAGACAACAAAACATGATCTTGGAGCTTAAGACAAAATCCGATAAAGTGGATCATCTCCTGGATGTTGACCACATGGGGCGTACGGTCATCTCCTGGTCTTTGAATCCTCAGGCAACAATTTCTAAGCACGAATACCGAGCGGCAAATTTTAAAGCGAGAATGTCCGCGCTTGAAAAGGTTCAAAAAGCGGGGATGATGACGGGGTTTCACTTTGATCCGCTGTTGATAGAGGGTAGCTGGGAAGGGGAGTACGAAACCCTGATACGCGATCTGTTCAAGCATGCCGATCCCACACGCATTGCCTGGATATCCATTGGAAGCCTGAGGTTTCCCCCGGAGATGAGCGAGAAGGTGAAAGCTAAATTTCCCAATACCGATCTTCTGGATGGTGAAATGATCCGGGGGAACGACAATAAACAACGCTATTTCAAACCCCTGCGAATAAAGGCCTACAAACATATATACGAATGCCTGAAAAAATACGGCGGTAACGATCTTTTTGTCTATTTTTGCATGGAAGATAAAGATACATGGCAGCAGGTTATGGGCTTTTCACCCGAAAACAACGCTCACCTTGATTTTATGTTCGCGGACTATTTAAACACTAAATTTCCGGGACTTGACATTCCGAACGCCGGAAGAGAAAAGTATGGAGCTTTTCATACAAAGAGGTCCTGGGAATAAGTACAACGAATAACAAATAATGAATAGCGACATTTCGCAAGCAAACGTGTTTCATTGTGAAAATATATTTAAAAAACAGTAGTTGTCACTTGTCACGAGTCACTGATTTGGCTCGGGATGGATCGTTGCTTCTATTCGTTTTTCCCGGCGAAGTCTAAGCTCAATTTCAGTTACGAGATCATGGGCGTCTTTTAAACAAATATCGGCAGGGAAGCCAAGATGGAAGGTAACTTCAAGATGATCCCCGTAGCGATGTAAATGAACATGATGAACATCGCTATCTATCTTTAGCACATCATCACAGGTTGAATTGATATAGTTTAGCAATTCATCATCCGGCGCTTCTCCCAGAAGGGGCTTAACGCCGTCCCGAATGATATGATATGCCGTCCAAGCGATAAATACAGCAACGATCAAGGTCAAAACGGCATCTGCCCACCAGACAAAACGGCCGACAATTATACCGACCAGGATCACAAGAGAAGAAATGGCGTCGCTTCGGTGATGCCAGGCATCAGCCTTCAACGATAAACACTCGCATTTCCGATAGGCATAAAACGCATACTGCGCCATCATTTCTTTTACTGCCAGAGACACGGCCGTAATGACAATAGCTAAGACCCCGTAGTTCGCTTGGGTACCATCGTTCAGCCTGTGAATTCCTTCAACAAAAAAATCAACGGCGATCAATGCCAGCAAAACCCCTACGATCAAGGCAGCGATAAGTTCTGCGCGCCCATGTCCGAAGGGATGCTCTTCATCGGGTTTTTTCCCGGAGATCTTTGCTGCTATAATAATGATCAGCGAGGACAAAGAGTCCGATAAAGTATGCCAGGCATCAGCGATCAAAGCGGCTGATGCAGAGCTTATACCGGCCCAGAGCTTAAGTCCGAAAAGCACAATATTGCCAACAAGGGACAAGCGCCCTTCATTCAAAGCAAGTTTTTCATTATGATCGTTCATAGACATTTTTTATAGGTTTACAACCGTGTTAACGGCTTTCACAAGTTCATTCTGGCGATAAGGTTTTTTTAGGAATCCCTCAACCCCCATCTCCCGCAGTTCGATCGTTTGTTTATTGCTGGCATAGCCTGACGAGACAAGGATCTTAACATCCGGATTGATCTGCTTGAGGGCTTTATATATTTGCACTCCGTCCATTTCAGGTAAGATCACATCCAGTATGACCGCGGAAATGGTGTCCATTTCCTGTTTATAAAGGTCAATGCCCTTTTTCCCGGAATCTGCGTCAAGCACCATATATCCGATATAGGAAAGGGTTTTGATCAGCATGCGACGAATGGTTTCTTCATCGTCTATGACCAGTATTGTGCCTTCGCTGACAGTATTTTTTACGGAACTCTTTTCTTCGGAAGCCTCTTTCTCGGGTTTCAGGTCCGATACGGGGAAATATATATGAAAAACCGTTCCTTCCCCGGGTGTGCTCTCTGCATAAATACTTCCGTTGTGAGCATTGATCGTTCCATAGGTTGTAGATAAACCGAGTCCGGTACCTTTTCCGGAATCTTTGGTTGTAAAAAAGGGCTCGAATATTTTATCGAGCACATGTTTTTCCATGCCCGTGCCGGTATCCCTTACATGCAACACGATATAGTTACCGGCAACCATATCTACCGGCAGATGCGGCAGATCTTGTTCATATATTGAAACATTCTCGGTATAAAGTTCAAGCGTACCGCCGTCGGGCATGGCGTCTCGCGCATTAAAACCGAGGTTCAGCAGGATGTTTTGCAACTGGGCGAACTCGCCCATGATATAATGCTCTTTAGCCTCAAGGTTTTTCTTAATTGTGATGTTTTTTCCAAGAGAGTGCTGCAAAAGATCCATGGAACTTTGGATCAGCACATGAAGGTCGATCGCAGTGGTCAGTTTTCCCTGTTTGCGCGAAAAGGTCAGCAATTGGTTTGTAAGTGTTGCGGCCCTTTCGCAGGTATCGGTAATATTTTTACAGTAATAACTGTATTCCTCGTTATCCTTCAGGTCCTCGGAAAGCAATTCGGCAAATCCCAGGATGGTAGCCAGCATATTATTGAAATCGTGGGCAATTCCGCCCGTCAATTGACCCATAGCTTTAAGCTTTCTGGATTGCGCCAGCGTTTCTTCCTGTTGGCGGATGGTATCAAGCATGCTGTGCTCTTTGCTGATGTCCACATTCACACCAACAATTAGCGTAGGTTCACCTTTTTCATTTCTTTCCGTTACCTGCATGGAGCAACGAAACCACTTGATCTCACCTGTGCGGTTTTTGATCCGGAACTCAAATTTGCAGAAAGAATTATTGGCAACACAGGACGTGATGCGCCTGATTGTATTTTCCAGATCTTCAGGCACAACATGTTCATACCATTGTTTTATTTCTAATTCCGGGACTTCGGTCTCAATGTCGAATAAGCGTCTGAGTTGCTCATCCGGCATCCACGTTTGTTCGGGAAGCTTGATGGTGAAAGATCCGATCTTTGCGGCGTCCAACGCTGTATTCAAACGTTCGCGGTTAAGGGCGAGTTCACGTTCCCGCTGGTAACGTTCTACATGGTTTTTCAACCGTGCAAGCAGAACGCGATCATTGAAGGGTTTAGAAACATAATCGTCACCGCCCACATCAAAGCCCTTTTCAACTGCTTCAACATCGGTGCGGGCCGTAACGAAAATTACGGGTATGGGAGCGGTGGAGGGATTGGCTTTTAATTGCCGGCAAACATCAAAGCCATCCATTTTGGACATCATGACATCCAAAAGGATAATATCGGGATGATATTCATTGGCAACGCGTAAAGCTTCTTCTCCCGATTGTGCCAGCAGAATGCTATAACCTTCCGTGGTGACAATGGAGGTCAGGACCTGTAAATTTGCCGCCGTATCATCAACGATCAAAATAGTGATGTTCGCTTGATCCATGAAATCCCGTTTCTTGAATTTAAGATGAATAAAAAATATAACGAAAAGCCGAGATAGACAAGGCAAATTACAGTAGGGAACTCTAAAATAGAATAGGGAAAAATAAATAATAAAAGAAAGCATGGACATGTTAAATAGAAATCGTAATATAAGGCATGGAAAAAAGACTCCATACACAGGATCTGGGAACCATACAATACAACGACGCTTATGACCTGCAGTTAAAACTGCATGAGCAGCGCGTTAACAATAAAATTCCCGACACCATGCTTTTACTTGAACATCCTCATGTGTTCACGCTTGGCCGTCATGCGACGGACACGAACATCATGTGGAACGAGAACGAGCTGAAGGCGCATGATGTATTCGTAAAACACGTTGACCGTGGCGGAGATGTTACTTATCATGGTCCCGGGCAGATCGTAGGATACCCGATCATCAAGCTGAATGACCGCGATCTGCGACCGCGCAGGCTGGTGGAATGGGTGGAAAAGATCATCATCAGGACTGTTGCAAGCTTTGGTATTCATTCGTATGTACATCCCGAGTATCCCGGAGTATGGGTCGGCGATGCCAAGATCTGCGCCATCGGCATGCGAATAAGGGAAGGTGTTTCCTATCACGGCTTTGCGCTCAATGTGTCAACGGATCTTTCATATTTCAACGGTATCGTGCCCTGCGGTATACAGAATAAAAGCGTGTGCTCGCTGGAATCTTTGCTCGGAAGAAAGATCGATATTGGGGAAGTGAAGAAGATCATTGTAAAAGAAGCCTTGGGCGCTCATTGATTTAAGAGCAATAGATCATTAGAACATCAGAACATTCGAAGTAAGTTTGAGTTTGGAATTTTGACAGAAAGAACTATTCTATCATTTGAGATCGTTATTTTGAGCAGTTTGAACGCTTTTTACAAATATTGAGATCAATTCATTATTTTCAATAATTGCTTTATTGATTATCGTTGTTCTGTTTATGAGATGCTTTGTCTTGATCAGCTTTAAACATATCATCGTTTCTCTTAATTCTTTAACTATAACCTTGATCTTATGAATGAAGTCTTTTCTTGATTCCGCTCCCTGAGCTTCTCCATAATTCAATGAAACTGAAGTTCCCGATCGCAATAATTGATTGGAAAGGTGATTTCCAGCATAAGATTGTGACATGCTTTCTGTTATATCGATAATAGACGCCGAAAAGGCAATAAGGCGGTCTTCAAGATCTTGTTTGTTCATTTCGTCCCTCCATTTTTATAACCCAATTAACAAAATTATATGGTGTTTTCAAATCTAATAATCTATACATACAATATCTGTGACATAGATCACACAAATTCACAAATCTGAATTCATAATTCAAAAATAAATCATTTGTTCTAATGCTCGAATGTTCTATTGTTTTTATTTCAATAAAAAAGTAATACCCATTTTCTCAAAATTATTGTAATCTATTAAGGAAGTTTTTTACAAGACTAATCATGAAGGAGCAGATGGTGAAAACCGTTTTTGCCGGACAACACGAAAGAGCAGATCGTTCCGACTGCATGATGGAATTGACCCTGAAGAAATCCGGGGGGTGGGATATTTGCATCAACAGCAAGGTCAAGCTGCTTTTTGAACAATCGATCCGAAATACCATAGAAGAGGGACTTCGGACTTTTTCTATCGATCATGCCAATGTCACGATCTATGACAATGGGGCGCCGGACTATGTGATCATGTCCCGCCTGGAAGCCTGCATTAAACAGGTTGTAAAGGCTGATGTCGATTATTTGCCGGATATGTTACCACAAAATATGACCGGTACGAAAAAAGATCGTATGCGCCGATCTCGCCTGTATTTGCCGGGTGACACACCAAAATTAGCCCTGAATGCGGGACTTCACGGTGGTGACGGCATTATTTTGGATCTTGAAGATTCGGTGGCTCCCATTCGAAAGGACGAAGCCAGGATACTGGTCAGGAACACGCTGCGCTCGGTAGATTTTTACGGTGCCGAGCGAATGGTTCGCATCAATCAGGGAGAACAGGGTTTTAAAGATCTTGATGCCGTGATCCCCCAGCATGTAAATCTTATACTGTTGCCGAAATGTGAAAGCATGCAGCAATTAAAAGCGATTGACAAGCGCATACTTGATTTGCGTACTGAACATAAGATCGAACATGATGTCTGGATCATGCCCATCATTGAATCTGCGCTTGGTGTGATCAATGCTTATGAGATAGCAAGCGCGTCGCCGAATGTGGCTGCTTTGGCTATAGGACTTGAAGACTACACGGCCGACATAGGAGCGCCACGCACTGCGGAAGGAAAAGAAAGCTTCTTTGCCCGTTCCATGCTTGTGAATGCCGCAAAAGCTGCCGGTATTCAAGCGATCGATTCGGTTTTCTCGGATGTTTCGGATATGGACGCACTTCATGAGAATGTGCTGGCCTCTAAAGCCCTGGGCTTTGATGGAATGGGGTGCATCCACCCGCGGCAGATCAAGGTGATCCATGAAGCCTTTGCCCCCACTGAAAAAGAAATTGAAAAAGCCGCTACGATCGTGGAAGCTTTCAAAGATGCGGAAGCCAGGGGATTGGGCGTTGTCGCCGTCGGTTCAAAAATGATCGATCCTCCGGTGGTCAAACGCGCTTTGCGAATTATGGCACTTGCGGAAAAATAAAATCTCAACAGGAGAGACAATACATGAAAATGGTGAAGAACGCAGCCGGGCGCATGGTGCCTACCGAGATCAACGGAGAAAAGGTTATTCCCTTTATGGGGGTTGGAAAACACCGGCCTACCGGAAAAAAATATGCTCCGACCATTGCCACGGCAATCGATTATCCCCGCGACAGCGATAAACGGGTACCAAATCTGAAAGAAGCCCTTATTAGATCAAACCTGAAAGACGGCTCGGTCATATCAACACATCATCATTTGCGAAATGGCGATCTGATCGCCAATCAGATCTTTGATATAGCAGCCGAACTGGGTGTAAAGGATCTTGTATGGGCGCCTTCCGCAGCATTTCCCTGTCATAAAGAAGTTATCAAGCATCTTGAAAGCGGCGTGATCCACCACATTGAAGGATCTATGAACGGCCCGCTTGGCATATTTACCTCGGAAGGTAAAATGAGAGGTATGGCTGTATTAAGGTCGCATGGCGGACGTGTGCAGGCCATCCAGGATGGCGAGTTAAAGATCGATATTGCCGTATTGGCTGCTCCAACGGCTGATTTTTTCGGTAACGGACACGGTTTGGACGGCCCTTCGGCTTGTGGAGGACTCGGCTATTCCCTGGTAGATTATAAAAATGCCGAGAAGGTTGTGGTTGTTACCGATAATCTCATCAAATTCCCCTGCATGCCAATGCATATCGAGGGAAATTATGTTGATTATGTGGTAGAGATGGATAGGATCGGTATTCCGGAACTGATCGTTTCGGGAACCACCCAGATCACAAAAAGCCCGGATCGTTTATTGATCGCTGAATTAACAGCGAGATTTTGTGATGCTGCCGGCCTGGTCAAAGACGGCTTCTCTTTTCAAATGGGTGCCGGGGGGACGTCCCTCGCTATCGGCCGGTATTTCCATGAAATGTTGAAAAAACGAAACATCAGTGCTCGCTTCGCCGTGGGCGGTTCAACGCAGTATTCGGCTAAAATGTTGGAGGACG
>Ga0180430_10003914_pt1 | contig 12710 bp, 12 predicted proteins | sample SS_ome_9_FD_132999 | JGI IMG/M metagenome (GOLD analysis project Ga0180430, IMG submission 132999) | Hypersaline lake sediment archaeal communities from the Salton Sea, California, USA - SS_1_S_2 metaG | ecosystem: Environmental > Aquatic > Non-marine Saline and Alkaline > Hypersaline >... | reverse complement strand
TCCCAACGCCGGCTCCCCGGCACGGGCTCACCCCTCGCGAACCCGTATTCCATGCGTGCGTTGACGCTAAAGAAGCCCCCCGGCGCGAGCCGGGGGGACGGCGGGCCGTTGGGCTTTCTTGGTCCCCGGAAGCCCGCGCACCCGGTCACCACCAACACGCCCGCGTTCACAACCGACCGGCCTCCGGTGCCTGACCCCGCCGATCTATCGAGGCTGCCGCTACCGCGCAGGCTGGAGGTCGGCGACGTCGAGGCCGAGACGCTTCAGCTTCTTGTAGAGCGTCGTGCGGTTGATGCCGAGGCTGCGGGCGGCGATGTCGCGTCGCCAGCCCGACCGCTCCAGGGCGTCGAGAATCAGCTGCCGCTCGGGGACGGCGAGGGCATCCTTGAGCGGGTGGCGGGTATCCGCGGCAGGCCTGGCTCCGCTGGCCAGCACGGCAGGCGGAAGATCGCCCGGTTCGATGACCGGAGAGCGGCCCAGAAAGACGGCCCGTTCAATGGCGTGTTGCAGTTCCCTGACGTTGCCAGGCCACGAGTGCGCCACGAGGGCGGCGACCGTTTCCGGAGCGAGGCCGTCGACCGGCCTGCCGGCCTGTCGGACGGCCTGCCGCAGGAAATGGTCGGCCAGCAGCGGAATGTCGGTGGCCCGCTCGCGGAGCGGCGGCATTTCGATGGTGACGACGTTGATCCGCCAGAAGAGGTCCTCCCGAAAGCGGCCCTCGGCGACAAGGCGGCCGAGATCCTCGTTGGTGGCGAGAATCACGCGGGCGTCGACCGCCTTGGTTTCACCACCACCGACCGGCTCAAACTCCATCTCCTGGAGAACTCGCAGGAGTTTTACCTGCATGGCGGGCGAAGCCGTCGCGATCTCATCGAGAAAGATGGTCCCGCCGTCGGCCAGGAGAAACTTCCCGGACCGATCGGAAGTGGCTCCGGTGAAGGCGCCGGCGACGTGCCCGAAGAGTTCGCTTTCCAGGAGCGGCTCGGCGAGGCAGCCACAGGCCACTTCCACAAAGCGGCCCGGTCGGCGACTGGCTGCGTGGAGCTGGCGGGCGAGGAGCGATTTGCCGGTCCCGCTTTCACCCGTGATCAACACCGTGGCGGGCGTGCGGGCGACCCGGGTCACGATGTCGAGCACATGGAGCAGGCCAGGGTGCTGACCCACCAGGCAGGTGCCGGTGGCTGCTGATGGCGAGGGGCTGACGGTGGCGGGCTGGTGAGTGGCGGCCTGGTGGGCAGCTTGCAGGGCCGTCAGGATGGCGTCGTCGCGGCCGGGCATGGTGACGACCGCATCGGCCCACGATGGGGCCGCCGCCTCGTGCGGCACGACGGCCACGACACCCGCCGTCGGCGAAGCCGTCCGCACTGCCTCTGCCACCCGGCGGCCGCCGTCGTCGGGCAACAGGGCGTCGACAAGGCAGGCAAAGGCCCGCTCCCGGCCCGGCGACCGCACCGCCTCCGCGGCGGAACCGGCGGCGAAGGCGTGCCAGCCCTGGCTGCAGAGCCATTCGGCTCGGCCGGATGCCATGCGGCGGTCGTCGTCGACGACCAGAATGCGACCTCGGGCGACGGGGGCGTCAGACATGCGAAGCTTCCTGGCGGGAACGGATCGGGCTGGGTGCCCACCAGGTTTGTAGGTCGCACGCGGGCGACAGAACCGTCGCCGCAGGGCGACAGGCCCGCCCCACGAGTTCAGCCGACCGTCACGACCGCCAGCATCGTCACAATCGTCGGCCGGTCGGGTCAGTCGGGCGGCTTCTCGCCGCGGCTGCGGGGCGGCTTGCCCTCGACCTCACCGAGCCGGACCGCCTCGGCCAGCCGATCGGCTGCCGGCCCGAAGATGATTTCCCGGTTTTCAAACAGCGACTCCGGGTCGCGGTCGAGCATCTGGATTCGCCGACGGCGAAACGAAAAGAAGGCGACGACGGCCAACGCCACGACGGCGAGGGCCACGACGACCAGCGTGACGCCCCGCTCGAAGGACTGAATGAAGCCGCTGATCCGGTCGCCGAACAGGTAGGCGAGGCCGAAAAAGCCGCCGATCACGACCGAGGCGCAGAGGAAATCGGCAAACAAGAACCAGCGATACTTCACCCGCAGGATGCCGGCCGTGAGGTAGAAGGGACTCCGCAGCCCGACCAGAAAGCGGGCCACAAAGAAGGCCTTGATGCCGTGGCGATTGATCAGGTCTTCGATCGTCTTTTCCCGTTCGGGCGTGAGGAAGCCCGACCACCAGGGGTGCTCCCGAAGCACCCGGGCACCGAAGGTGCGACCGATCCAGTACATCAGGCTGTCGCCCAGCAGGGCCCCGACGAGACAGGCCGGGAGCGCCTTGTACCAGTCGAGGCCGCCGGCCCGGCTGGCGACACCGGCCGCCACGATCGGGACCTCCTCGGGAATGGGCAGGCCGATTCCGGTCAGGGTCAGGAACACAACGATGCCGAGGTAGGAGGCGTGAAACCAGTCGGGCATGACGTCGTGGGAAACGGGTCGGAACGAGCCGGCGGATCCGCCTCCGAACGGCCGATGATCCGTGCCTGATTTCTGTAGTGTACCCGGCAGGCGGCAGCTGGCCCGCCGGTTTTCTACGACGCGGCAGGCCGCTCACGCCGGGGCACTGGAGAGGGGTCGCCGCCACGGTCTCCGGAAATCCACTCGACCGCGAGGCCCGGTTCGGGCTCGATCGCGAGGATCTCGGGCGTGACTCCCGCCGCAAGCAGTCGCAGGCCGCCCTGCTCGCCAGGCACCACGAGCATCGCAGCCACCTGGCTGCCGGCCGTCAGGATCGTCGGCAGGCCTGGCTCGCCGAGGACGTAGGCCGCCGTCGCCAGGGCATCGGCCTCGGCGGCCGAATCAGCCAGCACCGTGGCACTGATGACGCCCTTGGCCGGCTGGCCGGTGCGGGGGTCGAGGATGTGCCCCAGTCGACGGCCTCGCTCAACAAAGAAGCGGGTGCCCGAGCCGCTCGTGCCGAGGGCCCGATCGGTGAGCCTGATCGTGGCCAGCCGCCGGTTCGGTCGCAGCGGATGCCGGAGGCCGACCGGCCAGCCCCCGCGGCCCGGGAGCGACGGCCCCTGCGTGCCGACCGCCCGCACGCTGCTCTGGCCGCCGTGGATCAGCACGCTCGGCACGTCCTCGGCCTGGAGCCGGGCGATGGCCCGATCGATGGCCCAGCCCTTCCCGATCCCGCCCGGATCGAGTTCGGCACCGCGGCCGACGAGCCGGCCACGGCCACCGGCCGGGTCGAGTTCAAAGCCTGCCATTCCGGCTACCGCCAAGGCTGCCGCCAGGTCGGTTGCCGACGGCGTCTGGCCCTGCCGCTCGTGAAAGCCCCAGCAGCGAACAAGGCTGCCGGAGGCGGGATCGAAGGCTCCGCCCGTCGCCGCGGCAAGGTGCCTGGCCGTCCTCAAGAGGGCGATGGTATCGGCAGAGAGCGTGGTCCAGCGGCCGGTGCCGGCTGCCGCGTTGAGGGCGGAAAGTTCGCTGGCATCGCGGTAGACGCTGATCCGCTCCTCGATGACCTCGATCAGGTCGAGGGCCTCGCAGCCGAGGGCCGTGGCCTCCTCGACCTCGCCGGCATTGAAGACGACCTCGAACCGGCAGCCCATCGCCTCCCGCCCGATGACGATTGTGTGGAGTTCGGCGGCGTGCACGATGCTCAGCGGGGTGCCAGCCCCCGGTCAAAGGCTTCTTGATCCCGCCGGAAAACGGCCAGGGTGGTCTCAAACTGCTCGATGGGAATCTCGAAGACCGGCCGCTCCTCGGTGTGAGCGTGGCAGTGGGCCACCAGCAGCCGGTAGAGAAATTTGAACAGCTGACGGGGCACCCGCAGGCTGCGGAGCCCGTCAATCAGCCGCCGCTGGTCGACCGACTGGTCGAACAGGCTGCCGAGGGTGGCTGGCGGGGTGCCGACGCTGGCTGCCTTCACCCGGGCCGAGGCGATGTCGTAGAGCGTCTCCCCAGACCATTCCAGCGAGGGCACCAGGTTCTGCTTGTCGAGCCGGGCCCGCTGATTGAATCGCTCGTTTTCCCGCTCGATGAACCGATAGAGTTCCTCGGGAAGCAGGAGCTTGAAGCCCAGACCCGGCGACTTGAGAAACTTGTTGTCGAGCAGCGGCCAGATCACAAGCCGCATTCGTTCCGCAGAGCCGTTGATCAGGTGCGGCTCATCGAGCCGGTCGACGATCACGACCAGTCCCGTCCAGCCGAGGGCCTTGAGCAGACTCTGGAACTTGTCGAACAGCTCATAGCGATCGTCGGAGCGGGCATGGGCCGGGAGCGGCTGGCCGGCCAGGTCGGTCTCGGGCATCGCGGCCAGCGACCGGGCAAGCTGGCCGACCGTGCGATTGCCGGTCCGCATGCTGCGAACGATTCGCCAGGCCCGCCAGGTCGACTTCAGCCGCCGCAGGCCGGCGGGAATCCAGGCGGCGGCAACCGCCGCCCAGGGCCACCAATGGCGGGCCCACTCCAGCCGGCCGGCGGCGGCCCCGGCAGCCAAGGCGATGCCCAGCAGGGCCGTTGCCGCCAGGGCGAGAAGCCGCGGCCAGCCGCCAAAGCGGCCGTGGTAATGGGCCCGCCGGCGGAGCCGCCGCCAGCGGACGGGGAACGACTCGGCGGTCGACTGGTCGTAGCAGGCGGCCAACAGAGCCAGGTCACGAGCCTGGGGCCGGCTGAGGCGAGGCAGGCGGCCGTCGTCGCCGATGATGTCGCTGACCAGCTGGGTTACGGCGAGGGTCAGGATCGCATCCATGTGGTCCCAGAGCTTCCACTGCCCCAGCGCCTTTTCGACCGAGCGGCTCCCGGCGACGCGGCCCACGAAGCGATCGAGGAAGGGATTGAAGTCGTCGTAGAGCACGACGAAAGTCCGCGCCTCGGGATGGGCCGCGTTGTGCCGCTCGTACTGCCGCACCATCTGCAGCTTGAGCGCCGTCTTGCCGCTCCCCTTCTCGCCGAACACGATCGATGTGCTCGGATCGGCGGCGTTGCCGAGGATCTTGTCCCAGGCCGGATGGAAGGTGGTTTCGAGACAGTCCTGCTTGAAGACCGTGTCGGTCTGGGCGTCTTCCTCGGCAAATGGATTGCCGGCGATCCCATGGTGTTCGAGGAACTCGTTGACCTTCATCGCGTCTCCCTGGAGCCTGCTGACGAACGGAGGCCGCCACTCGGCCGGGGCTCAGCGGCCGGCGGGCACCATCCCCTCGATCATCGTGCGGAAGCCGGCAGCGTGGGCTTCGACCGTGGCCGCAGGGCCATAAAACTTGAGGAAATAGTTGCCGTCTTCCGGCGTCTGCACGATCGCGGCCAGCATCCGGTAGTCGGGCCGCTTGATCGTGGGCCCGCCGGCAAACGGTCCGCCCGGCTTGTCGAGATAGGTTCCCGGGATGTCGACCAGCAGCACCTCGCAGCCGGCCACGGTGAGCTTCGTGCGAGTCACCTTGTCGGCGGTTTCACCCCCCTCGGGCTGCACAAACTGACCACACCAGCGTTCGATGTTGGCCTCGATGCTGCCGCCGGCTCCCATCACCGTCATTCGGCCGGCCGGCAGATCGTCGAGCGATGCAATCGCAAACTCGGATTCGATCATCCGCGACTTGGGCCGCACCTGCTCAAAGCCCTCGGGCGGCTCGAGCAGCAGCGACCCGTCCGCGATCGCAAAGGCCGCGGGGGCAACGTCAGCGGCCGGCAGGGGAGATGTCAGGGCAACCATCAGGGCGGACGTCAGGAGCGATCGGGACACCATGGCAGGAGTCTCCTGGCAGGGACTGGGAACGGGAACCTCGGGTGATTCGGCACGATACCACACACCGTCATAGGCCGCTGCCCGGGAGCGGCGGTGCGATCAGTGGTCGGCAAGCGGCAGGGCCCGCGGCAGCGTGGCAGCCCAGTGCTCGTCCAGCGAGACAAACCGGGCCAGCGGACGGGCCGGGCCTGCCGCCGGGGCCGGTCCTGGTGCCGCTGCCCCCGGCAGGCTGGGCAGGGGCGGGCTGGCCGGTTCAGATTCGGCCGGAATCCGAAAGCGTGCCCCGCAGTGCGGGCAGATGCCCTTCTTTCCGGCCAGGTGATCCTTGACCTTGATGCGATGCTGATTGGGACAGAAGGCGACGATTCCCATTGGGTGAAGGCTGCTCCGAACGGGGTGGTGCTCTGGAAGCTATGGTAGCCGCCGCCAAGCGGATCGTCCCTGCCTGACTCCGCCCAGCCTCCCTCCACGAACCATTGTGCGCCGTCGAAAACAAGATTGACCAGGGTTTTTGCGGGCTCCTTGCCCGCGGGGGCGGTTGGCCGTACGTTCAAAGGGCGGGTTGGGAAGAGGCTTAGTAAGGCACGGAGACAAAGGATGGCAGGAAGGGAACCGGCTGATGACCGGCGGGACGCAGACGAGCCCCAGGGGCCGATTGAAATCGCGATCTGCGGCGACCTCACCGACAATGAGTCGGAGTTGACCGAGCGGCTGCTGGGCATCGAGCCCGGGGGCGAATGCACCATCTACTTCGATTCGCCCGGCGGCAGCCCGTACTGCGCGATGTCGCTCGTCTCGTTGATCCGCCTGCGAAATGTGCGGGCGACCGGGGTGGTCACGGGGGAATGCTCGTCAGCGGCTCTCTGGCCGTTCGCGGCCTGCCAACGCCGGGTCGTGACGCCCTACAGCGTGTTCCTCTTCCATCCGATGAAGTGGCAGAGCGAGGAGCATATCGGGATCCGCGAGGCGGCCGAATGGTCCCGGCATTTCGCGGCCCTCGAGCAGGAGATGGACGTCTTGCTGGGACAGCTCTTCGCCCGCTCCGAGGACCTGATCACCGACTGGATTCGGACTCATCGGTATGTGACGGGACGGGAACTTGCCGAAGCCGGTCTGGCGGAAGTGGTGCCGCTCGCGCCGTTGATGCTGGCTGCAACGCCGTAGGGGGGCAGTCTCCTCGGAGGATGCAGGCCTCCTCAGCGGTAATCGCCGTGGCAGGTGTCGCACGACTTCGAGATTGCACCGACGGCTGCCCGGGCAGCGTCGTAGTCTTGGTCGAGGCAGGCTTTCCGCACGGCGACCGCCGCATCCCGCATCGTGCTTGCGTAGTCGACGTAGGTCTCGTCGTCGAAATACTCGAAGTCAGGCTGGCAGATCACCTCGCCGATGGCGGCCACGATCTCGGCTTCGTGAAAGAGCCGATCGGCCTTGCCCTTGAAGTCCGCCTGCGAGGCGATGGAGGCGTTCATGATTTCGCCGGCGAGTTCGAGCCGCGACATCAGCGGCGGGCGGCCAGCCACCTGGCTCCAGCGGAAATCCTCTTCCTGCTCCGGCTTCCCCTTCGGAGGGCTTCCCTGGATCATGCCCTCGAGATCCTCGATCCGCAGCCGGGACTCGTTGAACGACTGGTCGGTGCCCACCTTGCAGTTGAAGCCGGCCCGGGCGAAGAGGTCACGGGCGGTGGCGGCGTCTCGTTTCCAGCGGACGTCCTGATCGTGGGCGGCGATCAGCCCGAAGGCGAGGGCCAGCATGCTGAACGCCTCCCGGGCTTCGTTGTAGCCGCCCCCTTTGAACGTTGACGGCGTCGTGGCCGTGGAGACGACCCGGTCCTTGAGATCCTTGATCTCGTCGGTCAGCGTGTCCCCGGAAATCAGCGTGGACCACTTGAAGCCGTCACCCCCGCCGCTGGCCGCCGGCTCACGGCCTCCGCCGGAGGAAACGACCTGCCGGGACGCGGCCTCGTAGTGGGGCCGGGGGCCCGACAAGACGGTGAAGGCGTCGTCGGCAAAGGCCCCCGCGGTCATGTCGTCCCACGTGGTCGACGGTGGCCGGGACCGGCGGACCGGCGGGGCCGCCACGACGGCCGCGGCAGACAGCCCGCCGAGGGCGAGCAGGACGGCCGCCAACCGCGGCCGAAACCAGGCAGGCTTCACCGAGCGGCGTGTTGTCATGAACGGCTTCTCCGGGAGATCAGGACGGCTCGAGACAATCCTTACGCTGTTCGAATCTTATGCTCTTCGACGTTTTGATCGAACTTTTTCCGCCCGATCGCACCCTTTCCCAGTTTAACCAGTTTCGGCCGCCTCGGGCTGCAGCGTTCGCGGCGGACCGCACGCCAAACTCCCCTTGACCGGGAATCGCCGGGGCGTCAATCTCCCGCCCCTGCCGGGTGTCTCCGGCCCCCCCCAGCTGCCCGGAGTTGACTCCTCATGTCCTGCCTCAGTGTCTTTCTCGTGCCGCGCCGGCATGTCTGGCTCTCCCTGCTCTTTGTGGGCGGGCTGACGGTTCGGGTGATGGAATGCCGAGGCGATGCGGCAGCCCCTGCGCGGCAGACGGTCGTCACGTTTCTCGATGCCATCAAGCGGGGTGACGATGCCTCTGCCCGGGCGATGCTGACGGCGACGGCCCGAGCCAAGACGGAGGAGATGGGGATCTCGGTGGCTCCGCCGGTCGATGAATCAGCCACCTACTCCGTGCAGGCAGCCGAGGTCGTCAGCGAGGCCGGTGACTTGGTGCACGTGGCCACCACCTGGAGCGACGTCGACGGCGAGGGCTTCAAGACGACCGAGAACGTCATCTGGGTGGTGCGGCTCGATCCCGAGGGCTGGCGGGTCGTTGGAATGGCGATGCGGATTTTCGACGACCTGCCCCCGCTGCTGCTCGACTTCGAGGATCCGGAAGACATGCTCGCCAAGCAGGCGATGGTGGCCGAGGAGTTGCGGCGGCGGGCCACGGCTGACGATGAATCGCCGGCTGCCCGCACCGCCGGCAAGCCTCAGGCCGAGCCCGGTCCGGGGCGGAAGTAGGTCGCCTGGCGGACGGCAAGCCCGCGGCCGGGGTGCCGCCGGCAAGGGCTGGCGACGCGGGTTTCAGGGGATTTCTGGGCATTCAGGGGCTCAAAATCGGCAAACCCAGCCGAAATAGCCCATCTTTATTGACAGGCATTCCGCGCCTGTTAGCCTAATCGCCTAGTCTCCGCGACCGGCAAATCTTTCCCGACCCGCATGCGTTTCCTCGTGGCGGGCGGGGGTTGGCTCGAGCGGGACCTGCGACATCTCGGTTGCTGCGGTCCGGTGGCCGTCCCGGATCGGGGTTCCTTTCGTGACGGCTCCGGGGACGCAGCCACTGCGTTCCGTTTCCAAGGTGGAGGTTTCTGATGAAGCGGTTTCTTGGTTTTTCTTTGGCGATGTTCTTCGCGCTCGTCGCCATCGCCCTGGTCGGCGGTGACAGCGGTGCGGTCGCCGGTCATGGCTGCCACGGCCGTCGTTGCCACGGCGGTCTGTTTGCCCGTCATCATCGCTGCCATGGTCGCGAGCGGTGCCACGGTCTGTTCGGTCGTCGTCATCGCTGCCACGGCGAAGAGGCCGTCGCCTGCGATCCCTGTGGCGAGGTTGTCAGCGAGTGCGGCAGCTGTGGTGGCTGCGGCGAGGTCGTGAGCGATTGCGGTGGCTGCGGCGAGGTTGTCAGCGGCTGCAGCGGCTGCGGCGAGGTCGTCAGCGGTGGCTGCGCTGGTGGCGACTGCGGTGGCGAGGGCGTGATCATCTCGGAGGAGCCCGCCTCCGAAGGCGTTCCGACCGAGGCCGCTCCGGCTGATGAGGCCCCGGCTGCTCCGTCGGAGACCTGATCGCGTTCAGGCGGCCCTCCGATCGGGAAGCTGCCTGGCGAGTGAGATCAAGCGACCGGGCCCTTCGTGAGAAGGGCCCGGTTTTTTTGATCTTGTCGTTGATCATGGAGGGGGCTGAGGTGCCGGCGGAGGTCGCAGGAGCCGCTGGCGAAGTCGTCCGCGGCGGGGTGGTGCCTGGCCATCCGCTTCGGCGGCTCGCCGCTCGGCCCTGCGGCGGGCCACCTCCTCGAGGACATCGCCGACGATGTCGACGATCGCCTCGCCCGTCGAGGAGTCGCCGGCTTGGTCGCCACTCCGGGGAGCCGGCGGCGATGACGGCCCACCAGCTTCACCGCGGCGATCGGCGGGGCCTTCCGGGGGCGGCGGCTGCCCCCCGCGGACTCGCTCGAGGAGATCGGCTGCGACCTCGCCGGCAGTCTGGCGGATCGAGCCGTCGAACACGACCTCGGGTTCATCGAGATTGCCCGCCACGCCGACGGAGATCGTCTTGCCCGCCAGGGCGGCCAGCAGCGGGCGATCCTGGCGGAGGTCGGTCGGGATCGGCAGCACCAGTTTGAGGTCGACAGCCCGATCATCGAGGGCGACGGTGCCCGATGATTCGACATCAAGCCGGCGGCCGGGGCCGGGCAGTGGCAGCCCGAACGTCAGCCCCTCGTGGCGAACCTTCCGGTCGGCCAACTGGAACCGCACCCGCGACTCGTCCGCAACGAGAATATCGGGAGGGCGGGGCAGGCTGACCGGCAACGACTGCAGCAGATTGGTCACGAGCGGTCCGGGCCCGACCACCACCTCATGCATCGCCAGCACACCTGACAGGCTTCCCGCGGCCGGGTCACCGACTGGCAGCGTTGCCCCGTCGAGCCGCAGTGAGAACCGGCCTCGCGAGCGGGTCGTGTCGGCAAGCACGGGCGCCGCATAGGCGAGAACTCCCCAGGAGACGGCAGGGTCCATCTGGGCGTCGGCCAGCAGTTCGACGGGCTCCAGCGTCCACTCGCTGAACGTGCCGGTGGCGTTCGGGGCGAGGGCCGCTCGAATGCTGATCGGATCGCTGACCCACGGCTCGAGCGTCCACGGTGCGGTGATCCGCACGATGGCCTTCTCGACCTCCAGCCGCATCCGGATGGGGCTGCGTTGGGCGACGGGCTGGGCCGGCTGCGGACCGGTGGGCGGCGGTGGAAAGATTTCCTCGAGATTGGTGTGGTGGTCTTCATCGAAGGCAACCGCCACGTCGAGGCCGCTGACTCGGACCGTCCCGAGATCGCCTGCCGAGAGCAGGATGCCGAGGAGGCCGTGACGGACCTCGACCCGGCTGATCGAAACCGGAGGGCGAGCCTCCGCGGGCCCGGCAAACGAGATCCCCTCGATCACCATCGGGCCGACCCAGCCGAGGCGGGCTCGCTCAATGGCCACCGTGCCTTCAAAGCCGGGAAGAGCCTTCGCCACCATCCGGCTGAGCCGCTCGCAATCAGAGAGCCACCAGGGCACGGCCGCCGCGCCAAGGGCGAGGGCCGCTACCAGCACAGCCAGGGTCGCCTTGAAAGGTGGCCGGAACCGGCCGCTGCGGGCCGGCGGGGAAGCGGGCTTTTCATCGGTCATGAGCGACACCATGGCAGGGGGCGAGCGGTCCGGGATGCACGAACCCCCGATTCTACGCGGGCGAGGGGGCGTGGTTGGCCGCCGCCGAAAAGGCTGCCGGACCGCGGTGTGTGCCGCCATCGGGCGAGGCGTGGCGGGCCGGTTTTTCCCTGCTACACTCCGGATGTCGTGAGACACTGCGGGCGTAGCTCAGTTGGTAGAGCGCTAGCTTCCCAAGCTGGATGTCGCCGGTTCGAGTCCGGTCGCCCGCTCCTTATCCCGCGTGTCTGAACGCAAGAGAAGCCCCCCGGCGCGAGCCGGGCGGGACGGCGGGCCGTTGGGCGAGAGACGCCCACGGAAGCCCGTCTCATCGTTCGCCACCAGCCCGCCCAATCCGCGTTCACAACCAACTCACCCCTGGCACTTCGACAAACGCCCCGCGGGCCCTTGGGCTTTTCCCGGCCCCTCGCTCCGCGTCGCACCCCTACTGCGGCCCGCCTGGCGGGAGCGTGAGCGGCACGGGCGATGCTCCGCTGGTGGCGTAGTTCCAGCCGCCGGTGGTTGGCGCGGCGGCCGCGGCTGGCCGGCCCCACCAGCCGCGGCGGTTCACCTGCGGCGTGGCTGGCACCGGGGGGCCGGCCTGATACGTGAAGACGTAGGTCGGTGCGAAATACATCGTCAACGGCTGGCCATCGGGGCCGATGCCCTGGTAGGGCACCGCCTGCGGCTGCCAGCCCGGCGGGATTGCTCCTCCCTGGATCACCGCCGCCGGCAAGGCCGGGGCCTGCCAATAGGGTGGCGGCCCCGGGAGGGGTGGCTGGCCTGCCGAGGGCTGGGCCGAGCTGCCGGCCGGGTCGCCTTCATCCGCGTGCGCCGTCATGGCCACGGCACTTACGGCCAGGAGCACTCGGGTGGCGAGGCGAATCCGGCAGGGCATCCGCAGGCTGGGGCGATGGCGTTGCATGTCATCATCCTTGGCTCGTGTCCGGCGGGTTCTCGGCTTCCGGCGAGGCGGGCGGATCATCCCAGCCTGCAGGAAGCGACGCGAGATCAGTTGGCCGCGATTTCCTTGCCCATGGGCTGCTCGGCTCCCGCCGGCTTGCCAGGGCCGTGCGGGATGGGTGAACTGGGACGCATGGAAAAGCTCTCTCCGGCTGTTTTGCGGACGGTGATCATGCTCGCCACGGTCCCCGTGTTGCTCGCGACCGTCGCGGCGCAGGCCGCTGTGGAGATGGTGCTCGTCGAGCCCTTGGCCGCCCGAGCCCGCCAGGCCGGGCTGCGGGTGCTGACGGGAAGCCATGTGGTGCTCGCGACTGACCGGCCTGCCCGCGACGGGGACGGCGTGGAAGCGTTGCCGGCTATCTTCGACCTGGCCTTCGCGGTCTGGTGCGATCACTACGGTATGGAGCCGGCGGACCATGCCGAGTGGCGATGCTTCGTCTGCCTCGTGGTCGACCGCGAGCGATTCCGGGCGGCCGGGCTTCTGCCCGAGACGATCCCGCCATTCGCCAATGGCTTTTGCGACAACAACCGCTTCTGGCTGATCGATCAG
>Ga0180430_10003912_pt1 | contig 12714 bp, 6 predicted proteins | sample SS_ome_9_FD_132999 | JGI IMG/M metagenome (GOLD analysis project Ga0180430, IMG submission 132999) | Hypersaline lake sediment archaeal communities from the Salton Sea, California, USA - SS_1_S_2 metaG | ecosystem: Environmental > Aquatic > Non-marine Saline and Alkaline > Hypersaline > Sediment... | reverse complement strand
TGAGGACTTCAGTCCATTTATAGAAAGGATTGACCCTTCCAGGGTTTATATCTCACCGAGGACGGTTCGGAGAGCATTGTTCGGGAGGTGGATCCTTTGCATCCTCGCAATGACATGTCGGTGGGCTGTCATTGCGAGAAACGAACGCAGTGAGTGACGAAGCAATCTGAACGATATCCTTCTGAAATCATCCAATTTAACGAACCTATAATGCCGGACAGAATAAAGAAAGCTCGTACATTTAATAGTGGCTTCATTTCGATCAAAGTATGATTTGATTCAGATTGCCGCGTCGCCTTGCAGGCTCCTCGCAATGACAGGCAGGTACAAACTTCCGATGTCTTAATGGAAACCGTTTGAGAAAACGACTCCCTCAAGACATCGGAAGTTTTATTAAACTCGCACACCCGGTTATCAATACGCAAGTATTGTTTCAGCCCCCTCTTCAGGGGGTGAATAAATAACCCATTTGTTCCTATAATCCTCTACACACTGCCTCATCCACCAGGGTATCTGTATGTTACGTTTTGTGGCCCAACGCCTGATCTATATTGCATCGATCTGCATTCTGATTATTTTCGCCATCTTCCTGGGGATGGGTATGTCACGCAATTCAGTGTACCGTGTGCCTAACTTTGAAATGGGAAGCCACGCTGTAAGGGCCTGGTCAAACACACAGGTGTATCTGAAAGATCTCGTCACACTGGATTTGGGCAGTATCAACCATGATTTGCTGGGGACAGTCACCATCCGTTCCCTTCTTCGTGATACATATTTCAAGAGTATGGGGCTCTTGCTAACCGCTTTATGCGTGTCCACTTTTTTGGGGGTATTATTTGGGATCTCTGCCGCCCTGATCAAAGCCAAGCAGGCTGTGACAGGTTTTATGCTGCTTTCCATACTGGGCATTTCCACACCTTCTTTTTTCGCGGGCGTCCTTCTTCACCAGGCTGAGCTTAAATACCTGGATGTTTTTGGAAGGCCGCTGGTTAAGATGGCTGGATTTGGATGGGATTTCCAGCATATGCTATTGCCCGTTTTAGTGTTGATGGCTTACCCGCTGGCCTATGTGACCCGGGCTACCTACATTGCTCTCAATAACGTCCTGAGAGAGCGCTATATCCAGACCGCCCACTCCAAGGGTTTGAACAAAAAAACTGTCGTAAATGTCCATGCCCTCAAGAATATCGCCGTCCCGGTTCTGACAGCGATAGGGGTTTCTTTCCGTTTCTCTCTCAGCACGCTGCCGGTAGTGGAATACTTCTTCGCCTGGCCTGGTTTGGGCCTGCGGCTTCTCGAGGCCATTCAGGACCATCATGGCCGATTGGTTGTGACTTTTGCACTCACTTTATCCCTTACGATCCAGCTGATCAATCTTTCTCTTGATTTGATCTACAGGGTCATTGACCCACGCCTGCGAGATGAAAATGAAATGGCTTAATAAGGCCTTTGGGCTGATCCTCAATCCTCGTGCCAGGCTAGACCAGCTGCCTTCAGCGGCTGAGGATTTGGCTGCCCCCGGTGAGCAACCTGATATCAAACGGGCTCCACTCAAGATCAAAGACATCCTATTCAACCCTCCCCTGATTCTGGGATCGCTGATCGTTTTCGGATTGCTACTGCTGGTTCTGTTTGGACCAGTTTGGGCTCCGCAGAACCCCTACATCTCGGGGCAGTATATGAAACCCCATTTTGATTATGAAAAGGATATATTCATCAGTCCTCCCCTTCCGCCATCACCGGAGTTCCCGTTCGGTACGAACCGGTGGGGAAGCGATCTGCTCAGCCTGCTTCTGCACGGTGCCCGGAATACACTGATATCCTCAGCCTTCATCACCATGGTGAGATTGATTTTGGGCACTGCTCTGGGAGGTTTGGCTGGATGGAACGAAGGAAAGTTGATCGATCGGGTTGTTATGGGAGTGATTGGGGTAACAACGTCTGTTCCGATGCTGATCAGCAGCATGATCTTGATCTATGCCCTTGATATTCGCAGAGGATTGCCTGTTTTCATTATTTCTTTATCAATGATCGGCTGGACAGAGACTGCTCAATATATCCGGAGTGAGTTCCTGGTGCTCAAGAAGAAACCCTTCATTGAAAGCGCTCGCTCGATCGGATCCCGCGGCTATTCGGTCGCTGTTCGCCACTGCCTTCCAAATATCCTCCCCCAGCTGCTTGTGATCGCGTTCCTGGAGATGGGGGCTGTCTTGATGCTCTTGGGAGAGCTTGGTTTCCTGGGGGTATTCATCGGCGGCGGCCATAAGATTGCGTTTTTCGAGTTGATGGCCCCAACGCAGGTTTTCACGATCACGGATATCCCGGAATGGGGAGCGATGCTTGCAGAAGGATATCAGTGGTTGCGGTCGAAACCCTTCGTGATCGTTCCACCGGCGACAGCTGTTTTCGTATCTGTCCTGGGTTTTAATTTCCTGGGAGAAGGGTTGAGGCGCTTGAATGAGAAGCGCAGTATCGATACAGCCTTCCTGCTCAGTAAACGAATGCTGGCGGCTGTTGCGGTCCTGATCATGGCTACGGTCTTCATCATCAGGAATACTGGCGCGACTCCCTGGCTGATCCAGGCAGCCCAGTCGTTCAACGGTGATGGAGCGTATCATCATCTGGAAACCCTGGTGGGAATGGAGGGGCGAGCTGTCTCGCAAGCCGGAGGCGCAGATGCGGCAGATTATATTGAAGAGAAATTCAAGGAGTATGGCCTGGATCCAGGTTGGAAGAACCAGAGTTATCGCTACCTCGTTCCAGCCAGGTATGTCTTTCCGGTTGAACAGCCGGCTTTGAACTTGCTGGATGGAGATGGAAATTTCCTACAGGGGTATATCCACCAGCAAGATTTTGGTTTTATGATTGAAGGCCATGCTGGAGCTGGTGAGATCACTGACCCATTGACCTTCATTTGGTTTATGCCAGATAATCAGCCAGAATGGCAGGATTTTTCAGGATTGGATCTTCGGGGGCGGGTTGTGATCGTTCAGCATGGAAATGCTCCCCCTGATTTTGTCTCTGAAGCCCTTTTGCGGGGAGCAAGCGGAGTCTTGTGGATCAGCGGGGATGGTCGCGATGATGTGCGCTCACAAACGCATTGGGTGGATTTTGATGAAGATTACCTTCGTCTGCCCAGCCACCCGGTATTTCAGATCCGCCCCACAGTTGCGGCTCAAATTTTCGAACGATCAGGCACCTCTTTGGATGAAATCTCTTCAGGGGTTGGTGAAACGAGTCAGAGCGGAGAGGGCTGGTTTGCAATTGACCTGGATGTATCGGTAGAGATGTCCCTCGAACTGAGCTCGATCAACGAAGTTGAAATCCCCTGTATTATTGGCTATTACGCTGGATACGATCAAACATTGGGTCCCGAAATGGTCGTTCTGTTCACGACTTACGATGGACTTGGCGCCGATCCCGATGGCACGGTTTTCTCCGGGGCGAATTACAACGCTTCCAGTACTGCCCTGATGCTTGAGATCGCTAACCTTCGGAATAAAGAGAATATAGATCCGCGCCGTTCGGTGCTGTTCGTTGCCTGGAGCGGGCAGTTGGACCCCGAGCTGGCACAAGAATTCTTTGAAACACGGACAAACCTGATCCATTTGGTGACTACCGGATCCGGTAAGAAGGTTAATCCTTCCATCTTCATGCAGCTGGATTATGCCGGGGCAGGTGGGGATTCTCTATTGATTCATCCGGAATCATCCAATCGTTTGATAGGACTGCTGGAAGACTCTGCCTCGGTAACCGGGATCCCCCTTGAGATCAGGGCTGATACACCAGATTTCACATCCGATATTATTGTGGAGAATATTCAATGGGTCGCTCTCCGCTGGGAGGATGCGCTGGCATCGCCGCTTGATGATGATCTCGATGGGATCGACCGCGAAAAGATCCAATCATTGGGAGAAACACTGACCTTATCCTTATTAAAACTTGTGCGCGAGACGGATTACTGATTATGGAAAGAAATCTCAGCCCTGTTCCCGTGCAGGCCAACGAGCGCATCCAGGTCATTGATGTCCTGAGGGGATTTGCCATCCTTGGAATTCTGCTATTTAACATGCGGGGATTCGCCGGACAGGCTTTTCCTGCCTCGAGCTGGCCGGAAGCTCTTGATAAGGCTATCGTTATCCTGCTCGATTTCCTTGTCCAGGCAAAATTCTACTCCCTGTTTTCTTTTTTGTTTGGCTGGGGCATGGCGGTTCAAATGCGCCGAATGGAAGCCAGGGGTAAGAAGTTCTTCCCTGTGTATCTGCGCCGGATGATCCTTCTGCTCATCTTCGGGGCCTTGCATAAAAGCCTGCTCTGGACAGGGGACATCCTGCTGATGTATGCCATTCTGGGAATCATCATCCTCCTGATCTTCCGCAAACTGTCACCCAGGTTCTTGCTTATTACTGCCATCCTGTTCCTGGTGTTAGCGATTGTGATGGCCATTCCCGGTGAAGTGATGGATAGCACCAGGGAATGGTGTGCGAATGTCACCAGCTGCATCTCCACAGATTGGAGGTTCTCTGAAGCAGTTTATCGAACAGGTACTTACTGGGAAGTGACTCAATTCCGCTTCCAGGAGCTCAGAAATGGCTTCCGCTGGTTTCCCTGTAATTTTGGACCTGTGATCGCAATGATGCTGTTGGGTCTGTACACGGGAAAACGGAGGATATTCGAAAACTTCGAGATCCATCAGAAACTGTTCCGCCAGATCATGTGGGCCGGATTGATCATAGGTGTGATACTGAATGGATTTTTTGCCTTGATTTCGGCCTTCCCTCTTTCAACAGAGTATTACGCCTTGATCCGGATCGGTTCTAGGACCATCGGAGCCCCGGCGTTGACCTTATTCTATGTCACAGGTATCACTCTCCTTTATCAGGAGGAGAGATGGAAGAGAAGATTGGCTCCACTGGGCCATGTGGGGCGAATGGCTCTGACCAACTACATCAGCCATTCAATCTTCCTGCCCTGGTTCTTCTATGGATATGGTTTGGGATTCTATGGCTTGACGGATCCTACTTTCGGCTTGATCTTTACCCTGGTCATTTATAGAGCCCAGATCCAGTTCAGCCAGTGGTGGTTTGAGCGCTACCAATTTGGCCCACTGGAGTGGCTCTGGCGAACTCTGACTTATGCGGTTCGCCTTCCGATCTCGGTTGAGGCTACCTACGATTCTCTCAACAAATTAACGCAAAAGCAGCGCCGCAATTGGACTGCAGCCCTGGTAGTTCTCGTCATTTCTGTAATCAGCGCAGGAATATTATTCGGAAATCAGAGAATAGTCAGGAGATCCGACCATGGACCTGTTGAAGAGACTCAGGCTGAATTGGCTGAAGATACCGAAATCCAAACCCAGGAAACCGAATCAGAAGGGATGTCAGCTGCTTATGCTGAGGCGATCGACAGCGCGCTTCAGGCTGCTCCTGTTCTGGCTCCTGACAGCCAGAATCCGGACAGATTGGAGGATGTTTTTGATCCCGAGGCTGCGTATGGATATATCGAAACATTGAGCAGCGATCGCTACCAGGGACGCTATTCCGGATCACCAACAGGATTGGCTGCCGGGGATTATATCGCATCCCAATTCGAGCACTTTGGTTTAAAACCTGTCGGTTCACCGGGGAGTTATTTTCAGTACTTCCCGCTCGAAAGCCTGATTGTCGAGTCAGAACCAACTTTGCGCGTCATGGATCAAAATGGGGAGATTCATGATGAGTACCAGATGCACAACGATTTCATCCCTGAGCTCGGAGCTTATTCAGGCCCTGGTCGTGTTGAGGGACAGGCAATTTGGGCAGTGGACTGTACCCGGGAAAATTTCCACGAAATCGAGGCCGTGGGGAGGATTGTATTTTGCAGGGCCGGTGACCTACAGAGGCAGATGAGGTTGGCGGTTGAGAACCGCGCTGCTGGCCTGCTCTTACTGACTGACCAGGATTCACGTCCTCCGAGCTATAGAAATGCTTACCTCGAATCATGGATCCCTGAACCAATACCCGTTTTCCAGGTGTATCCAAATGTGGCAGCAGATATTTTGGCCAGCAGCGGCTATTCCATAGCTGACCTATCTATACTCTATGAACCAATTGATCTGAACCCAATCATTCAAATGGAAGTTGCAGCTCATTCGCCATGTGAGGAGGAATACTGTACAGGCCGGAATCTGCTGGGAATCATCCCCGGTAATGACCCAGAGAAAAAAGATCGGGTGATCATCCTCAGCGCCAGTTACGATGGCCTCGGCATGGCTCCCGATGGAACGATATGGCCGGGGGCGAATTATGGCGCATCTGGGATATCTGTTCTGTTGGAGATCGCCCATAGCTGGCAGGATGAAGGGTTTGCTCCAGGTGTGACTGTTCTATTTGCCGCCTGGGATGCCCGGGAGCAGGAGCTGCAGGGATTGGATCATTTTCTCCATACTCCGATCTATCCCCTGGAGAACACCACAGCTATCATCCATCTTGACCAAATCGGCACTGGCACGGATATCCTCCAGATCATTGGGGAAGGGGCGGCTGGTCAGATCCAGGCTGCTGCTGGGGGAATAGATGTACAAACCACTGTGATCAGTGGTGGGTCTGGAGAGGCTGACCTTCTCCTTCAGAAAAACCTGCCGTATAGTGTAATGAAATGGGAACAGGAAGTGGACCTGTCCCAGACCCCTGCTGACACAATCGACACAATCCAGCTGGACCGCCTGGATCAGGCAGGGACCATACTCGGGCTGGTAATCTACCAATTGTCGGAGGTCCCAACAGCAATTGACGCCTTGCTCTCCCGCCGATGCGAGGCGATCACGAATGGCAGCCTTCAGCATTTCCTGGATACAACTGCCGAGGGACAGGCAGCAAATGACAGGAATTGGTTTGAAGATGTACGTACTCTGGAACCTGAATCCTGCGAGATGACCTTTTCCGATTTACGCGTGACTGGTTCTGAAGCCAGGGCAGCTGTCACGATCAATCTGGAAATCCCGCTGGAAGAAGGGGAGGGTGTTGAGACTGATACCGATATCGATACCCGTACTTTCTCTATTCATTTACCAGCATTGTTCAAGTTCGAACAGAAAGGATGGCGCTGGGCTGGAGCCCAATTATCTACTGGGGAGAGAGCTTCATTTGGGATGGTAAATTTCACAATCCATCGTTCGGAGGAGAATGCTGAGCCGGTGGAAGGGTTAGCCCTCGCGGCTGCCCAGGAATACTTCAGGATTGCCAGTCTCCTTTCGCTTGATCCTGGATTGAAGGCACAAATATATGTGTATCCCAGCTCTAATATCTTGAAAGCAGATACCCGTCCATCGATGGATGGGTATCTGTCAACCTGGGTCGGTGAAAATTCTCTGAAATTCTCCAGCAATCCATTGAATGACATCGAAGACTTTCGGGATTCGTTCTCCCATTTATTGCTGGTGAATTATGGAATTCCACAAGAAGGTTTTGCCTGGCTTTGGGAAGGCCTGCCTTTATTGCTTGAGAATCCTGATGACCAGATCCTCCAACAATCGGATAAATTGATCCAGCTCCAGGGAGCTCTCTCCGAAAATGAGGTTGACTTCAATGCTGAAACTTCCTGGGCGGCAGTGGAATATCTTCATCAGAGCCGAGGGTTTGAGGGGCTGGGAGAAATGATTGAGGCACTGGGGAATGCCTGCTCCCTTCATAATTGTGAAACAGAGGATGGTTCAAATCAAGCCCTGATCGATGCCCTGGGAATGGACCAGGATGCATTCGATGTTGCCTGGATAAGTTATTGGCAGGTCCGTTTGGGTGCGGCCCAGGCAGAGTTGGACGCGGTATTAACTCAGCGTGCAGATGCCGTCCTCAACGGGGATGAAGCTGCTTTTCTGGAAACAGTTGATCCCCGGATCCGGAATCTGCTTATGGAAGAAAAAGGCTGGTTCGCTGACCTGTCTGATTTCTCTCCTGATTCATATCAGCTTTCAGGTAATCCCATTGCCATCCTTGAAAGTGGTGAGATCCTGGCTGATGTTGCTGTTCGATATATCCTTCCGGATGTCCAGCCTCCCTTGGGCAGGGGAAGCTTTACCTTCGAAATTCTCTTTAACCCTTCTGAAGATGGGTTCCTGTGGGCCGGACCAATTTTCCAGTCGGTATCTGGTAAAAATCTGATTGTTCGATATCCAGCAGGGCTCGAAGAAACAGCGAACGCCATCCTGGATGATGCAGGAGAGATCTATGGGGAACTTGCGGATGCATTAAGTATTGCCGATCCAGACCAGCTGACCATCAACTTATATGAAGATAAATTCCTCTACCGTTCGTCTATCGCTCTGTCTTTCCCCGCCCCTGAATGGATTCCAGGTTGGACGGCGCCGGGGGTCTCCATAAAACTGCTTCTTGATGATCCGGAGGAGGCTGTTTTTCAGCGGGCTCTGGTCATGAACCTGTCCAGGCAGGCCTTGATGCAGATCGGCGTCCGGGATGAATGGATCCTCACGGGTGGGAGTTATTATCTGTCTGAAGATGCGGCTGGAGGCCTACTTCAGAGGCAGGCTGAGGTTGGTTTGATCAGACTTGTGAATATCTTGAGCAAAGATACCCGGTTCGACCTGGTCGATTTCCCGGATCTTTATCACCTTTCGGAATATGATTACCCGGTGGCGGTCACTCTGGCCTGGGATTCTATGGGTTATTTTGCCGATCAATATGGGCAGGATGCCCTGACTGGTCTCTTCTTCAGTGGGAATACCACAGATCTGGAGAATTTCATACGATCTTCCATCCAGCATTCTGCTGCAGACTTCATGACGGATTGGAAGGATTCTTTCCTGCGGGGACATATATCAGCAGAAACACTGGACATCGCTCTCCAGTTCAACGCGGAAGACGCTCAAAAACACATTGATTATCTCACCGATCATGAATTAGCAGGGCGCCAGGCAGGTTCTCCGGGGGGAGATCAGGCTGCGGATTATATCGAGGATGCATTTTTAAAAGCAGGGCTGAATGTTTCAAGGCAGTATTTCCAGGTTCCGTATCAGACGTACCTGGATACTCCATCTCTGGATCTGACCATCAATGGCAGGTATACGGAATTTGTGTACAGGGAAGATTTCCTGGTCCTGCAAATTGGAGATGCCAGCGATGAGTTCGCGGGTCAGCTGGTATGGATTGCTGATGAAAATTATGCTGGAATGGAATTGGACGGAAAGATCGCAGTGAGAAAGCCAGAGGCATCTATCGAGGAAGAGATAGAAAATGCAGCCAGCCATGGGGCCAGCGCTTTGATATTGGTTGGCGATAAGAACAGGGATCAAGATCTGCTCACCAAATATCCATTTTCATCCAGCATCACAGGGGATAGCATACCTGTCATTGAGCTGACAGACAGCGGTTTCAAGCAAATTCTTGATCTGCTGGATATCAATCTGGCCGATCTATATCATGACCTTCCTGCCACTTTACTGGATGGAGAAGGCCAGCTCAAGGTCCCAATTAGCGAGCCCGTGACCTCTGAAACATCCAATGTCATCGGATTCTTGCCTGGATCAGATCCTGATCTGCAGGATGAGGTGATCATTGTTGGTGCTCATTATGATCATGTAGGTTATGATCCGGGAACTCCCTACAGTGGAGTGAATGACAATGCTAGCGGGGTTGCTGCATTGCTGGAAATTGCACAGCTGCTGCAGCGAGAAGGCTACCAACCTGGCAGAAGTGTGGTCTTTGTTGCCTGGGGGGCACAGGAAGCCGGGGAATTGGGATCCCAATATTACTTATCCAACCCGGTATTTCCGTTAGAAGATACTGTTGCGGTGCTGCAGCTGGATGCGATTGGTGGGGGAGATGGGTATTATATCGAGGCACAGGGAAGCCGGGAGAAAGACGCCATGCTCCTCTACAGTTTTGAAATCGCCAGTGAACTAGCTGAAACACGCTTGTACATATCCCCCCCGCAATCGACTACGATCACAGATCCTGCCTACCTTCATTCTCCGGCCAGCTTGTTCGACAGCCCCAATATGAAGATCACCAGCGACGATGTGCCCTTCCGCCAGGCGAATATTCCTGTTTTACTGATCAAATGGAAGGAAGCCAGTGAGAGCAATTTGCCGGACTTGATTGCTGATCCAGTCCTGCCAGAAAGGCTTGAGAACAGCGGCAAAACCATCTTCGCTGCATTATTGATGCTTGCGCGCTGATGGATCTAGCAGTTTTCCACTTTTTTTTGACACACCAGCACTACTTGCTATTTCCAGCATCTTATATGTAGAAAATAAGCCACCACCTGGGAATCCTGGACCCGGGGGTGCTTCTCCACAATCTCGTCACTTGGGCGGGGTTCGTTCATCCTCTCAATAATAAAACCAGTCTCAATGATGGTGTTGATCCACTGGCTCAGAGTCCTTGTGAAGCGGGGTATTTTTACTGAAGAGTATCCAAGCTCAGCCCCTCTTGAGCCCAGGCTGAGTTCGAGAAGATCTCCCTCGAGGTTTCGGAAATAATCGCCGATCTCATAGGCTTTTGTGGTGCCATCCGGATGATACACTTTCACCCTATATGGGGTGTCATAGCAGGGATGGCTGATCGAAAACTGCAGGAAACCGCCCGGCTTAAGTATCCGATAGGCTTCTTTTAAGACCAGTTCTGTCTCCGGGATATCCATGAAGCTCATGAATCCAGTTGCGAAATCGAAAGTCACAGCAGGGAAGGGCAGTTCTACTGCGCTGGCATGGGCGTAATTAATTTTGCCGCCATCGGGTTGGATCTGGGCCGCAAAGTTGATAAAGATATCCGAGATATCGATCGCGGTCATTTTTGCCCCGACCTCGACAAGCTGACGGGTATTATGGCCTTCCCCGCAACCGATATCCAAACCTTTTAACCCTGCAACATCCGGGAGCATTTCCAGGAAAGCCGGTGTGTTGAAGGAATCCCGGTAAGTATCATATCCCGCGCGAGCCATCGCTGTCCAGGCGGGGGCGTTATCATTCCACTGCCGTCCAACTTCTCGGTGGTCCATAAGATTGTCCTTTGTCACTATTTTCATTGTACAATACCCTGGAAATTGCCCCGGAGTGGAGATAGGACCCGGGTGATGCAGATGAAGAGGGAGGTCCTGCTCCCAGCCTAACTGTCATTGGGAGGGACCCGAACGTAGTGAGGGTGACGCGGGAATCTGTACTATATACTTCTGAAATTTCCTTTTGTATAATCAAAACATGGGGGAAAGTTCATATTATATTTACATCATCACAAATATTCACAAGACTACTTTGTACACAGGTGTCACGAATAACCTTTTACGTCGTATGGATGAGCATAAAAGAGGAGAAGGTGGCGATTTCTCGAAGAAATATCATCTCAAAAGACTCGTTTATTATGAGGTCTATCAAGATATAAAATCTGCAATCGCAAGGGAGAAACAGATTAAGGCAGGATCAAGATCGCAAAAAATAGCGTTGATTAACACTCTGAATCCAAGATGGTTGGATTTGGGCTCGGAATTCGAGCAGTAATTCTTACTTCAGATTGCCACGGATGCTCTGCATCCTCGCAATGACAGGTTGGTGATTGGGAGCCACCCCCGGATACTATGGTTATCCTGGGAGAAGACAAAGGGATCAGGACTGTGAATCCTCACACTGACAGTTGGGCAGGGTGTCATTGCGTGGAGCCTGAAAGGCGACGTGGCAATCTGTACTATAGGCTTCTGGAATCATCCCCATCAGTGATTACCCATGACAGCAGTAGACTTTGCCAAAGATTGCCGCGGATGCTCTGCATCCTCGCAATGACAGGTGAGGGCGACTTCCCTCAAATCTCCACTGTATGCTCTGCAGTGATCTCAAACCCATGTTCTTTGTATAAACGATACGCCTTCATCTCAGGTTCAGTACCGAGGGTGAGAGTTCTGCAACCATTTTCGAGGGCGACGTTCTTGATCCGATTCAACATGGCTTTTCCAAGTCCCTGCCCCTGGAATTCTGGAAGAAGGCACATGCAGCTGATGTGGAAGTTATCCTCCAGGTAGGGCATGACAAAGGAAAAACCGATCAATTTGCCGCCGTTTAGATAGACAAAGGAAGCTGGATTGGACAGGATATCTGGAAAACCGAGCTCATGGTTAAAATACCTTCTTCTTTCCTTTTGGTCCTGGAGTTCGTAGAACCTGGCGTCTCCGGCATTAAATGCAGTGGTGTAGACTTCAAAGAGATCCTCGACCGATATTTCATTGATCGACTTTACATGGATCTCTGGTGATACCCCCTCTTGATAGGTTTTCTCCTCAAGATCACACCTCATCTCAACATAGATAAATTGAGCCATACAACTACGCGTTACTCCTTACCCCTTACACTTTACACCTTACCCTTTGCACCTCACGCACATCTCCACCAATCCTCCCCTTCAACCAGTCCAAGTTCATCCAACTGAGCCTGGATCAACGGCGCTGCCGAGCGTGCCCGCACAGCTGTCAACAGGATCGGGTTCTCATACTTTCCCCATTCTCCGGGCAAATCCCCAACTCCTAAAATTGGCTTCCCCCGCCGGGTATTGCCGATCTTCTTTTCATCAACTTCAATAAAAGCGGTCAGCGGCAGACCTTCCCGGACCAGGTGTTTGCTCAAGCGTCTCCCTGTCATACCCGCGCCCCACACGAAGACCGCGTCCCGATCCCGGGCCGGGCCTTTGGCGATGTAATGAGCCTTGGCACGCAGGAAGTTCTCCACTGAATATCTTG
>Ga0180430_10003911_pt1 | contig 12714 bp, 7 predicted proteins | sample SS_ome_9_FD_132999 | JGI IMG/M metagenome (GOLD analysis project Ga0180430, IMG submission 132999) | Hypersaline lake sediment archaeal communities from the Salton Sea, California, USA - SS_1_S_2 metaG | ecosystem: Environmental > Aquatic > Non-marine Saline and Alkaline > Hypersaline > Sediment... | reverse complement strand
CATGGGCATCATTACCCAGGGGTTCGTATGAGCCTTGTTATCGGGAAGCGACCACACCAGCCGCCCTTCATTGTCGTCGGCATAAAGCGTGTACACCATGGACATCGCCCGCAGATGCGCCACACACAACACCCCCTGCGCCTGCTGCTTAGCCGCCTGAAGCGACGGCAGCAATATCGTCAACAAAACCGCAATGATCGAAACCACCACCAGCAACTCCACCAGCGTAAACCCGACCGACCGACCTCTGTTTGCCCTTCTGGTTCCCACGCACAGCCAACTCATCCACAATTCTCCTTCAATAACAATACGACGGCCAGCTACTCATACCAGCCAAATACGCCCGGCCTGCGAACTGGGTGTGACAACTTGGTGTCTTCTCCGGACGAAACAATCCTGATTCACGCAGCGCCAAACGCACTCTGCTACACAACGCCTAACATGTGCCTCGAAATCAAACGCCATACCTGCCCGCTACTGCCTCACTTCCAGAAAAGCCATGACTCGCAACAGACGCCATAGACTGCCCCGCGCAGCCGGTCTCGCCCGCCTTATGGCCGTCAGGACCTATCAGATGCGGAGGTACCAACAACTTCACGCCCGCCCTCCCATTCGGGTGCTGGATCCGATAGAGCACCTTATCAACCGCCCGCCGCGCCACCTCCTCGTAATCAGGTTCAATTGTGGCCGGCCGCGGCTTCAACACCGAAAGAAAAGGCTCGGCGTTGTCATTGGAAATAATCTCGATATCGACGCCCAGCCTGACCCCATGTTCAGCCAACAGTTCATAGGTCACCTGCGTGATTTCATCATTGGCCACATAGAGCCCGGTGGGGCGTTCGTCGGCAGGCAAGGCGAAAAACCCTTGCAGCAGCTCTTCCGCCATTTTCCGGTAGCGTTGGTAGGTCCAAAAAAGCCCCTCGTCGCCGTCCTTGTGGGGCACCAGCATCGAGGCCTCTACGCCGTGGGAGCCCATGGTCTGCTGAAACGACCTGCCAAACTCGGCAAAGACGCTGTGAGACCGCTGGGGATTGAGAAAAGCCACACGCCGGTGCCCACGCCCGAGCAGGTACTCACCAGCCAGTCGGCCGTGTTCCGTCGCGTCGGTGCTCACCCAATCGATGCCCGGCCGCGGACGACCGAATACCCCGACCGTATGGAGCCGCTGCAAAGCCGGTATCATTCTGTCTGCCGGATGCCCCAGCAGAAACGCCCCGTCCATCCGCCCAGGACACACACGTTCCGGCAATACTTCCCGGTCAACCGCTTGGACCAAAACCATGTGCAGATTACGATGACCCAGTGCTTGCTCGAGATTCGAAACCAGCTTGACGAAGAATGGCAGCCGCATGGTCTCCATGGGAACCCCCACACACAACAGACCAATAGCCCCCGTTCGGATCCCCGCGTCCGGGTACCGACGCGGCACTGCCTTGGCTTTGTACCCCAGCGACTCTATGGCCCGGAGAACCTTTCGCGATGTCTCAGGCGCAACCCCCGAACGGCTGTTCAACACATTAGAGACGGTCCCCACTGATACCCCCGCCTTTTGTGCAACGTGCTTCACGGTAGCCATACATCTTATAATACCCCACCCCACTCATTATGTCAACAGTTCAATTGAAATATTCACACGATTCAATACCTGCCTCCGTAGCGCGGCTGAGCGATTAACCGCCAGCCTAGACGAAATGCCCCCCCTCGCGGCTCAGGGCCGCGTACGCACTCATGGTCCCCGACGAACTCGCCTTCTGCCTGGCCAAGAACCTGGCGGATCAAGAAGAGGTCCTCGCGGTGGTCGAGAGCCGGCCGGCACAGGCTGCGACGGGCCCCAGTGGCTCATCGAACGCCGACCTCGTCAGCCACATCAAGTAACGAAAGCCCCCTTGGCCCAAGACATTGCCGCCCGAGGCGGCATCGAATAGAGATACCCCCTGCGTCGACGCCCCCCCCACTGGCCACAACTACCCGCAGCGTCTACTTGAAGCAGCCCAACTGACAGGCGCGGATGCGGATGTCGTGTTCGTCGCACATCTGGCCCACCAGTTTGAGCGAAACGTCGCACGCCGCCGCCACCTGAAAACACTGACGACACCCGATCTTGCCGTCCTGTACTCGCTTCTTTAATTCCTCAACTATCCGATCCTTATCCACCACATGCCTCCACCCGCCGGTCCTGCCAAATCAGCCTAGTCATTTGGTTCCCGTTGTCCGTGGTGAGAGCCCGGCTGCAACGCCGGCTAATCCCTGGCTCTCTTTTTCAATAGTATACGCCACGCAAAGCCGTGCCTGCCACACTATGCCTGAGTATATGGAGGCGTCCTCTAATCGTCAACGACCGTATCCGAAGCAACGGGTTCTTCTTCTCTTTGGCGGAGTTGCTCAACAGCGGAAACCGCCGCTTCCACCTTCCATGCGACGCGACTTCGGTAGAGCGTGAGTGCAGTGCCGAAGATGTTTCCGAGGTATGTGCACACCGGTTGCTCGGCGGGATAAGCATCGAGCTTGCCAAGCTGTGTCGTCGTGAGCACGTGGCGCGTCACCGCTTCGCAGCGGACAGGGAAGCCACTGCCCGGCGATTACACTGCCCTGTGGTCGTACTGGCCCCACAGTATCGCCAGCAGCTCCGACGCCCCCATTATCTCAACCTGCCTACTCCAGTCAATCGCGCCCCCCGACGCCGTTGTCCGGTTCGACCTGCCGTTGTGCCGGCCTGGCTCGCCAGACGATGCGGGTCCCCCTGCAACTTCTCTCTTGTGGCGTCTGGCTTCTCCTCAAATCGCGTCAGAACCTCTTCCCTTTATATCCGTGTGAATCCGTACAATCCGAGGTTAATAACGCTTCTCTTCTTTGCGTTCTTGGCGGCTTTGGGGTGAGTCACTTTGACCCGTCGCGGCGGGCGACACGTCCCCCTTTGTGCCTTTTTCTTCCCTGTCACACTAGGCAATCTGAGCAATGTCGGGCTGTGCGCACTCCTGAAAACCACTGCTAAAACCCCAAGAAACGCCCAAGTCGGGCCCAAGAACCTGTCAGTTTGCAGGCGAAACAGCCCCGTTTGCCGCAACTTCTACGACCTTTTGAAGGTCACGGACGAAATCGCGTACAGTCTACCCCTTATATCTTGCCTATTTTGCCACATTTTTTTTGATTCCCGCCGACAGGATCGTGCCCCCCCCCGTTTTTCGCGCCAAGCCCCACCCGCCCTTGCCGCACTTTCGTGAGCCGCCCTGCTATGGGGCCACTCGTGGCTTGCCGGCCCTTGCATGCCTGAGGGCACTCTGGCCGACACCACCTGCCGACGGAAAGAACAGGTAAATCCCCGCTTAAGAGCAACGACGTTACCCCGCCGCCCTCACGGGCGGACATCCTTGGCCTTTTCCAAAGGGTCTATCAGACGCGGGGGAATGAGCAACTTGGCACCAGCCGGGGCATCGGGGTGTTGGATCCGATACAACAGTCTGCTCAAAGCCTGGCACGCAATTTCCTCATAATGCGGCTCAATCGTGGCCGGCCGAGGCGTCAACCCGGCCAGAAAAGGCTCCGCATTGTCATTGGAGATGATTTCGACGTCGATCCCCCGCGGAGCCCATGCTCCGCCAAGACCTGATAGGTCGCCAGGGCGATTTGATCATTGGCAACATACATCCCCGTGGGGCGTTCTTGCACGGGCAAGGCGAAAAAGCCCTGCTGCAGCAGTTTTTCGAGGATTTGCCGATAACGCTGCTGCGTCCATAAGGAAGTACCACAGCACGCTTCAGGAGCCTCGAGCATCAAGGAATCCACCCCGTGGGAGGCGACGCTCTTCTGAAAGGATCTGCCGAACTCCGCGAAGGTGTCGTGGGCCCTCTGGGGATTGAGGAAGGCCAGGCGGCGATGGCCCCGCCCAAGCAGATACTCGCCGGCCAGGCGTCCGTGTTCGGAGGCATCGGTGGTAACCCAATCGAAGCCCCGTTGGGGCAGGCCGAAGACGCCCACGGTATGGAGCCGTTGCAAGGCGGGCACGATCCTGGCTGCCGGGTAATTGATGAGAAAGGCGCCGTCCATCCGGTCGGCACAGATATTGGCGGGTAGCACCTGTGGGTCAGGCTGTTGGGCGAGAATCATTTGGAGGCCCCGGCTGGCCAATTGTGATTCGAGCGAGGCCACGAACTTGAGGAAGAACGGCAGCTGGAGCACTTCCACAGGCATATCAATGCAGAGCAGGCCGACAAGGCCGGTTCGTATCCCCGGGTCTTTGTAGGGGCGTCTTCTGGCTTTGGGCTTGTAGCCCAGGGTCTTCATGGCATCGAGCACCTTAGCCGAAGTGGCCACCGACACGCTCGACGGGCTGTTCAATACGTTCGATACCGTTCCGATTGAAACACCGGCTTGTTGAGCAATACGTCGCAATGTCACCATCCTGGTGACGCTAGGCCATCTCGCAATTAGCGTCAAGGATATTTTTGAACACGCAGTGTATTTCATTTTTGTTCACCGCTGGTCCAGAGAGGTGTTGCGGGCCGGGCTGGTTCGGTCAGGCGGAGGGGGTCGGGCGAAGACGGTCTGTGGGAGCCCCGCCGAAGGCAAGCCCTGGCGGAATACTCCTATACTATTGCTATGCAAACACTTACAACGTCATTCATCCTCTTTTTGATTTGAAGACTTGTGAAATACATCCCGCTGAAACCCGGTGGTTCAGGGGAATTGAGCGGCCAATTTCTGCCGAATCCCAGGGCACAGTCGCCTGCAGTCGTCGTTTTAGGCGGGGGAGCAATAATTGAACTTATTGTGCCATTTACTGCACAGAGTCCGTTAATCAGGATTGACAGCTTTTCGGGTTTGGCCTATCCTGCGACTCCAACAAATGACATACCTTGTATTGTCCCCAAGTGTAACCAGAGAGACTTACCTGAAAACAAAGCACGAGTAAACGGTGTCGGCGTGGCCAGAGGCACATTGAGGCCACCGAAGACAAGTCTGGCAGGTAAGCGAGGGGGTGCTCCAGAGCAGTATAAGAGGACGGCAGCCCCGCGGGGCATATTCCAATTCAAGTCGTGGAGGTTCGAAAGCAGATGCGAATGTTAGGTAGTAGTATTGACTTGCTTGCTCCGAGCGAGATGCAACTGATTCATGAGAGTTCGGCACAACTGCTGGAGTCGCCGGGTATCTATATTGACCATGACGGGTTCCTGGATGCTCTGGAGGCCAAGGGGGCCAAGATTGATCGTGCGGCGCGTACGGCAAGGATACCGGCGGCAGTCACTACGCAGGCGGCCAAGTCTGTGTCAGACAAGCCAGGCCTGATTCGTAGTGACTGGCACGAAGTCGAGCAATCGCTGGCCGCCGATGCAGCGGAGGCGCTGAAGCAGCCTTATCAGTTTGCCTTTGGCGGCTCGGCGTTGGAGATGCAGGCGGATGATGGTATAGGGACGCGGCCTGCGACTTACCAGGACCTTAGTGATGTCATTCGGTTCAGCAACGGTCATCCTCGTATCAGCCGTGCGGGCGGTCCGCCGGTGCAGTGCATATACGATGAGCAGGGCAATGAGATTCCGCCGGCGTTGCGGCCGATAGCGGGCATGACGCATGCGGCCAAGCACAGCAAGAAGCTGGGCTGGAATGAGATAAACGTGCCGGCAGATGTGGAATACGCGGTGCGGCTGGGCGAGTTATTGGCAGGCAACGCGGAATACAAGAACGATCCGTTTTTCTTGTGCGTCAAATGCAGCATCTCGCCGTTGAAGATAGCCAAGGAGTCGGCGCATATACTTTATGATCTCTGCCAGCGATCTTTGCCTTTGGGGGTGGCGCCGATGACGCTTGCGGGAGGGACGTCTCCGGTGACGCCGGCATCGGCGATTCTGATTGCCAACACGGAGATTCTGGGGATGCTTGTCGCGTTATGGGCGGTCGGGGCGGAGTCGAAGCAGGAGCATCTGGTTCTGGGGGCGATTATGGACATGCAGACGACGATTGCGTCGTTCTCTTCCCCCAACGCGGTGATGCAGGATATCGGGGTGGGTCAGATGATCAGTCGTTATTATGGTCTTCCGTTTCAGGTTTCGACGGATTACATTGACGCCAAGTTCCCTGGCTATCAGAGCGGCTCGGAACGGGCATTCAAGATAGCGGCGGCGGCGGCCAGCGGGCAGGTGCTGCCTTCGGTGGGTCAACTGAAGTCGGGTCTGGTATGTTCGTGCGAGCAGGCGTGTCTGGATATTGAAGCGTTTGACTGGTGGTGGCATTTCATGCAGGGGATTGAGGTATCGTCTGACTCTCTGTGTCTGGAGATGATTCAGGAGAAGGGCATTGGCGGTCATTTTCTGGACACGGAACACACGGCGTTGAATTTCCGCAAGGAGTTCTTTTTTCCGAAGCTGTCGGACCGTCACGCGGAGACGAGCACGGACATGGTCGAGGCGGCGCGGGAGCAGGTTCGGCAGATTCTGGCGGAGACGCCTGAGTACAGTCGAGAAGAGGGATTGTGTCGTGAAATCGACGCGCTTTACGAGCGTGAAGTAAGCCGACGTGCAAAATAGATTATTATTACACAGTTAAGGACAGGACAGATCATGCTTGCAGCATATATGAAGAGCGCAGAGGACATTATTCTGCGAGAGGATTCACCGCGGGTGCTTGGCGCGGGGCAGATTCGGCTGAAGGTTTTGGCCAGCGGTATCTGCGGGACGGACATTCTGGCGGCTCGCACGGGCAGCGCGGACTACCAGCCTTTTGGTCACGAAGTGGCGGGCGAGATTATGGAGCTGGGAGAGGGTGTCACTACGTTGGAGGTGGGCGAGCAGGTGGTACTGGACAGCGCTACACCGTGCGGTTTTTGCAAGATGTGCAAGAATACTGAGCAGGAATTGTGCACAGATATTCAGTCGTTTTTCTTTCTTAACTCGTTCGGGATGGCGGAGGAGATGATAGCGCCGGCGATATCGGCGATTGCGTACGATTCGAGCCGGCTATCGCCGGCGGTGGCCAGTTTGCAGGAGCCGTTGGGTGTGGCGTTGGATGTGGTGCGTGTGGCGGCTATACGGCCTGGGGACAACGTACTGGTGATGGGGCCGGGTCCGATCGGTTTGATGGCGACCAAGTTGGCGCGGCTGGGGGGGGCGGGGAAGATATTTGTAACGGCGCTTTCTGCGACCGCCAAGCGGAACCAGCTGGCGTTGGAGTATGGGGCGGACGAGGTGATCGAAGTAGACCGAGTTTCTTTGGCGGATTATGATTTTGGTTGCAGTATAGAGCGTGTGGTATCGACGACTCCGCCATCGACGCTGGAGACGGTGATCCCGCTGGTAGCCAAGGGGGCGATTATAGCGTTTATCGGTCTGGCTCATGAGGACGGCGCCTTGATGAGTTTTCAGGCCAACGCATTTCATTTTAAGAAGATTCAGTTGCGGGCGTCTTTTGCATCTCCGGCACTCTACGGGCCCAAGGCCGTGGAGTTGCTGACGAGTGGTAAGATCGACGGTAGCAAACTGGTGTCGCACACGTTCGCACTGAAAGATCTGAAGTCGGCTATGGAGATGGCGGTGAATGAACCCGCCGAGACTGTCAAACTCGTTATAGAAGCGTGTTGACCCGTCGTGGGTAGCACACGCGCGAGCTCACTGTTATTACTAGATATTTTAGGATAGGAAGCAATGAAGTACAATCTACCGGGGCCGGAATCGTCGAAGTTGTGGGATCTGGACGAGAGTTACGTAATCGCAGGGCGTTCCAATATTGCCGACCAATTGCATTTGGTTTTTGACAAGGGCGAGGGGGTAACGATTTATGATGTTGACGGCAATGGCTACCTTGATTTTTCGGCGGGGATTCTGACGGCGTGCACGGGGCATTGCCATCGTCATCTGGTCAAGCGTGTGAAGGACCAGTTGGAGAAGTTGTGGCATGTGTATGCGTTTCCCACGCCGCAAAGACACGAATTGGGCAAGCTGCTGACGGAGTTGACGCCGGCGGGTATCGACACGTTTGCGTTTTATTGCGAAGGGGCCATTACGGTAGAGGCGGCACTTCGTGCGGCGAGCAGTTATACGAAACGTTGGCATTACGCGGCGATGACGCATGCTTATCACGGGCGAACGCTGTTGACGCGTAGTCTGGGTTCGCACCTGTTGCCGAAGAAGTTCGGGCCGACGGTGCCAGTGACGCACCTTCATTATCCACATTGTTACCGGTGCCCGTTCAAGCTGAAATACCCGCAGTGTTCTTTGGCGTGCGTTGAAGCGTCTGCAGACCTGCTGCAGAGCGGCACGACGGAGGAGCATGCGGCGGTGATTTTTGAGCCGATTGTGGGCGCCGGTGGGATTATCGTGCCGCCGAAGGATGCGTGGCAGCGTCTGGCGGAGATTTGTCGGGAAAGAGACATGTTGATCGTGGCGGACGAGGTGCTGACCGGAGTGGGTCGCACGGGCAAATTCCTGGCCATTGAGCACTTTGGCGTGGAACCCGACATAACGACGTTCGGCAAGGGTCTGGGCAGCGGTTTTCCGGTGATGGTGGTTGCGGGCAAGAAGGATATTCTTTCTGCGGCGCCGTTTGGCGAGGCCGGTGGCGGTGGTTCCAGCACGAGCTTTGGGGGCAACGCGTTGAGTACCGTGGCGGCGTTGGGTACGCTCGAGGTGATGGCGCAGGAAAAGCTGGTGGCGAATGCGGCGACGTTGGGCGAGGAAATCCGAGAGCGTACCGCTGACTGGACTGAAAAGTACCAGATTGTGGGCGATGTTCGAGGTATGGGATTGCTGTGGGGTATCGAGCTGGTCAAGGACAAGAAGACCAAGGAGCCGGATCAGGACTCGTGGGGGTATATCTATGACAAATGCATGCGTAACGGCGTGCGTCTGGTGCCGAATCGCATCTGTCCGCCGTTAACGATAACGTCGGAGCAGCTGCATCACGGGCTTGACGTGATGGAAGAGGCCATCAAGGAGGTTGATAAGTCAGCTACCTGATGGACGGTTGTCTGGAGAGCGACCAGAAGAGATGACGGATGCTGACGTTTGTCGTGGCCGAGCTGGATTTGAAGATCTCAGGGCTCGGCCGCGACAAGCCTTTGGCATGGCGGATGGATGCTGCCAAGGGAGTGGTGGTTGGACTGCGGCCAGCGTTACAGGAGGAAGCGAATCGTCCGTGCGACCAAGCGTGGGCGTTCTAGATTTGGAGCCTTGACTCGCTATGAATCAGTGTTTGTAAGTGTCGTGCCATATTTTTTCTGAAACGGCGTCCCAAGACGCGAACCAGAGGAGCATGCAATGCAGAGACGTATGAAGCAGCAGGTGGTGTGGGTAGTGATTTTGGCTGGGGCGTGCAGTGCTATCGGGGAGCAACCCAAGGCTCCGGTTGATTATGTGAATCCGTTTTTGTATGGCGTGAATGAACGCTGGTTTGCGTTTGCGCCGGCCTCTCTGCCATTTGGCCTAGCCAAGCTGGCTCCGATGACCTCTGGGCCTGGCGATTATGTCGGAGGCGGCGGCAGGACGGGGTATGATTACAGGGACGGCTCGATTATCGGTTTTTCGCATGTCCACGAATGGCAGCTTGGGGGCATATTGATCATGCCCACCGTGGGCGACCTAGTGACCGTTCCGGGAGACGCGGCCGATGTTTCCACCGGTTATAGAAGCCCCTTCAAGAAATCCAGCGAAAAGGCTGGCGCGGGATACTATTCTGTGTTTCTGGACAGGTATAACATTGGCGTTGACCTGACGGCCACGAAACGGGTCGGCTTTCACAGATATACCTTCCCGAAATCGGATAGCGCACATATCATATTTGATGTGGGAAATTTGTTGGGCGAAGCAGGCACGACGCCGGGGGGGCGCAAGTGGGGGTGGGATGAAGCCCATGACTCGGAGTACTATGATGTTCAAGGAGCGAGCGTCGAAATCCTTTCGCCGACCAGAATACAGGGCTACACCATTGCCTTGCCAGTCTACAGCTGCGTTTCGTTGGAGATGAAAACGTGTCGGGTGTATTTTGCCGCCACACTCAGTAAACCGGCGTCATCTTATGGTTGCTACAGGAAAAACACCCATCACGACAAACTCAGGGCAGAGTATGGACGACGCGTGGGGGCTTATCTCAACTTCAAGACGCACAAGGATGAGCAGATCGAGGTGAGGGTGGGCATTTCCTTCGTCAGCATGGATCAGGCGTGGGCCAACCTGGAAGCGGAGGACACAGGCAAACCGTTTGAGCAGGTGAGAAACGATGCCCGTACGGAATGGAACAGGCGACTGTCAAAGATCGAGGTCGAGGGCGGCCCCGAGGCCAACAAGGTTAAGTTTTATAGTGCTCTGTACATGGTGTTGTTGGGCCGGGGGACCAGCAGTGACGCCAATGGCAAGTACATTTCCAACTACAATGAGGTCAAACAAATCCCGCTAAAGGATGGCGTTCCGGAATATAGCCATTATAACAACGATGGGCTATGGGGGGCATTTGGCAACTTTCTTCAGGTGTGGTCGCTGGTATATCCCGAACAGATTGATTCGTACTCCAAAGGCATGTTGGATGTGTATGATGAAACAGGCTGGCTTCCAGACGGCCTGGCCTGTGACAAGTTTCTGCCCGGCATGAATTCCAATCAAATGCCCACGGTTCTAACCTGTGCCGTGAATCGCGGCGTTGCCACCTTTGACATAGAGAAAGCATATAGGGCCTGTTACAAGAATGAAACAGAGTACGTGGATCGTCCACGAGGTGCGGGTAAATATGACCTGAGAGATTTCTGGAAATACGACTACATACCCTATGGCGAACACAGGCGTATTGCAGCTTCCCATACTCTAGAAAATGCCTTCTCTTGCTGGGTAACCGCGCAGATGGCCAAGAAACTAAACAAGACAAGTGATTACGAGAGATTGATGGAAGGTTCCCGTAAATGGGAGAACCTGTTTGATGCAGAGAAAGGATTTCTTAATGCCCGACTGAAGGATGGCTCCTTTGTGCGACCTTTCAATCCGGTGAAATCTCCGGGGTTTGAAGAAGGAAACATAAACCAATACGCGTTCTTTGTCCCTCATGATATTCAGGGCATTGTGAACAAGATGGGCAAGGAGCGAAGCATCGATATCCTGGACGGATTTTTTACGGTTGCCGAAAAGAGTAACTTCAGTGATCTCCAGATCTATTTCCACGGCAACCAACCTCCGCTACTTAACGCCTTTGTGTTCAACTATATTGGTCAGCCCTGGCGTACGCAAAAGTGGGTGCGGGCGATTATGGACAAGTTCTATATGTCCGTGCCTGGTCCTTACAAAGAATATAAAGGAGATGACGATCAAGGGCAATTGGGAGGATGGTTTGTGAATGCCGCCATCGGATTATTTGACATAAGCGGAGGATGTGCGGTGGATCAGCAGCTATATATACATACCCCGTTGTTTGCCAAGGTGACCATTCACCTAAACAAGCAGTATTACAAGGCCGACAAGTTTACTATTCTCACGAGGAACTTCTCTGAGAAGAATATTTATATTCAATCGGCAGAGTTGAATGGCCGCAAGCTGGATGGCCTGCATTTTGATTTTGATGAAATCAATGCCGGCTCAACGCTGGTGTTGGAATTGGGCGAGACACCAAAGAAATGATCAGGAATGCCCAGAGGGCCCTGCGTGAATTGCAGTGCCATATCTGGGTGTTGAGCTGCCGCAAGTGTTGCAGGAGGAAGCGAATCGTCCGTGCGACCAAGCGTGGGCGTTCTAGATTTGGAGCCTTGACTCGCTATGAATCAGTGCTTGTAAATGTTGTGCTACGTTTTTTTGGAAACGGCGTCGCCAGGCGTGAAGCAGAGGAGCATGCAATGCAGAGATGTATGAAGCAGCAGGTGGTGTGGGTAGTGATTTGGGCTGGGGCGTGCAGTGCTATCGGGGAGCAACCCAAGGCTCCGGTTGATTATGTGGATCCGTTTTTGTATGCCGTGGATGAACGCTGGTTTGCGTTTGCGCCGGCCTCTATGCCTTTCGGTCTGGCCAAGCTGGCTCCGATGACCTCTGGGCCTGGCGATTATGCCGGAGGCGGCGGCAGGACGGGCTATGATTACAGGGACGGCTCGATTATCGGTTTTTCGCATGTTCACGAATGGCAGCTTGGGGGCATATTGGTCATGCCGACGGTGGGGGACCTGGTGACCGTTGCGGGCGACGAGGCGGACGTTTCCACGGGCTATAGAAGTCCCTTCCAGAAGGCGAGCGAAAAGGCTGGGGCGGGTTATTATTCTGTCTTTCTTGATAGATACAAGATTGGCGTTGACCTGACGGCCACGAAACGGGTCGGCTTTCACAGATATACCTTCCCGGAATCGGATAACGCTCATATTCTGTTTGATGCGGGAAACTTATTGGGCGAAGCAGGCAGCGCCAAGCGTGGGCCTGAGTACGCGGGTGTTCAGGGGGCGGCGGTAGAAATTCTCTCGCCAACCAGAATCCAGGGCTACACCATTGCTTTGCCGTATTACAGCTACGTTTCGTTAGAGAAGAAAACGTGTCGGGTCTATTTTGCCGCCACGCTCAGTAAGCCGGCGTCTTCTTATGGCTGCTACAGGAACGATAATCATAACGACAAACTCCGGGCCGAGTATGGCAGAGGGGTGGGGGCTTATCTCAACTTCAAGACACACAAGGATGAGCAGATCGAGGTGAGGGTGGGTATTTCATTTGTCAGTATGGAGCAGGCCTGGGCTAATCTGGAAGCCGAAGACACCGGCAAACCGTTTGAGCAGGT
>Ga0180430_10003910_pt1 | contig 12717 bp, 11 predicted proteins | sample SS_ome_9_FD_132999 | JGI IMG/M metagenome (GOLD analysis project Ga0180430, IMG submission 132999) | Hypersaline lake sediment archaeal communities from the Salton Sea, California, USA - SS_1_S_2 metaG | ecosystem: Environmental > Aquatic > Non-marine Saline and Alkaline > Hypersaline >... | reverse complement strand
TCGCTACCGTTCGCGGCGCGCGATTCGGACGCATGGCGTCTGCTGGGCCTCTCGCTGTTCTGCGCGAGTCTGTTGATCAAGGGAGCGCTCTTTCCGGCGCACATCTGGCTGCCGGACGCTCATGGGCGCGCGCCCAGCAGCGTCAGCGCACTGCTGTCGGGCATCGTGGCGCCGCTGCATTTGTACCTGTTGCTCAAACTGGGTCTGGCCCTGGGCGCGCCGTCAAAGACGCTGGGCTGGCTGATGGTGGCCATTGCCTGCGGATCGATGCTGGTCGGCAGCCTGATGTCGCTGCGGCAGACCTATGGCAAACGCCTGCTGGGTTACTCAACCGTCAGCCAGGTCGGCTATGCGACGCTGGCCTTTGGATTCGGGCTGCTAAGCCGCGAGCCGCAGGCCATCGCGGCCGGACTCTTGCTGTTGGTGGCCCATGCTCTGCTCAAGGGGCTGGCTTTTTTGGCCAAGGGAGTGCTGCACTTTTACTGTGATGCCACGCAACTGGATGACCTCGACGGCCTATGGCACCGCGCGCCAGTCGCCTCGGGGCTGTTCGCCGTCGCGCTGATCGGCCTGGCCGGAATGCCCCCGCTGGCCGGATTCGCCGCCAAGGCCGGTATTCTCTGGTCGCTGGCCCGGATCGATCACCCCGCGGCCTACCTTGGGGCCGGCGTGCTCGTGTTGACCAGTCTGGTCAGCTTGGGCGCCTACTTGCCGCTGGTGGCACGATTGCTACGCCCCAGCCCCGGCAATTCGGAGGTGGTTCGGCCGTCGCTCTGGATGCAGTTTCCCTTGGCGCTGCTGGCGCTGGCCGCGATCGCGATCGGATTGTGGCCCACACCTGTCTGGGGTATGGCCCTGCGGGCGGCGCAGTATCTGTTGGCCTGGGGGGCTCATGGCGGCTGAGATACTCCGCAATCCACTCGTCGCGCTGGCCACCATGGTGCTGCTCAGTCTGGCGCTGTATCGGCTGGCTGGGCGCATGAGACCCAAAAGCCAGCGGCGCGACGCCGGCAATCTGCCCTATGCCTGCGGCCAGGACCTGGCGCCGTCCGGCGAACGCCTCTCGTACAAGCGGTTCTTTCGCCTGGCCTTGATGTTCATGCTGGTCCACATGGCGTCGCTGGTGGCCATGATTCTGAGCCTGACGGGGCGCGAGCCGCTGCTCGCGGTGATCTATTTGCTGGGCACCGGCGTGTGCGTCGACATACTTACTCGGGGAGGGGAATGAGGCATGCTGGATCGTGTCGTGCGTTGGGCCCGCAAACGCTCCCCCTGGCTGCTGCATTACAACAGCGGGGGCTGCAACGGCTGTGACATCGAGTTACTGGACCTGCTGACGCCGCGCTATGACGCCGAACAGCTTGGCATCCTCAAAGAGGCCTCGCCCCGCCATGCCGATCTGCTCATCTGCACCGGGCCGGTCACGCTGAAATCGCGCGAGCCGCTGCTGCGCATCTATGCTCAGATGCCCGAGCCCAAGTGGGTCGTTGCCTTGGGCTCTTGCGCCTGCAGCGGTAGCGTCTTTCGCGATTGCTATCACGTGATGGGTGGGATCGACAGGCTGTTACCCGTTGCCCGCTATATACCCGGCTGCCCCTGCCGCCCCGAGGCCACGGCTGCGGCCCTCAAAGACCTGTTGGAGTCGCTATGAGCCCCATCGACCAGGTTCTCGAGCTACTGCGCGGCCAAGGCGCTTTCCATGAACCGTTCGAGCAGATCGCCGGCGGCGACTGTGTGGTATCGCTCGAACCCAGCCGCCTGCTACCCGCCATACGTCGCATGCTGGAGGCCTATCCCGAGCTGCACCTCTCGGCCATGACCGCCAGGCATGACGCGTCTGGTCTTGTTGTACTGTACCACCTGTGGCTCGGATGGGGTCTCAGCCTGCGGGTTGTGGTCCCCAACGAGACCGTCGAACTGCCCTCGCTGCTTGACGACATGCCGGCCGCCGATTGGTACGAGCGAGAAGCCCACGAGCTGTACGGGATCCGGTTCAGCGGTCGGCAGGAGCTGTCGCCGCTGCTCACCAGCCAGTCGCTGGGCGGAAGGCCTCCCATGGGCCCGAACCGGGGTGGTGGTGGATGAGCCAGATCACGCTACCGATCGGCCCACAGCACCCCCTGCTCAAAGAGCCCATGGCCCTGCGCCTGGGCGTTGAGGGCGAGCGCGTCGTCAGCGCCGAGGTCGAGATCGGCTATGTCCATCGCGGAATCGAACGGCTGATGCAGGAGCGTACCTACCTGCAGAATATGGTCGTCGTCGAACGCATCTGCGGCATCTGTTCACACGCTCACGCCACCGCCTACTGCCAGGCCGTGGAGGCCCTGTTGGGCGTCGCGGTACCGGCTAGGGCCGCCGCCATCCGCGTGCTGTTTTGCGAACTGGAGCGGATACACAGCCACCTCCTATGGCTGGGCGTGCTGGCCGAGGCCATCGGCTTTACGACTATCTTTATGTATGCCTGGCGCGAGCGCGAGCATGCCCTGGACGCCATGGAGTCGATCTCTGGCGGGCGAATCGCCCACGGCGCCAATCTGATCGGCGGCGTCCGCGCGGACCTGACGCCCGACCTCGCCATCGCACTGGGGAGCGCTTTGCGAACCATCGAAGAGCGCCTGGGATTGTTTGACGATCTGGTCGAGCGCGACCGTTCCTTTCACCGCCGAACACAGGGGATCGGACTCATGACGCTTGACCTCGTGCGCGCCCAGGGCGTCGTTGGTCCCATGGCGCGCGCCTCGGGTGCCAGCTATGACGTCCGTGTCGACGCTCCCTATGCGGCCTACTCCTGGCTGCGTCCCCCAGTACCCGTCACCGAGGAAGGCGATGTCTGGGCCAGGGCCTGGGTGCGCGTTCGCGAGATCCGCCACAGCCTGGCCATCTGCCGACAACTGATCGTCTCGCTACCTGAGGGGCCGTTGGCCGAGCGCGTTCCCCACCGCGTGCCGGCAGGTGAGGCCGTCATCCGAATCGAGGCGCCCCGCGGCGAGTTGCTTTACTACATCCAGTCCGACAACAGCGACTCTCCCGCTCGCGTCAAGGTCCGCACGCCGACGCTGCCGACGCTGATGGCCCTCAAGCAGGTCCTTCCCGGCCTGCAGACCGGCGACATTGCCACCGTGGTGGCCGGGGCCGACCTATGCATGGCCTGCGCGGATAGGTAGGAGGAGGCGTATGCACGTCCTGCAGGCACTCGGCGAGATGCTCATCTTTCCAGGCGCGCTCTATGGCCTGATCATCTCGATGCTGCTGGCCTGGCTCGACCGCAAGCTCGTGGCCGTGATGCAAGGGCGCGTCGGGCCACCCATCTATCAGCCACTGGCGGATACCATCAAGCTCTTTGCCAAGGAGGACCTCGACACGGAGGGCGTCAACCCCACGCTTGCCGGTCTGCTGCCTGTTGTGGCTCTGGCCTGCACCATGACGGCCGCCCTGTTGGTGCCTGTCGGCAACCACGCGGTCATCTCGTTCCAGGGCGACCTGGTGATCGCGCTCTTTCTGCTGAGCCTGCCCACGTTGGCGCTGTTCATGGCGGGGTGGATCGTGCCCAGTGTCTACAACGTGGTGGGAGGCAATCGCACGCTGTTGCAGTATTTTGCCTACGAGGTGCCGCTCTTGCTGGGATTGGCCGCTCCGGCGGCATTCAGCCAGAGCTGGCGGATCACTGACCTGATGGCGCGGCAGGCCGGCTATCGCTGGTTCGTGTTGGGCATGCCGTTGGGATTCCTGGTCTCGAGCATGGGACTGATCGGCAAGCTCGAGCGCGTGCCGCTCGATGCCCCACACGCCAAGGCTGAGGTAGGCGCTGGACCGCTCACCGAGTACAGCGGGCGCAAGCTGGCTTTTTGGCGGTTGACGAGTTGGCTGCAGACGGTGGTGGGCATCAACCTCATGATCGCCGTCTATCTCGGAGGCGCTGACCGCATGTGGCGCTATTGGGGCCTGGGTACCTATCTCCTCAAAATGCTGGCCTACTTGGGCGGACTGGCCCTGGTGCAGGTGCTCTATGCCCGCTACCGCGTCGATCAGGTCAGCCGGATCAGTTGGCGCGTGCTGGTGCCGCTCGGGCTGTTGCAGTTGCTGGTCACCGTCTGGTTGGGGGCCTAGCCGATGCCTGGACGCACCTCTCGAACCTACCTGCTCTCGCACCTATTGCGGATGCTGGCGCGGCCCCAGGAGACGGTCGACGTGACAGAGGAGCTGCCCCCAGTGCCCGACTGCTATCAGGGGCGCATCACCGTAGATATCGACCGGTGCCGAGGTTGCGGACTGTGTCAGCGGGCCTGTCCCGGGGATGCCTTGCGCGTCTCGCGCTTGCCCGACCGTGGCGTCCGCGTCAACATCCGGCACGACCAGTGCGCCATCTGCGGGGTCTGCGAACTGGTGTGCCCGGCGGGAACGATCATCCGCTGCGCCGCCATCGCGCCCAGCGGGGGGAACAGGGAGGAACTGCAAGAGACCTGGGAGCGACACGGCCCGCGGGACGCGGAGGAACCCTAGAGCCCCAGCACCCCGCGACGACGCTGACAGGCCAAGGCGCATCCATCGTGGTCCGTTTCCTCAGGTTCGTCGGGCCACGCTCCGGGCCAGCGCATGGTACCCCGAGACCAGCAGATTGCTGACCACCAGGGTCAGAAGGACCAGCAGCAGATACTTGGCAACGGCTGGAATCCCGACGCCGAGCAGCAGCGTGCCAAACACGCCGAGTACGATCACATGAACGATGTACACCCCGTAGGCATTCCGTCCCAGCTCGCGCCATACGGGTCCCGTCCTGTCGAGATATCGCCAAAAGGTCTCGACCATCTGGTAGACCATGCAGACGACACCGGCATGGAAGCTGACCCACCAGAGAAGCCGGTAGAGCGGCGTGACCTCAAAGCTCGCTGTGAAAAAGGGAATCAGGCGCACAAAGATGTGCCCGGTGAGCGGTATCCAGGCCAAAGCACCGACTAGGGTGTACAGGGTCTTGCGCCGCGACTTGATGGCGAACACGTCCTGTGCATAGCAGGCGGCGCCCAGGAAGAAGGACATCAAGTAAACCAGGACGCGCTCATTCTCAAAGTCAAGCAGCGGCGTCAATGTCCAACTGCGAAAGCCGGCCAGCCCTCCAATACCATAGCTGGTGACCAAGGCCACCACGAATGCTCCTACCACGGCCCACCGAATCGAGAGGAGCGCGAGTCTGCCCCATGCCCTGTCAAACGCCAGATAGATCAGATTGAATAGAAAGAGGAGCGGCAGAAACCACAACCAGTTCTGGCTGTTCGGATTGGTAATGTGAAAGTAGGTACTCCAGTGCTGTTGCGGCATCCCGCGCGAGTACAAAAAGATGACATTGTACAGTGGGATCAGCGTGAGGACAGCGATGAGCCAGGGAAGGAGTAGCCGCCTGGCTTTGACCCCGCAGAATGTGGCCCCGCTCTTGCCCCTGAGGGATGCCGGGGCCAGGTACCCAGAGACAAAAAAGACTGTCGCAATGACAAAGACGTCAAACACGATGCCCACGATGCCCACCCAAGTGATCGTCGCGGGATCGTCGACGATCCAGAACGAGCCCCACAGCCCGGCCGCTTCATAGACCCCGCCGACGTGATACAACACCACCAGCAGGATCATGACGGTTCGAAGGTTATCGAGCCAGTGGAATCGCGCTTTTTGCGTCGCTGTGATCGGTCGCTCGGACATGCTGCCCTCCCCACACGTGACGTTGCGAGCACGAAACACGGCCATAGCTCGACCTCGCAAGACATGGGGGACATTGTAGCGAGCCTATATGTGCATTGTCAATGCGCATGTTCCTCGATCGGCAAAGCGGACTATGGGGACCGTCTCGACGCGCGTTTCGCTCGGCAGGGAGAGCCCCCATGCGTGCGCAGACCATCCACCAGAGGATCGCGCTGCGCCTTGGTAGTCTTGCAGACCACATTCCGGACGCCTCCGCCAATGCGTCCCAGCCACAGCAACCAGAAGCGTGTCCGATATCGGCGATAGCATTGTCGACAAAGATGCGCACGCGCATGCGTCCGGCCTGATCCATGGCATGGACGTCTGCGGCGCGGAGACGATGGCTGATGACCTCTACGGCGTGCTGGTCCAGGCCTCTGACTGATCATCCGCTCCTTGGATGGTGAGGAACCCATCACATCGCTCGGTCGCACCGGAAACCTGGCCGATCAATCCTGGCCTTCTTGGGAGCGTCTATGGTCCTATGTCAGGTTGCTCACCGGCGGGCGACCGAGGGCTGGGCTTGGGCCCGTAGGCATCAGCAGGTCTACTCGGCGTCGCCCGCCTGTCACTCTGTTCCTGTCAATCGCTTTCGACGATCGGCAAGACGACACAGTACGCGATATCATCTGAACCCGCATTCGAGTTCCCCGGAGTTGGCACAGACATGAAACCCCAACTGCCCGTGCCGTCCGTCTCGCGACCATAGGCCACATCGGTGGTCTGGACGCCAAAATCAACCGCGTCGATCTGTGTGATACCATTGGCTGCGAACAGGGCCACGCTTTCCCCATCGGCGCTGAGTTTAAAGTTCGTGTGCAAATCGCCCTGGTCGGTGTCATTGTCGGCTAAAAAGACCACAAAGCCGCCGCCCGCAATTGTCACGCCAGCCGGGATCTGGAACTGGGTTGGGTCGGCCAGATCGTCGGTAAGATACAGCCCCCCCAAGTAAACCGTCTCTGAGCCAGGGTTATAGACCTCGATCCAGTCAGGATAGCTGCCCGGCTCGTCGGGATCCTCGAGTGTCGTTTCGCTATCAGCCATCAGCTCGTTGAGGTACAGCCTGGGCACGGTGTAGCCCACGGTGTAGCTGTGCGCACTGGCGGGCCCACCGGCTGGTTCGATGGCAGAGAACCCCTCGTTGCCAAAGGCCTGGAGGTAATAGCTGACCGTTGTGCCATCCGCCTGGGCGGGAATGATCGCGCTGTAGGTATCGCCGCCGTCGGTCGTCATCATCGACTCGACATAGTCGCCGCCGACGCTGTACCAGAGCGAGGCCAAAGCGACAGCGACATCGTCAGTGATCACCGCTGAAACCTGCACATTGTCAGCTGAGGCAGGCAAGAGGGGCGCATGGCCGACAGCCGAGATGACTGGGGCTTGGCCGCACGGTTCGTTGCTGGAACCAGGCGTTGGTGAGGTGAACACGATCCAGTTGTCACCCCTGTCTGGGCAGCGCCCCATAGAGGCATCCGTCGTCTGTTCGCCAAACGTATAGCCATCGATCAGGGTCACGCCGTCGCTGGCAAAGATGGCCAGGTCCTCGCCGCCGGTGCTCAGCTTGAAGCCGAGGTGGTTGGCTCCCTGCTCGGGATCGTTGTCTGCAAAGAGAAGCAGATAGCCGCCGGCGGGGACCAACAGCGTCTGCGTGATCGCGTGTTGGGTAGGGTCGCTGAGATCATCGGTCAGGAACAGGCCCTGCAGATCGATCTCTTCAGAGCCGCCGTTATAGATCTCTATCCAGTCAGGGTAGCCCGTACCGTCCGGGTCCTGCAGTGTCGCCTCGTTGTCGGCCATGAACTCGTTCACGAACAGCGTCCCCGTCAGATCCAACGTCTCCGAGGTACAGTCTAGAGCATAGCTGGCCAGTTCGGAACGGAGATAGTCGGCTCGCCGCTGGACAAAGGAACTCAGGCCATAGATCGACTCTCTTCCATCCTGGACATCGCTGTACAGATTGGCCTCGAAAGTGGCGTTGGAATAGAGCTTGTTCGGGTCGGCGTACAGGTCGGCGCGGATCAGGTCGGCCAGTTCGTCGATGCGGGCCCGCATGGTTGCCTCATCAAAGCCCGAATCCAACATCTGTTGCAGGTAACAGAGATAGTCGGTGCGATAGTCGTCATTGGCCCACAACTGCGACATGAGCGGGCGTTCCTCGGCTTGGCGTGGGTCTGTAGACGTAGGCAACCAGAAGGGGTCCAGCTCCAGAGGATCCTCTCCTCGTGACGTGAACATGGTAAAGCGGCCGAACGATTCGTTCGTATCCCAGGGAATGTGAGTGATCTGCCCGGTGTCGTCCCGGTCATACAAATAGTAGTTGTGAGCCGAACCGGTGTACGAGTCCAGATTCACAAAGAGGTTGTTGAGCGCCAGCCCCTGCAACGCATCATCGACGTCGAGCAGTGGCTCCAGGCTCGTTGGGAAATCGGCCGGCGAGGTGTTGTTGAGCGCATCGATGAACGCGACCAGCTGCGAATAGTCATTGGCCGTCTCGTTGGTTTTCAGCAAATAACTGGCATAGTAGGCTGTCTCATCGGAACCCAACCAGGTCAGGTCGGAACCGAACTGACTCTGGGGGTTGGCATCATCGCTCGAGTCCCCCTTGAATAGGTTCCCATCCTCATCATCGCCATAGCGGTTCTGGACAAAGACCTTGTCCACCTGCTCAATGGCCGTGTACAGGCCATAGTAGGATCCGTTGACAAACAACTTGACGTGTACCGCCCGCGGCGCCGCGACATAGTCAGCGGCGAAATCAAGGAACAGCTTTTCGCGCAGCATGGTCGGGTCCTTGAATCCGTTGTTGAGGTTGAGCTTTTTCAGATCGTAAAAGACCAGTTCCTCGTTGTCCTCATCATATTCGTCAAAGTCGATCTTGAACGACTTTTTGACACCATTGGCACGGAAAGACGAGTTCCCCTTAAAGCGGACGCCCACACTATCGATGGTGACGCCATCGGCCGAAAAACGGGCCGGAAAGTAGGGGTCCTCTTCGTCATTGGCGTGGCTGTCGTAGAGCGTGTCATACCATCCCCTTGTTCCATAGTCATCCGGATCAAAGGTGAGGTATATCTCGTGAACATAGCTGTCATCGAAAAAGGCATCGCTCTCGTCAAGAGCAGCGGGCGTCTGTGCGCTCTCATCAGTGCTCGCTGGGGCCGTGGCTGCCACATTCATCGTGGGACTTGGCTCCTCCACCGCTGTGGCCATTGCGCTCCCGCTCGCAGAATGGCCCACTGTCTGCGGCTGTGCCAACGACTCACCACAGGCAGTACAGCTCGCGAGACCACACATGAATACTAGTATCATCACGACCCGGCTCATTGTCCTCACTGTCCCCTCCCCCAGTTCTGCTGTAAATGGATACTTAACGCTCTGGCAGCATGACCGTGCTAGGGCTGTGCATTGCCCCTCAGGCCTCCTTGGGATCGGTGACAGCACTCTGAGACTGCGCCACAGTGGCCTGCCCATCCTGCTCTGGTGCATCATAGTAGACCTTGATCTCGGCGGAATCGCGCAGGAAATCCATCCGACCGATCTTGACGCGTGTGACTGGCAGCCCTGTTCGCTCGCGCAGATCGACCAAGAGCTCTTCACGCCGATCTGACGCGATCAGGTCGATGCGGTCGTAGGTAATGCGACTGCTGCTCTCAAAGTAAAAGCCCCATTCATGCTCCAACCCATAGAGCAGCGCCAGCACCAGTCCGTTGGCTACAAGCAGTTGCCAGAACGAGTCTGTTGTGCCAATGAGCGAGTTTATCACTGGCAGAGCGATGATGATGAACAGATAGGTCATCTCGCGAATCGGGATCGGGTCCGTTCGGTACCTTAGCATGGAGAAAATGGCAAACAGCCCGAATCCGACACCGACACCAAGGCTTGTAGTTTGGAGCATCGTCATCACGAAAAACATGACCGTATTGAACGCCAAGAACGTCAACACATACTGCTTTTCGTGAGTCCGTGGATAGTAGATGAAACGTACAATCAGCATGGCTATCAAGAGATTGAACAGAGTGCCCAGGATGAACTGCGCGAACTCACTTGCCATGGATGCTACCCTCCATGATGCGGTCGATCTGTCGAAGGATCGGCCTGAATCGGTTCTGCTTGACGTCTCGGTAAAGCAAGGCGGTGCCGACGCAGTACTTGCTGATTCCTGTGCTGCGCAGCCCAAGAGCCCGAAGCTCCTGGACGATAGGTGATAGGCGGTCCAGATGCTGCTGCTTGACCTCAGCAATCACGACACCGTCGAGCGATACGCTCGCCCGATCGGTCCAGCAGTTCAGGGCCGTGTCGATCGTCACTCGTTCCGGAGTGGTCCGAGAGACCAGCGTGATACGTGCAAAGGTATTCCAGAGAACAGGTTGCAGCGGCGGTGGCCCGCCCGGCATCATGCGCTCCACGAATCGCCGCTTGGCGGCCCCCAACAATCCCACGAACCGTTCGGTTCGAATCCGCTCTTTGATCGTACGCCCCTTGTTGGTCTTGTGCTTGACCTCGAGAAAACTGAGATTCGAGTCGGTGTATGAGCGTCGGCGCACCTTGTAGCGGGCCGAACGCCCTGCATGGTGGCTCGTGTAGAAAACGAGGTCCTCGGTGTCATAGTACAAGCTCTCATAGCGACTGCGACGAGTGCCTGCGACCTCCAGAGCGCGGTAGCCGCCCTCTGCTGCCACGAGCAGATCGCCGAGCTGCTGGGTGGTCATCACATACTTGGTGTCGATGCGGTCCATCAGCGCGGCCGACTGCATCTCTCCTAGGCCGATCGGCTCATAGCGCGCCAAAAGCGCCGAGAGGTCTGGCCGCAGCGACGGTGCGCGCATATGCTGGCTCAGTTGCGGTGCCAGTGGTGCATGGAACCTGGAGAGCGTCGGCATTGCGATTGGTGTATCCACGCTTCTACTCCGTGCTAGGAATCTGGTATCGTATGCCCTCACGCAAGGGCGGCGTCGACACCCCGTATTCTGGGCGCTGGCCAACGGAATGCTTGTCTCGGGCGCCATTGAGCCGCTGGAGGGCTGACGGTGTAGGTAAACTGTAGGCCGAACACGTTCAAACGGTGTTCAGAACGTGTTTTGGTGCGGTTTAGAGTCGACCTGGGGCACCGTCGAGAGTCCTGGCGGGGGCATGGGCCCCCGTCACGGATCGGTCACGCCTGTTGAGAGTGAGTTTTGGGTTCGCGACGGCTCTTGCGGGGCAATGGCAAATGGAGCCAGCGCGATTGCGCTGGCTCCATTTCATGACCAGGACCTGTTGGAAGATTCGTCAGTACATGCGCAGAAGGGACTGTCAGCCTGTCGCCATGGGCAAGTAGATTGCATGCAAGTCGTTGACCAGCGTGATCAGTCCGCCCTCGCCGTCGGCCACCACGGGCCGCGGGCCGCAGACGGTCAGGTCTCGCGCATAGCCGGCCGTATCACAGCGCGCGACAACGCCTGGCGCCGAAGGGTCGGATAGGTCCAGCACGACGATTCCCGCAAAACCAGCCGCGAGATAGGCCCTCTGGCCCGAAACCGTCACTCCATAGACCGTTCCCACGCCATCATAGGCCCCCAGTTCGCAAGGCGAGGCGGGGCCGACCCCGAGGTAGGCGCGATTCGCCGTCGCGGCGACGGCATACGACGCTCCGCCGATCTGACCGACGGGACGTAGCGTCGCTGGGCTCTGCCGAAACGCAGGGGACGACGACAAACACGAGCAGGATCTGCAGCGCCCCAAAGACGCGGCGCGTGGAGAAGCGGGGGTACAGCATGGGGCGACTCCCCTTTGAGCCCAAGATATCCAAGAGCGCCTATTGTGCCCCAGTCCGCCGTTTGGGCCAAAAGGCCACGCCGCCCCATGGCCAGTGGGTTTTGCTACCCCTCCGCCAGCACGTCGCCCAGCACACGCAGGAATCGCTCGATGTCGGACATCGTGTTGTATCCGTGGATCGAGACGCGCATGCGCCCGGCTTGGGCCATGGCATGGACGTTCTCGGCGCGCAGCCGGCGGTTGATGGCCTCGAATCGCGGATGCTTGAAAGCGACAATCCCGGCCAGGTCCTCGGCCCGTCCCACGGTCAGCATCTCGACCGGCAGCTCGGCGAGCCCCTCCAGGCAGGCCTGCACCAGCGGACGGCAGGCCGCGTCGATCGCCGCGATCCCCACCCCAATCACATACTCTAGTCCTGCGCGGATGGAATAGATCGCTGGAAAGTTGGGCATGCCCACCGTGAATCCGGCGGCTCCCGGCTTGCTCACCGCCCGCTGGAAGCGATCGGGACCAAAGGCGTCCTGCAGGTTGAACCAGCCGCCGGCTGGCACAGTCCAGGCCTCGGCGCGCGCTTGGGGCACGCCCACCAGGCCGCCGCCATGGCTGCCCAGCGTCCACTTGTGGGTGCTGCTGACCATCAGATCGACGCCGCTCAGATCGAGAGGCACCCGCCCCTTCGCCTGAGTCACATCCAGGGCCAGCAGCGCAGGAGAATGGCGCTGCACTGCCTCGACCACCTGGGGTAGGGGGATCATGTAGCCATTGTAGAAACTGACCAGCGAGCTGCTGACCAGTCGCGTCTTGTTGCCGAGTAGGGGCACCAGGTCTTTGACGTGCAGCGCTCCCTCGCGTGAGCGCCAGAGCTTGACCGTGGCCGGACAGGTCGGCTGCAACCAGGGGGTAGCGCCGGCGGGAAAGTCGAGGTCGTTGATCACCACCTCATCGCCTTCGCGCAGTTGCAGCGCCTGCGCCGCGAGGTTAAAGGCCTCTGAACTGCAGGAGCAGATGGCGACCTCGTTCGCGGTCAGGCCATAGAGCTCGGCGGTGAGGGCCTTGACCGCCTCGTGCTGGGCGAACTGGGCATCGCGGCCGTCCATGCCCCGCTGCTTGTCGGTGAAATACTGATCCAGCGCCTCTCCCGCCGACAGCGGCGGAATCCCCTCGGCGGCGGTGTTGAGATAGACCATCTCTTCCAGGGTCGGAAAGGCCTCGCGGCGGCTCTGCGGTGTCAGCATC
>Ga0180430_10003909_pt1 | contig 12718 bp, 12 predicted proteins | sample SS_ome_9_FD_132999 | JGI IMG/M metagenome (GOLD analysis project Ga0180430, IMG submission 132999) | Hypersaline lake sediment archaeal communities from the Salton Sea, California, USA - SS_1_S_2 metaG | ecosystem: Environmental > Aquatic > Non-marine Saline and Alkaline > Hypersaline >... | reverse complement strand
TGGCGGCTGTACCTTCACTATGGAATCAACTTGCCGCATTGGAATGGCCGGACCAAGCGAGGAATTCCCTGCGTTACATTACGAGTTCAGGTGGCAATATTTCAGTAGCAACCACGAAAAAACTTGGTTCCTTGTTACCCACAACAAAAATCTTCCTGATGTATGGCCTGACTGAGGCATTCCGATCGACTTACCTAGCCCCAGAGCTGGTTGAAGAACGCCCCGATTCCATCGGTAAGGCAATCCCGAATGCCGAGGTGATGATAGTGAGGCCAGATGGTAGCGAATGTGCCCCACGTGAACCTGGAGAACTGGTGCACAGGGGGACACTTGTAGCCCTCGGCTACTGGAATGCACCAGAGAAAACCGAGCAGCGTTTTCGCCCTGCACCTGGACGCCCCAGGCAGTTGCCCACCAGGGAGCGCGCTGTCTGGTCTGGAGATATCGCATTTCGGGATGAAGAAGGTTTCATTTACTTCGTTGGGCGTAATGATGACCTGATCAAAACTTCTGGATACCGAGTAAGTCCTGAGGAAATTGAACAGACAGCGTTAGCCCTGTCGGATGTGGAGGATGCCGCTGCCTTTGGCGTCCCACACCCGGCAACCGGACAAGCGATCGTGTTGGTGACCAAAGCCAGCTGCGATGCTGAGAAAATACGACAGCATTGCCAGTTACACCTCCCTCAGTACATGATGCCGGCCCATATCGAGAAAGCTTCCCGCCTTCCTTTGAGCGCCAACGGCAAGATTGACCGACAGCAACTGGCGGAGTCTTTTCGGGATATGTTCCAGGCATGAAAGTACGCATTCCCCAGCATGCCCCGGTTAGACAATTTCCCATCGTGGATGATCAACTCGTTATTGGAGGCCACCCGATAACTAAATTGGCTGAAAAGGTCGGATCTACACCTTTCTATGCCTACGATCGTCAAGCGATCACAGACCGTGTTCAGTCTCTACGTGCCCTCTTGCCAGACGGCGTAGAGTTGCATTATGCAATCAAGGCCAATCCAATGCCTGATGTCGTCAAGCATCTTGCAGAACTCGTGGACGGCATGGACGTTGCGTCCTTAGGAGAACTGAAGCTGGCGTTACAGGGCGGCGCGAACCCTGCACACATCAGCTTTGCCGGGCCCAGCAAGAAAGACGCTGAACTGATTGCCGCCATCGAAAATGAAATCACTGTTAATGTCGAATCACCTGGGGAGCTGAAACGCATCAATCGTTTGGGTGCTGAGCTAGGTATCCGACCACTTGTGGCGATCCGCGTGAATCCTGATTTTGAGCTGAAGTCTTCCGGCATGAAGATGGGCGGAGGTCCTAAACCTTTCGGTATCGATGCAGAAAAGGTCCCACAGGTCTTGCGCCAAATAAGCAAGTTAGATGTGCATTTTCGCGGTTTTCAGATATTTGGCGGCTCGCAAAACCTTAAAGCTGACAGCCTCATGGAAGCGCATATCGCCTGTTTTGAGTTGGCAAACAAGTTAATCGATGCGACCCCGCTGTCGGTGGAAACACTCAACGTAGGCGGCGGCTTCGGTATCCCTTATTTTCCTGGAGAGGAGCCGCTGGACGTTTCTCCTGTCACGGAAAATCTCTCGCGCCTGGTTCAAAGATGGAGACAACGTTTTCCGAAATGTTCCGTAGTACTGGAACTCGGCCGTTATCTTGTTGGCGAAGCGGGGATTTACATCTGCAAAGTCATTGACCGCAAAGTATCGCGTGGCACCACTTATCTGGTGACCGATGGCGGGCTTCACCATCACCTTTCGGCAAGCGGAAATTTGGGTCAGCTGATCCGCAAGAACTACCCTGTGATAAATCCAACAAAGGTTTTTGGAGGTACGAGAGAAAAAGTAAGCGTGGTGGGTCCGCTATGCACACCTTTGGATATTCTGGCCGAGCGAATCGAACTTGGCGAGTCCTACCCCGGCGATCTGATAGCAGTGCTGCAATCAGGAGCTTACGGATATTCTGCCAGCCCCATTCATTTTTTAAGCCATCCGGAAGCCATAGAAGTCATCGTTTGAATATTTGGGCTCATCAGAGAAGCTGTTGCATAACGCGGGACACGATTGGATGCGTGACCTGTCCCGGCTTCTTGGGAGCCGCTCACTCCAGCACCTCAGCTAAAATCTTGCTCACTGAATTCTTTCTGAATCTGCTCCAAACTCGTATGTCGAACATCCTTGCCTTTGACAAAATAGATAACGTATTCACAAATATTGCAGCAACGATCACCAACCCGCTCCAGCGCACGGGCTGACCAAATGATATCCATCAACAGTGGGATCGACCGCGGGTCCTCCATCATATAGGTCATGCTCTGACGCATGATGCTCTCGTACTCTCGGTCAATCTTTCGGTCTTCATGAGCAACGGCGATAGCCTCCTCGACATCCATTCGGGCAAATGAATCCAGTGCACGGTGCAACATGTCACGCACTTGATTACCCAGGTGCTCAATTCGCAGATAGAGGTTTCGTCCGGGATCCGTCGCTCCATTACGGATCGCCATCCGGGCGACACGCTTGGCCTCGTCACCGATTCGCTCCAAATCAGCGGTTGTCTTGATTACCGTGAGAACCAGGCGCAAATCACTTGCTGTAGGCTGTCTGAGGGCGAGTATCTTTGTGCAACGTTCGTCAATATCAACATCAAACGCATTGACCTTGTAGTCATTTGCAACAACCTCTTCGGCATGCTCGATTTCGGTCAAGCGTAATGCCTCGATGGCCTTCTCCAGCTGCTGTTCGACCAAGCCGCCCATGGCAAGCACATTACTTTTTATCTCCTCGAGATCTGTATTGAACTGCTGTGAGTAATGATGAGAAATTTCAGACTTGTCCATGATTGGTCCCAGTGATGGAAGGAGGCATTCTGTATTGTTAAGCAGTGAAATTTAACGTTTTCTTATTCAATAAGGAATTCTTTAGGAAATACACACGAAAAGCGGCTACCCACCCCGACGGTACTTTCAACCTCCAGAAAAGCGCCGTGCTTCTGAAGCACGTGTTTCACAAGCGCCAATCCAAGTCCTGTCCCACCCCGCTCGCGCGATCGACCTACGTCAACGCGGTAAAAACGTTCTGTCAGTCTTGGAATGTGTTCTGGTGCGATACCCTCCCCTGTATCGGTAACTGAAAACACACCTTTATCGCCATCGAGAAACCAGGAGAGCGTCACCGACCCATCTTCTGGTGTGTGGTGAATTGCGTTGACGACCAAATTGGTGAAAGCACTGCGCAATAGACCTGCATCCCCTTCGACACAAAGATCTGCCCTGATATCAATCTCAAAATGCAGCCGTCCATCAGCCAATGCACGTCCGTCCTGCCCAATCAGATTTATCAACTCTGGAATATCAACTCGCTCTTTCGGCACCTCTCTCGATGCCGTTTCAAGCCGCATCAGCAATAACAGGTCTTCAACGATCGAACGCATGCGGGCAACCTGCTCACCAATCAACTCCAGCGGCCTGGCCATATGTTTAGGTATCTGTTCGCTGGCGAGCTGCAAATTTTCCACAAAACCACTAATTACGGTGAGTGGTGTGCGCAATTCATGTGACACGTTACCCACAAAGTCCTTGCGAATCTGCTCAGCCAGGTAGCGGTCCGTCACATCCTGAGCGATCAACAATTTTTCACCTTCACCGTAGGCAGTGACCCGGACGGAGAGCTTGCGCTGATTGTCACCTGGAGCTGCAATATCAAGAGGCCGGGAAAAATCAGCACCGTCCAGATAGCCGATCAGCTCCGGTGCCCGAAACAAATTGACAAGCGGCCGTCCGATATCTTGGGGGCTCTGCAGTTTCAGCAAGGTTTTTGCTGCGTCGTTGAACCAACGAATCTCACCCTGAGGCCCGAGCACGACGGTTACGTCCGGCAGGGCTGCCGCAGAAGACTGGAACTGCCCAAGCAGATCGGTCAGACGACGCTCCCTTCGATGGTGCCCTGAACGCATTCGCTTCACGCGGGCGTAAATCGTTCCCCAGATTCCGAAATGTACAGGTATATCCACGCCAGCCGGATCATTCAACCAGTGGATCAACCGCTGAAGATTGTAGAGGTTCCGAAAAATGTAACCGAGCAGGAAGAGTGTCAACACCTGCCAAAGATAGCCGATCAGCAGCCCTAGAATGATACCCCCCAGGACAATCAGGACCAGCTGCCAGAATTCCTCTATCCAGCTGTTACGCATTGACCAGAGGCGCAGACCAACGCATCAGCAAAAGCTGGCGCCGCCACAACTTGCTGCAAGAAGTGATTGGAGGAATATCAGATGCGTCAGGCGACTTGTTCAGAAAACCGGTAACCCACGCCACGCACGGTCTGAACCAAAGACTCAAAGCCGAACGGCTCCAGGGCCTTGCGCAGACGCCGAATATGCACGTCCACCGTGCGTTCTTCGATATAGACATTATGACCCCAAACCAGATCGAGCAGTTGCGCTCGCGAGTATACGCGTTCCTGATGGGTCATAAAGAAATGCAGTAATTTGAATTCGGTCGGTCCCAACTGCACGGGTGAATCGTTCGCCAGCACGCGATGCTGCGTGAGGTCAATCTCGAGCCCTGTGCGTACCCGGATGATCGTGGATTCGTCCGCACCAGCGCGGCGCAAAACCGCCTTGATTCGTGCCAACAGTTCACGCGTGGAGAAGGGCTTGGTCACGTAGTCGTCCACACCTGCATCGAGACCTTGAACCTTGTAGTCCTCATCGTCACGAGCGGTGAGCATGATGATCGGAATCTCTGCCAATCGGTCGTCACGCTTCAACCACTTCGCAAACTCCAGGCCGCTCATGCCTGGCATCATCCAGTCCAGCAACACCAGATCTGGCAGGTCGGCCCCAGAGACCATGTCACGCGCTTGGTGCCCGTCGGCTGCCTGCTCCACTACATAGCCAGCGCCCATCAGCGTTGCCGCAAGCAACTCACGCACCGGGCTTTCGTCTTCGACGATCAGTATCCGTGTCTCTGCCACTTTGTTTACCACACCAGCCTCTCAAAAACCGATGGAATTACACTCCCGCAATATGACAAACACATGACCAATCCCTGACATCCGCTCGCTGGCTACATGCGTGGCGACCGGATCAGACCCGAGATTTCCGCAAAGGTACTGGCCGCTGCGGCCCCGAGCCGATCCGCCAAGCGCTCCAGCGGATCGTCTTCCTGCGTGAAATCCACGATACGTTCCTCTCCGACAACTTCCCTGGCAACATAGCCAGCACTGCCGATTTCGTCGGCCAACCCCAACTCGATTGCCTGCGGACCCGACCAGAACAGCCCGCTGAACAGCTCTTCGGATTCACTGAGCCTTTCGCCCCGCCCTTGTTTGACGACGTCAATGAAATTCCGATGCAATTCTTCGAGCAGCTCCTGTGCATGGGCCCGATCGAACTCGCTCATCGGGCTGAATGGATCCAGTATCCCCTTGTGTTCTCCGGCTGTCATGAGGCGGCGTTCGATACCCAGCTCGTCCATCGCGTCGGTAAAACCGAATCCGTTCATCAGAACCCCGATCGAACCCAGAATGCTGGATTCGTTGACGTAAATACGGTCTGCAGCCGATGCCACGTAGTAGCCACCGGAGGCACAGATATCACTCACCACCGCATACAGAGGAATGTCTTCGTACTTCTTTTTGAGTCGCACGATTTCCTTCTGAATGTAGCTTGACTGCACCGGTGAGCCACCCGGGCTATTGATGCGCAGTATTACGGCTTTCGTGTTTTTGTCTTCGAAGGCATCTCTGAGACCTTCGACTACCGTGTCAGCATCCACACCCTGCGCCGGCGAAATCACGCCCTCCATATCCACCAGTGCCGTATGCGCTTTGCTTTTTTCCATCTCCTTCAAACCGAGGGAGTCCGGCATCACCAAGTAGATCAGCAGGCCAATGTAAGCAAAAGTCAAAAGTTTGAAAAAAACGCCCCATCGACGACTACGCCGCCTTTCTTTCAAGGCATCAGTTGCCAACTGTTGAAGCAGGTCCCGCTCCCATCCATCCTTCTGTATCTTGTTCTCGTCACTCATCCATCGATACTCCTACGACTCATTGCTGCTGCAACCATGAAGGCAACTCATCCAGCCCTCGCAAAACACCCAGCGCGCCATGTTGCAACAGACGCGCTTCGCTATGCACCCCGTGAATCACGCCCAAGGCATCAACGCGCGCATTGCTGGCCATCTGCATGTCATATTCCGTATCGCCGATAACCAGGGCCTTTTCCGGCTCGGTATCCAGATCAACCAGTATTTCCTCTAACATTTGCGGATGCGGCTTGGAGAATGTCTCGTCAGCACAACGGGATGCATGAAAGCGCGGCCCCAAACCACACTCCGTCAACACCTTGTCCAGCCCCCGTCGACTTTTGCCGGTAGCAATGGCCAGCAGATAACCGTCCTCTTCCAGCAGTGCGATGACTTCGTTCGCATGCGGAAAAAGCCTCGAATGCGGCACGTTATCGCCCAGCCAGTGATCCCGGTAAGCATTGACAATCGTGGATACCTCCTCCTGGTCTCGCGTTTCGAACAGGAGGCTGACGGCTTTCTCTAGACTCAGACCAATGATCTCCCTGACTTCAGCATCTGCCGGCCGCGAACACCCCGTGTCATCGGCAGCGAGCTGCATACAAGCGACGATACGGGCTTCCGAGTCCATCAAGGTGCCATCCCAGTCAAATACAATCAGTTCGTACTTCTTCACTTCAGCTTATCCAAATACTTTTGCAGCTCCGCAGGCAAAGGCGCCTCGAAACGGTACCCTCCTCGTTTCCCCTGCCAAGGGAAGGACAGTCGCCATGCGTGGAGAAAAAGGCGGTTTAGCCCGGCTTTACGGCCAGCCTGATTTTCTTCGTCGGTACCATACTTGTCATCGCCGGCAATCGGAGCGCCGAGATGCTGCGCATGCACGCGGATCTGGTGCGTTCGGCCGGTCTCAAGCTTGGCCTCGACAAGCATGGCACGGTTGAATCGCTGCAAAACCTCAAAATGGGTGATGGCTGGCTTACCAAGAGGGTCCACTCTTACGATCCGTTCGCCACTTTTCAGGGTGTTTTTACGCAGTGCAGCATCAGCAGTCACCCTTCCCTTCCGCCAACGTCCGTTGAGCAGTGCCAGGTAACGCTTTTCGACCCTTCCGGACAACTGAAGTTTCTGCAGTTGCTGCAATACACTGCGCTTCTTAGCCAGCATCAGGCACCCGGAGGTGTCGCGATCCAGGCGATGCGCCAATTCAAGGTACGGCGCATCAGGGCGCAATGCCCTCAACACTTCTATCACGCCATGTGAGACTCCGCTACCTCCATGTACTGCCACCCCCGATGGCTTGTTTATCACCAACAAAAATTCGTCTTCGTAGAGCACGGAATCCGCAATCTGACGACGCAGCCACTCACCGGGATCTGTCACTTTTTCTGGTGCTGTTCGAATCGGGGGAATCCGAACTTCGTCGCCCACCGCCAGACGCCGGGTCGGCTTTACGCGTCCCTTGTTGACCCGCACCTCACCACGGCGCAAAACCCGGTAGACCCAACTCTTCGGTACGCCTTTGAGACGACTGAGGAGAAAATTATCGACACGCTGCCCATCCGCATCATCTTTCACCACCAGATAGCGAACTTTGGCAACATTTTCTCCACTTTTAGACACAAAATACCTTCAGATCACAAAAATAATGCATGTCGGATGGATATGGTGTATTTTCGGGCAGTGTTTTCAGCACAATGCTCGACAACACAATGGTTTGTCGGATGGTTTTGCCACGATGCTTATCCTCCGAAAAGTACCACGAGCCTGTTTCAAACCGACAAAAACAGCAAGGCCAAGTCCCTGACGGCTGCCATGCTAACCGACAGGCACCGGGAAAGACCAATAAACCCGTGCGAGCCTGCAGATTTGAAAAGTGCCGATGCACGAACCCTGCAGCCGCATTAAATGAATACCGTTCGTGCTCGAGCCGCCTGAGCGCAGAATCCGGACACTTGCGCCGATGCCTGGCAGCATACTCTTCGGAACCGCAATCTCGGCCTACTTGCGCACGGCAAATTGAGATTTTCACAACATGAAACGGATGCTGATCAACGCAACTCAGCCTGAGGAGTTGCGCGTGGCCATTGTTGACGGCCAGAAACTTTTCAACCTAGACATCGAAGTTCCCGGCCGGGAACTGAAAAAGGCCAACATCTACAAAGGCCGCATAACCCGCGTCGAACCCAGCCTGGAAGCGGCTTTCGTCGACTATGGCGCAGAGCGCCACGGCTTCCTGCCGATGAAAGAGATAGCCCGCTCTTATTTCACCGAACAAGCCCAGGAATCCGGGAAACGCCCGTCGATTAGAGATGCCGTCAAGGAAGGCCAGGAAGTCATCGTCCAAGTCGAGAAGGAAGAACGAGGCAACAAGGGGGCGGCGTTGACCACCTTCCTGTCTCTGGCCGGCCGCTACCTGGTGCTGATGCCCAACAACCCGCGTGCAGGTGGCGTCTCTCGGCGTATAGAAGGCCAGGATCGTTCCGAACTGCGGGAAGCCATGGCAGCGCTCGAAATCCCCGAAGGCATGGGCTTGATAGTCCGAACTGCCGGAATTGGCAAAAACATCGAAGAGTTGCAGTGGGACCTGGACTACCTCTTGCAGCTATGGGGCGCGATAGAGCAGTCCGCAAGCAACCGCGAAGCACCGTTCCTGATCTATCAGGAAAGCAACGTCATCATCAGATCCATTCGTGATCACCTACGCGCAGACATCGGCGAAATCGTCATCGACGATGAAAACACCTTCAGTCAGGCCCGCCAATTTATTCGCCAGGTGATGCCGAACAACGAGAAGAAGCTGCGCCTGTACGAAGATCGAGTGCCACTCTTCTCTCGTTATCAGATCGAATCACAGATCGAATCCGCCTTCCAACGCGAGGTGCGCCTCCCTTCCGGCGGCTCGATCGTCATAGACCATACCGAAGCGTTGACGTCGGTCGATATAAACTCGGCTCGGGCCACCAAGGGTTCGGATATCGAAGAAACAGCCCTCAATACCAACCTGGAGGCTGCCGTCGAGATCGCCCGCCAACTTCGCCTTCGGGACCTCGGCGGCCTCTTTGTCATTGACTTCATCGACATGACGCCTTCGCGCAATCAACGCGAAGTTGAAAATCGACTGAAAGAAGCCATGAAAGAGGATCGGGCACGGGTGCAGATTGGCAGGATATCCCGTTTCGGCCTGCTCGAGATGTCTCGCCAGCGCATTCGCCCTTCCCTCGGCGACTCCTCCAACCAGGTTTGCCCGCGTTGTGATGGCCATGGATTCATTCGTAGCGTGGATTCACTGGCGCTATCCATCCTGCGCATCATTGAGGAAGAGACCCTCAAAGAAAGCACGTCTCGCGTGATGGCGCAGTTGCCCGTCGAGGTGGCGACCTACCTGCTCAACGAGAAGCGCCAGATAATCGCGGAAATTGAACAACGGCACGACGTCAACATCATACTGGTACCGAACAAGTACATGGAGACGCCGAAGTACGAAATTGAGCGTGTCCGTCGACAGGACGAGCCAGAAAGCGAGACACTCAGTTTCGAAAGCGTCACGCCTGAGCCGTCTGAAGCAATGCCGGCCATGAAAACCGCCGGCAAAACCACCGTCGAGGAACCAGCGGTCAAGCAGATCACTCCGGCTGCTCCCGCCCCGGTTCGTAAAGAGCAAGCCCCTCGCGAAGCTTCACCACAGCCCACCACCGAATCGACAGGCCTGATAAAGCGACTGTTCAGCAGCATCTTCAACCCTCGGCCGGCATCTGAACAGCCCGTAGGCGAAACAGAAAAAGAAGAGAAAACGGAGAAGAAGCGCGAGGCCAGACCCTCTCGCAGCGGTGACCGTCGCCGCTCGAATCGTTCCGGCTCCCAGGGTCGCAGCAAGCGCCAGGACAGCCAGTCTCGCAACCGTCCTCAGAAAAAAGCCAAAGAACAGAAGAAGGATGGTGACGTTCAGCAGAAGAAAGAACAGCAGGATGGCGATAAGCGCAACGACCAAAAGGCCGAGGGTGATCAGCAACGCCGTTCATCACGTCGCGGGCGACGCGGCGGACGTCGCCGTCGCAGCTCAAGTGGCAATGCGCAGAACGCCAACGAGACCGTGAACAAGAACGAAAATATTTCCTACAGCGACAAACCTTCTGGCGAAGTCAAGGAAAAACCGGTCAAGGAGAAAAGCCAGCCCAAGACAGGTCCTCGTCAGTCTGATAAGCCGACCAGTGGAGAACAAGGCAAAAAGGAACAGCCCAAACAAAGGCAGGAGCGTGCCTCGGCAGAAAAGGCTGCAAAAGCTTCCGACACTGGCAACAAGCCAGCAAGCGCCCCAAAAACGCCGTCGGACGAACGTCAGGTAAAGGGCGAGAAGTCGAAGGAAACGGCATCTGAACAGTCGCCAATCAGACCAGCTGAGAGCAAGGCAGAGAAAGCCCCCTCTCAAGCACCAGCTGCCGACGCGCCACCGGCCAAGCCAAAGAGCGTATCGGCGTCACCGAAGACTGTCGAGACAACTGAAGCAGCAGAAAAGCCTAAGCCGTTACCTGCTGCGCCAAAGCCAGAGAAAAAAACCAAGGCTGCCCCAGAGCCGGAGAAAAAAGCCGAGGCTGCCCCGCAGGTGGTTGCCGACAAAACTGAAGGGAACTAGTTATTTCGGCAGATAAAAAAGCCGTGCAGTTGCACGGCTTTTTTGTGGTCAGACGCTAAGACTCATAGTCGCCGACGAATATCCATCAGCAGGCCGCGTGAAGCGGCATCAACCAGGTCAAATACCCGCTCGAAACCTTGCGCCCCTCCGTAGTACGGGTCTGGCACCTCGCGTGTGCGCATCTGCGGGGCAAAATCCATAAACATGTAGATCTTTTCTACATGCTCGTTTGGGCATTTTTGACTGAGCGAGATGTAATTCTCCTGGTCCATGGCGATCAGATAATCGTAATAAACGAAATCTCCAGTATCGACCTGACGTGCACGAAGATCCGACAGGTCAATGCCACGGGTTGTCGCGGTCGACTGGGCGCGCCTGTCAGGTGGCTTGCCCACGTGATAGGCATGAGTCCCGGCTGAATCGATCTCAACCAATTCAGTCAGACCTTCATCATGCACCATCTGCCGAAAAACACCATGTGCTGTAGGGGATCGGCAGATATTGCCCATACAGACAAACAAAACCTTTACCATCGTATCCACACCAAGGACTTAATTAATTGATTCGAGCCAGTTATGCCAACCTCTGCATTGCATCAAAAACTGCGCAAGCTCGTCGGCCAGGAGTTTACCTATCTGTCATGCAGATGGCGCCTTATCGATGTACTGGGCGATGAGGACCAGGTCGTCCTGCAGCGACTGGAAACAAATAAGCACCCGTTGCAGTCAAATCAATTCGGCCAAGCAAACAGACGTTGTCCTGAAACACTGACTTTGCCCATTTCCAACTCTGAGACACCCGATAATTTCAGTGTCGAACTTATGCTCCTCCTGGAGGGCAAGAAAGTCTAAGCGAGCCGGGCCAACAGGCGTTCATAGTCTTCACGAGAATCGATACCCGGTGGCGGTGCCTCCGCTACCACCTCTACGGCAATTCGCTCCCCCGCCCACAATACCCGTAGCTGCTCCAGCGACTCCTGCTGCTCTATCGGCGCGGGCTCCCAAGCAACAAATCGATTCAAAAAACCAACGCGGTAGGCGTAAATACCCAGATGCCGGAGCATACCGCTCGCATCCTCATTATGCGTCTCAAAGACTCCGCGTTTCCACGGAATGGGAGCCCTGCTGAAATACAGCGCGATGCCATGCTGGTCAGTGACCACTTTGACCGCGTTACTGTCGAAAACCTGTTCGTTATCCAAGGGCACCGCCAGTGTGGACAGCGATGCCTCGGGATGCTTGCGCAAAGCGTTGGCCACCTGATCGAGAAGTGCTGGTTGCATCAGCGGCTCATCGCCCTGGAGATTCACGACGATGTCGTCGTCCTGCCATGAAAGCTTTTTCACCACCTCGGCAATGCGGTCGGTACCGCTCTCGTGTGCGGAGGAGGTCATACACACAGTGGCACCAAAAGCGCTGGCGACATCGGCAATTCGCTGATCGTCGGTGGCTATGACCACATCAGCAGCATTGCTTTCCTTGGCCCGTTGCCAAGTGTGCCAGATCATGGGATGGCCCTGGATGTCCACCAACGGTTTGCCAGGAAGGCGTGTGGACGCGTAACGAGCCGGTATGACAACCCGAAAACCCATGTTCAATCCACAACTTCCTCGTCCGCCGGCAACTCTCTCGCCTCTTCCACGAGCATCACCGGGATATCATCACGCACGGGAAAAGCAAGCCGGTCACCCTTGCAGATCAGCTCCCTCTGCTTTTTGTGGTAGACGAGCTTGCCCTTACATACCGGGCAGACCAGTATTTCGAGCAGTTTATTGTCCATAGCCATTCCTATTACGTGCTTTGCTTGGCAAGAATCTGATCCAGTGCCAAATCGAGACGACGCCCGAAAGAGGCCTCTGGCTGCGCTTCAACACGCACCACCCAGGCATCTCCATAAAAGATACGCTTGCACTTTACGGCATCCTTCTCGGTCATCAGCACCGGAAGCTCATCCGCAAAAACAAAATCCTTTGCCGTGTACGCATAATGATCAGCAAACGGGTGCGCCTCTACGACCAGGCCATGTTGCCCCAACAAATCAAAAAAT
>Ga0180430_10003907_pt1 | contig 12726 bp, 9 predicted proteins | sample SS_ome_9_FD_132999 | JGI IMG/M metagenome (GOLD analysis project Ga0180430, IMG submission 132999) | Hypersaline lake sediment archaeal communities from the Salton Sea, California, USA - SS_1_S_2 metaG | ecosystem: Environmental > Aquatic > Non-marine Saline and Alkaline > Hypersaline > Sediment... | reverse complement strand
ACCCAACGAACCAGGAGCCGCACAACATTGATTTGCTTGAGGGTTTCGCTGTTTTGGGTGAGCCAGGGCACAAAAAAGGCCCGGCGCGGAACCGGAACATTGTCAACCACTAATTGGTCGTTTTTGATCCTTAGCAGGGGTTTGCCGTATCCCAGAAACTCGGTTTGCTGCATGCGGTCAAAATCGCGGGTGATAAACGTAAACAGATGGACATCGTACTCAAATTGGCCGGCATCCCGCTTGAACCAGAGATAGGCCTGCCCCACGCCGTAGCCCCCCTGCCCCATATTGACCGTTTGCCAATCCGGATTAATGGAATCGAGCAGGTAACACCAATTGTTATAATTATCAACCCCATAGCCCAGGGTAAATGAATCGCCGGAGCAGATAATACGTTGCTGGCCGGCGGGCGGGGTGGGGGCAAAATCACGATGACTGCGGAACCCCTGGCCGTTGATTTCCAAATCCAGTCCAGGGCCGTACATATCTTCAATATAAACATCCGGACGATTGACCCAGCCCAACAGTTCATCGTAATCGGTATGAATACGTTCAGCGACCGGCGCGTCAAACGACGCCGATTGCGCAATCAAAATCAGGCTGGAGGCCCCTTCGCACAGCAACAAAATGGCTGCTACAACGGCAATGTTAAAAAAAACAAAAATGACAGCTTTGCCGGACTTTTGCACCATATTTCTCATCAGAAAAACTATTCTGACACAAAGCCGGAAGATTCACAAATCATGGAGGGAAAAAGTAAACCGGAAACTTTTCTTCCCGGTTCACTATTGTGTGGGACTTTCGCTCTATTGGCTTATAAAAACAGGCGTGTTATATTAATTTTTAAAGGGTGACTGGGAGTGTCACGCACAGCAAGTCTCGGCCTGACCAAACCTGACGGGGTTGGCTTTAAATTTGCCAAACAAAATAATGGCCAATCAAACAGCCAACGGCCTAATGATTCCAATGACGAAAAGCTGTCAGGGCTGTTCGGGAATGAGAGTTGCTGTGTCAAACATAAGATGATTGACTTAATATTGCTAAAAAGGTATAATAGGTCAGCCTCACATGGTTCTGTATCCTTATTGTGCAATGGCAGGTGGTGATGGCGCTCAAAGGAAACTTAAGAGATTTTAGCACAACTCAACTGCTGAATCTGGTGAATTTGGCAAAAAAAACCGGGCGCTTGATGGTAAACGGACATGCGCAGAAGGCCACTCTGTATTTCAAAGAGGGGCGATTAATTCGCGCTTCTACCAACTCCGAACAAGGTCATTTGCTGGAAATCCTGGTAAAAACCGGCAAACTCACCCAGGAGCAGGCCAAAGTTGTAAACGGAGAATCTAACACCTCTTCCGACAGGTATGTGGGTAAATATCTAATGGAAGCCAGTTTGGTTTCCAGAGACGATATTATTCAGGGTGTCAAAGATTACATGCTGAGTATCGTCTACAGCCTGTTTACCTGGCAGGAAGGGGATTTTCATTTTGAACAGGGTGCGCTGCCCACCCAAAACAGAATCTCCATCCCGCTGAATCTGGATAATGTAATTCTGGAAGGCACCCGTCGGATGCAAGAATCTGACCGCCTTAAAGACGAATTACCCGACCTTAGCACGATTGCCCTAAAAATAACGGATAAGCCATTACGTGACGTCAAGCTCACCCAGGATGATTGGCGAGTCATCTCTCATATTCATCCACGTAATTCAATTAAACAAATTGCTCAAAATAATAATATGGATGAATTCCAGATCAGAAAAATTGCTTACGGCATGTTGCAGGCCGGCCTGGTAGAACTGATCCCCCCCGAAGGTATGGCAGACCGACAACCCAAGAGGGCCCGTGGACGGGCCGCCCGTAAAGCGGCCGGACAGTCTCCGGCAGAAAAACGCAGTGTTGTTACCAAACTTATTGAGCGAATCAAACGAATTTAGGCTTTTTCAAGCCAGCCAGTCATCCAGCCAGCCTGCTGATTATCGAATCCGCAAACCTGGATATTCACAAAGCCAACGACATTATTAAGGTAGGTTCTCTTCCATGCAAACCGTAAAAATGGTCATCACGGGGCCTTTCAGCGCCGGAAAAACAGAATTTATCCGCAGTGTCAGTGAGATAGATGTAGTTACCACAGAACGAAAAATATCCAGCGATGCGGAACGGGTTAAAGAAGAAACCACCGTGGCAATGGACTTTGGCCGCATTACCGTAGACGACGAACTGGTACTGTACCTGTTTGGGACACCGGGACAACGACGGTTTGACTTTATGTGGGAAATTCTGTCTGAAGGCATGTTGGGTTTCATCGTGCTGGTAGACAGCGTGCGGCCCGAAACCTTTAGAGAAGCAAAACATATTCTGGAAATATTCAGAGGCTATTCGGCCACACCGTATGTAGTAGCCGCCAACAAGCAAGATTTGCCCGATGCATGGCCGCCGGAAGATTTGAGAATTGCCTTAAAAATTCCCAAAGAAATTAAAGTATTATCCTGTGTAGCCCGCGATAAAGAGAGTGTTAAGAATGTGTTGCTCGAACTGCTTTACTCTATTTTAGAACGAACGCAGATTGAGGAATCATAAACCATTCTTTTAACAATAATCAATGAATGAGCAGTTATCACGTCAAACCACGATAGAGCGTGTACTGCAAGATATGATAACCCAGGGTGGTTTTTATGGCGCAGTCGTAGCCACCAGCGACGGACTACCCATAGCTATGGTAGGCGTATCTACCATAGACACCAACTTACTCGGTGCGGTTGCCGCCTCCCTAAAAGGTTTGGCCTCACGCGCTCACCAAAATTTGGATGAAATCTGTATTCGCGACAAACATGGCGAGCAGGTGGTGAGCCGCTATTTCTCTATAACGGCCCCGCAAGGAAAATTTAATCTGCTCCTGGCCGTTTGTGTCCCTCCGCGAAAATCATATCGTCGTCTATTTAACCGGACCATCAAGCAAATTCAGCAGGTGTGGGTCGGCTGATTGGCTATTGGTGATGTCTGAACCGCTCCAGTTAACAAAAGTTTCCGCTGAGGCCAGCCCGTGAGTTCTATTGTTACCAAACAAGGAATTGTTCATTATGAAGTCTACGGGCGCGGCGAACCAGTCATTCTGTTGCATGGCTGGTTAGGGTCGTGGAACTACTGGCTCAAAACCATGGAGGCCCTCAAAAAACAATATCGCTGTTACGCCCTGGATTTCTGGGGCTTTGGCGATTCCGGCAAACGGCGCGACAGCTATGACATTGACGATTTTGTCAGCCTGGTAGAGCAATTTATGGAACGGTTAGGCATAGATGCGGCCCCCATTGTGGGGCACTCTATGGGGGGAACCGTCGCCATGTCAATGGCCTTGAACCGCCCGGAACGGGTCAGCCGGGCCATCGTAGTTGGCTCTCCGGTAACCGGCGATTCTCTGCATCTTTTCCTGCGTTTGGCCGGCAAACCCTGGATTGCCTCAATTGTCTGGAATATGCCCACTGTTTTACAGTTCGGCATCAGAGTTTTTTCACCGTTTGTGGTACGTAATGCCGCAGATTGGTATCAAATGATTACCCGCGACCTGTCCAGAACCACGCTTGAGGCCTTTTTTACCAGCATCAACTCTTTGCGCTACACCGACCTGCGCCCCCAACTAGCCCGCGCCCCCCGTCCCATTATGGGTATTTACGGCGTTAACGACAATGTGGTCAACCCCAATCAGGCCGATATTATTGCCAAAATTGCTCCCCAATCACGTGTAAAAATAATGACCGGTTCCGGTCATTTTCCCATGCTCGATGAACCGGACAACTTCAACGAACAATTAGCCAATTTCCTTTCGTCTGAGTTTGTCGCGCAAAACTAAACAACTTTTTTGTTTTGATAACCACCACAGGATAAATAACTGCCGACTGATGAAGAAAATTATCATCCGGGACCATAGAAATATTCTCCCTTTTAATGAGCCGGCCCGCGATTTGCGGGTGATGAACAAACCCCTCTGGCTCTATCAACGCGATGTACTCAGCCCTTATTGTCATGAAGAGGTCGAATGCAACTCGCTGGATGAAATCATGACGTTACCCCCGCACTTTTTATCCGGCGAACTACTTATTTATCGTGATAACCTTTTTTTTGATGAATACCTGTTTGGCGCCTTCATTACCAAAGCTCGTCAAACCGGCCAGGCAGCCCAGCTTGCCTTTAACCGGGATGATGCCGCCATTGTGGCCCATGCCCTGCCCCTGCAAGATGGTATCCGGCGGCAGAACGATGTCTATGTGGCAGACATGTTTTATTACCCCAACGGCGCCGAATTTAAAACAGCTACGCCCGACCCGGTTGTGATAGACACCCAGGCCAGAGAAATGGGCTACTATCACATCCCCACCTATCTGGCCACAGACCAGGGAGACCTGGGCTTTAATGTACCGCTCAAGGCATGCCTATCGGTTGAACATTGGGTTCATTTATTTATGGCCAACTGCCCCTTTGGCATTTTTTCTTATGGCGCCAGAATTGAAAGTTCGCTCGACAACATAGTTACCATGCTCAAAGTGTTGTGGCGTTCTTTGCTGGAACGGAAACAGTTCCTGTCGTCGTCGGCCCTGGTGATTGTTGGACAAAACACCCAAATTGACCCCGCCGCGGTCATCCAGGGACCAACCATTATCGGCAACAACGTAACCATTGGTCCCGGCGCGGTCATTAATGCCAGCGTCATCGGCAATAATGTCAATGTGATGCAGGGTGTACAATTGATGCTCAGTGTGGTGGGCGATGGGTGCTATCTGCCCTTTCGGTCGGCTCTGTTTATGAGTACCCTGATGGAAAATTCAATGGTGGCCCAGAATACCTGCCTGCAGATGAGTGTTGTGGGCCGCGATACTTTTGTTGGGGCGGGCAACACCTTTACAGATTTTAATCTACTGGGGAAACCGCTCCGGGTTCATCATAAAGGAAAATTGCACACCGTGGACCTGCCGGTATTAGGCGGCTGTGTGGGACATAATTGCCGCATCGGCTCCGGACACACCATTTTTCCGGCCCGGTCTATCGAATCAGATGTGGTCTTGTTTGCCAAACAGGGGCGGACCGTCATCACCAAAAATATCACATACGCCGAAAGCGACCACCACACCTATCCCGGTGCGGAACACGTGCCCAAATATCATCCGGATTTCGTCGCCACAGCTCCCCTGTCCCAGTCCGAAGCTTCGCCCCCGGCCTCCGCATCCGAACCTGAGCGGTTTTAAGACGTATGGACAATTTTGCGTTTATTATCCACCCGGTTAATCCTAAACGGGATGTGCAGCGCAAATTTCCTTTGTTGGGAAAAGCGCTGCCGGAACCGGCGATCAACTATCTGTCAAAATATTTTCCGCCGGTTTATATTTCTCACATCACCGGTATCACCTCGCAAGCCACCGGCAAAGAAATTGAAGGCTGGTTTATTGCCTGTCCGTTGACGCCCCGGCAAATGGTGACGCTGCCGCCGGAACAAGTTTACAAAAAAGTCATCGCCACCGGCAAACTGGCCCAAAAATTAGGGGCAAACCTGTTAGGGCTGGGCGGCTTCACCTCAGTGGTGGGGGACGGCGGGCTGACCATTGCCCGGCATCTGGATATACCGGTTACAACCGGCGATAGCTACACCATCGCCACGGCAGTAGAAGCGGCATTGACCGCGGCCCGGCAGATGAACATCAATCCAAGCCAGGCCACCGCCGCGGTGGTAGGCGCCGCCGGGGCCATTGGGCGAGTGTGCGCCCAAAAACTGGCCGGGCATGTTGACAAATTAATTCTGATTGGCCGTCGAGTTGAAACCCTGGCCCAGGTTCAAACGCTGGCCCAAAAACAGGGTCAGGCCGAAATTCAACTCAGCGCCAATATGCAGGATTTGCGGCAGGCTGATATTGTTCTGACCGTTACCAACGCCATCGAGGCGGTAATCCAGTCGGAACATCTGAAAAGCGGCGCCGTGGTGTGCGATGTGGCCCGCCCCAGAGATGTTTCGCGCCAGGTAGCCCAGGAACGGACCGATATTTTGGTCATCGAAGGCGGCATGGTGCAGGTGCCGGGGCCGGTCAACTTTAATTTCGATTTTGGTTTTCCGCCGGGCATGGCGTTTGCCTGCATGGCCGAAACCATTACCCTGGCCCTGGAAGGGCAATATACCAATTATACCCTGGGCAAGAACATCAGCCTGAACCAGGTAGACACTATTCATCACATGGCAAGCCGGCATGGGTTTCGGGTCAGTGGATTCCGCAGCTTTGAACGGCCTGTCACCGATGAAAAAATCGAACAAATCAAACAGTACGCGTATCGCCAAAACCCCCGCCGGCATTGGGCCGCCCCCTGACTTTGACGATACAGACTAAACAGCAAGGAGCATAAGCTATGGCTAAAGGGCGTATCCTGGTAGTAGAAGATGATACTGATATTTCAAAAATGCTGCGAATATATTTCGACTCCCAGGGCTACGAAGTGCTGGTAGCCAAAAAAGGACAGGAGGCGCTGGACATCTGCCGGGCCAAACTGCCCAATGTCATCATTCTGGATATTAACCTGCCCGATATTGACGGCTACGATGTTTGCCGCATTTTACGCAACAACACCCGTACCAGTTATGTCCCGATTATTTTCCTGACCCAGCGCGATGACCGCAGCGACAAAATTACCGGCCTGGAGTTGGGAGCTGATGACTTTATCACCAAGCCCTTTGACATCGAAGAGTTAAAACTACGAGTCGAAGGTACCATTCGCCGCTCATTGCGCGAAGCGTTGACCCACCCGGTCACCAATCTGCCGGCCGGCAAACTCATCGAAGAGCAGCTCAAACGAATCAAAGAGTCAGACAGCCCCTGGCTGATGCTCTATTTTGGTATCAGATACATCACCGCCTTTAAAGAAATTGCCGGGCCTATTCAGGTTAACGAAATTTTGATATTTCTGGCCGACATTATGCGCGAAACGGTTGAAAATAACGGTACTATGGATGATTTCATCGGCCAGGCTTCAGACAACGACTTTATCATTCTGACCACACCGGAGGTCGGATCGCAACTATGCCAAACTATTACCACCCGTTTTAACGAAGAGTGCAAAGTTTTTTATCCATTTACTGTACGAGAAGCCGGCAAAGTAATTTATGAGGATATTGACGGCATTACCAGAGAATCTGACCTGATGAACCTGGCCATCGGCGTTGTCTCTCACGAGGATGGCCCCTTTGCCGACATCGTCCAAATTACCGAAGACGCAGCCGAAAACCGGCGTCGTAACCCCGGCTGCCCCACCACCTGACCAGCCGTCAATGCCTATGGACACTGCCCAATCGCATCAACAAAATAACCGTTCCCCTCAAGATTTCCGGTCTGAGGCTGAACAGATTTCCCTGTTGTTGCAGCAGCTAGCCCGGGAGGCCGCCGTCAGTTTGTCGGCCCAAACCTGTTGTATCTATCTACTCGATGCGTACCGGCAGGAATTAATCCCCAGCGCTTTTTGGGCACGCCCCAACACCTTTACCCAATTTACTCAACAAGCCATCGGCAACAGTATCGCCGGTCTGGCCATCCAACAATGGCAGCAGCAAACCGACAGGCAAGTGGTTGAGCGTGGCCTGGTGCGGGTTGATAATCTTCCCCAGGATTCCCGGTTTCAAGCCGATACTTACGAATTCCCGCACACCGCTGTTCTGGCCCAGCCCTTTGCCCTGCCCGGCGGCCTTCAGGTATTGGGCGTAGTGCTGATAGCCGATAAAACCGAAGCCTCTCATTTTTCCAGCCAGGACGAGCAACGGCTGTCTGAATTTTCACAGCGGGCGGAACTGGCCCTGACCGTTCAAAATTTACAACTGCTGCAGGAAAAACAACGGTGGGCCCAAGAACTGATTATCATCAATCAGATTAATCAAACCCTGGCCGCCTCTCCCCACACCATTGACCGGCAAGAGGCTTGTCGTCTAATTCTGGAAATTCCGTATCTTAAAGACCTGTTTCAGTTTGATGCCGCCGAAATTTGCCTGTGGGATGAGCAAACCCAAACCCTGACCTCCGCCGGACGCATAATCGAAGGCCATCCCGATGCCCAGTCCAGCGCCTGCCAACTACACGCAGGCTTTACCGACCGGCCGGCGGTCCAACAAAAACCACTGCTGATAGGTGACACCACCCAAACCGATATGCCCCCTGCCGCCAAAATTGACGAAACCGACTCCCCGTACCGGTCTTATATGGGAGCACCGCTAAAAGCGGGCGACCAACTGTTGGGTACGCTTGAATTGGGGGCCGTCTCCCCCTATTTTTGGGATGACCGCGACCTGAATATTCTGGAAATCACCGCCAATCAGGCCGCAATTGCAATTAATTACGCCTACCGGTTTAGCTTTACCGACCAACAACTACAAACCCGCGCCCACGAGCTGGCCGGCCTGCAACGAATCAACCGGGAACTAAACAGCACTCTGGACCTCGACCATATCCTGGGGCAAGTACTCACCGAAGCCATGCGGGTAACCGGCGCCGACTTTGGTAATGTCAGCCTGTACCACGGCGACACTAATACCCTAACCGCCCACCAGGAGCAGTCCGGCTCCAATCCGACCCAATCAACTCCCCAGCCTCCGCCTGAAACCAGGGCAATACAGATGGGTATCATGGGACGCGCCCTGCAAACCGGCCAGGCCGTGGTAGCTCCCAACGTCTTGGCGGAGGATGATTTTGTTGACCGGCACCGCGGCACCCGTTCCCAGGCAGCCGTACCGATCATTTACCGCGCCCAGCCGGCCGGTGTTATCAACCTGGAAAGTCAACAGCCCGACTATTTTTCTAAAGAGCAACTCCGGTATCTGGAAGCGCTGGCTAACCAGGCCGCCGTGGCCATCGGCAACGCCCAGGCCTACCAGGAACAACGCATCGAACGAGAACGGGCCAGCCGCCGCGCCAACCAATTGGCCCGCCTGGCCGACATTAGCGGCGCGTACCGCACCAACCGCCCCCTGGACGACGTTCTGGAAGATATTGCCTATGCCATTCTGGAATCCGTGGGCTACAACATGGTCCTGATCAGCTTAATCCGGGGCCACCCCCCCACCCTGCACCATACCGCGGGCGCCGGTATTCCCCTGACCGAGCTGGAGGCCATGAAATCCACGCCGGTGGCCCTGCCGCCGGACATTCTGGAATCATTTATGCCGTCCGAGTTTGCTCTGGGAGAAACTTATTTCATCCCGGCCCAACATCGAAAAATCTGGCAGGATAAATTTGATATTCCCTATCTGACCAAAAATATCGCCCCGCCCGCCAACGAAACTTTAGAGGGAACCTGGCAGCCCGGCGATATATTGATTGCACCGCTCACCGACACAAATAACCGGATAATGGGCCTCATTACCGTCAGCAACCCCTACACCAACCAGCGCCCCGATGCCGCGGCAATACAGCCCCTGGAAATTTTTGCCAACCACGCCGCTGCAGCCCTGGAAAACGCCCGCCTGTTTGAGCAGGAACAGCAGCGCCGCCGCCTGGCCAACACCCTGCGGGGTTTAGCCGAAACCATCAGTTCCCAACTGGAGCTGGATGATTTACTCAACATTGTCCTGCAGGAATTAAAAAATGTAATTGATTACGACAGTGTCAGCGTACAGCGGCTGGAAGAAGACCAATTGGTCATCATCGGCAGCCAGGGCTGGGCCAACAATCAAGAGGTGCGGGGGCTGTCATTTTCGATGGGCGGCCAAAACCCCAACCGCGCCGTCATTGAGCTACAGGAACCGGTCATTGTCAAAGATGTTCAACAACAATACCGGCAGGCATTTGACCACCCGTCGCTAAGCCACGTGCGGGGCTGGTTGGGCGTGCCGCTCACGTATGGCACCAATATTTTGGGTCTGATGGCCGTCAACAGCGCCCAGCCGGACTGTTTTACCCCCGATGATGCCGAGGTGTTACGCGCCTTCGCCAACCAGGTGGCCGTGGCGATGCAAAACGCCCGCCTGTTTGATGAAGCTCGCCAACAGGTGCGCCATTTGGCCGCCCTGACAGAAGTTGCTCAATTTATCAACCGCGCCCTGAACCTGGATGAAGTTCTGAACCAGGTACTCGATGCCGTGTTCGACCTGGTTGACGAGGCCACCGGCTCGATTTGGCTGGTTGACACCGCCACTGACACCGTCAAAATTGCCAACACCAAAAACCTGCCGGATTTTATGGTCGAAGCCCTGAACGAAAGCGCCCTATCGGTTGATGACGAGCCTTTCGCCTCGGTCATTCAATCGGGCAAAATTCAGATTGTCAGCGGCGATTTGGATTCAGACCCCCACAGTGAAACGCTGCAACCCTTTGCCGGCGATGTAACCTACGTGCCGCTAAAAACCGAAGACTCAGTCATCGGCATCCTCTCCATTGAAAGTGCCATCCGCCAAAAAAACCGGTTGGAACTGGTTTTAACCCTGGCCAACCTGGCCGCGGTCGCCATTGAAAATGCCCGACTGGTGCATCGGCTCAACACTATGACCGAACAGCTCGAACAGCGGGTGGCCGAGCGTACCAAACAGTTGGCCCAAACCCTGCAAGATTTAACCAACGAACGGGACCGGGTGGAAAACCTGTACCAAATTACCCGCGAACTATCAGCCACGCTAGACCTGGACCGGGTTCTGACCGAAGCCCTGAACCTGATTAATCGGGCTATCGGTATTTCTCAAGGCTCTATTTTGCTGTTAGACCACGGCAGCGGCGAATTAATTTACCGGGCCGCGCTGGGGCGCAACAAACCGTTACCCCGCGGCGGCCTCAAAACCCCCTACCGGCTGGGGTACGGCCTGGCCGGGGCAGTCATGGAACTGAACCAGCCCCGGATTATCCCAGACCTGGCCCATGACCCTGATTGGGTGATGTCTACCCAACACACCGACCGTACCTCGGCCATTGCCGTGCCACTCACCACCGGCGAAGGGTTGATGGGCGCTTTGCTGTTGTTCCACCCCGACCCGGATTATTTTAGTGCAGACCACCTGAAGCTGGTTAACGCGGCTGCTTCTCAAATTGCCAACGCCATCAACAACGCCGAACTGTACCGCCTCATCACCGACCAGGCGGAACGGCTGGGGATGATGTTACGCAGCCAGGCCACCGAAGCGGCCAAAAATGAATCGATTCTACAGGGTATTGCCGATGGGGTACTGGTGCTTGATAATCAGCAGACCATTATTTTGATTAATCCCAAAGCCGCTGAAATTCTGGATGTGCCGGCCAAACGGGTAGAAAATCAACCGCTCAGAGAAATCCTGGGCCAGACAGACTCGCCACCGGACCTGCAATTAACCCAGCAATTTTACGATGAACTGATTAAGGCCCTGCACCGGCTGGATACCAAAGCCGCCGGTCCAACCCAGTTTCGGATTGACGTTGAACACAAAGCAGTGGTTGTATCGCTGGCGCCGGTCACGCTGAGCAACACCGAACGGTTAGGGGTGGTCGCCGTTATCCGCGATATCAGCCGCGAAGCCGAAATAGACCGGATGAAAAACGAATTTATCTCAACGGTTTCGCATGAACTGCGCACCCCCTTAACCTCCATCAAAGGATACGCCGACCTGCTGATGTCGGCTAACCAGCAAGTGGGCGAACTGAACAACATGCAGCAACGGTTTGTCGGTGTTATCCAGGCCAACGCCAACCGCTTGACTGAACTGGTCAATGATATTCTGGAAATCTCCCGCATCGAAACCGGCCGGGTCAAGCTGGAATTCCAGCGCCTCAACCTGACCGACCTGTTGCAGGAGATCATCGTTTCTTTTGAGGGACAACTGGTGCAAAAAGAGATGCGTCTGGAACTGGATTTGCCCGACCACCTGCCCCCGGTGTGGACCGACAGAGCCAGATTGATCCAAATTTTGGTCAATTTAATCGGCAACGCATGGCAATACACCCCGGAAAAGGGTACAATTACAGTAACTGCGGCTGTCATTAATCAAAATTTTGTGCAAATTCAAGTGTCCGATACCGGCATCGGTATTCCGGAGGAGGATATTGACCACATCTTCGACCGTTTTTTCCGGTCTGAACGGCACGAAGTCCAGTTGGTTGACGGGACCGGCCTGGGACTATCTATCACCAAATCGTTTGTCGAAATGCTGGGGGGCCAGATTGAAGTACACAGCACGCTAAACACGGGGACGACATTCAGTTTTACCATTCCGGTAGCGGCAGATGCGTAACCCATCAACAAGAAGGTATGTTTAATGAGCAATCCTATCATTCTGGTAGCCGAAGATGAACGAGATATCCGGGACCTGATTGTATTTACCCTGCAATTCAGCGGCTACAAGGTTCTTCAGGCCGCCAATGGGCTGGAGGCTGTAAAAGAGGCCACGGCCAATACACCTGACCTGATTCTAATGGATGTTCGGATGCCCAAGATGACCGGCTACGAAGCCTGTCAAGCCTTAAAAGAACAGGAAAATACCAAAGATATTCCCATTGTATTTCTGTCGGCCAAAGGGCAAGAGGCAGAAATCAATGTTGGTCTGGAGCTGGGGGCAGAAGATTATTTTCTCAAACCGTTCGCTCCCGACGAACTTCCGGACCGGATCAACAAAATTCTGAATAAATACGGCAAAGAGGAGTAATTAATACTTGATAATATATGCAAATATAGTATAATATGTATACTATGCGTATATATAAACCAGGAGAATTTGGGAACTTAATAGGTCGGACAACAAGCACATTGCAACGTT
>Ga0180430_10003903_pt1 | contig 12734 bp, 10 predicted proteins | sample SS_ome_9_FD_132999 | JGI IMG/M metagenome (GOLD analysis project Ga0180430, IMG submission 132999) | Hypersaline lake sediment archaeal communities from the Salton Sea, California, USA - SS_1_S_2 metaG | ecosystem: Environmental > Aquatic > Non-marine Saline and Alkaline > Hypersaline >... | reverse complement strand
CGATATGCTGGAAAAGGAAATCGGAAGCCTGATAACATTGGCTCAGCTTGATCCAGAAAAAACAACCATCCAAAAAGAGTTAAAAGATAAACCCCAGGATCAGATAGCACTCGTGGCTGGACCTGTGGAAATTTACCTCCCATTAAGCGGATTAATTGATCCTCGGGTAGAAAAGGAGCGGCTCAGCTCAGAGCTCAAGGAGCTGGAGGAGCAGATCCAACGGCTGGAAGGACTACTATCCAGCCCGTTTGCAGATAAAGCTCCAGAAGCTGTAGTGAATAAAGAAAAAGAAAAATTGGCCGGTTATCAGGACACAGTCCGGACTTTGCTGGAGCAGATCAAGAACTTAGGAGATGTTAAGTGAACTCAATGCTACTTAAACTATCCACCTGGTTGATGACTATCTCAAAAAGATGGGTCGTATTCTTGACTTTGTCCATCATGGTTCTTTTCATGATTTTCATTCTCCCAGATCAAGCTAACTCAGCCAGAATCGTTGCAGGGGACAGCATATCACCAGACACATCATTTTTCTATGCTCCCGGGGATCTGCTGGGTGCGGCTGAAGAATATGGAGCAGAAGGTAGAACGGCATATATCCATGCCCGCTGGACTTTTGATCTTTTCTTCCCACTTGTGTACATAGCCTTTTTGGTTGCGGGGATCAGCTGGTTTTACAGCAACTCCGGCATTTCTACTGAGTGGGTTGGCTATACGAATCTTCTACCCATAGCAGCAGGGGTGTTTGACTACCTGGAAAATACAGCTGCCTCACTGATAATGGCCGCTTACCCAAAATTGATAGCAGGATTACCCCTGGCTACTGCTATTTTTTCAGGTATGAAATGGATATTGATAGGCATAAGCTTCCTGGCTTATTTTGGCCTGGCTGGCGCTGCTCTATATCATTTCATCAATATCCGGTTTGAAAAATAGGGGCCGCATAATTAATACTGCACACACAAAAACCCCTGGACGATCCAGGGGTTTTTGTTATTGGACTTTTTCAGATTCAGGCAATCAAGAGCTTGCTTTGATGGAATTGGAACTGCTCCTGGGCTTTCTTGATTACTTTAGCTGTTATCTTATCAATATCCCTCCTGTCATCTACACCAAGGTCATCAAGTGTGACTGGTGAGCCAAATGACAAATTAGGGGAAACCATTAACTTACCGGGGGCCAGAAGCTGGTACATCACCTGGAAAAACTCGGATAAGCGCTGTTTGTTCACTCGACCTCGCCTGAACATGGTTGCCGGATGATTGATGTATTTTGGAGATAGAACTCCGCTGATCACTGATACTGCTAGTTTGGTCTGGGGAACATTTCTTAAGAATAAACCCAGACTGGATGTCCAGCGTGTAAGCTCAACTTCAGAACCAGGCATAAAGGCTGGATCTGGATCCATCGTACCGCGCGCAAAAACCAGCAGGGTGCCTCCATTCTTCAAATGACGCAGCGCACTCCGGGCTGCGTTCATCCGGTCATGGGAGTTTGGTGAAGAGAATATCATATGCTTGCTAGTATCTGGAAGCTTTTTTACAAAAGGAATATCAGATGAAATTATCTTTACATCATCCCGTGGAATATGAGAAGTAATCACCAGAGAATCATAAGCCCCAGGGTGATTGGCAGCGATAACCAGCGGCCCTTCCTTTGGCAATAGCTCTGAACCCAATGCTTTCACTTTGTCAACGAAGTGAGTGATAAACCAGGCAGAGGCTTTTTGCCAACCCTCATTCACCACACGGTGATCAAAGACAGTCGCCAGTTCTGAGAATCGCATCATCGGCTTCCAAACCAGTGGTTTTAAGAAAGGCTGAGCCAATCCGTCCTTTCGAAAACCCAATGATTTGTTCAGTTCAAAGACCAGGTCATTGGCCAGAGTTATGGTTTTCTGTTCAAGATTATCCATAATAAACCACCAGAGTAATTTATATTTATTATAGATGGTTTCATTTCTATTTCAAATAAAGAAAGCAATTCAAAATCCCAGATTCACTTTCCTTTACTCTAATAACCAATTTAATCACTGGAGTTACGCTTCCCTTATTCGGTATTCTGCTAAGGTATGGTTAAATAGAAATATCGATAACCAAAAGCCTGGAAGGTATATATGTCTAGAAAGAATGAAACCCAATTTGAACAGAAGAGAATAGCATTGATTGCACACGATCATAAGAAAGATGACCTGATGTCCTGGGTAAAATTCAACCAGGAGAAATTATCCAGACACATCCTTTATGCTACAGGTACAACGGGGCGTTTATTGTCCGAAGAACTGGATATTCAGATCAACAGCATGAAAAGCGGGCCTTTGGGAGGAGACCTTCAAATAGGTGCCAAAATTGCTGAGGGAGAAATTGATATTTTGATTTTCTTCTGGGATCCCCTGGAAGCCCAGCCGCACGACCCGGATGTCAAGGCTTTGCTCCGCCTTTCTGTAGTTTGGAATATCCCTGTTGCAATGAACCGCTGCTCAGCGGATTACATCATATCGTCCCCCCTGCTCGATTCTGAATACGAACGCATAGCTCCCGATTACGAAGAATACACTGAACGGTTGGAAGATCGCTATTCTGACTTAATACCATGAATAGCTCAGCCTTTAAGAAGGGATGCGGGAACCTTGTGACGCTGGTTCCCGCATATTTAATTTACTTCTGGATGGTTCATTCCAGCGCTGTGATCTTCACACCGGCCTGTTCAAGGAAATCCAGAGATCGATCATCCCGATATTCCTTATCGTAAACAATCTCTGAAATGCCCGCATTGATAATCGTTTTTGCACAGATGAAGCATGGCTGATGTGTCACGTAAATGGTTGCACCTTCAGTTATCACACCATGAAGAGCTGCCTGAATAATCGCATTTTGCTCAGCATGTAAGGTACGAACACAGTGTCCGTTATCCATCAAACAACCAACTTCCGTACAATGAGGTAAGCCACGAGGACTTCCATTATAGCCCGTGGTTAGTATACGCTTATCCCGTACGATCACGGCCCCCACTTGTGCTCTCTCACAGGTACTTCTTTTCGCCACCTCGTGGGCAATATTCATGAAGTATTCATTCCAGGTAGGTCTTTTTTCTTCAGAACCCATCAGCCACTCCTAAATAATCTCTCAGTAGAACTCTATCTTTTTGATCTCTATTATTTTATTTGATAACCGGATTTTATGATGGACTGCTTGAGTTGAGGTCTGGATGGTTTACTCACCCGCCTGGCAGAATGCTCCATCCATCCATAATCGGCAGGCTCGCGATCCTCTCCAGCCACCTGCCTGCCACTATAAATTCCTGTTTCAATCATAGCCTGATCATATTCCAATAATTGATCCAGGTCATCTTCCTGGTAAAGTTCTCTATGAAGTACAGCCTTCAGTGGAAGTCTTGGTCTGATGATCGGTTGTTCCACTGCCCAGCCAAGGGTCATTCCACAAACAGGGAAAACCAATTCCGGCAATTGGAAAATATCTCTTATCCCGTCTGGATCATTGCGCAATGCGCCTATAAAACAGAAACCCAGTCCAAGGGATTCAGCTGCCAGGGCCGCACTTTGCATGGTTATGGCTGCATCCACAGTACCAACCATGAAATTTTCTATATATCCCGCTTCAATATCATATCCCTGGTGATCACATATTCTTTTTAATCTGCTGAAATCTGCGCACCATAACAGGAAAACAGGTGCCTGTGAGATATGTGATTGTCCACCACTTATTTCCTGGACTTTCGCCTTCTTCTCTGGGTCTGTTGAGACAACCACACTATAGGTTTGTAAATTCGATGAAGTTGATGTGCGTTGGGCTGCAGCCACGATCTGTTCGATCCACTCATCCGGCACCAGGTCTGGTTTATAGTTTCGAACAGATCCATGCTGATAGATTAACTCTATAGTTGGGGTCGTCATTAATTTCCTCCCATGGAAAACAACCTGGGGATATTTGAGATCCGGATCTTTTTTGACAGAGTGGATTCAATTCAGCATTCACTATAGCCGCAGGAATAACACTTCCGACAGCCTTCCTCATTCACCAACGCCGCCTGGCCGCATTCCGGGCAAAGATCCCCTACCTCAAGCCAGGATTCAGGCTGCCGGATCTCTTCGATCGCCTCAATCTCTTCTGGAGTCAATTCCTGAAATTGCCAACCTGTGTTTTCCAGATATTCTTGCAGTGCCTGGGCGATACCATCCGGCAGGGACCTGACCTGATTAGGGCCAAAACCTGTCGGACGGCGTCCGCCGATGCCAGCGTACTGCTGATATACCTCTTCCAATCGCTGGCGCGGAGGAATGGGTGATGACATTCTCAGTATGTAAGAAAGAGAACGACCGATGGCTTCAGATACAGCCGCGGTATCAGATCCTGCTTTCGCTGTATTAATGAAGATCTCAAAAGGCTGGCTGTCTCCGTTCTCGTTGATGGTTACATAGGTTTTCCCAAGAGGTGTTTGTATGCTGTATGTGTATCCTTCCAGATGGCGAGGCCGGGGTTTCTTAGCAGATTGCCATTTCTGGATCTGAGTTTGGACATCTTGAACCACTGGAGTTTCGTCTTTCTTGCCAGTTTCAAGCACAACTTTATCTCTGGATCCGGTCACATACACAGTGATTCCCTTACAACCAGTTTCCCAGGCCAAAATGTAGGCATGCGATACATCTTCAGGTTGAGCAGAGGATGGGAAATTGATGGTTTTAGAGATGCTGTTATCTACAAATGCCTGGAGAGCAGCTTGAACTCGAACGTGTTCTTCTGCACTAATATCCCCAGAAACAACAAAGGTGTTGGTAATATCCTTTGGTAAAGAATCGATTCCCTGGCAGGTTCCTGTTTCCAAAATTGTATTGATGATCTCTTCTTTTGTAGAAGATGTTAATTCTGCGTTATCAAGAGCCTGATTGAAAAGCGGGCTGGTGTAGATCAAATCGATCTCTCCATCACTTTCAACCACATGGCGTGTATACGCCAGCGCAAAAGCTGGTTCGCAGCCATAACCTTCGCAGCCTGACACTGTTGCAATAGTGCCTGTAGGTGCTACAGTAGTCTGAGCCGCATTTCGGATCCCATGTTTCTTGATCCCCTTAACGATCTTATCCCAATCCAGGGATGGTCTGCTCCAATCATTTTGATAACTGATGATCGATTGGGGAACTTCCCAGATCAAATTTTTTGGATCATAACGGCTTCCCTCAATAGCTGGAAACGCTCCCCTCTCTTTAGCTAAATCGATACTGGTCAGCATGGAATGATAACGGATGAATTCCATGATCTGGGCAGAGAATTCCTGGCCGGTTTCAGAACCATACCGAACACCTGCCCTGAACATCAAGTCCGCTAAACCCATAATTCCCAGCCCAATCCGCCTGGCTCGCATGGCAGCTTCTTCCAGCTGTGGGACTGACGGTACATAGGCATTGGCATCGACGACATCATCCAGGAATTGAGTAGCGGTTTCAACACTCTTTCGAAGAAGTTCCCAATCCGGATTACCATCTTCAGCAGCATGCTGACTGAGATTTATGGAACCAAGACAGCAATTTTCATATGGTCCAAGATATTGCTCTCCGCAGGGGTTGGTAGCTTCCAGATCATATAAATGGGGAATTGGATTAAAGCGATTGGCATGATCCAAGAATAATAATCCTGGCTCACCGTTGTGATGGGCATGGTATACGATCTTGTTAAATAGATCCCGAGCCCTGATCGATCCGTAAACCAGAATTTTAATACCTTCGGCCTCTGCTTGCTCCAGGGTTCCGTTGAAACTGCGATAAGCTGGATCTTTCACATCCGGGAAGCGCAGCTCCCAGGGATCGTCATTAATAACTGCTTCCATAAAGGCATCAGTGATACCTACAGAAATATTGAAGTTCGTAATCGCTGTCTCATCTGTCTTGCAGGTGATGAAGTGTTCGATATCCGGATGATCTACACGCAGGACAGCCATATTAGCACCCCGGCGAGTACCTCCCTGGGCGATCTCACCAAATGCTTTATCGTATACTTTCAGGAAACCCACCGGTCCGGTAGCGTGACCTGAAGAAGCTTTGATCAATGATTTTGAAGGTCGCAGGCGCGAAAATGAAAACCCATTTCCCCCACCAGTTTGCTGGATCAAAGCAGCATCCCTTAACGTTTGGAAGATCCCATCACTCCACTTGCCCATATCATCACTGATAGGGAGCACGAAACAGGCAGCGAGCTGACCCAAAGGGGTTCCCGCGCCTGTGAATGTTGGTGAATTGGGTAAGAATTTCTTGGTTGCTAACAGGTGGTAGAATTCTCGAGCTATCTTATCTACATCACCACCCCATTTCTTTTCTTCAAGAGCGATATTATAAGCTACCCGCCAGAATGTCTCTTCCTTACTTTCTGCTAATTCGCCATTCCCATCCTTTCGGATATAACGTCTTTTGAATACTTCAAGAGCATTTTCTGTTAGATCTACTTCCACCAGGCCGTCAGGGATTTGTGGAATAGGATTAACGACGTTAATCTGTTCTATGGGATCGACGTGTTTGGTCATTTACGAGACTCCTGCACTAGAAAAAAAAATAGACTAATATGCTCAAACTACTACCACATCAAAAATCTGTAAAACACCCCCATATATGCGGGTAGAATAGTATTATTCCCTTGTATATCTGGTTGAGTGGTCGTATTCTAGCATACCCATTCTGATATAGCAACCCATAGAGAATAGATTCAACCTTAATAATTCCGAGCTAACATTTTTGTAAGGTTTATACGCTTTCAATCTGAGTTTTTTTGCCATTGTTCATGAAGTTCATCTCAATCCATTATTGATTCATATATCAGCCAATCTGATCCAATCAATGTTAAAATTAGGCATCAATCTTAGATATCGGAATAGGATTATGATATATCAACCAAAAATCATCACACTCGATCTGAAATTCCTGAACTGTCCAAATGCGATTGCCAGCTACCTCATCCCACATAAAGAGGGTTTAGCCCTGGTGGAAAGCGGACCCGGATCCACTCAGCAGGAATTGAAGAGCCACCTAGATAGACTTGGCCACTCAATTGAAGAGATCACTCACGTGCTGTTGACCCACATCCATCTCGACCACGCTGGAGCAGCTGGCTGGTTGGCTGAGCAGTCAGGGGCCAAAGTCTATGTTCATCCGCGAGGCGCCCCCCACATGCTGGATCCAAGCAAGCTATTGGCTAGCGCTACGAGGATATATCAAGAAAAGATGGATCAGTTGTGGGGAGATTTCCTGCCTGTTCCTGAAGACCAGTTAGTGATCCTGGAAGACGGTATGGAAATCCAGGTAGGTAACTACACTTTCCGTTCGTTAGACACACCAGGTCACGCAAACCATCATATGGCTTACATCCTGGACGAGATTTGTTTCAGCGGAGATGTTGGCGGTGTCCGTATTGACTCTTCAGGGATTAGACATCTGCGAATTCCCATGCCCCCTCCAGAGTTCCATCCACCCAGATGGCGTGATTCTATAATGAAACTCAAGAAAGAGAAGATCTCCCGAATCGCCCCAACCCATTTCGGTTTCTTTGATGATGTTGAGTGGCATTTGGATACAGTATTAAGTGAATTAGATGCTGCTGAAAATTGGATGAGGATAGTTATGCCCAGGGAATATCCAATAGAAGAGCTAAGAAAGGAATTTGTCAATTGGGTAAAAGACCGGTCTCAGGAAATTGGGGTTGGGGAGGCTACTCTGGATGCATTCGAAAAAGCCAACCCTTCTGGTATGTCCGCTGATGGCATGAAACGCTATTGGGATAAATATATCGCCTCAAAATAATTCTCTTTCTGATCAGCTCCATCTGTATTAATAAATACCAGAACAGGATTTCTTGTGCTGGTATTTTACCTATTGAAGTACTCTCTTTGAAACTGCAACTTTTCCATTAATCATCCGTATACTTAAGTGAAAATAATCCCCTCGTGGGTTCCTTAACAATTTTTATAAAGGAGCAGTAATGTCCATCAAAAGAAAAGTACTATTGATCTTTATCCCACTCTTCCTTGTCCTGACAATTGGATTTGGATTTACAGCGACTGCAAAAGCTGTTGAGTTCGATGGAGATGGCATTCTCGAAGAAGGCGAGATAATCGATGATGACCTTTTTATTAGTGGAGAAACCGTTGAAATCAACGGCACTGTAAACGGAGATGTTTTTGCATCTGGTGCGATCGTCAAGGTCAACGGCACAATAAACGGCAGCCTGGCGTCAGGGGCTCAGACCATTTTGATAGATGGGAATGTGACTGGCAGTGTTTATGCCGGTTCAATGACATTAACACTTGGCTCCGACACAGAGATCGGCCGGAATTTGTTTTATGGAGGTTTTAACCTTTCCGCGCAAGAAGGATCTCATATCCACAGAGATCTGTTAGTTGGCGCTTACCAGGCCCTGCTCGCTGGCGAGGTTGGCCGAGATGTCCGTGCGGGTGTTGGAGCATTAGAAATTGATGGATTCGTAGGAAACGATGTTCGGGCAGAAGTGGCCAGCCCTTCAGAGGGACAGCCACCTCAATTTTACCCAAGTCCTCCAGGACTTGATACAATAGCGCCTTCTGGCATCCGGATATCTGAAGGAGCAGAAATTGGCGGCTCTTTGCATTACAAGAGCTCGGAAGATCAATCCGAATCGATTGCCATAACACCTCCCGGTGGAGTTGAGTTTGAATACGATCCACAGATCGATACCCATGTGGATTCACCTGATCCGGAAGAGGTTGGATCCAGACTTGTAGGCGCCTGGCTTTTGAAACAGGTCCGCGTTTTCATAACCTTAATGCTGCTAGGCGGCCTGGTCGTATGGCAACTCCCCGGTTTATTGAACAAAGTCAGCAACAAAGTGGAAAAGGAAGCTATGCCTTCGCTGGGTTGGGGGCTGGTCAGCATTTTGGTCGTTTACATCGGCGCATTCCTGGTGGCAGGTTTGATCATTGCCGGTGCGATCTTCTTCGGTGTGATCACCCTTGGCGAACTCGCTAGAGTTATCTTGACAGTTGGTTTTTCCAGCCTTGGTTTGATCCTGGCTGCTTTTGGCCTGCTGGTTTCTTACGGCAGCAAACTCATTGTTGCCTACCTGGTTGGTAAGTTGATAATCAGATGGCTAGCACCAAAATACGAAGAACAACACATCTGGCCGATGATGATCGGTATATTCCTCTACACTTTCCTGCGAGCTATTCCTCTTGGATTTGGTTTGATGATCGGAGTAGTTGTCACGCTGGTCGGAATAGGAGCGATATGGCTTACCTATCGGGATTATGGAAAATCAGAAGAAGGGGACCTGGATACTGTATCCTAGAAGAGTTAACCCGATTGCTCTGTAGAAAATCAGAAAAGCCTGGAGATCAATTCCAGGCTTTTCTGATTCGTCTTTGTCATTCTCCTATAATTTGGACCACCATCTTTCGCTGCCTGGGTCGATTATCAAAATCAACCATGACAATCGATTGCCATGTACCTAACGTCATTTCTCCCTGGCAGAATGGCACCGTCAGGGATGGTTTCAGCAGTGCCGCCCGAGCATGACTGTGCCCATTCCCATCACCCCAGCGCAGGTTGTGGGCATATTCTCTATCTACTGGCAGAATCTCATCAAACAACCGCTGCAAATCCTTTATGCATCCAGATTCATATTCCAGAGTGGTCAGCCCGCTTGTTGCAGAAGGGGAAAAGATCGTGACCACACCATTCGCCAATCCACTCTCAATGAGGCAGGATTGAACGGCATCAGTGATATTGATCACATCACCATTTCCTACTGTTTCCAGATGAACATGCTTTGTAACAACAGCCATTATCTTATCCTAGGCTACTTCCAAGTAGCGGCTGATCTCCCAGTCTGTTACACTGGTTCGATACTCATCAACTTCAGACCATTTCGCGCGGCTGAAAACATCACAAATCGCCGATCCCAGGGCTGATTTCATTACATCACTGCTTTCAAATTCATGCATTGCTTCAGCAAGGGATCCAGGGAGAGATTCAATATTCTTTGCATCCCTTTCCTCTTTTGTCAGCTTCCAGATATTCAAGTTATGTAATGATTCTGGACATACCAGATCATTTTCGATACCATCCAGGCCAGCTGCCAACATGGCGGCAAAGGCCAGATATGGATTTGCGGATGGATCCGGGCAGCGCAATTCCAGGCGGACAGATTTACTCCGTCCAGTTGTATACCTCGGAATGCGGATCAAAGCAGACCGGTTGATCTGGGCCCAACCAATATAGATCGGGGCTTCGTAACCAGGAACCAACCGTTTATATGAGTTTGCGGTTGGAGCTAGAACTGCCGACATACTCCGGGCATGTTTCAGCTGACCAGCCATGAACTTGTAGGCCAGCTCAGAAAGGTGATGTTCATCCTTGCCGTCGAAGAACAGATTTTCGCCATCTTTGCTGAAGATGGATTGATGCGCGTGCATTCCGGATCCATTTACACCATACATCGGTTTTGGCATGAAAGAAGCGATCAAATTATATTTCGCTGCGATGGCTTTGACAGTGTATTTCATAGTGATCACGTTATCAGCAGCCTTTAGTGCGTCTCCATATCGAAAATCGATCTCATGCTGGCCGCGGGCTACTTCGTGATGTCCCATTTCTACATCCAAACCCATTTCAATCAAGGCGTGCATTAATTCATTCCTAACCGTGGTAGCTTCATCTCTGGCAGAGAAGTCAAAATAGCCGCCAACATCATACGGCACAGGATGGATGTCTTCTGCTCCATTCCTCTTAAATAAGAAGAATTCAGGTTCCGGGCCGATGTTAAAGACCCAGCCCTTCTCATCAATGATCTTCAGAACACGCCTCAGGACTCCTCTCGGATCCCCTTCGAATGGATCACCATTCGGTTTATAGATATCGCAGAAGACCCTTGCTCTCCTGTATTCATCAGGACTCCAGGGCAGGACTGCATAAGTTTCTGGATCAAGTACTAAACGCATATCACTTTCTTGAACACGGGCAAAGCCTTCTACAGAAGATCCATCAAACCATACCCCATCTTCCAGAGCGCTAGGCAGGCGGTCTTTGGTGATATCAACGCTCTTCACTGAGCCGGTCACATCAGAAAACTGCAGGGATATGAATTTCACATCATCTTCTTTAACTCGGGAAATCAACTCTTTACTATCCATTTTTCCTCCTCCATTAATATACATAACCCTGATAAAAACGCGTTTCAAATCCAAGGAATCGTTAAAAGAAAAACAGCACGATCGGGCGTGCTGTTTGCAATACATATCAGAAATTTCAGCATTCCCTTCCCTGTTTCGCGATCAGAGCTATTTTACCTAATAACTCCAAGCCAATAAATTGATTTTGTCCCTGCTGTCACCAGCTGGTTTTGAATCTCTTTTTCTCCGGGAAGGATAAGGCAGCCCATGGCGGGGCTGCAGAGGCATCCGCTGATCATTCGATTTTCTCTGCAAAATTCTGCAGATTAGCATTCCCCTCGCGGGGAAGACCTCCACCTCGTCACCTCATTAGATGAGGCTCAGTCGCTAATATCCTTGATATTCAATTGTTAAGATACTGGGCTGATTCTAGCAGGGGTTTTCTATCCCGTCAAGCGTTTCATTTCCTGAGTATTTTTGGTCATTCATCGAGAATTCTCACGAACAGATATTTATTATGCTTGAAAATGATCTCATACAATCCCATCTCAACTCCATTATAGATCTCATTCACAACTCTCCCATTATCCTTAAATAATGAGATCAGCATATATTCCACTTCAGGATTTTCTTTCCTCCTCTGCCAATAAAAATCATAATCCTCAAAACCACCAATATCGATTTGTAGATCATCGAAACCCGGGAGATACCTTATTGGATAGTTCGTAAATATCGGCGCAAGGCCGCCCTGTCTTTCAAAATATTCATAAAGCAAATCATTAACTTCGGATTCCAACACTGATCGTTGCCGATCAATTTGGATCTCAATTAATTCTTCATTCTTTAAACGAACTATGGGAAGAACTATGACAACAAGAAGACTGATCAGAATTATCCACTTTGGCCATTTTGCAACTCGCATTTTAACTAGCAAACCAAGTACTAGATCAGTTAACCAGGCTGCTCCAATCCCGGATGCAAAGCCCAGGAGGGCGAATCCTATTGATAAATTCCTGGGGTACAAGCTGAAGAAGAAAGCCCAGATCAGGGAGTAAGGGATCATGATCAAAACAATGATTTTCCTTTCATCGCGGTTTATGAATGGAAGAGTAAAGATCACGAATGGAAATAAATAAACATAAACACTCAGATCTTTGTAGGCTTTGATCAACCTGTCAATTCTCGTACGACCTGAGTGATGGGACTGGCTCATCAGCATGAGTACATTTGTTCTTGCACCCGCCGCAATTCGCAGTTCATTAAACACATACCAGGGGAGAAGCAACACGACCGCCAAGCAAAAATATCTCATAGTTAATCGTATTCGTTCCTTCTTGGTGATATTTTCGATTCGTTGAAAGATAATCGAGTACGCAAGAATCGGATACATGGCCAGCACCCAGAGACCATTTTGCTTGGTCAAAGCTGCACCTGCCGCGAAGATAAAACCCAGCAATGCTGAATTTCGAAGGTGTTTTTCCTCCGTCTGTGTTGAAGCATTTAACAATGTATACGCGGTCAAGAATGTAAAGAACATCAGTGCGACATCAACATATCCAGAACTGATCAACGGTAAATAAAATCTCTTCAAT
>Ga0180430_10003899_pt1 | contig 12742 bp, 11 predicted proteins | sample SS_ome_9_FD_132999 | JGI IMG/M metagenome (GOLD analysis project Ga0180430, IMG submission 132999) | Hypersaline lake sediment archaeal communities from the Salton Sea, California, USA - SS_1_S_2 metaG | ecosystem: Environmental > Aquatic > Non-marine Saline and Alkaline > Hypersaline >... | reverse complement strand
TTGCTCGAAGCCCTCCCCCGTCCGGCAGGAGATCTCGAAGATCTCCTGTTTCCCGTTGAGCTGCAGGGCCCGCCGGCGAATGGCCTCCACATCGCAGTCGAGGTAGGGGAGCAGGTCGATTTTGTTGACCAGCAGCACCGAGGAGATTTGGAACATCAAGGGGTACTTGGTGGGCTTGTCGTCCCCTTCGGCGACGCTGAGCAAGGTGACCTTGTGGTGCTCGCCCAGGTTGAAGGACGCCGGACAGACCAGATTGCCCACGTTTTCGATGACGAGCAGATCGAGCCCTCGGGGGTCGATGGATTCCAGGGCCGTGCGAATCATGTTGCCGTCCAGATGGCAGGCGCCGTCGGTGTTGATTTGAACCGCCTGCACCCCCTTTTTCATGATCCGCTCGGCATCGTAGGACGATTGGATGTCCCCTTCGATGACGGCCATGCTCAAGCGCCCGTCCAGCTCGTCGATGGTGCGCTCCAGAAGAGACGTTTTGCCCGCTCCCGGGGAGCTCATGAGGTTGATGGCCAGATATCCCCCTTGATCGAACCGCTTCCGGTTTTCTTCGGCAAACCGCTCATTGGCTTCCAGAATGTTGCGAACCACCTTGACTTCCGCCATCGTCGTCTCCCTTTTCGTCGCCTTCCAGACTCACCAGAACGAGCTCCCTCCCGCTGACCAGCTCCATGGTGGGAGCTTGGCATCGGGGGCAGAGAAAGATCAAATCCTCCACTTCGAACATCAAATCGCAGTCGGGACAGCGGGCCACCGCCGCGACGGTTTCGATCTCCAGGCGCGCCCCCGCAGCCTCCGTCTCCCGGCTCGCGAAGTCGAAGCAAAAATGGAGGGCTTCGGGCACCACCGCCGCCAGGACGCCCACCTGAATGCGAATGGCCTTCACCTGTTTCAATCCATGCTCCCGGCTCTCCCGGGCCACCATATCCATGAGACTCTGGGCTATGGACATCTCGTGCACGTCGATTCCTTCCTGATTTCCATGGGCCGGTTTTCGTTTACCATAACCTTCCGGACCCTTCTTGCAAAGAATCCGAAGGGAGGAAGCCCTGCGCAACAAGAGCCGGGAGCTTGGCGGGGGGCCCCATCCCGGAGATGACTTCGGGCTCGGAAAGGTGTAGCATGAAACGGAAGCAACGCCAAGCAAGGGGAGACCGAAGGACGTGGGGAGCCAAGAGGAATCCATGGATCGGAGAGAGCGCGATTTGCTCGCAACGCGATTGACGGCCATCGGGCTGTCTCTTCTCGTGGGAACGGTCCTCATGGGGTTGAAATTCCTGGTTTACTGGATGACTCGCTCGTCGGCGGTCCTTTCCGACGCCCTGGAATCCATCATCAACGTCGCCGCCGCCGGCTTCGCTTTGGGCAGCATCCTTTGGGCGTCCAAGCCGCCGGACAAGGATCACCCTTACGGGCACGGAAAGATCGAGTATTTTTCGGCGGGCTTCGAGGGGGCCCTTATCATCGTGGCCGCCGGCGGCATCTTCTACACGGGATTTTCATCTCTTCTCGATCCTCGTCCCATCCCCCACTTGGAAAATGGCTTGTGGCTCCTCCTGGTTACCAGCTTCATCAACCTTTTTCTGGGGATTCTCCTCGTGAAAACGGGACGCCGCACGGAATCCCTCACCCTCGTGGCCGACGGGCAGCACGTCCTCACGGACGTGTACACTTCGGCGGGAGTGCTCGCGGGGCTGCTGCTCATCCATCTCACGGGCTGGAACCGGTTGGACGGGCTGGTCGCATTGGCGGTGGGAATCCACATCCTGTTTACCGGAGGCAAGCTGGTGCGTCAATCCTTCGCCGGCCTCATGGACGCTTCGGATCCGGAGCTTCTGGAGGAGATCGCCTCTCTTCTGGACGGCCACCGGGGAAGCTTGTGGATCGACATTCACCAGCTCCGGGCATGGCGGTCGGGCCACAGGGTCCATGTCGATTTTCACCTCATCCTTCCTCGGGACTTGTCCTTGGAGGAGAGCCATCGGGAAGTCAAGGAAGCCGAAGCCCTTTTCAAGAAGCATTTCGGAGGACCGGTGGAAGTGCTCGTCCACACGGACCCCTGCATGAACGGGGACTGTCCCGTTTGCAGCCGGCGCATGTGCGAGCTGAGGCGGGAGGCCTACACGGAGACGGCTTCGTGGAGGCGGGACCGATTGACGGACGGGGATCCTCGCGGGGCCCTTTCCATTGAAAAGGGGGAAGGCCGGTCGTAAAGTGAGGTTACGGGCTTTGGACGATGCCCGGAGAAAGCCTTGGTGCTCTGTCAACGAAGTCCATCGACATTGGGCGTCGGGCTTTCCCGGGGACGATTCGCAAGGCAAGGAAATTTCGTTGACGGACCACTTGATTCTTTTCTTCTCCATCGATCGAACGAGCGACTTCACAAAGGAGACGGCCATGAAGATTTTGTTTGGAGCGATCCTGGTTTTGCTGGCCGCCGTGCAAGCACAGGCCGCCGTGACGACTCAACCGGTGGAATACAAGCACGGCGATACGATTCTGGAAGGTTGGCTGGCCTACGACGACGGTCTTTCGGGCAAAGCCCCGGGAGTGCTGGTGGCTCACGAGTGGTGGGGGCTCAACGATTACGCCAAGAAGCGCGCCGAGGAATTGGCCGGGATGGGCTACGTCGCCTTCGCCCTGGACATGTACGGCAAGGGCGTCGTCACGGCGGACCCCAAGGAGGCCGCCAAGCTGTCCGGCCAGGTCAAGGGAACGCCTCTCATGAGAGAGCGTGCGCTGGCGGGGCTGCAAGTCCTGGCCGAAAGCGAACGGGTGGACCCTTCGCGCATCGGGGCCATCGGCTTCTGCTTCGGAGGGACCACGGTCCTCGAGCTGGCCTACGCGGGCGGGAAAGTGGCCGGTGTGGTGAGCTTCCACGGAGGGCTGACCCTCCCGGGGCCCGAGGATCTTTCGCGCATCCGGAGCTCCATTCTGGTGCTCCACGGGGCGGAGGATCCCCACGTGCCCGCGGACGAGGCGGCGGCTTTCCGGGAGGCCATGAGCAAGGCGGGGGTGGATTGGCAGATGATCTACTACGGCGGGGCCGTGCACAGCTTCACCAATCCCGACGCCGGATCCACCGGATTGAAGGGAGTCGCCTACGACGCCAAGGCGGCGGAGCGCTCCTGGACTCACATGCGGGTCTTCTTCGACGAAATCTTGAAACGGGACGCTCCATGAGCCTCAAGTATTTGGATGAATATCGAGACTCCCGAACGGCCCGGCAACTGGTCGAGGCCATCGCCAAACGCAGCCGCAGGCCCGTGCGTCTGATGGAAATCTGCGGCACCCACACGGTGGCCATCTTTCGCTCGGGCCTTCGGGAATTGCTTCCTCCTTCCATCGAGCTGATCAGCGGTCCGGGATGTCCCGTGTGCGTCACTTCCGCCGAAGACATCGACCGCGCCGTGTGGCTGGCCGAGCAGCCCGGCGTGATCGTCGCCACCTTCGGGGACCTCGTGAGGGTCCCCGGCTCCGAGGCCTCCCTGCACGAAGTCCGGAGCCGGGGGGGGGATGTCCGCATGGTGTACGCGAGCTTCGACGCTCTGGAGATCGCCCGAGGCCACCCCGACCGGCAAGTGGTTTTCCCGGGGATCGGCTTCGAGACCACGGCCCCCACCGTGGCGGCCGCCGTGAAGCAGGCCGCCGCTTCGGGGTTGTCCAACTTTTCGGTCTTTTCCGCCCACAAGCTTCTCCCTCCCGTCATGAACGCCTTGCTGGACGCCCCGGATTTGCGCGTGGACGGGTTCCTTTGTCCCGGTCACGTGAGCACCGTCATCGGGGCCGACGCCTACGGGCCCGTCGCCCTGCGATACGGGGTCCCTTGCGTGGTCGCGGGCTTCGAGCCCTTGGACCTCCTGCAGGGAATTCTCATGCTGGTGGATCAACTGGAGGAAGGACGGGCGGAAGTGGAAAACCAGTACGCCCGGGCCGTGAGCCGGGGGGGCAATCCCGCGGCGCTGGGGATCATGGAGGAAATCTTCGAGCCGGTGGAGGCTCGTTGGAGGGGGCTGGGGCGCATCGCCGACAGCGGCTTGGGCTTTCGTGAAAAATGGGCGCAATGGGACGCCTCTCGACGTTTTTCCATGCCGGACATCCACGTGCGCGAGCACCCGGGGTGTCGCTGCGGAGACGTGCTGAGAGGCGTTCTGAGCCCCCCCGGGTGCTCTCTTTTCCGCTCCGTCTGCTCGCCTCGCACTCCCAAGGGGCCTTGCATGGTCTCCAGCGAGGGGACTTGCGGGGCCTATTATCGCTACGGGAGCCGAGGATAGGGGGAAGATGAAGCGAGAAGCCATCCAATTGGATCACGGAAGCGGAGGAAGGGCCACGCACGAGCTGGTTCGAGAGATTTTCCGCGAAGCGTTGGGCAACGAGTATCTGGACGCCATGAACGACAGCGCCGTCGTCGATATCGAGCCCGGGGCCCGGCTGGCCATGACCACCGATTCCTACGTGGTGGACCCGCTGTTCTTTCCGGGAGGGACCATCGGGAGCCTCGCCGTCCACGGGACGGTGAACGATCTGGCCATGCAGGGGGCCCGTCCCCTCTACCTCACGGCGGGCTTCATCCTGGAGGAAGGGCTGCCTGCGGAGACTTTGAGCCGGGTGGTGGAGGACATGGCTCGTGCGGCCGCCGAGGCGGGCGTGCTCGTGGTGGCCGGAGACACCAAGGTGGTGGGTCGCGGCAAGGCCGACAAGATGTTCATCAACACGGCGGGCGTGGGGCTCGTGCCCCATGGCGTGACCTTGGGGGGGCGTCTCGCCGCCGCGGGGGACGCGGTGCTCGTCAGCGGGACCATCGGGGACCACGGCATGGCCATCCTTTGCACAAGGGAGGGGCTGGCTTTCGAAAACGAGCTCCGCAGCGACTCGGCCCCTCTCAACGGTCTGGTGCGGGCCATGCTCGACGCCTTTCCCGGTATTCACGTCCTTCGGGACCCCACGCGCGGGGGGGTGGCCACCACCCTCAACGAGATCGCCCTTCAGTCGGGCGTGGGCATCCGCCTGGAGGAAGAGACCTTGCCCGTTCGGGGCGACGTGGCGGGGGCTTGCGAGCTCTTGGGGCTGGATCCCCTCTACGTGGCCAACGAGGGCAAGGTGCTGGTGGTGACGCCTCCCCAAGGGGCGGAAGCCGTTCTCGAAGCCATGAGGGGCCACCCCCTCGGGCGGGAGGCCCGTCGCATCGGCGAGGTGGTGGGAAGCGATCCCGGTCGGGTTGTCCTGCGCACTCTCGTGGGAGGACACCGGGTGCTGGACATGCTTCGAGGGGAGCCGTTGCCCCGAATCTGTTGAAAGATCGGGGGCCGGGGAGAAGATCATGGTCGTGGGAGACTTGCTGTGGCCGGGGTGCGATGCCTTCGTGTGCCCCGTGTGCGGCGACCGTTTCGAGGACATGGGCCCCGGAGTGGGAGCGTGTCCCGAGTGCTTGCGGACTCGATGGACGGAAGCCCGCGACGGGGTGCGCAGCATCCATCGCGTCACCCGGGAGGAGCTTCATCTTCCGTCGAGGCCACCCCGCAACGACGACGGTTTGACGTGCCGGTTGTGCCCTCGCGAATGCCGCATGGGAGAAGGGGAGGAGGGCTATTGCGGGGTGCGCCGAGGGACGGGGGAAAGCTTCCGCGCGGACGGCCGTCGCGTGGCCCGGGCTTCCTACTACCAGGACCCCTTGCCCACCAACTGCGTGGCCGATTGGGTGTGCGCCGGGGGCACCGGGGCCGGGCATCCTCGCTACGCCCACGACCGGGGGCCCGAAGCCGGGTTCTACAATCTGGCCGTCTTCTTCGAAGCCTGCAATTTCAATTGCCTCTATTGCCAGAACTGGTGCTTCAAGGAAATCCCGCCTTCCAAGCGCCCCCCTTTGCCCGTGGAGCACTTGGTGGAGGCCGTCCACCCTCGCACCAGCTGCATCTGCTTCTTCGGGGGAGACCCCACGCCCCAGCTTCCCTACGCCTTGAGGGTCGCCCGGGAGGCCCGCCGGAAGAGGGAAGGGATTCTGCGCATTTGCTGGGAAACCAACGGGACCGTCCACCCCGCCTGGCTCAAGCGCATGGCGCAAGCCTCCCTGGAATCCGGAGGATGCGTCAAAGTGGACCTCAAGGCTTGGCATCCTCGTATTCACGAAGCCCTTTGCGGATTCGACAACCGGCGGGTGCTGGAGAACTTCGAGCGACTGGCCCGATGGGCCCCTCTCCGTCGCGAGCCGCCTCTGCTTGTTGCCAGCACTCTCATGGTCCCCGGCTACGTGGATGCGGAGGAGGTCGGCCATCTGGCCCGCTTCATCGCTCGCCTCGATCCCGACATCCCCTATGCCCTGCTGGCTTTCGCCCCGCAATTCGTCCTCCACCGATTTCCCACCACTTCCAGGGAGCAGGCCCGAGAGTGCCTGGACGCCGCCAGAAAAGCCGGACTTCGCCGCGTGCGCCTGGGAAACCCCCATCTACTGGGCTGAGTGCTCCGTCAACATTTTTTCTTGGCATTGCCGAGCGGCCGGACTTTCGATTCGCCGACGCCCGGCAAGGGACGGCACCGAAAAAACGATTCCGATAGCGATCCCGATAGCGATTGGGCAAACGAACTTTCTTGACGTATCCGCGGCTCCCGTCGTTCCGGCGATCTTCGGGCCGGAATCCATGCTTTCACTTCCGCCTTCCGCCTTCGAAGAGTCGCTCTCCTTGCTCTTTCCCGCCCCAGGGGGCGAAGCGGGGCAGAAGAGCGATGCCGGGCAGGGCGCCCAGCACCGAGACGGCGTAGAAGAGAGGCCAGCCCATGGAGGCGACCATGAAGCCCGTGGGCACTCCCGCCAGCACCCGGGTGACGGCCATGAGGCTCGACAGAAGGGCGTATTGGGTGGCCGTGAACCGCTTGTCGCAAAGGCTCATGAGAAAGGCGATGAATCCCGCCGTTCCCATGCCTCCGCACAGGTTCTCCATGCCGATGGCGGCGATCATGACGGGGTAGCTCTTGCCCGCCAGGGCCAGAGCCGTGAAGGCCAGGTTGGAAAAGGCTTGCAGAAAGGCGAAGATCCAGAGGGAGCGGTTGATGCCCAATCGGGCGATGACGCCTCCCCCCGCCAGGGTCCCCAGGATGGTGCTCAACAGGCCGAATCCCTTGTTGACCGTCCCCACGTCCGTTCGGCTGAACCCCAGATCCAGCAGGAACGGCGTGGTCATGGCGGCGGCGATGGTGTCGCCCAGCTTGAAGACCACGATGAACAGCAGCATCTCCACGGCCCCCGACCGTCTGAAATAGGAGGCCAGGGGCTGCCACACGGCATCCCGGAGGTTTCGGGGGGGGGCGGCCGGCTCGGCGGGCTCGGGGGAAACGAAGGTGAACAAGGCGTTGCCCACCATGAGGGCCGCCATGAGACCGTAAACGGCGGGCCACGGGAAATGGTCCGAGAGAATCAGGGCCAAAGCCCCCGAAGTGAGCATGGCGATGCGGTAGCCCACCACCGTGGTGGCCGCCCCCGCCCCTAGCTCGCCCTTGGGGAGCACGTCCGCGCGATAGGCGTCGATGACGATGTCCTGGCTGGCGCTCAAAAAAGCCACCGTCAAAGCGAGAACGGCGGTCATGAAAGGGAGGGAGCCCGGGGAGGAGAGTCCCAGGGCCATGATGGCCGCCGCCAGAGCCCCCTGCATGGTCAGGATCCAGCCGCGGCGACGGCCCAGCCAGGGCAGGGCGAATCGGTCCATGAGAGGCGACCAGAGCATCTTCAGGGTGTAGGGGAGCCCCACCAGGGAGAAAACGCCGATGACCCTGAGATCCACGTCCCGGCTCACCATCCAGGCCTGCAGGGTCGGCCCCGTGAGGGCCAGGGGCAACCCCGACGAAAACCCGAGCCCCAAAAGACACAAAACCCTCCGATTGCCGTACACTCCCAGCCAGCTTTTCATGAACGCGGTCAATTTCCGATCCTCATCGTGCCTCGGTCTCCTGAAAGTGTGAAATGCAGATCTTTGTCCTTTTCCACCCTTCCCACTTCAAGCTTCAAAACGGGAAACCCCTTGGTCAAGTACTTAATGCCTGAACGGAAATCCGATCGTTTGAATTCGTTTCGAATTTCGGATCTCGATATTCGAATAGTACCTGAACGGGCTTTTTCGTTCCGGCACTGTTTGCTACGTCGCCACCGCCGCCTCCAGCAACCGGATGGCGCCCCGCCCGGCGTCGATCTCCGCCTCGACGCCCACGGGGACGGTGAGCTTGTCGTGGATGTGGCCGATCATGGCGCCGTACCAGGCCGGAATCCCCAAGGGACGGATGTGGTCGTCGAGCACCTCTTCCAGGGTGAAGGAATTCGGGGAGATCTCGCCGCCGCATCCCGTGCATTTTCCGAAAACGAACCCGCGCAGCTCTTGAAGAATCCCCGCCAGCTTCAACTGGGTGATCATGCGGTCGATGCGATACACGTCCTCCCTGACGTCTTCCACGAAAAGGATGCTTCCTTTCCAGTCGGGCAAGTAGCGCGATCCCACCATGGCGGTGAGCACCGAAAGATTGCCTCCCAGAAGCCTGCCCCGCGAGCGCCCTCGGGCGATGGTGTGAATCGGGGAGGAAAGGGCGAGGCCCGGGGATTCCCCATGGGATGGATTGACCAGAAGAGGGGCTTGCCCTTGAAACAGGATTTTGCGAACATGGTCCACGGTGAACGCGTTCCAGTCGGAAACGCCCACGGGGCCGTGGAAGGTCACCAAGCCCGTCTTGGAATGCACGGCCAAGAGCAAGGAGGTGATGTCGCTGTAGCCCATGAGGACCTTGGGGTTGGCGGCGACGAGGTCGTAGTCGAGCAAAGGCAGGATGCGGTTGCATCCCCAGCCGCCTCGCACGGGCAGGACGGCCCGTATGGATTCGTCGGCGAACATGGCGTTCACGTCCGCCGCCCGGTCTTCGTCCCGCCCGGCCAGATAGCCGTAGCGGTCCATGAGGTGGCGTCCCGTGCGGATTTCAAGGCCCAGCTTCGCCAAGTTTTTCGCCACGGAGCCGATGACGGCCGGATTCAGGGACGCCCCCGCGGGGTTGATGAGCCCCACCGCGTCCCCCGGCTCGAGCCTCGGCGGCTTGATGGCGCGGGGGATTTGGCGGGGTTGGAGGGAAAGGCTTTTCTTCGGGGGGTCCGGGGAGGGGGGGGACGAGGAGCATGAAGCTCCGTGAGCCAGGAGGCCGGGCAGACCGGCCGTTCCCATCCATTTGAGCCATTGGCGACGATTCATCCGCATGCGGCGCTCCGAAGGTCGCGGGGGAGGCCCCGCCCAAGCCGTCGATTTTACTTGACGTGATGGTGGATATTGATTAAAGTCGAGACCCTGCTTTGTAAGATTCCGGATTCATTGAGGATTTGAATTTCGCCCTGTGTGGGCCCCTTGCGAAGAGGTGAGCTTTTCATGTTTGATCCCGAAGAAGGTCTGTACGTTTTTGAGATCGTCCTGGGGTACAAGGCCAATGGAAAGACGGAGTACACTCTCTCCTGCCTGGTTCAGGGGGACGACCCCGACGAAGCGGAGGAAAAAGCTCTGGCTTATCTGGACAATCTGGAATTGGAGCAGGATTTCTGGATCGAAGAGATGAGCGAGCCCTACGACATCGAGGACTACAAGCAGATCTTGGAGGACAACGATCAAGAGGCCCTTCCCATCCTCACCGAGCTCACCGAAGAAGAGTTCGAAGATTTCCTCAAGCAGTGACCTCTCCTAGAACAAAGGGACGTAACGGGAAAGGATGCGATTCACGTTACGATAGATCTCCTCGTCCGTTCCGTAGATGTCCACGACGCAGCGGTGGTCGATGAGCTTTTCGATGATGAAGGCCGTCACGTAGAGGCTCATGGGATGGGGGCGAAGCACCATTTCCTTGAGATTGGCCGTTTGGTATTGGATGTCGAAATCTTCGGAAGCCGCCAGGGACTCCAGGCACTGGTGGATCTGGCTTTCCAGGTCGGCTTTGCTGGTGGTCTCGATGAGCTTTTGCTCGATGAGGGTGGCGGTGATGCGCCCGCCGAGAAGGTCCAGGTTGTCCTGGAGCTTTCTGAAGGCTTGATGCTTCTGGTGCTCCTTGTCGTGGTCCAACCTGGAGATGACCGCCGATTCCCTCACGTTGGGGCGATACTCTCTGCCCATCGCCTGATTCCTTTCCTTGTCCCGCAGAGGGCCTAAAGGTCTTTCCGCTCGGAGCCTCCCCGGACGGGGCCGGGCCCCGCGCTTGATCCGGTTCGAAAAGGGAAGCGCCGATTCCCCGGAGTTTTCGGCGTATGTATCACAGGTCGGGACGGAGCACAACGGTTAAGAGCACGGAAAGCCCCCAACGGGCCGGAAGACGGGACATTATCGTCTTTTCGACGGCGATCCCCGTAGCGAAGAGCGGCGATGGGCCCCCGCCTCGTCGAGCACCTCGCGAATCAGCTCCACTTGCGCGGCGCCGGCCCCTCCCGTTTCTTCCAGGGCCGCCCGGGCGCAACGGCCGCGGGACCTCAAATCCTCCAGACGGGGTAGCCAGCTCCGCCACAGCTCCAGCAGTTGTCGGGCGTCGCGCACCTGGAACCCTCCGCCCCGCTTCAAGAGGATCTCCTTTTCCTTGGACACCTTCTCCGTGCGAGGCCCGAAGAAGACCGGCTTGCTCCAGGCCGCCGGCTCGAGGATGTTGTGCCCCCCCACGGGCTCCAGGGTCCCTCCGCAGAAGATCAAGTCCCCCAGGGAATAGAGGTCGAAAAGGGCCCCCATGCGGTCCACCAGGACGGCGGGCTTTTCTCGGCGGGCTTCTCCTTTTTCCAGATCCGATAAATAGTGGAAGGGAAGGGAAAGGGCTCGAAGCTTGCGGGCCGTTTCCGGCACTCGCTTCAGGTGGCGGGGGGCGAAAACGCCCGTCAGCGACGGGCAGTCTTTGCTGAGGGAAGCGAAAACCTCCGGGACTTGCACGCATTCCCTCCCGCGCAAGCTGCCTCCGACGACTACCGGAGAAGATGGCTCCAGGGCCAGAAGGCCTCTCCATCGGCTTTCCATCTCCGGTCGGGCTCGCGCCGCCAGGGCGTCGTACTTGGTGCTTCCCGTCACGACGGTGCGCTCGACCGGGGCCCCCGAGCTCGCCGCGTTGCGTCGATCTTCCTCGGAAAGCATGGCCATGCGGCGAAAATTTCGAAAAACGGGTCGGAACAGCGGGCCCAGGAACCGGTAGGCGCGCGCGGATCGGCGGGAAAGACGGCCGTTGAGGACCATGGTCGGGACGTTTCGACGGTGCAGCATTGCCAGCAGGTTGGGCCAGAATTCGCTTTCAAAAGACACGTACAGGTGAGGCTGTATGGAGCCCAGGGCGCGGCGGATGCAAAGGGGAAAATCCAGAGGGAACGGGAGGACCCGAGCCGTCCCTTGCAACCGGTGCAGGGCGTGGCGAAAGCCCTGGGGGGTCCCGACGGTGAGAAAAAGGGCCGACGAGGGCCAATTCTCGCCGATGGCTTCCATGACGGGCAGGGCTCCGTTCACCTCGCCCACCGAAGCGGCCTGGAGCCAAATGCGGGGAGCGCCCGCCGAAAGCGGGAACGGGGGGTATTTTCCCAGTCTGCCCTGCCAGAAAACGTCGTCGCCGCCCGCTTGACGACGAGCGTAGCCGAGGGCCGCCAAGCCCGCGGTGTGAAGGATTCCGTTGTACAAACACTCCCATGCGCTCAAAGGACATCCTCGCTTTTTGGATGGAGGCTTTTCATTTCGGGGGGAAGCCCCGACTCCCCCATTATTATCGACTGCGGAGTCCGCGCGGGGATGAATCCGCGCGCCAACCGAATGGAAAGGAGGCCGAAGGGCCCTGCGGGCAAGCGGAATCCACGCGGGCGGCTTCATTCTTCGTCGCGCCCCTCCCGCCCATGGCTGCTCGGGGGCTCGACGAGAAGCCGGGCATCCATCCGGTCTTGCCGTTGCCGTTTTCGGGCATCGTCGGGCATTGTACCGGAGAGAGGGGGCGGGGGGAAGCGGGGAAGCCGGTGCGGAAAGCCGATCGCCTGTGGTCGATTTTGACCAGAGTGGCTCTCTTTAGCCACAGAGAACCCCTCGGGGGCCGAAAGCTTCGAAAGGAATAAGCCCGTGAATCGGAAGAACCGAGGGGATGCTCCCTTTGTGGCATTCTTTTTGAAAAAGAGAGTGGCCTTGAGAACGGAGTGAACGCATGCGCATGCCCGCGAACCGGGCGATGCGGGAGAGGATAAAATGGGAATCGCGAAAACAGGGCTCGGCTTTCGGGCGACGGTGCTCGGGCTCCTTTTGATGGCTTCGGTGGCCTTCGCGTGGGCTTCGCCCTCCTTGGCGCGGGCGGTGCGCGAGTCCAGCGAGCTGGAGGATGCGTTGTGGGAGCGCGTCAACGACTTCCGTCGGGACCCGCGAGGGGAGATCCTGGCATTAGGTGTTGACATGGAAGAATGGCGGGAGGTATACATACCCTCCAATCTCCCCCCCTTGGCTTGGAACGAAGCGGTGCGCGAGGCCTTGTGCCTTCATGTGGAGGCCATGGTGGGAGGCTCCCTGCAGGGAGAGGGATTGCAGGATCGCCTGAGGCGGCAGGACGGCGCGGTTCCCCCCATGGAGGCGGCCGTCGGGCTTTTTTTCTTTCGCAACATCCAGTCCGAGGAAAAACTTCTGGACGCCTTCATGAAGCAGATCGTCGAGGAGGAGGTTCGGTTCATGGGCGAGCGGCCCCTCCGCTTGCTCAACGAGAGCTACCGGGACGTGGGGGTTTGCGCCTTCCCCGCCCA
>Ga0180430_10003898_pt1 | contig 12743 bp, 11 predicted proteins | sample SS_ome_9_FD_132999 | JGI IMG/M metagenome (GOLD analysis project Ga0180430, IMG submission 132999) | Hypersaline lake sediment archaeal communities from the Salton Sea, California, USA - SS_1_S_2 metaG | ecosystem: Environmental > Aquatic > Non-marine Saline and Alkaline > Hypersaline >... | reverse complement strand
GGAGATGAAAAAGCAGCGGCGCATGACGGATCAACAGCTGCGGGATTCGTTGCAAAAAGAAGGCCTCACGATGGAGGAATACCGGACGCAGATGAAAAACCAGATTCTGCGGGTGCGGCTGGTGAACCGCGAGGTAAAATCGAAAATCGTGATTACCGACGAAGATATCCGGGCCTACTACGAAAAAAACAAAGCCCAGTACGTGGGGGAGGGGCGCGTGGATTTGCGCTATGCCATGATGGCCGTTTCCCCGTCGGCCGGTGAAGCGGCAAAGCTAGCCCTGCGGGATAACATGGCGATCATCCGCCAGAAGGTGATTGATGGAACCCCTTTCGACGACGCGGTGCGAGCGTCCCTGCCATCGTCGGAGATCAAAGACGTGGGTTATTTAGGGTCTTTTGCGCTCAACGATCTGGCGCCTCAGATTCTTGCGGCACTTGAGGGTTTGCAGACCGGTGATGTGACGGACATCGTGGACACCGGCCAAGGCCTGCAGTTTTTCTATGTCGAATCGATGCGTGAGGGGCAGGGGAAAACGCTGGAAGAGGTTTCCGCCGAAATCGAAAACATTCTTTATGATGAAATCGTGAATCAGAAATTCATGACCTGGCTGACCGATCTGAGAGAACGGTCGCACATCCGCATTATTCGCTGAAGCTGGGATAAGGTGTTTCATGCCGTGCCGCAAGGCATGCGTGTATTTGTCAGGCGGAGGATGCCATGACCCAAAACGGTAAAATGTCCTCTTATGGCCTGTACCTCCAAACGGTGCGCGTCGAGAAGGGTATTTCCATTGAACAGGTGGCCGAGGAAAGCCGCATACGAGCTGGAATTCTGCGCAGTATCGAGGCGGAAGATCATGCCAAACTGCCGGATGACGTCTTTGTCAAAGGGTTTTTGCGGATATTTGCCCAGGTAATCGGCGCCGACCCGGAAGAGGCCCTACGGCGTTTCGATGTCCGGCGCAAGCCCGTGCCGGCGGTTGAGATTCATTCCCACAGGGGCACGGAGAAACCGCCGCGGCTCTGGTTGACGCTCCTCTGGGTCACGGCGATGATGATCGCCCTTGTCGGGGGGACCATCGTGATCTACCAGATGGTCTACCACAAAGGGCCGGCCGCTGTTCCACCACCCGAGGCGACGGTAAAGGCTGAAGAAGACAGCCCCCCTGCTGAAAAACCGTCTGCCAGCGAGACGCCGGCGGAAACGGCTGAGACGACGATGGAAGTCGTGCCGCCCCCAACCAACGCGGTCGAAAAACCGGCTGCCTACGCGCTGGAGATCGTCTGTCATGAAGACACGTGGTTGAAAATCATCGCGGACGATGCGGGCGCCACCGAACATCAAATGAAGCCGGGTGATAAGATCACGTTGAAAGCAGAAACCATGTTCAACTTGCTGATCGGCAATGCCGGAGGGGTGTCGGTCCAGTTGAATGGCCAACCGGTGCCGGTGCCCGGTACCAGCGGTCAGGTGGTCAATTTGCAGCTGCCCTGACGGGGGGATGGAACCAGAGCGGCATGCTTGTATGAACTCACATTTGATGAAATCGTAAAAAGTCAGTTTTTCTGTTGTGACGTCATGCCGGCGAAAGACGGAATCTTATGAATTCAGCGTGTTAGAGATTCCGGATCGAGCCCGGAATGACAATCAAAAGACTTCTGAGGAACTCAAGTTCCTTCTTGCAAAAGCACCGCCCGGCGGGCGGGGCAAAATGCTCATTATGACGGGACATCGGTTGAACCAAAACAATAAAATTATGGTGGACAGCATCAAACGCCTGCTGCGGCGCGGCGCCACGACCAATTTGCGCAAAATTGTGGACAAGACCCATGCGGCCGATCTGTCCATCGTGTTTCGTTCCCTCTCGGTGGCCAGCCAGCTTCAGTTGTTGAACATGATGCGCGACACGGAGAAAAAAGGCATCCTGTTCAGCGAATTGGACGAGGATACGTTTTTCGCCCTGTCGAATGAGCTCGACATAGAAGATATCGTCGAAGTTCTGGAACAGATGCCTTCCGATGATGTGGCCGACCTGATCGGGCGACTGCCGGAAGAAAAATCGGACGCCATTCTTGAAAAGATGCAAAAAGAAGGGTCCGAAGAAATCGAGGGCCTGCTCAAATACGATGACGATACGGCCGGCGGCATCATGGTCACGGACTTTATTGCCTTGCCGCAGGACCTGACCGCCAATGACGCCATCAAACAGATTCAAACCGAGTACCATGATGTGGAGATGCCCTTTTATCTCTACGTGGTGGACGAGTACGGCAAGCTTGTGGGTGTCAGCTCCCTGCGCCAGCTGGTGGTGGTGCCGCCGGAAACCACGCTCAAGCAATTCATGACCACGGATGTTTTCGCTGTCGGTACGGATGTCGACCAGGAAGAAGTCGCGAAGCTCGTCGCCCGCTACGACATCCTGGCGGTGCCCGTCGTCGACGAATCCAATCGCCTGCAAGGGATTGTCACGGTGGACGATGTCATCGATATTTTCCGTCAGGAAGCCACCGAAGATATGCTGAAGATGGCCGGCGTCGGAGATGAGTATGTCGAGACGCAGTCTGTTGTTCGCAGTACCAAAACACGCCTGCCCTGGCTGCTGGCCAGTTGTGCCGGCGGTATCATGGCACTGTTCATCATCGGTCGCTTCGAAGGGACCCTGTATCGGTTTGCCTACCTGGCGGCGTTTATCCCGGTCATCATGGGCATGGGGGGCAACATCGGGACGCAATCATCCACCATTGTGGTCCGTGGCCTGGCCACCGGGCGACTCAACGTCCGGGACTTTTGGCGCGTCGTGTCCAAGGAGCTGGCCATCGGGCTGATTCTGGGAGGATTTTACGCCGTCTTGATCGGCACGGTGGCGCAGGTGCAGTATTCGGTGCAAATGCTGGCCCTGACCGTCGGTCTTGCCGTCATCATCTCCATGACGGTGGCGGCGCTGGTCGGCTCGGGGGTACCGCTGCTCCTGGCGCGCATCAACATCGATCCCGCCGTGGCCACCGGTCCCTTTGTCACCACCTCGATCGATATCATCAGTGTTTATTGCTATTTCATCCTGGCAACGACCTTGCTTGGTATTTGACGCATGCCGACCTTCACCACACCTGCCGTTTTGCTTCGACGCGTCGAATATGGTGATTTCGATTTGATACTGACCCTTTTTACGAAGGCCACCGGCAAGATCAGCGTGATCGCCAAACACGCCAAAAAGAGTAAAAAGCGGTTTGCCGGCGTGCTGGAGCTGTTTACGATCCTGAACATTACCTGCCGGACGCCCCGCCGGTCCGGCCTGCCCGTGCTGCAGGAGGCCCAACTGGAAGAACCCTTTGCCGCCATCCGCGAAAACATGCTGCACACTGCGTATGCCAGCTACTGGGCGGAACTGGTGGCGACCTGGGCCGAGGAAGCCCAGCAACTGGATCGGTTGTACCGCCTCCTGGTTTTCATGCTGGCGGGGTTGGACCGCCACCGGATGGACCCGGCCCTGCTCAACCTGATCTTTCAGATGCGGTTTCTGGACATTGCCGGATTGTGCCCGAATCTCAATTACTGCTGTGTCTGCAAGACGGGTTTGGACAACCTTACCCATCATGTCTCGGGATTTGACCTGCCCCGTGGTGGATTGCGCTGCCATGGCTGCGGCGAGGATGACGAGGCGCATGTCTGCCTTTCCCGGGGCACCATCAAGCAGTTGCAATGGCTGGCCGAAGGCGATTTGAACCGTGTCGGGCGCCTGCGGTTTTCATCGCAGGGCATGGACGAAGCCCAGCGGTTTCTGGAGACCTTCGTGCCCTATCATCTGGGCAAGGAGCCCCGCAGTTTAAAAGTGCTGCGCCAGATTCGCCCGGTAGCGAGCGTGCCTGCGCCGGCGGTTGCGGGAGGCCGCTGATGGTGGCGATGAAATCATACCGGATTGCGGACATCGTGGCGGAAAATGCCATTCAGGCGTCCGCGCCCTGCCGGGTGGACATGGGCGGAACCCTGGATATCGGCACCTTTTATTACCAGTTGCAGCACGCCGGCCCCTGCACCTTCAACATGGCGCTCGATATGCGCACGCGCGTCGCGCTGGAACCGTACCGGACCGGTTGGATCAAGGTGAGTTCCCGGGGGTTTGACAGCGCGGCCTATCGGCTGGAAGAAGCGCCCTTCGATCATCCCCTGGGCCTGATGTTTGCGGTGGCGAGTCATTTCAATGCACCCGGAGTGCACATCAAGATCGACAGCGCTTCTCCTCCGCGAAGCGCGCTGGGGGGCTCCTCAGTGGCGGCCGTTGCCCTGGTGGGTGCCATGGCGCGTGCTCGCGCCATGGCCGGTGGTGAGGACCTGAACCGGGATCAAATTGTACGGCGGGCCCATCGCATCGAAGAAGCCGTGGCCGGTATCCCTTGCGGCATGCAGGATCAACTCGGGGCCGCCCACGGCGGGGCCCATACCTGGCACTGGGAGACCGCCGCCGATGGCCTGGTGGTTCGTCGAGAGCCGGTTTCCCGGGTCATGACGCCGGAAATCTTCAAGGCCCACTTCCTGGTGGCCTATTGCGGGATACCGCATGCGTCGAAGGACATCAACGGCACCTGGGTGCGGCAGTTCATCGCCGGGCGGGAACGACAGCGTTGGATCCAGGTGGCGGATTGCGTGCGCCGCTTCAGTACCGCCCTCAACGAGGACCGCTGGGCGGAGGCCGCCATTGCCATGAATGATGAAACCGCCTTGCGCCGGGCCATGACGCCGGAGGTGCTGGATACGACCGGCGAGGAACTGGTGGCGGCCGCGCGGGCGCGCGCGTGCGGCGGCCGGTTCACCGGTGCGGGTGGCGGTGGCTGCCTGTGGGCGGTGGGGGCCGCCGACCCCATGCAGCAGCTCCGTTCCGATTGGCGTACCATTTTAGCCAGGCGCAGGGGGGCCGTCTTGTTGGATGCGGCACCCGACTTGGAGGGCCTGCGGGTCACCACCCGACCGCGTCCTGGCCGCGGAGACTGACGCCACCGCGCCGATCGGTCCGCTTTTGATTTTAGAGAATGGCATCGCCGATGGCGGCGAAGCCCCTATACAGCATAGCAGTGGTTTCAAAACCTCAGATCACGTTCAAGGGCAAGGCGCAGCTTGATGAAAAAGCGGAGCGTATTCTATAATATGTGAGCATTTTGAAGCGGGCTGCAACGCCGCCATTGAGCGTTTGATGGGATTTTGAAATGGCTTCTAACCAAGCGTCAAGGAACCCAGTGCCGAGGAGTTGTTTTATGCATTTTCAAAACGTCATTTTAAACCTGCAGCAGTTCTGGGCCCGCAAGGGGTGTGTTCTGGCCCAACCCTACGATATGGAAGTGGGGGCTGGCACCTTTCATCCCACAACCCTTCTGCGTGCTCTTGGCCCGGAACCCTGGAATGTGGCCTATGTGCAGCCGTCGCGCCGTCCCACGGACGGGCGTTATGGCGAAAATCCCAACCGCCTCCAGCATTACTACCAGTATCAGGTGATTTTAAAACCGTCGCCCTACAACGTGCAGCAGTTGTATTTGCAGAGCATGAAGGTGCTGGGCATCGATCCTCTGGAGCATGATATTCGATTTGTGGAGGATGACTGGGAATCCCCCACCCTGGGGGCGGCCGGTCTCGGTTGGGAGGTATGGCTGGACGGTATGGAGATAACGCAGTTTACCTATTTTCAGCTGTGCGGCAGTATCGAACTGTCACCGATATCGGTGGAACTGACCTATGGTCTCGAGCGGATTGCCATGTACCTGCAGGGGGTCGACAATGTCTATGACCTGATGTGGAACGACACTGTCCGTTACGGTGATGTTCATCATCAGCAGGAAGTCGAGCAATCGACCTATAATTTCGAAAAAGCCAACGTGGACATGTTGTTCGGTTTTTTCAACCAGTACGAGGCGGAATCCCATCGGGTGATTGCCGATGGACTGGTGCTGCCGGCCTATGAATACTGTCTGAAGTGCTCCCACACCTTCAATCTGCTGGATGCACGCGGCGCCATCAGTGTCACCGAGCGAACCGGCTACATCGGCCGCATCCGCAACCTGGCCCGGCTCTGTGCCGAAGCCTACGTCAAGCAGCGGGAAGCCATGGGGTATCCGCTCCTGGAGCGCGGCATTCCGAAGCTGTAGCGGTGACGCCTGGCAGGCGCGATAACCTGAGCGACAGGTTGCGGGTGGCATGAATCCTGGGAAGAATCAACGAGGTGAAGCAAATGGAAAAATTGTTACTGGAAATCGGGGCGGAAGAAATACCGGCCGGCTATATTGCGCCGGCATTGCAGGCCATGCAGGTGCAATTGACCGAAAAACTGGCGGCCGCCCGGATCGCGCACGGCGCCATCCGGACCTTCGGCACCCCCCGGCGCCTGGCCATTGAAATTGACGGCATGGCACCGAAACAGCGCTCCGAATCCATCGAGGTGATGGGGCCGCCGGCACGTGTCGGATTCGACGAGGACGGCAAGCCCACGGTGGCCGCGCAAAAATTTGCCGAAAAGGCCGGTGTGCCGCTCAGCCGGCTAAAGCGGAAAGTTACGGACAAAGGGGAGTACCTGGTCGCCCGCAAAACCGAACGCGGACTGGTGACTCGCAGTGTGCTGAAAAAGCTGCTGCCGGAGGTGGTGCTGGCGGTGCCGTTTCCCAAGTCCATGCGCTGGGCCGATCTGGAGATCACCTTTGCCCGGCCTATTCATACGATCGTCGCCCTGCTGGGAGACAAAACGATACCGTTTCGCGTGGGCAACATCAAGAGCGGCCGCAACAGCTGCGGGCACGTCTTCATGGCGCCCGGGAAAGTGAAATTGTCCCAGGCCGGCGCCTATACCGACGCCTTGCGGCAGGCGCATGTCATAGCCGATATCGATGCCCGCCGCAGACTGGTGGTCGAGGAAGTAACCCGGGCCGCAGCGGCTGCTGGTGGCCGCGTACTGGCGGATGACGCGCTGGTGGATATCGTTACCAACCTGGTGGAGAACCCCGTGGCGACCACGGGCCGTTTCGAGACCCAATTCCTGGAAGTTCCCAAGGAAGTTTTGATCACGGCCATGCGGGAACACCAGAAGTATTTCGCGGTGGTCGATCCGGCCGGGCGGCTCATGCCGGCGTTCATCGCCATCAACAACACCCGCACGCGGGATCTGGCGCTGGTGGCCACCGGGCATGAGCGGGTGTTGCGCGCCCGCCTGAGTGATGCCCAGTTCTTTTACCGGGCGGACCTGAAGGTGTCGGCCGAAGAACGTCTCGAAAAGTTGAGCGGTGTTCTCTTTCAAGCCGATTTGGGGTCGATGCGGGCCAAGAGTAAACGGATCGCGGCGCTCGGGCGCTATCTCGTGGACGCCGTGGGAAGCGATGCGGATCTTGCGCGCCAGGTGGAACGGGCGGCAATCTTGTGCAAGACCGATCTGGTCAGCCAGGTGGTGGTGGAGTTTCCCAAACTGCAGGGCGTCATGGGCCGCGTTTACGCGGCGGTGGCCGGGGAGCCCGGCGATGTCCCGGCGGCCATTGAAGAGCATTACCGTCCGGCCCGATCCGGCGGGGCGCTGCCCGAAACCCGCACCGGGGCCCTCGTGGCCATCGCCGACAAGATGGATTCCATCTGCGGCTGCTTCGGTGTCGGATTGGCGCCCACCGGGGCTGCCGATCCTTACGCGCTGCGGCGGCAGGCCATCGGCGTGGTACAGATCCTGCGCGCCATGAATCTTTCCCTGTCATTGCGCGCGTTGATTCAGTTCGGACTATCCCAGTTTGGTGACCAGACAGCGGACCGCAAGGATGATCTGACGGATGCGATTTATCGGTTTTTCGAAAGTCGGATCGACGGTATCCTGGCCGACCAGGGGTTTGCCAAAGACAGCGTGGCGGCCATCACGGCTGTCTCGGTGGATCAAATCCCGGATGCCTGGCGTCGTGTCGAGGCCCTGGACCGCATCCGGGCTGAAGCGGACTTCGGACCGCTGGCCGTGGCGTTCAAGCGTACCGTCAATATTCTGAAAAAATCGGACCAGGATGTGGGCCGCAAGACCGACTTGCCGCTGGATGAAGGTCTGTTCGAAAACCCCTGTGAAGGGGCATTGCTGCAGGCTTACAAGGCGGTGAAAGAAAAAGTGGCGGCAACCGTCCAGGACGGCGACTATGAGGCTGCTTTGCGTCACATCGCAACGCTCAAAGCGCCCGTGGACGATTTCTTCGAGGGGGTCATGGTCATGGCCGATGACGACGCTGTTCGTACCAACCGTCTGGCACTGCTGGATCGGCTGGCCGGGCTGTTTACCAACATCGCCGATTTTTCGAAGATAACCACCTGAGAAAAAATAGCGCGAATCAAGCGCTCTCACCATGAAACGCATGAAGATAACCGGAGGATACCGCTCTTCATGACCGCCATGGTTTTACGAATGCTTTAACGGGAGGCAACCATGCCGTACGAGCCGGAAAAAGATAAAGTCCTGCAGGAATGGAAATGTGAGGAAACCGGACTGATGATCAGCATCAATCAATATGCCGATGGGGAGCCCAAGGTGCAGATCGGTCCGCGTATTTTGAAAAAGAAGGATGGCACGGCCCGGGCGCCTTCCCGTGCCGGACGCCTGACCATCGAAGATATCAGCTGGCTTTACGATATCATCGACGACGTCAAGGAGGAGTTGAGCCGTCGGGCGGGACCGGTTTGATTGCGGCGTTATTTCAACTGGCGACGCAATAGATTGCAGACACGCGTCACGGCGGCCGCCGGAATAACATCCTTGGGGACCAAATCGCCGGGCTGCTATCATCGGTATGGTTATCGTGCAACTGCTCGCGCGCTGCCGCTGTCTTGGATAGGGGCGGGCGTCCTGACCTCGGAGAGGCTTTTGTGGAAGACGCCATTGTTCAGCCGCCCGCCCGCCGGGGTGACAAACCGCCGATCCCGCCCTGGGTGGTGATGGCGGCCACCGGGCCCGATCTTCAGCGATTGCGCCAAAGGATGGCGCTTTCTGACGATCGGGGGGAGGGCCTGTACCTGAGCCGTATCCACCGGGCGGCGGCGGATGTCCCGCGGTATGGCCTGGTGGGTCCCTTCATGGGGGCACCCCAGGCGGCCATGCTGATGGAGGCGTTGTCGGCCTGGGGCGGCGTGCACTTCCTCTTTGTCGGCTGGTGCGGGGCCATCGATCCGCAGTTGCGGACCGGCGACATCCTGCTGCCGACATCCGCCTTCATCGACGAGGGCACCTCGCGCGGCTACGGCGTATGGGATGACCAGGTGGGCCTGCCGCCGGGTGGTTTGCTTCAAGTCGTCAGGCGGTCTCTGGCGGACAACGACCTTTCTTTCAAGGAAGGGGCGGTATGGACCACCGATGCGGTCTTCCGGGAAACGCCCTCCAAAGTGGAACGATTTCGACAACAGGGAGCCCTGGCGGTTGAGATGGAGCTTTCGGCATGCATGACGGTGGCCCGCTTCTGTAAGGTGCGCTTTGCCGCCATCCTGGTGGTCTCCGATGAATTGTCCGACCTGACATGGCGTCCGGGTTTCCACGACCCCCGTTTTAAGCAGGCCTGCAAGGCCATCAGCCAAACAGTCACGATATTATGCCAGACACTTTAACCCCTGATATCAGACAGCGCGCACGCTTTCTCGCCGACGAACTGACGCGCCATAACCATCGCTATTACGTGCTGGACGATCCGGAAATTGCCGATAGCGAGTACGATCGCCTCATGCAGGAACTGGGCGATCTGGAACAGCGGTGGCCGGAACTGGTGACACCGGATTCGCCTACCCATCGGGTCGGAGCGCCGCCATTGTCGAAATTTGCGTCGGTGCCCCACTCGCTGCCCATGCTGAGCCTGGACAATGCCTTCAACGACGACGACGTTTTCGAGTTCGAGCGCCGCATCCGGCGGTCATTGAAGACGACGGCGCCCATACCCTATATGGTCGAACCGAAAATGGATGGCGTGGCGGTGGAACTGATCTATCGCGACGGTCTCCTGGCACAGGCGGCGACCCGCGGAGACGGGTTTGTCGGTGAAGACATTACGGCCAATGTCCGGACCATTCGCGCGCTGCCCCTCCGTCTGTCCGTGCCGGCCGATGGGGCCATACCCGCAACTCTCGAAGTGCGCGGCGAGATTTTCATCCATCGGGAAGCGTTTCGGCAATTCAACCGGGAGCGCACCGCAGCCGATCTTCCGCCTTTTGCAAATCCCCGCAATGCGGCCGCCGGTTCCCTGCGGCAGCTCGATTCCCAGGTCACGGCCCAACGCCCCCTGAATATCTTCTGTTATGGCATCGGGGTCGTGCAGGGCGATGTGCCGGCCTCGCAAAGCGAATTGCTGGCACGGCTCAAGATGTTCGGGCTGCCGGTGAATCCCCTGGTCCAGCCCTGCCGCACGATCGAAGAGGTTCTGGCGATGTATCGCGAACTGGAGGCGCGCCGCGAAACCCTGCCCTATGATATCGATGGCATGGTGATCAAGGTGGACGCCCGCGCGTTGCAGGATCAATTGGGAACGACCTCGCGCAGCCCGCGCTGGGCGATTGCCTACAAGTTCAAAGCCATTCAGGCCACGACCCGGCTGGAAGCGATCGAGGTCCAGGTGGGCCGCACAGGCACCCTGACGCCGGTGGCCCATTTGACGCCGGTTTCGGTGGGCGGGGTGGTGGTCAGCCGCGCCACCCTGCACAACCAGGATGAAATTGATCGCAAAGACGTCCGCATCGGCGATACGGTTCTGGTTCAACGGGCGGGGGATGTCATTCCGGAAGTGGTCATGCCCGTCGTTTCCAAGCGCAGGGGGGATGAACGCCGTTTTCAGATGCCGGATATCTGCCCGTCCTGCGGGGCGTCCGTGGTTCGAACGGAAGGTGAAATCGCCCTGCGCTGTTTCAACGCGGACTGTCCGGCGCAGCTTAAAGAGCGGATTCGGCATTTCGCATCCAAAAATGCGTTCGATATCGACGGTCTGGGTGAAAAACTGGTGGATCAGCTGGTGACACGTGGTCTGGTGGCCTCCTTTCCGGACCTGTTCGGTCTGGAGGCTGCTGATCTGGCGGGACTGGATCGCATGGCGGAAAAATCGGCGGCCAACCTCGTTGCGGCCCTGCAGGCCAGCAAAACCATTTCTTTCGAGCGGTTTGTCTTCGCGCTCGGCATCCGGCATGTCGGTGAGCATGTGGCCCGTGTTTTGGTGAAACACTTCCCCGGCTTGGCGGCGCTGCAGGCCGCCGATCGTGACGCACTCGAAGCCATCGAGGGCATCGGTCCGATCGTTGCGGCAAGTGCGGCCTCTTTTTTCGGTCGGGAAGAAAACACCGCGATGATTAGACGGCTGCTGGACAGCGGCGTGCAGATCACCATGGATCAGGCCGAGCCGGATACGCATCTGTCCGGTTTAACGTTCGTGCTGACCGGAACCCTGGTCCGAATGTCTCGTGCCCAAGCACAGGGCTTGATCGAAGCCGCCGGCGGTAAAGTGACCGGATCGGTCAGCCGCAAGACCGACTATGTGGTGGCCGGAACATCGCCGGGTTCCAAAATGGACAAAGCCCGGCAGCTGGATGTCGCCGTGATCGATGAGGCCCGGCTGTGGGAGATGCTCGGCGCATGACATGGGGAACGCTAATGCAGGGGAGGGAGATCATGGACGCCAATGTCAGGGTCAGACTTCTGATTTCCGGACGGGTGCAGGGTGTGGCCTTCCGCTGGGAAACCCTTCAGGCCGCGATGCGCTGCCAGGTCAACGGGTGGGTGCGCAATCTTGCCGATGGCCGGGTGGAGGCGGTGGTCGAGGGGCCGCGCCAACAGGTCACGGATCTGATCGATTGGTGCCGCAAAGGGCCGCCCATCGCGCGTGTCGACCGTCTCGATATCCAGTGGGAGGATTTCAGCGGCACGTTTCGGGAATTTAAAATCACCCGTTGAGCATTAAAAAAGGGCGGCTGGCTTGGCCAGACCGCCCTTGCATATCCCGTTTATTTTCCGGTCGAGGGGTGAACTATATCGAATCGCGCAGTTTCTTGCCCGGTCGGAATTTGACGACATTGGTCGCCTTGATTTTGATGGCTTCGCCCGTCTGGGGATTGCGACCTTTGCGGGCTTTACGGCGAATCTTCTGAAACGTACCAAATCCTACCAGCGTCACTTTGCCGTTTTTCTTCTTCAAGGCCTTGGTCACACTGTCCATGAACGAACCCAGCACCGCGGTTGCCGCCACTTTGGAGATCCCGGCATCTTTCGCTGCTTTTTCGACAATTTCCGCTTTGGTCATCTTCATGCCCCCCTTTGCTTTGAAAGTTGATAAAGACCACCGCCTACAATGCCTTTGTCCTTAGTAGAGGAATAACATGATGTCAACAGAATTCAATGGGGCAAAGGGTTATTTGGATGTCATACCACTTGATGACCGGTTTTATTATGGATTGCGCCGGTACTTCCAACGGAATAAAGAAATGCCAGGGGATTGCGTGAAGCGATAGCTGGGCACGTTTAATAACAGGGCGGTTCGTAACATGTTCAAGATCAAGGCGTGCGAATGCCGAGGTGTGAGGTTTGCACCCGGTACGCCGCAGCAGCGAGGTATGCCGCACAACGCCGATATAGAGCGACTTAAGAGGTTTTCTTTGGGTGGTGGCATCGTAAACCGGATAGAATTGCGACGGCTTCGTAAAATGTCCAATATCGGCGTTGTGCGGCATGCCTCGTTGCTGCGGCGTACCGGGTGCAAACCTCACACCTCGGCATTCGCACGCCTTGATCT
>Ga0180430_10003895_pt1 | contig 12745 bp, 10 predicted proteins | sample SS_ome_9_FD_132999 | JGI IMG/M metagenome (GOLD analysis project Ga0180430, IMG submission 132999) | Hypersaline lake sediment archaeal communities from the Salton Sea, California, USA - SS_1_S_2 metaG | ecosystem: Environmental > Aquatic > Non-marine Saline and Alkaline > Hypersaline >... | reverse complement strand
CTTCTCTCCGCGTGCGCGCCTAGTGGTGAGCCGGCGCAGCACCCGCGGGCCGCTGGTGGCCTTGCGTCGAGTGGCGCGCATGGCGCGGTACCAAGCGACGTCGCTGGTGTACGCGACCTCGCGCGCGGCGAGGTAGACGGCCCGAAGCAGATCATCGGAGTCCGTGCAGCCGAGCTGCGGCGCGAGGATCCGCGCGATCTCGTCTTGATCTTGCATGCTCAACCGGTCGCGGCGCCCGCGCGCGTGCAACGCATCGCGCACATCCAGCAACGTCTTGACCGAATCGGTCCATGTGGTGCGCGGCACCTCGACCACCCAGGACGCGGCCAACGCGCGCAACACGACGGCATCGCGCAGCCCGCCGTAACTGTCCTTCACATCCGGCTCCAGCAACTGAGCCAGATCCCCGGCACGTTCGCGCCGGGCCGTCACCATCGCGTGCAGGTCGCCGAGTCGTGACGCGGCACTTGCCCGCCAGTCGCCTAGGACGCCAGCTCGTAGCGACTCGGCGAGCGCGGCATTGCCGGCAACCGCTCGCGCATCGAGCAATCCCAGGACGACCTTGTAGTCCTCCTGGGCGAGCGTGCGCGCCTGCGCGACGGTGCGAACGCTGTGATCTAAAGCGATACCCGAATCCCAGATCGGATACCAGATGGCCGAACAGACCTTCTCCACATCGCTCGCGCGTGGATCGTGCAGCATCAAGATGTCGATATCGCTACTCGCGGACATCTCCCGGCGTCCATAGCCCCCGATCGCAACGAGGCAGAACCGATCGGGATCGTGTCCGTCGGTCGCGCGCGCGAACAACTGACGCAGCCACGCATCGATGGTGTCCGTAAGCAGCGCACGGCGCTCGGACCCCGTAAGGTCCGAGCGCCGTGCGATCTGCGATCTTTCGGCAGCGGCATCGATCACCGCCACCTGGCCGTGTTCGGTGTTCATCCGTGGATTACAGGGCTTCCGCTCCGTGTTCCCCGGTACGCACCCGGACTACGTCGTCGACCGGCGAGGACCAGACCTTGCCGTCTCCGATCTTGCCCGTCTGCGCGGCACCGACGATGGCATCGATCACGTCCCCGGCGCGATCGTCCTCCACCACGATCTCGATGCGCACCTTCGGCACCAATTCCACGGTGTACTCCGCTCCGCGGTAGACCTCCGTGTGTCCACGCTGCCGACCGAAGCCAGAGGCTTCCGAGACCGTCATGCCCTGGATATCCAGCGCTTCGAGAGCGGTCTTCACGTCGTCCAACTTGAACGGTTTGATGATTGCCGTTACGAGTTTCATTACTGATCCTCCTTCGCCCGGGCAGCGTGCCCGACGCCTGCGAATGCACCGCCACCGCCGGAATCACCCAGCTCGTAAGCGGTCTCCGCGTGCTCGGCGAGGTCGATGCCGCCGACCTCGTCCTCTTCATCCTCGCGAATACCGATGGTGGCCTTCAACACGTAGGCAATGATGCCCGCCAGGATGAAGGAGTACACCAGAACTCCGGCCGCCGCGATGATCTGCACGATGAGCAGGTTGATGCTGCCGCCGTAGAGCAGGCCGTTCTGGCCGCCCTCGGCCGCGATGTCCGAGGCGAGGAAGCCGAGCGCCAGGGTGCCGACGATGCCGCCGACGAGGTGGATACCCACGACGTCGAAGGAGTCGTCGTAACCCAGCTTGTACTTGATCGTGACAGCCCAAGCACACACGGCGCCGGAGATGATGCCGATCAAGATCGCCCCGAGCGGGGTCACGTTGGCGCATGCCGGAGTGATCGCGACCAAGCCGGCCACGATTCCGGATGCCGCACCCAGTGAGGTCGCCTTGCCGTCGCGGATCTTCTCCACGATCAGCCATGCGATACCCGCACCGCAGGTGGCGACCAGCGTGTTGGTTGCCGCGATGGCAGCGGTGTTGTCCGCGGCGTAGGCCGAGCCGGCGTTGAAGCCGAACCAGCCGAACCACAGCAGACCCGCACCGAGCATCACCATGGTCAGGTTGTGCGGACGCATCGGCGTCTTCGGCCAACCAAGGCGCTTGCCCAGGATGAGCGCAACCGCGAGTGCCGCGGCACCGGCGTTGATGTGAACGGCCGTACCGCCGGCGAAGTCGATGACCTCTGCGCCGCCGATGTTCAGCTGGCCGATCCAGCCACCGCCCCAGACCCAGTGGGCGACCGGGAAGTAGACCAGCGACGCCCAGATGGCGGCGAAGATGATCCATGCCCCGAACTTCATCCGATCGGCGAGCGCACCGGCGATGAGGCCCACGGTCAAGCACGCGAACATCGCCTGGAACACCACGTCGACCATGACGGGGAATGCGTCGCCTTCAGCCGGCGGCGCGAGTGCGGCCTCGAGGCCGAAGTAGTCGGTGAAGCTACCGACGAAGTAGCCGGCGGTGGAGCCGTAGGCCATCGAGTAGCCGTAGAGCGCCCAGAGAATGCCGACGATGAACAACGCACCGATGACCATCATCAGCATGTTGAGTACAGATTTCGACCTGTTCATTCCTCCGTAGAAGAACGCCAAGCCGGGAATCATCAAGAAAACCAGCGCGGAAGAGGTGAGCAACCACGCGGTAACACCCGAATCCATAAAGGTACCTCCTGTTGTGTGGCCCTAGCCGGGGCAAACACTGGAGGTGCGGCGTTTCGGTCGATGGCGCAACAAGTTTCGCGTCGGTGACGAAATCGCCCTTCTTGTTTCGGGTGCGTTACAAAGTGCGAGCCGACGACTAGGCCAGCAGCGCGTCGACGAACTCGTCGACCTCGAACGGTGCGAGATCATCGGGACCCTCGCCGAGTCCGACCAACTTCACCGGGACGCCGAGTTCACGCTGAAGAGAGACGACGATCCCTCCCTTGGCCGTGCCGTCCAGTTTCGTCAAGACGATCCCGGTTACGTCGACCACTTCCGCGAAGACCCGCGCCTGGACGAGGCCGTTTTGTCCGGTCGTCGCATCGATGACGAGTAGCACCTCGTCCACCTCGCTGCTCTTTTCGACCACCCGCTTGACCTTGCCGAGTTCGTCCATCAATCCGGTCTTGGTGTGTAGCCGGCCCGCAGTATCGACGAGCACGGCGTCGACACCTGCCCGCTGGGCGACGTCGACCGACTCGAAGGCCACCGACGCCGGGTCACCGCCCTCCGGCCCGCGGACCACCACCGCCCCAACGCGATCTCCCCACGTTTGCAGCTGCTCGGCGGCAGCGGCGCGGAAGGTATCGGCGGCACCGAGCAGCACGGTGCGGTCATCGGCGATCAGCACGCGGGCCAACTTGCCCGTGGTCGTGGTCTTGCCGGTTCCGTTCACGCCGACGACCAACAGCACCGCGGGTCGACCGGCCGCCTTGGTGGTCAGCGAGCGATCCATGCTCGGATCCACCAGCGCGATCAGCTCGCTGCGTAGCGCCTCGCGGACGCCCTCGGCACCGCGCACCCCCTCGACCTGGATCCGGGTGCGGAGCCGTTCCATGAGTTCACCGGTGGCAGCCACCCCGAGATCGGCCGCCAGGAGCACTTCCTCGACCTCGTCCCAGGTCTCGGCGTCGATGTCCTCCCGGGACAGCAGCGCCAGCAGGCCCTTGCCCAGCGTGCTGTTGGAGCGCGCGAGACGCTCACGGAGACGATGCAGGCGACCCTTGGTGGGCTCGGGAACCTCGACTTCCCAGATGCCCGGTTCCTCGAGCACCGCCTCCTCGGTAGGCGATTGGGCGGGCTCGTCGAGCACGGTGGTGCCGACATCGGAGATGTCCCGGCGCGGAGTGTCCCGGGGGACGGTGTCGTCGTCGCCGACTCCGGGCGCGTAGTCGATACCCGGGCGTGGCTTGGTGCCGGTGGAAGCGCGCGAGGAGGATCCCCCTCGACCGCGAACCAAGGCCAGGCCGGCGCCGATGGCGACACCGAGGAGGACGACGGCCAGAACCAGGTACCAGGTCAAGGAGTCCATAGCCGCTTATCCTCTCAGGCGCTGACCGCCTCGCGGATGCGCTGGCCGATCACCTGGGTAACGCCGTCGCCACGCATCGAGACGCCGTAGAGGGCATCGGCGATCTCCATCGTGCGCTTTTGGTGCGTGATGACGATCAACTGCGAGGAATCGCGCAACTCCTCGATCATGTCGATGAGTCGGCCGAGGTTGACATCGTCTAGTGCGGCCTCGACCTCGTCGAGGACGTAGAACGGGCTCGGTCGTGCCTTGAACAGCGCTACGAGGAAGGCCACCGCGGTGAGGCTGCGCTCGCCACCGGAGAGCAAGGACAACCGCTTCACGCGCTTGCCCGGCGGGCGCGCTTCGACATCCACTCCGGTCGTCAGCATGTTCTCCGGATCGGTGAGCACCAACCGACCTTCACCGCCGGGGAACAAACGGGAGAAGACGCCTTCGAATTCGCGCTCCACATCGCGGTAGGCCTCGGTGAACACCTGCTCCACGCGCTCGTCGACTTCCTTGACGATGTCCAACAGGTCATCGCGGGTTCGCTTGAGATCGTCGAGTTGCTCGGACAAGAAGCGGTGACGCTCCTCCATCGCCGAGTATTCCTCCAGCGCGAGCGGGTTGACCTTGCCCAGCAGGGCCAGCCCACGCTCGGCTTCCTTCAGCCGCTTCTCCTGCTCGGCGCGCACATACGGATAGGGCTCGGGTTCGGGTTCGTCATCGGGAATCTCATCACCAGGGGCCCGAGGCGACGGCGGCACCGGTTGATCGGGGCCGTATTCGCCGATGAGCACCTCGGCCTCGATGCCGTACTCCTCCATCGCCTTGGTTTCCATCTGCTCGATGCGCATGCGCTGCTCGGCGCGCGCGAGTTCGTCGCGATGCACGCTGTCGCGCAGCCCATCGAGTTCGGCGCCCAAGGAGCGCAACTGCTCGCGTACCGCGGTGAGTTGTTCTGCTCGCTGTGTTGCCGCACGATCGAGTTCACTACGACGACGCTGCGCGTGGGCAACGGAGTGATCGATGCGGGCGCGCACCGTGCCGATCGCTCGCACGACCGCCTCGGCGACGATGAGGTCGCGCGCACGGCGCTCGCGTCGTTCTTGCGCGGCCTGACGCGCCGCGCGCTCGGCCTGGGCATCACGCTCGAGGCCTGCCGCGCGTTCGGCTACGGCTGCCACGCGCTCCTCCGCGGTGCGCATCGACAACCGAGCGTCGACCTCGGCGGCGCGGGCGCTTTGCGCGGCTTCGAGCAACTCGGCGCGCCGGTCCGGTCCCGGATCGGCCATCGGTTCGTCGTTCATGGCCCGAAGGCGCTCCCGCAATTCGGCGAGGTTGGCTTCGTCGCCGGTGAGTGCCTGCCGGGCGGCTTCCAAGGACTGCTCGAGACGTTCGGCTTCGGCGGTTGCGGCACGCGCCGATTGACCGAGCTGCCCGAGTTTCTCGGCCACCGCAGCCATCTGCGCGTCGGACTCGTGCAAGTTGGCCAGTGCCCGCTCCACGCTCGAGGCCGCCTGGGCTTGACGCTCCTTGGCCGCAGCGAGGTCGAAGCGCAGCCGTTCGCCCTCGGAGATAAGTCGGTCGAGTTCGCCGCGTGCTTGCTCGTATGCGGCCTGTAGTTCCACCAGGGAATCGCTGACGGCCGAGCCGCCGCGCACGATCCCGCGGGAGAAGACATCGCCGGCCTCGCTCACCCAGGTCAGTTCCGGTCGGACCCGCATTCCCTCGGCGGCTTGCTGGACGTCGGCAACGATGACCGCGCCGGCCAACAGGGCATCGACCGATGGACGGATGTCCGATGAACAGCGCACGAGGTCGCGCAGCCATCGTCCGGACGGCGGTGGGAGTCGATCCTCGGTGGATGCCATGGACTCATCCACGACCACCATCGCGGCACGACCGCCCGCAGATTCCTTCAACACCGCCACCGCATCGACGGCGGTGGACGTGCCGCGGACCACCACGGCGTCGGCCATGTCACCGAGTACCGCGGCAACCGCATGCTCGGCGCCACCGTCGATGTGCAGTTGCTCGGCCAAGGCACCGACCACGCCCGGGAGTCCGGAATCCAGCAATGCGGCCCCGGCATCGGCGCGCTTCATGCCCAGTTCGAGCGCCTGGCAGGTCGCCTCCGCGGCGGCACGTTCGCGTTCGATGCGCGCTTCGTTCGCGCGCAGGTCCTCGACTACGGCATCTGCTTCAGCCAATTGAGCCTGCGCTCGTTCATGCGCTTCGTCCAGGCCGACTTCGCCTTGATCCAAGCCCACGATGTCGACCTCGACGCTCGCGAACTCACTTTGCGCCGACTCCGCTCGCGTACGTGCTTCGGCGATCTGGCCTTCGAGCCGTGCGATCTCGGTGCTGCGGGCATCGCGGCGGGATTCGGCGGAAGCGACCTGGCCCTCCAAGGTGGCCAGCCCTTCACGACGGTCGGCCGCGGCGGCTTCCAGTGCCTGGATTCGTCGCTGTTCGGCTTCGGAGGCTTCCTCGGCTCGATGCCGCCCCGCCTCGGCCGTTGCCAGCGAGTCGCGCAGTGCCTCCACTTCGCGGCCGAGCTCGAACTCCGAGGCGCGCAGCGATCGGGCTTCGGCGTCGAGTTGCTCCGGGTCGCGCCCGGGAACCTGGGTGTCCTCGTCCTCGGGCTGCAGGTGGCGCACGGTGGCCCGAGCGAGTTGCTCCAAGCCGTGGAAGCGCTCGCGGCTGGCCGACAACGCGAACCAGGTTTCCTGGGCCTTGGCCAACTGCGGGGCCTGCTCCTGCTGAGCGGATTCGAGCTCTGCTTCGCGCGCGGTGGATTCCTCGATGGCGGCTTCGACCTGCTGCTGGCGGGTGCGCAGCGCGGTTTCGTCGGCAACCTCGGCCTCGAGCTCGGTACGCGCCTGCAGCAAATCGTCCGCCAACAGCCGAAGACGGGAATCGCGCACGTCGGTTTGGATGACCACAGCCCGCCGGGCGACCTCGGCCTGCTTGCCCAGCGGCTTGAGTTGGCGTCGTAGTTCGGAAGTGAGGTCCTGCAACCGGGTGAGGTTGGCTTCCATCGCATCGAGCTTGCGCAAGGCCTTCTCCTTGCGCTTGCGATGCTTGAGCACCCCCGCGGCCTCCTCGATGAAGCCCCGGCGGTCCTCGGGGGTGGCGTGCAAGATGGAGTCGAGTTGGCCCTGGCCGACGATGACGTGCATCTCGCGGCCGATGCCGGAGTCCGAGAGCAGTTCCTGGATGTCCAGCAACCGGCACTGCTCGCCATTGATGGCGTACTCCGACCCGCCATTGCGGAACAGCGTTCGCGAGATCGTCACTTCGGAGAACTCGATGGGCAAGGCGCCGTCGGTGTTGTCGATGGTCAACGCAACCTCGGCTCGACCCAAGGGGGCTCGCCCGGAGGTGCCCGAGAAGATGACGTCCTCCATCTTCCCGCCGCGCAGGCTCTTGGCGCCCTGTTCGCCCATCACCCAGGACAGGGCATCGACCACGTTGGACTTGCCGGAGCCGTTCGGTCCGACCACGCAGGTCACGCCGGGTTCGAACTCCAGCGAGGTGGCCGAGGCGAAGGACTTGAAACCCTTCAAGGTGAGCGTCTTCAGGTGCACGGGCCGGACATCTCCATTCGGTGATACCCCCGGTTTCGAGGGGATCTGGTGCTTGGGGATCTGGTGCGGGGAAGGCGCAGGGCGATGCTACCCACGCGGCGTCGCGTTCTTGCCTCACCACGCCCTCACCACGCGCGTCCCCTTCACGCGTTTCCCCCGGATTCCAGGGAAAACGCGTGTGTATACGGGACGTAGGTCGGCGGACTACTCGCGCAGGGTGATCGCTTCGGTGACCCGCAGCGCGGTGCGCTTGACGAGGCGAACCCCGGTATCGACCTGGTCTGCGAAGCGGAACTCCGGTGCGCTGATCGACACCGCGGCGATCGGGCGCCCGACCGGTCCGCGAACCGCGGCGGAAATGTTGACCACCCCCTCCTCGTATTCCCCGTAGGTGACCGCGGCACCGGTGTCACGCACCGACTGCAACCGGGCCACCCACTCGCTCGGCGTGCGCACGGCGCACCGCTCGCCGGCCTCGGCGAGTCGGTCCTCGGTGAACCACTCCTCCCAGGAACCCTCCGGCTCGCCGGCCATGATCGCCCGCGCGGTGGAGGAACTCGCGGCCGGATAACTGCTGCCGATGCGCGCGTAGGCCCCGAGTCCGTGCGGGCTGATCTGCGCGGCGATCACGATGGTCTGGCTCGATCGCACTACCGCGAGCATGGCCGTCTCGTTCAGGGTCGAGGCCAGGTTGCGCAGCTGGGGTCGGGCCAGCTCGGCGAGTCGGGCCTCCATGCTGCGGGCACCGATCGCCGCTATCCGCCAACCGGGTCGATACCCGCGGGTAACCGGATCCCGGTGGACGATCCCCGCTTCGGCCAAGGTGCTCAGGGCACGCGAGGTCTGCGTCAGGTCCCGGTTCAGCGTCCGGGCGATGGCCGAGACACCGAGCGGCTCGGTGGAATCCGCGAGCAACTCCACGATCGCGATGTCGCGGGCCAGCCCGCTGGTGTTCGTTCGTGCCACAGCAGCGAATCGTGCCCGCCGAATTGCCATATACGCAAGAGATATTGCAGGTCGTGTTGGTGTCGCAGGAACGTTCGGGCCGCGAGGCGAATCCTGCAGCGCCCCAAGGCGCCGCAGGCGATACCGAACCACCACCCCAACGAGCACCGTTCCACGTCCGAGGAGTCCTGCATGCAGATCGGTGAAGCATTCATCAGTAGCGGTCCGAACGCCGCCCACATCAATACGGTGCTCGGCGAGCGTGCCGGCCCGGCGGGCACCGCATGGGCGACGGCCCTGGCCACCCCAACGCCCGGACACCAGCGCTTCGCGGTGATCGTGCGTCCGGGGGTACCCGTGCAGCCACCGACCCTGTTCGTCAACAAGGCAACCTTCGCTAACGACGAGCACGGCCTGCTGCATTGGGGGCCGGCGCAAGCGGGAGTGGCAACCGGCGTGACCCGGGCCGTCCGAGAAGGCGTCATCGCCGATCCCGCGGATCTGGTGTTGGTGTGCGCGGTGTGGGTCAATCCCGCAGCCGACGACGCCGACGCCATCTATCGCAACAACGCCGAGGCCGCGTTCGTCGCACTGCGTCGTGGGGCCCTCGGCGAACCCACTGCGACCGAGATCGACCAAGCACTACCTGCCAGCAACCCCTTCTTCACGGCATCGGAGTAGCCATGAACGACAAGCCAACCCACAGCACAACCGACTTCACAACCGACTTCACAACCGACTTCACAACCGACAACGTCACCGACCTGCACTCGCACGACGCCGCTCCGGCCACGACGAGGTCCGTCGCGGTTCTCGGACTGGGGAACATGGGCGGCGCGATGGCCGCACACCTGATCGACAGCGGTTTCACCACGACCTTGTTCGATCTCGACACCGAACGTGTCGACGCCCTAGTCGTCCTCGGAGGCCACGCTGCCGCCAGCGCCGCGGAAGCCGCAGCCGGTGCCGACTACGTAATCACCATGCTGCCGACCCCCTGGATCACCAGCGAAGTCATGCTCGACGGCGGAGTAGCGGCTGCCATGAAGCCCGGATCGATGTGGATCGATACCTCCACCTCCATCCGCTCGGCCCTGCTGGAGGTCGAAGCCGAGCTCGATTCCCGCGGTGTGCGCTACGCCGAAGCCCCAGTGACCGGCATGTCCCACGGTGCACGTAACGGGACCTTGGAGTTCTTCGTCGGTGCGAGTCCCGAGGACTTCGAGGAAGCGCTCCCCTTGCTGCAGGTGATGGGCAATCCCGAGCGCATCTTCCACGTCGGTCCGCGCGGGAGCGGCTACGTGGTGAAGTTGATCATCAACCAGTTGTGGTTCAACCACACCGTCGCCCTCGGCGAGATGATGGCGCTCGGCGTCAAGAGCGGCGTCGACGCAGGCGTCTTGCACTCGGCGATCGCCGGCAGCCCGGCTACGTCGTTCTTCCATGAGCACGGACTTACCCGCATCCTGTTCGATGCCGATTACGACGACACCTTCGCCATGGCGTTGGCCTGCAAGGATTCGCGGTTGACGGTGGCACTCGCCGATGAGTTGCAGTGCCATTCCGCGCTCACCCGGGTGGTCGATGCCTACTTCGAGGAGTCGCGTATCACCCACGGCGATCGAGCCGGCGAGATGAGTCCGTTCAAGTTGTTCGAGGAAGCGATCGGCACCCCGATCCGCAGTACGCGTTCCGGCGCCACCGTCGTCGCCTAGCCCAACGCCCCCGCCCCCACGCGCTTTTTCCCAGAGTCTGGGAGAAATTCCGGTCGATTTCCCCGCTACGGGGAAATCACCGTCTTCTCCCCAGACTCTGGGAAAAACGGTCAGCGGGGGGTGGGTTGGCAGCGGGGGCAGCGGAAGCTCGAGCGGTTCATGAAGGCCTCCCGGCGCATCGGCGCACCGCAGCGATGGCACGGCTCCCCTTCGCGACCGTAGGCATCGAGCGATCGATCGAAGTAGCCGGACTCGCCGTTCACGTTGACGTACAGCGAATCGAAGCTCGTGCCGCCTTCACCCAACGCGGCGTCCATGACATCGCGCGCATGCGCGAGCAATTCCCGAACCCGCGGCTGGCGCAGCCGGCCGGTCGACCTGCGGCCGTGCAGCTTGGCCCGCCACAGCGCTTCGTCGGCGTAGATGTTGCCGATCCCCGACACCACCGATTGGTCGAGCAGTACCCGCTTGATCTCGGTGTCCTTGCGCCGGATCGCCCGAGCGGTCGCGTCGGCATCGAAGAGCGGATCGAGCGGGTCGCGGGCGATGTGCGCGATGGATGCCGGCAGGCCGTCGCGCAATTCATCGAGGTACACGCCACCGAAGGTGCGTTGATCCACGAACCGCATCTCCCGATCGTCATCGCCGAAGGCGATCCGTACCCGCAGGTGCTTCTCGTCCCGGGCATCTCGCGGCTGCATGAGCACCTGACCACTCATCCCCAGGTGGATCACCAAGGTCAGATCATCCTTGTGCGTCAACGGCAGCCACAGGTACTTGCCGCGTCGACTCGCGCAACGGAACGAATCGCCGGCGAGCGCATCGCGAATCGCGGCCGCACCGCCGGGACTGCGTCTAATCGAGCGTGGGTAGCGGACCTCGACTTCGGCGATCGGGCGTGCGGTTGCCCACCGATCGATCCCCCTTCGAACGACCTCGACCTCGGGGAGCTCAGGCATCGACCTCGGGCGAATCCTGCAACGCCTCGTACGCCTGCGCGGCTGCTTCCTGCTCGGCGACCTTCTTGCTGCGCCCGCGTCCGGTTCCCAGCACTTCGCCCCCGACGAGCACCTCGGCGGTGAACTCCTTGGCGTGGTCGGGTCCGGTGTCGCTCACGCGGTATTCCGGTACTCCGCTGTCGGTCTCCGCGGCCCGCTCCTGCAGGGAGGTCTTCCAATCCAGCCCGGCGCCGAGGTTGGCCGATGTCGCGATCAACGGCCCGAAGATCCGTTCGATGAACGCGCGGGTCGTCTCCAGGTCGGTGGACATGTACATCGCACCGATCACCGCCTCCATCGCATCGGCGAGGATCGAGGACTTGTCCTGGCCTCCGGTGCTCTCCTCGCCCTTGCCGAGCAGCAGATAATCGCCTACCCCGAGAGCGCGGGCGACGCCGGCCAGTGCCTGGGCGTTGACCACCGCGGCCCGCAATTTGGCTAGTTGCCCCTCCGGCTCATCGGGGAAGTCCCGATACAGGCGTTCGGTGACGACGATCCCCAGCACCGAATCACCGAGGAACTCCAATCGCTCGTTGGTCGGCAGCCCACCGTTCTCGTATGCGTACGAGCGGTGCGTCAGTGCCTGCCGGAGCAGATCCGGATCCATCGATTGGCCGAGCGCGGCCATGAACTCCCCCAACGATTCGTCGACGCGCGACGAGGTCATCTCACTCACCCTTTCGCATCGTCGGTGTCGTCGGTGTCGTCGGTGTCGTTCATGGCGTGGCTCGCGGGCACCGATCGTCGGTGGATGGATCCGACGATAGCGATTAGTTCGCCGATCGTGGCCGGTTGCGCATCCTCGGGTGGATCGACCTCGATGGGCAGGCCGAGATGGTCGCTTACGACGGCCCACTCCGCGGCGGTGCCCGACCAACCCAGGGATCGCAGTGGGGTGTCGGCTCGCACCGTCTGCGGATCGACATCCAACGCGTGCGCAACGGCAGTGACGCCCGTGACCTCCTCGCTATCGCTCACCGGCTACTCGCCCTCCGGTTCCCCGCGTGCGTCCAACGACGCGAAGCCCACCAGCGATCGGCGCAGCCGGTCGACCACGGCACCGTCCAGCAACTGCTCGGCGCGGTGGATGCACGCGACGATCTCATCGCGCGCGGAGGCACCGTGGCCCACGACCACAGCGCCGGGCACACCGAGCAGGACACCACCGGACAGGAAATGCGAAGTGCGCAGCACTCCGCGGGCCGGTTCGGGATCGTCGTACACCTTCGACATCGCCGCGACCGACCAGCGCAGCGCGCCTTCCATGGACTTCAGTGCGACGTTGCCGGTGAAGCCATCGACGACGACGACGTTAGCGGGTGATTCACCTACTAGGTCGTGTCCCTCGACGGCGCCCACATACTGCTCGGCGAAGTGCTCTTCGAGGGCGATGTCGGTGGTCTTGCGCAACCGATCACCCTTGCCGCGCTCGGATCCGATGCTCAACAGGCCCACCGTGGGCTCGGGGATACCCCGCGCCTGGGCGTAGGCCAGCCCGCAGGCTGCGAAACGCACGAGGTCGTGTTCGGTGGCGAACGGCGCAGCGCCGCAATCCACGAGCACCACGGG
>Ga0180430_10003894_pt1 | contig 12751 bp, 9 predicted proteins | sample SS_ome_9_FD_132999 | JGI IMG/M metagenome (GOLD analysis project Ga0180430, IMG submission 132999) | Hypersaline lake sediment archaeal communities from the Salton Sea, California, USA - SS_1_S_2 metaG | ecosystem: Environmental > Aquatic > Non-marine Saline and Alkaline > Hypersaline > Sediment... | reverse complement strand
TCGAGGCCTGTGAGGGCTATGCCGAGATGAACAATGCGTCCTTCGAGATCACAGATGACTTCATGGGGGCTGCAGAGGATGCGCACGTGCTCTATCCCAAGGCCTGGTGCCCCATCCAGCTCTTCCAGCCGCCCGTTGGCGAGGATGATGCGGACCTGGCCCAGGAGATCTTCGACAGCTACAAGGATTGGAAGGCCACACCGGAGTATATGGCGCAGGCAGATCCGAACGCCATCTACATGCACTGCCTGCCGGCCGACCGGAGCTGGGAAGTCACGGATGATGTGATCGACGGCGAGCAATCCGTCGTCTTCGACGAGGCGGAGAACCGCCTCCACGTTCAGAAGGCCGTGATGAGCCTCACCATGGCGTAGAGAGTAACTGGCAAGAGAGGCGAAGACGCGGCCAGGTGAGAGAGTTGCGTCTTCGCCTAGGATTTGTGGCGGCGCAGGTTCACACCAGTGACGCAGCTGTGGCTTCGAGTCTAATGCCTGGAACCTGAGCCGGGGTATCGGTATGGACGAACCTTGACAGGAGGAATCGCATGGATCTGTTTGGAAGAGACTTTATCTGCACCCAGGACTGGAGCGTGCAGGAGCTGACGGCGGCGTTGGAGCTGGCTGCCAAGATGAAACGCGAGCGTTTCTCGGACCGCTGGCTGAAGGTCTTGCAGCATAAGACGTTCATCATGTTCTTCTACAACCCCTCGGTTCGAACCCGCATATCCTTCGAGGCGGCAGCCACCGAGCTGGGCGGCCACGCGCAGTATATGACCCCTTCGGCGGGTCGGTTCAAGACGGAGAAGAAGGCGGGCGAGACGATCGAGGACGCGGCGACCGTCATGGCGCGCTATGCGGCGGGCTTGGGTATTCGCATCCTTGAGGACAAGATACCGCGCTACGGGGCAGGGGATGAGGTGCTGCTAGAGTACGCCCGCTGGTCAGACGTACCGATCCTCAATATGGCCGACGATCGTTTCCATCCCTGCCAGGCCCTGGCCGACGTGATGGGCTGGGCGGAGTGGTTGGGACAAGGTCCGGGCCGTCCAAACCTGGAGGCGTTACGAGGGAAGAAGTTCGTACTTTCCTGGGGCTCGGGTGCCTTGGCACGTTCCTGGTGCTCAGTCCAGGCAGCGCTGCTCATCGCCTCCCGCTTCGGCATGGACGTGCGCCTGGCCCACCCGGAAGGCTACGATCTGGATCCCGAGGTCATAGACTGGACGAAGCAGAACTGCAGCGAGAATGGCGCCGGCTTCGACGTCGTGCACGATCCCGACAGTGCCTATGACGGTGCCCACGTGGTTTACTCTCGCAACTGGGTAAGCCCCGACGCGTATCAGGACGGCGAGCTCCAGAAGCAGGCCGAGATCGAGAAGGCGATGGCCCACCAGGGTTGGACCACCACAGCCGAGCGCATGGCCCGCACGGACAATGCTATCTTCACGCACCCTATGCCGGTCGACCGGGGCAGCGAGGTCACCGATGAGGTCGCCTCAGGCCCTCGTTCCGCCATCTATGACATCGCCGAGAACCGCCTCCACGTGCAGAAGGCCGTGATGGCGTTGACGATGGGGAATTGGTAGGCCGAGAGTGACCAGTAGTAAGCGAAACGTGAAAGGATATGACATGACAGACAAGCGAGTCGCTGTCGTCGCCATCGGCGGCAATTCATTGATCAAGGATAAGGCCCACCAGTCCGTTGCGGACCAGTACTTGGCTGCTAAGGAAACGTGTGAGCACATCGCTGATATGATCGAGCAGGGCTGGGACGTGGCCATCGGGCACGGGAATGGGCCTCAGGTTGGCTTCATCCTGCGCCGCTCAGAGATTGCGGCGAAGGTTGCGGGCATGCACGAGGTTCCCCTGGACGCGTGCGGGGCCGACAGTCAGGGTGCCATTGGCTACGCCCTGCAGCAAAACCTGCGGAATGCGTTCCTGGAACGCGGGATAGAGAAAACGGCCGCCACGGTGATCACCCAGGTACGTGTGAGCGCCGATGACCCGGCCTTTGAGGCTCCCGCGAAGCCGATTGGGACCTTTATGGAGGAGGGCGAAGCGCAGAAACGCGCCGAGCAAGAGGGCTGGTCCGTCGTAGAGGACGCGGGTCGTGGGTGGCGCCGGGTCGTGGCCTCTCCGTTCCCCGAGGAGATCGTAGAGCTGCCGGCGGTTAAAGACCTGATTGAGGCCGGCATCGTGACCATTACGGTGGGTGGAGGAGGTATTCCAGTAGTGAGGAATGCGGACGGCGACTTGCACGGCGTGCCGGCCGTCATTGATAAGGATTATGCGTCTGCTCTGTTGGCCCAGTCCATTGACGCTGACCTCTTCCTCATCTCGACGGCGGTGGAGCACGTCTACCTGAACTTCGGCGAGCCGGATCAGGAGGCCGTCAACGAGATGACCGTGGCCGAGGCCAAAAGATACATCGAGGAAGGCCACTTCGCCGACGGAAGCATGCTGCCCAAGGTCAAGGCCATCGTCTGGTTCCTGGAGGAGGGCGGGCGGGAGGCTCTCATCACGAATCCGGAGAACATCGCGCGGGCACTCCGTGGAGAGACGGGGACCCGCATCGTTCCGTAGGGCCGAAGGTGCCCGCTCGAGCGGGCCAGGTCCCGATTGTGGCGCTCAATCGGATGGGCGGACCTCTGACGGGGCGTCCGGCCATCCGGAGCGAGACCAGGCTATGCGGTGGATGAGAGCCTAGAGGCATTATGGACCAAGTTACTGGACTTCAGTGTACGATCTGCGGCAAGACTTACCGCGTCGGCGAGGTTGACTACGTCTGCCCGGACCACGGTGACGACGGCATTCTCGACGTACTCTACGACTACGACCTCATTACGGAACGGATAGACCCGCATGCGTTGCGTGAGGTGAGGACCAACGGGATGTGGCGCTATATGCCGCTGCTGCCTGTGGATCCTGATCTGGCCGAGCAACTGAGTCGGGGAAACGCGGTGTCGACTGTGGGAGGGACGCCCTTCTACCCAGCACCCCGCTTGGCGGCAGGCCTTGGTCTTGACCATCTATGGGTCAAGGACGACAGCCGGCAGCCAACCGGCTCACTAAAGGACCGCGCGTCCGCCGTGGCGGTGGTGAAGACGCGCGAGAAGGGCTACGACATCGTCACCACGGCCAGCACCGGGAACGCGGCCGCTGCGCTGTCCGGGCTCTGCGCGGCCATTGACCAACCCAACGTCATCTTCGTGCCGCGCTCGGCGCCGGAGGCCAAGATCGCGCAGCTCCTGGCCTTCGGATCGAAGGTACTCCTCGTCGACGGCACGTACGACCAGGCCTTCGAGCTCTGTCTGAAGGTGGCGCGAGAGTACGGGTGGTACAACCGGAACACGGGGTACAATCCGTATATGAGCGAGGGGAAGAAGACCGTCATCTACGAGATCTGCGAGCAGTTGAGCCAGCTGGAGGGGGCGTCAGACGGCTGGCTCGTTCCAGACGTCGTCTTCGTCTCCGTGGGGGATGGATGCATTATCGGGGCGGTCCATAAGGGGCTCCGCGACATGCTCGCGTTGGGTTGGATCGAGACGATGCCGAGGATTGTGGGCGTCCAGGCCGAGGGATCAGCCCCACTCGTCGATGCGTGGGAGCGGGGGCTTGACCCACTGGAGATGGAACCGGTGGATGCGCACTCGGTCGCCGACAGCATCGTGGCTGGCCTGCCGAGAGATCGGATCAAGGCGCTGCGCGCTGTGCGTGAGACAGGGGGAGCGTATCTGAGCGTGACTGACGAGGAGATCCTCAACGCGATCCCGTGCCTGGCGCAGGGATGCGGCGTGTTCGCCGAGCCCGCAGCGGCAGCGGCGTACGCCGGCCTGACCAAGGCGGTCCGGGAGGATTTGGTGACCTCGGACGAGCGGATTGTCGTACTTTCGACGGGGACGGGGCTGAAGGACATCGGCAGTGTGATGGCCTCCGTGGAGGAGAAGCCGCCCATCGTGGAGCCGACCCTTGCCAAGGCTAAGGAGATATTGGGCGAATGAGTTTGGACAGAACAGGATAGCTGGCTTGGGACCGCTGGACTCAGGGGCGGGAGCGGGATTGGAGCCTCCAACTAGGCCATTAGTGGGCGGTGAGGCCACGTCGGCATCTTGCTGATCTATACGAGGCGAGAAGCATAGTGACAATCGATATTGGAGAGACCATGATTGATTTGACGATGAACGAGGAGCAACTCGAGCGCACCGTCGAGCGCGCGCGGGAAAGAAACATCATCATCCCCACGTTCGAGCAGATGAAGAACCCGGACCTGATCCCTGACCAGGTCAAGGCGAAGTTGAAGGACGTGGGCCTGTGGGAGGTTGATTCGCTCAACCTGTTCCGCATCACCTGGAAGAATGAACCTACCGAGAAGGGCGGCGGATTCGACGGCGTCAACTACGTTGAGCTACCATCATCACTCACCGGAGTACCGGCGCGCATCATCGCTCTCGTGGGCAAGTGGTTCCCCACCGGTTCCCACAAGGTCGGGGCGACCTTCGGCTGTCTGGTGCCGCGGCTTGTCACCGGTCAGTTCGATCCCACGTATCAGAAGGCCGTGTGGCCCTCCACCGGTAACTACTGCCGGGGCGGCGCGTATGATGCGGCGCTGTTGGCGTGCGAGTCCATCGCCATCCTGCCGGAGGAGATGAGCCAGGAGCGCTTCGACTGGCTTTCCACGGTGGCCGGTGAGGTGATCGCGACGCCGGGCTGCGAGAGCAACGTGAAGGAGATTTTCGACAAGACTTGGGAGCTGCGAGAGACCCGCGAGGACGTCGTCGTCTTCAACCAGTTCGATGAGTTCGGTAACCACCTATGGCACTATGATGTCACCGGTCACGCCATGGAGGAGGTACTGGAGCAGGAGCTGGGCCCGAACGGTCGGTACCGGGGCGTCGTGCTGACGAGCGGCTCGTCGGGCACGCTGGGCTGCGGCGACTATCTGAAGCAGCTCTTCCCCACCAGCAAGGTGGCGGCCAGTGAGGCCCTGCAGTGTCCCACGCTCATGTTGAATGGGTACGGCGGGCACCGGATTGAGGGCATCGGCGACAAGCACGTGCCCTGGATCCACAACCTGAAGAACACCGACATGGTGATGGCCATCGACGATCAAGCGTGCATGAACCTGGTACGGTTGTTCAACGAGCCGGCCGGGCGTTCCTACCTCAAGAAGCAAGGCGTGCCAGAGGGGCTGGTCGACAATCTAGATATGCTGGGCATCTCCTGCATCGCGAACGTCCTAAGCTGCATCAAATTCGCCAAGTGGTACGAGTTGGGCGAGGAAGACGTGGTCTTGACAGTCTTCACGGATTCTATGGAGCTCTACGGGAGCCGTCTCCGGGAGCTTCATGAGGAGCATGGGCCGTATGATGAGACGGATGCGGCCGTCGACTATAACCGCAACCTCCTCGGCACAGGCATCGACTACGTGGAGGAACTGGGGTACTGGGATGCGAAGCGCATCCACAACCTGAAGTACTTCACGTGGATCGAGCAGCAAGGCAAGGAGCTGGAAGAGCTGAATGCCCAGTGGTATGACGACGGCTACTGGGACGACATCCACGGCATGGTGGATGAGATGGACGAGCTCATCAAGGTCTTCAACGAGAAGGTCGGCCTGCTCGATTAGGGTTAGCCCGGCTCTGGATCGGCGCCGGATACGGTGCCAGGCCACACGCCTGTGTCGCAGCCCGGGACGCGCGGTCTAGCGGGTTCTGTCCCTTGATGAGGCGACCAGCCTGGAAGGCTGGCCACGACGCGTTATCGAGCATCGGCCTGTGGCTGTCAGCCACAAAGGGGGATCTAGGATGCTGATCACACACGCAACTCTGGCTACGTTGGGCAGTGCCCCGCGCTTGATTGAGGACGGGGCGCTGTTGATGGAGGGCGGGCGGATCAAGGAGCTAGGGAAGACCGCAGAGCTGGAGGAGCGTTTCCCCGGCGTTGAGCCCTGGGACGCGGGAGGACAGCTTGTCCTCCCGGGGTCGATCTGCGGGCACACCCATTTCTATGGGGCCTTCTCGCGCGGCATGGCCATCCCTGGCGCGCCGCCGGAGGACTTCCCGCAGATCTTGCAGCAGCTCTGGTGGCGTCTGGACAAGGCTTTGACGCCGGAGGACGTTCGCTACTCGGCCCTGGTCTGCCTGGTGGACGCCGTCCGGCACGGGACGACCACGCTGATCGACCACCACGCGAGTCCGAATGCGATTGACGGCAGCCTGGATGTGATTGCTGAGGCCGTTCAAGACGCAGGGCTCCGCGCCAGCCTCTGTTACGAGGTGACCGACCGGGATGGTCCGGAACGGGCCCGGAAGGGTATCGAGGAGAACGTACGGTTTGCCGAGAAGGCCGAAGAAAGCGATCGGCTCGCGGCCTCCTTTGGGCTGCACGCCTCACTGACCCTGTCCGAGGAGACGCTGGCGGAATGCGTTAAGGCGGCGAGGGCAGCTGGCTTGGGTTTCCACGTGCACGTGGCTGAGGGAGCCTCTGACCAGGAGGATTCGCTTGAGAAAAGCGGTAAGCGGGTCGTCCACCGCTTCTACGATGCTGGCGTGCTTGGCCCCAGGACCATCGCTGTCCATTGCGTCCACGTCGATGACAGCGAGATAGAACGCCTCGCCGAGACCGGAACGTGGGTGACCCACCAGCCCCGTTCGAATATGAACAACGCCGTTGGCGTGGCTCCGGTCGAACGGATGATGGATGCCGGCGTGAAGATGGGGCTGGGTAACGACGGATTCTCAAATCAGATGTTCGCAGAGATGAAGACCGCTTACTTCCTCCACAAGCTCCATCAGCGCAATCCACAGGCGCTGCAAGGAGGCCGGGTCATGGAGCTTGCCTATGCGAACAACAGCGAGTTGACCAAGGTCTTCTGGCCTGACCAACAGCTTGGTGAGCTGACTGAGGGTGCTATGGCCGATTTGGTCTTTGTCGACTACCATCCCACGACGCCGCTGTCGACGGATAACCTTCCCTGGCATCTCTTGTTCGGGTTCGAGGCCTCGATGATCACGAGCACCGTGTGCGCGGGGAGAGTGCTGATGCGGGATCGCGAGCTGCTCACGCTCGACGAGGAGGCGATCACCGCGCGATCACGGGAGCTAGCCGCCGAGGCATGGGAGCGGCTGTAATCGTCAAGACTGCGGCGGGGCGACCTCCAGGCTTCCCTTCGGAGGGCATGGCGGGAAGGCTGGGCCTCTGATGGAGACGGTCGGGGCGGTGGGAAGACGTGGGCTCCCTCGGTCGATGTGCGATGGCCAGTGACGTGCCGCAGATGGTCACGGCGCAGCACGCTGCGCCGTGCGGAGCTCGCATCGGCAGTTCGATGTGGCCGACGGCGTGCTATCGGCCAGCGATCCTCCTGAAGTCGAGGTTGTCTGGTTGCATAGGAAGTCTCCCAAGGAACTGGGGCAGACTCAGCATCAGGGCCGCCACCATGACCGGGAGCCCCATTGCCTCCGGGCTCGGGGGTGGCGGATGCGAAGGCGCGAGTGCTTGGGGCGGCGCTGGCGAGGCCTTCGACGAATAGCCCTGGGTGGATCCTCTACCGATAGACTCGACGGGTCTCCGAGTAGGGGCGGTCCGTGGGGCGTGGGCCCACACGCCTGTTTCTTCTTCGCTATCGGGCAACGTGAAAGGAGAGCTATCTGTGTCCCAAGAGAGCATTCAGGCCCAGGCCATCGACATCTGGACCGAAATCTGGAATCTGGCCGGCGACCAGTGGCCGCCGCGCGACGTGCCTGCCGCTTGGCGGGTCTACGAAAGTCTCAAGAACGCGCTCATGGAGCGGGGCGTCAGTGAGGGCCAGGCGGTCGCCTTCGCCGACGATTTCTTCTGTCGCGGACAGAACTGGGGCGATCTGGCGCATTTGGGAAACCACGAGCAGGTCATTGAGGACCTCACTGCAGCACTGATCGATTCCGAGCTGGTCGCGCTCGCCTCCGATTGATCAACGTGATTCGCGTGAATCGGCAACGCTTTGCTGTTGACCAGATGACGGCCGACGAACCAACCAGCGTAGTCATATGCACTGATGCGAAGTGATCGAGAATGAGGCGCTGTCCGTCATGACGGGGTGGGATTCGCCACCCTCCTGCACGAAGGATGCCATTAAGCACCGGTGGACATAGACGAACGACGTGTGAGCCCGCGGTCCCACGACTGACCTCTGTGGTCACGGCTTGGTCGGTTCGGATCGGAGGTCTTGCCGCGGTTAGAAACCGGCCCGCCGCGGTGCACCTGGCTGGCGAGAGCGCCTTACGGCAACTTCATCGATGGAGGAACCAGACATTCTGAAAGGCGCCGATTCTCGCCGTGCAAGAGTCTGCCCGTAGATGCGACTGAACCGCGTCTACGAGCAGATGCTTGTCAAGCTAGCGCCGGTTGAGTAGACGTTGAGCGAAGCGAGACGCCGTATCGAAACCTGGCGAGCGGCACATCCCAGCCGATTCCACCGCGCAAGCCGCTCCTTGATCTTGACGCCGTGCTGAGCTTGTCGCTTGTATTGAGTCCGTCGAAATGAAGCATACACCCAGCCAACGGCGCTGTGCACTCGATCAGCGTCGCTTCGACGGTCTCCCTTTCAAAATGTCTGCGGAGCAACGCGAGCCTAGACGGAGCCGCTTGCCTGACGTATACTGGGACCAGGTCAGAGTCCCTGCCGGAGGGGCACTCATCCTTCGGTCTTCGCACGCAGCGCCGCCTACGGGTGGCGCCCTCTCCGGAATCGACTTTCTTCGACGACAGCGACCGCATGACAGCCTTTCGTCCTGTTACTACCTCATCATCCCCCGCGTGACCCACGGGCCCATGCAAGGGGCCGTCAGATCAGTCTCACCACGAGCCTGGCAATAAACCTCGGCCGGCGATGGGTGTGTCGTCTTCTCGCCAGGATCCGTTGGGACGGTTCTTCGCTGCGTCCTGCTCGGGACGAGCAGGTGTACGTGTGTCTGCGCGCTGGGTCGACCGGGTGATAGGAGGGTTGAGGATGGAAAAGAAGGCCAGTGAGCTGCTGGGGCAGCGGGTCATCGCCGGCGTGACGCTTGAGACCGGTCCCTCAATACGCAAGTTGATAGGTGGTGGGCTGGGGCTAGCTATTGCCGGTGTGGAGTCCGTCATGGCTGCTGTGCCCGGCGACCACAAGGGGCTCCACTACGTGGGGGGCGGCCCCACCAAGGTGGGATTCTTCTCGCTTGAACGAGGACTCTTCAAGCCTTCGATCAATGAACTGCTCGTCGAGCGTCCCCGTGAGGATGTAGCGGCGGTCGAGATCAAGAAGGGGGCGATGCGGCCCGCCCATTTTGTCTTCAAGGATGGGACCGACTACGTGCTCCTCTGCGCGCGCATCAACACGAAGAAGCTGAAGAAGGTGAAGGAGCTCCTGACCGCTGAGTAGAGGCGGCGCCGCTCTGCGGGATTCCTCAGCATGCGGCCCGACGCTAGACCCCTGGCGGCCGGGAGGGGTGCGGCGGCCGTCGACGCACGCAGCCGCGCTGGCGACGCAGCACGAGGAGCGACGGTCAGTCCGGCCAGGCTGGACAGGGGACGCTTTCCTTTCGGCCCTTGGGTCGGCTGTCCCGCGTTCCAACTGCAGTGACGATCAGCCCCGCCAGGATCAAGCCGGCCATAGCGACGAACATGCCTCCGTAATCCCCGACGGATGGGGCCGAGACCACGCCTGCCACAGCGGGTCCGATGATACCGCCGAAACCCTGTGAGACTTTGATGAGGCCCATCAGCTCCCCCTCCCGTTCCTTCGGGGCGATGTCACCGATGAATGTGGTCACCCCGGTGATAAACCCCGCGAACCCGACGCCCAGGACGATGAAGGCCGCGACAAGTGGGTAGACGGACGTCGAGAAGAGCATCAGCAGGGGCACGAGCAGGGAGAGGGCGTGACCGGCGAGGAAGACCCTCTTGCGGCTGAAACGATCGGCTGCCCGACCCCAGAGCGGCATAGCGAGAGCCTGCGCAGCGGGATTCAGGGCAGAGAGGCTGCCGGAGACGAAGGGGCTCATATCCCGCGCGTCCCGCAAGAAGACCATCAGCAGACCGTAGATGCCAACGATGCCTGCCTTCCTCAGGACGATGCCCAGGTAGAGGTTGATCAATCCGTGCTCGGCGGCACAGGGATCGTTCTTGACCACGTTCAGAGAAGGAAGCGTCTTCCGCAGGAGCGCGCGCCAGCCCATGGTGGGATTGCGGACAGGGCCGGCAGCTGATGGCACAAGCGCGGCGCTGAGCACAGCTACGGATGAGACGCCGGTGATCATGAGAAAGCCGAGCTGGAAGGGGAGGGCGGTGCTTAGAAAGCCGCCCAGCACCGATCCTGTCAGCAGGCCGAAGGCCTGAGACGTGGTGAAGACCGTCATGCGCTGCCCCCGGGTGTCCGCCCCTCCCCGCTCAGAGAGCAGGGCCATCGTAGCTGGCGGGAGGCCCGCGCCGAAGCCCTCGATCAAGAACCGACCGATCAGGACGGACGGGATCGAATGTCCGAGAACGAGGATCAGCGTCATCAAGGTGCTGCCGGCGGCCGCCAGGAGGATGACGGTCTTTCGCCGCAGCACGGCGTCAGAGACGGCGCCCCAGAACTGGCTGAAGAGCATGATGGCCCCCCATGCCAGCGTCGTGCTCATTCCGATCCAGAACCGCGAGGCACCCAGCTCGCCCAAGTGGAGCTGTGTCATGATGCCGAGAGCGGAGAACGCAGCCGTCCTGGCCGCGACGGAAGTCGTCAGGGGTATATCACGCTTCAATTGATCCACAAGTCTGCCGTCTCCTAGTTTGTCTTGCTTGATGGTCGAGTGCATGACCGAGTTGTCATCACCGTGCGCTCGGTTCGCTGCGGGCGCAAGGTGCCAGGTGATCTGGTCGCCGCAAGCCGCAGACAGCGCTGCGATACGCCCCATCCTGGCGCCCGATCTACGCCCATACGTTCTCCACGGGAGGCGAAGCGCGACAGGTCATTAGCACGCCCACGATCAGTCCCGTCTTGAGATGCCTTTGCACAGGGTCTGTGACCATAGGTTAGTGTACTGCGGGATTCACCCACCGAAAAGGCGGTGCTCGAGATTCCTCGATCCAGGCCTACCTCAACGCCTTCGTGATTATAGCACGCTTTGCGGAAAGAAGGTGTTTGGGTTACGTTTGAACTCCGTCGGTGTTGCGTTGGAGTCTGGCTGGCATGACGCACGCGAGCCGCGAGTGCGGTACATTCTAGCCGACCGATGGGTTGGGCTAGGTTTACCGGCGGAATCGATGACTCTTGCCGGGCATCCCGTAACCTTTCTGCGGTTTCATCGTCATACTATGTGAGGGAGCCCTCATATGCACGAATCGACATCACTGCTAAGACGCGTGCGGGGCGGGGATGAGACGGCCCTGACCCGTGCTTACGACGAGTATGCGCCGGGGATCTATCGCTACGCCTATCGGCTCACGGGCCACCGAGCGACGGCTCAGGACGTGGTGTCCGATACGTTCCGCCGGCTTCTGGCCGCGCTGAGGAATGGCGGTGGTCCGACAGACCATCTCTCGGCCTGGCTCTACCGGGTGGCACATAACCTGGTCGTCGATGGATTCCGCCGGCAACCAGAAGACGCCCCGGTGCCACTGCAGAATGCCCCCGAGATTCCGGTGCCCAGCCGGGCGGAGGGGCGGATGGAGCACGAAGAAGCAGTGTCTGCAGCTCGAGCGGCGCTCGCTAAGTTGACGCCGCTCCAGCAGCAGGTCATTGCCTTGCGCTTCTTGGAGGGATTGAGCATCCGGGAAACGGCTGAGATTACGGGCAAGACGGAGGGTGCGATAAAGGCGCTACAGCATCGCGGGACGAATAGCCTGCGGCGGATTCTGGAGGACGATGATGTGGAGGCGTAGGCAGAGGGGTGAGCACGTTGGACTGTCGCGGGTGACCCGCGAGGCGCTTGACATCCTGCGGCCCGTGCCGGATCCGGACCCGGAGGCCTGGCAGGAGGATCGGCGCGCGTTTCTCGCCGAGGCGCGGCGCCTCTCGCAAGAGATGAGGCGTTCGGGTACGGAGATGATCAACGACGGGAGCGGGGGGCGGATGGTCCCCCCATTCCATGGGTTATGGCAGAGGAGGCCTAAGATGATGTTAGCACGAATCCTTATCGCAGCAGCTGTCTTCCTGGGCACCGCCGTGGGAAGCACACAGGCGGCGCAGGCAAGCTTGCCTGGGTCCGCTTTGTATCCGTTGAAGATGCAGATGGAGAACCTTCTCATGGCGAGCGCTCAGCGTCCACAGACCCGGCTGGCCCGCGGGATGGATTTCGCGGAGACGCGGGTGGAGGAGGTCGGGCGCCTGGCGGAACGGGGCGACGATGTTCCTTCCGAGTTGGCGGAGCGGTATGCAGAGACCCTAGTCAGGGTCATTGCGGCGGCGAACGAGCTGGAGGGCGAAGAAGGGGCGGAGCGGCGGGCGGAGTTGGCGGGATGGTTGCGAGAGCAGGTGGCGACCCTAAGGGATCTGCTGGGCGAGGAAGGTGAGCTGACGGACGAGACACTGGAGCGCATGATTGTGGCCGCGGAACAGGCGGCCTCGGCGCTGGAGAGCGCGGACGACAGCCGGGACGATGATTCTGAGGAGCTTGCGGATCCGGATGAGACTGGGGAGGACCATCAGGAAGCGGACTTGGACGATGACGAAGACGACGGGGACGACGACGCCGACGACGGTGATGACGACGACGGGGACGACGGTGATGACGACGACGGGGACGACGGCGATGACGACGACG
>Ga0180430_10003893_pt1 | contig 12751 bp, 10 predicted proteins | sample SS_ome_9_FD_132999 | JGI IMG/M metagenome (GOLD analysis project Ga0180430, IMG submission 132999) | Hypersaline lake sediment archaeal communities from the Salton Sea, California, USA - SS_1_S_2 metaG | ecosystem: Environmental > Aquatic > Non-marine Saline and Alkaline > Hypersaline >... | reverse complement strand
TCAAGCTCCTGGAGCCCATCTCCCGTGCCGAGCATCTCATCGTGGTGGATGCCGTTCTCAACCATTCCCCCCCCGGCACCCTCCATCGCTTGGAAGGGGAGGACCTGCGCAAATCACTGGCGTTCAAAAACTCCCTGCACCAAGTGGATCTCGTGGAAACGCTGGTTTACAGCGAAATGTTGGGCAAGCGGCCTCGTACGGTCGTCATCGGCGTGGAGCCCGAGGACATGTCGTCCTGGGGCACGGAGCTGACGGAAACCGTCGCCGCCCGCCTGCCGGAGCTCGTGGACGCCGTGGTGCGGGAGGTGGAAGCCGCCGGGGGGGCCTGCCGTCGCCTCGAAGCCGGCAAATGAAAGAAAGCGCCGACGGGAAGAATCGTCGCGCCGGCAGGAATCGAGAATCCCCGCCCTACCACCACTTCACGAGAATGCTTCCCCAAGTGAACCCGGCCCCGAAAGCCGAAAGAACCAGGTAGTCCCCCCTGCTCACCCGATCTTCCTCCACCACGGCGTCGTAGAGGCACAGAGGGACCGTGCCCGCCGTGGTGTTGGCGTAGCGGTCGATGTTGACGACGACCTTGTTCCAGTCGATGCCCATGCGCTTCACCGAAGCTTCGATGATGCGCAGGTTGGCCTGATGGGGAACGAAAAGGGCGATATCCTTTCCCTCGAGGCGATTGCGCTTCATGATCTGGACGGACACGTCGGCCATTTCCTTGACGGCCCATTTGAACACCTGCCGCCCTTCCTGGTAGGCGTAGTGCTCGCGGAGGGCGACGGTCTCCGCCGTGGCGGGTCGCCGGCTGCCTCCGGCCTTCATGTGCAAAAAGGGCTCCCCGGCCCCGTCGATGCGCTGCACGTAGTCGAGAATGCCGTACTCCCCGTCGGGGCAGGGCTCCAGCAGAACGGCCCCGGCCCCGTCTCCGAAAAGGACGCAGGTGTTGCGATCTTCGTAGTCGATGATGGAGCTCATGACATCGCTGCCGACGACCAGGACCTTGTCGTAACGGCCCGATTCGATCATCTGGGCCCCGGTGGTGAGGGAAAAGATGAACCCCGAGCAGCCGGCCGAAAGATCGAACCCCCAAGCCCGACGGGCCCCCAGCTCGCGCTGGACCAGACAAGCCGTGGAAGGAAAGAACATGTCCGGCGTCACCGTGCCCACCACGATGGCGTCCACCTCCGACGCATCCTCCCCCGCCCTTTCCAGGCACTCCCGCGCCGCCCGGACGGCCATGTAGGCGTTGCCCAATCCGGGCTCCAGGATCCTCCGCTCCCGGATTCCCGTTCGGGACAGAATCCATTCGTCGGACGTGTCCACCATCTTCTCCAAGTCCCGATTGGTAAGGCGTCTTTCGGGCAGAAAGCGCCCCACGGAGCGAATGTAGGCGGTTCGCATGGGCATCTCGTCATCTCCTCCGTCGTCGATCCGCGGCGTTGGAATCCGGCAAGGACCCCCCTTCGCTTTCGCGGCGCCACAAAGCCACACAATGCCTGAACGAAAAGGACGTTCGGGCAAAATCCGAATATCGAAATCCGAAATTCGAAACAAATCCGAATGAACGAATTTTCAAAATTCGAAAAATATTCGGATCATCGTCTCGGACACTACATGACGCCCTTGTAGTACCCGCCGTCGATGTGCACGGATGCACCGGTGATGTACCCGGCTTGCTCGGACGCCAGGAAGGTCACCAAAGCCGCGAGTTCCTCGGGAGTGCCCAACCGCCCCATGGGGATGGTGGATTCCCATTTCTTGATGACTTCTTCGGGCGTGCTTCCCTGTTTTTCCGCCGTCACCACGGACAGGGACCGTACCCGCTCCGTCATGGTGTAGCCGGGACAGACGTTGTTGACGGTGATGTTGTAGGAAGCCAGCTCGTTGGACAGGGTCTTGGCCAGTCCGACGACCCCCATGCGCACCGTGTTGGACAGGATGAGCCCGTCGATGGGCTGTTTGACGGACACCGAAGTCATGTTGACGATGCGTCCCCAACGCTTCTCCATCATGATCGGCACGGCCTCCCGAGTCATGACGATGGTGCTCATGAGATTGAGGCGAAAGCCCTGGTGCCACAGCTCGTCGTCGATCTCCAGAAAGGTCTTGGAAGGAGGCCCGCCGGCGTTGTTCACCAGGATATCCACGGTCCCGAAGTGCTCCACGGCCTTGCGAACGAATCCCCGCGCCTGTTCGGCATCGGTGACGTCCACGGGAACGCCGATGACTTCCCCCCCCGTCGCCTGGCGGATCTCCTCCACCGCCTTGGGCAGCTCCGCATCGTCCAAGGCTCCGACGGCCACCCGGGCCCCCTCCCGGCTCAGCTGCAAAGCGGAGGCTTTTCCCAAGCCCTGACTGGCTCCAGCCACCACGGCCACTTTCCCCTTGATTCCCAAATCCATGTTCCTCTCCTTCCTTTTCAACGGCGATAAAATTCCCGCATGGCTCTCGAATACCCCCCCTCCTTGTCGTAAATGAAAAAGGGAGGAGTCACCAACAGCTCCTCTCCCCCTCCTTTGCGACATTCCACCCAAGCCAGACGACCCGGGCCGTCCACGTTTGAATGAACGAGAGTGAGCTGCTTGGGACTGAATCCTCTTTTCACGGCGGTCGCCAGGAGATGGTCCAATCGAGTGGACGGATAAACGACGCTCACTCGGCCTCCGCAAGGAAGCAGCCAGTCAGCCGCCGCGAAGACGTCTTCCACGGAAGACTCGATCTCGTGGCGAGCGACGGCTCTCTGCGGATTGGAGCTCACCCGTCCCGTTTCCACCTTTCGATAGGGCGGATTGCTCGTCACCACGTCGAAGGAGCCCCCGGGAAAGACCTCCTTCACCCTCCGAAAATCCATCTCCTCGATTCGAATCGACCGGGAAAACCCGTTTTCCTCCACATTGCGCCGGGCCAAGGCCGCCAATTCGGGCTGAAGCTCCACCCCCACCTTTTCCGCGCCCCGGCCCCGATAAGCGAGGATGAGGGGAACGACCCCGCACCCGGTACCCAAATCCATCACCCGGTCTTCGGGGCCCACTCGGGTCAACCCCGCCAGAAGCACCGCGTCCAGAGAGAAGCGATACCCCTTCTTCTGCTGACGGCAGACCAGACCTCCCTCGAAAAGCGTATCGCGGCTGGATGAAGGCATGGGAGCAAACCCGAGGAGAGCCGGCCCGGCGGACCCTCCCGTCACCAAGGAACGCGCTCCGAAGATTCCAGAGGCTGGATGACCATGCCGCTTCCCACCTTGGGATAGAAATAGGTGGACTTGTGAGGCATGATGAGGCCGGATCGGGCCACGCTCTCCACCTGATCCATGCGAGTGGGATTGATGAGAAAAGCGGCATCGTACTCGCCGGATCGCGTGGATTCCACCGCATCGGCCAGATCGTGCTTGAAATGGATGTTCTCCTCGTCGGCCAGAAAGGCTTCCGGCAAGGCCATGAGATGCTTGAGGACCATCTGGTCCAGCACCACCACCTGAAGGCGACGCAAGGCCTGCGGATATCCCTTGCGAGCCAAGTAATCGTCCGTGCGCTCCTCGATGGCGTCCAGAAGGTAGAACCGCTCGGCCTCCCGATGATAGAATCCCACGCTCACGCGATTTTCGGCCCCCGCCTCGCGCAAGGCATTCTTCCAGGCATCCTCCCCGGAGGAGGTCGTTTCATAGGGGGTTACGCGGAAAAAGGTCTCCGCTTCGTCCAGAAACGCATGGGGGCCCCAGGAATCGAGATGCCTCAGCAGGCGATGGGTGGGCAGAATGGTCAGCCCCTCGTCGTTGAGGTTGGACAAATAGACCATGACGTACTCGAAAGGGGCCAAAGGGCCCGCCTGGGGATGGTGCTCCCGCCGGATGTTGCGGTAGTTCAAGGCCGTCTCGTAGCGGTGGTGTCCGTCGGCGATGAACACGACCCGGTCTTCCATGAGCGCCGCCACCCGCTTCAGCAAGCCTTCGTCGGTGACGCGCCAAAGACGGTGAGCCATGCCGTGAGGGTCCTGGAAGCGAATCGCGGGCTCGCGCTCCCGGCCTTGGGCGAGGAGAGCGTCCACGGTCCCTTCCGCATCGGGATAAAGGGCGAACACGGGGCTCAAATTGGCGTGACAGGACTGCATGAGCCGCAAGCGCTCGCCTTTAATGCGAGAGAAGGTCTTTTCATGAGGGCAGACCCCTCCGCAACCGAACTCCTCCAGCCGAAGAAGTCCGATGAACCCGTAGCGGGTTCGCCTTTGCCCCGGGGAGGGCTCGTAATCCAGTTCATAGTGGTAAAGAGCCGGCCGAGGGTCGCGGACGAGAACCTCCTCCCGACACCACTCCCGAAGGTAGCGAGCGGCGCGAGTGTACGGATTGTCGGATTCCGTGTCGCTCGGCAAAGCTTTCCCCAGCTCCAGATGAATCATGTTGTGGGGACTGGCTGCGTGAAACCGCTCCTGCTCCCGGGGGGAGATGACGTCGTAAGGAGGAGTCACCACGGAATTGAGGTCGGAAATCTTGCGGGGATTGTAGCGCAAAGCACGAAAAGGAGCGATGTGAGCCATGTTTGGGTCGCCTTTCCTGTTCACCGTTTTCGTTTAAAAAGTCAACCCGTTCGGATAGCACAGCTTCATCCGTTTGGCAAGCTCCCGATTCCCTCGCCTTCAATCGGACAGAGCGAATTCCTGGCCCTTGCGGACGAACCCCCGAAACCCGTCGGCTGCGGCATCGGGCAGATCTCCCGGCTGATAATGGTAGAGCCAGGTCTTTTCCTTGACGTGAAGGGGCAGGGTCCGCAGGTCGCCGTAATGAGCGTGGGCCGTCGTGGGAACGGGGGCCGTTTCGCAGTCGTGGAAGACCAGATCGACGGTTTCCGCCAGTCCTGCCAAGCGCCGGGGACGGAACTGGGTGTCGGTGGTGATGAACACCGAGGAGCCTCCCCCACCGGTTTGCCGGATCAGCAGTCCGTAGCTGTAAAGATGCTTGCGGAAACCGAGAATGTGAGGCATCTTCACCAAAGTGAGATTCAAGCCTTCCCACGAGAAAGTGCCGTCCTCCCCCTGGGGCCGGCAACGGAAATAATCCGTCAGAAGCATGTCCCGGTGATCCACGCACTCCAGGCCGCCCCTGAGGGAATGCTCCCACAGGCAGCGCATGACTTCGGCCTCGGCGAATAGAAGAAGGCGCCGGGAATAGGGACCGAAACAGGTGGAAAAGGCGAGCCACTCCATCCCGCCCACGTGGTCCGCATGGAGGTGGGAAATATATACCGCCTGAATCTCCCGTCCCACGCTTCCGGCGTTGATGCCGTATTCCCCCAGGGAAAACCGCGCGTCGCATCCGCAATCCAAAAGCAGCTTGGCTCCGGATGGAGCGGTGACGAGCAAATTCGACTGGTAGTACTGTTGTGTGGTGAAAGCCGAACCGACTCCCAAAAAGGTGATCTTCATGAGCCAGTTCCCTGAGAGTGCCTCCGGGGCGGCAGCTCAATCGTCATGAGAGACAAAAGATCGCATTGACGCCATAACATAATCAAACGGAGTGAAATCCACAAGGGAAAGGTTCGGCAAGGCGGAAAATTCCACGACGCGCCGCGCCAAGTCCAGCCATTTGGAGCATGCGTCCAGCACCTCCCGATCACTGCCCGCCGCCACGCATCGCTCGTAGGGAATCTCGCGCTCGGGCACCGGGGCCGTGCGGGCCTCCCCCTTCAATCCCAGCCGGGCCAATTCCCCCCGGTAACGCGCCGCCAGCCACCCGCTGCGGCTCATGGGCTCGTCGAAAAGAAACAAGACCCGCCGGGGGCGGAAGACGTCGAGAAACCGGAACAAAGCCGCCATGGCCCATTCGCTGGCCTCGGAAACGCGAAAGCTCCCGGACAAGCCGGCCAAATCCCTGAGGGCCCCATCGTTGGCGAGGAGCAACGGCCGCTCCAGAACGGCGCTTTCCACCGTGATCTGCACGTTGTGCCCATCGACCACCAGCCATTGCCCCCGCCATTCGTCGCCGCGAATTTTCTTGGACTTGCGACGCAAGGCGACCTCCTGGCCGAACACCCCCCGCCCCAGCAACTGGCGCTCCAACCGGTTCAACCCATAGCGATTGCCCACCCACTCCAGGGCGGAATCCCGCGGATAGCCTCGGTTCTGCAAGAAGAAGAAATCGGCGGCCCCCCGGAGCCAAAGACGGCGCCGCGCGGAAGCAAGCGAGGAAGCATCCATCGACAAAGACCTTGCCACCGGGGATCGAGCGGGCTTTTCCGCCTATCGCTCTCCGCCGACGGTCTCGGCGCGCAGCTCCTTTCTCAGGATCTTGCCCACGGCGGTCTTGGGAAGGGAATCGCGGAGCTCCACTTGCCGAGGGACCTTGTAGGCCGCCAGATGCGACTTGCAAAAATCGATCACCTCCTGCTCCGTCAACTTCCGCCCCGGCTTGACCACCACGAACGCCTTCACGGTCTCCCCCCGATAGGGATCCGGAATTCCCACGGCCACCGCGTCGGCGATGTCGGGATGCGTGTAGAGGACTTCGTCGATCTCCCTGGGATAAACGTTGAAGCCTCCGGCGATGATCATGTCCTTCTTGCGATCCACGATATAGACGTAACCCGCTTCGTCCCTTTGGGCAATGTCCCCCGTGAAAAGCCATCCGTCCCTCAAGGTTCGCTCCGTCTCCTCGGGCATCTTCCAATATCCCCGCATCGCCTGGGGCCCCTTGACGACGAGCTCCCCCTCTTCTCCGGACCCTTTCTCCTCGACCCCCGTTTCCAGGTCCACGATCCTGTATTCCGTGTCGGGAAGAGGGATCCCGATGGAGCCGGGCTTGCGCACGCCGCGGAGAGGATTGACGTGAGTGATGGGACTGGCCTCCGTCAACCCGTAGCCCTCGATGATGACGCTTCCCGTGATCTCCTCGAATCGCTTGAGGATTTCCACGGGCATGGGGGCGGACCCCGTGACGCAAAAGCGGATGGAGGACAGATCGAGCTTCATCGCCCGGGGATGGTTGACGATGGCCACGTAAAGAGTGGGCACTCCCGGAAAGATGGTGGGCCGGGCCCGGTGGATGGCTTTAAGGAGCTGGTTGATTTCGAAGCGGGGCAACAGGACCATGGTGCCGGCCGAATACAGGGGCCAGTTCATGCACACCGTCATGCCGAAAACGTGGAAAAAGGGGAGAACGGCCAGAACGCTCTCCGCTTCGAGCTGAAAGCCCCGAAGCCAGGCGCTCATCTGAGCCACGTTGGCCAGAATGTTGCGGTGAGTGAGCATCACCCCCTTGGCTTTTCCCGTGGTGCCTCCCGTGTACTGGAGCAGCGCCAGATCGTCCACTCCCACCGGACAAGGGGGAGGGAAAGGAGGGGCCTTGCCAATGATCCGGGAGAAGTTGACCACATCCTCGGAGTAAAGCACGGAAGTGAAAAGCTTGTCCTTGCGCGCTTTGAGAGGATAGAGCCATTTGAGAGGAAAAGGGAGAAATTCCGCAAGGCTGGTGACGATCAACTTGCGCACGCCCGTTCGCGGAAGCACATTCCGGACCCGGGGCAGCAGGTGATCCAGGACGATGGCGTACTCCGCCTCGGCATCGTTCCACTGGTGCTCCAGCTCCCGCTCCACGTACATGGGGTTGGTGAGCACCACCACGGCCCCCATCCACAAAACGGCGTAATAGGAGATCACCGCCTGAGGGCAGTTGGGAAGCATGATGGCCACTCGATCTCCCTGGCGCACTCCCATTTGGGCCAAGGCCGCGGACAGCCCCTGGATTCGCTCCCAGAGCCGCTCGTAGGTAAGGCGGGCCCCGAAGAAATCCGTGGCGATCCGCCCGGGATGATTTCCGACGGTTTCTTCCAGAATCAAGGGAAGCGCTCGGTCCGGATACTCGACCGAGCGCGGGACCCCGGGGTCGTAGCTGGCGTACCATACATGCTCCATCACCGCCTCCTTGAACAAATCCCGACCATTGAAGCACGCCGGATCGATCTTCGAAACGGGCCCGTGGAGAATCCGCAGCGATCGACCATGAGCCCCCGAGCTTTCTATCTTTGGAAAACTCCCCCTGCATCCTGCGAATCGTCCCCGGGAGGGAGGGCGTCCCCGCCCTCCTTGCGGATGGATGGCGATCTTGCGACCGAGGGCATCCTGCCCTCGCTCCCGGGAAATCGGAAAAACGATCCCGATAGCGATCGGGCAAACGAGCTTCCTTGCCGGCCCCCTCAGCCCTCGGTCTTCCGATCAGCAGGAGCTTTTCAGGGTGCGCACCTCTTCGGTGAAAGCAGGCACGAAGTTGAACAGATCCTCCACCACCCCGTAGTCCGCCTTGCCGAAGATGGGAGCGTCGGGGTCCTTGTTGACGGCCACGATGAACTTGGAAGACCCCATGCCCGCCAAATGCTGAATGGCTCCGGAAATGCCCACGGCGATGTAAAGGTTCGGGGTGACCACCTTCCCCGTCTGTCCCACCTGGTCCGAATGAGGACGCCAGCCCGCGTCCACCGCGGCCCTGGAAGCGCCCACGGCGGCCCCCAGCAGCCCGGCCAGCTCCTCGAGCATGGAGTAGTTCTCGGGCCCCTTCATGCCCCGGCCGCCGGAAACGATGATCTCCGCTTCGGTGAGCTCCACCTTGCCGGACACGTCCAGCTCCACGTTGGCCACGCGGGAGCGGAGATCGGGCAGGGACACGGCCACGCTCTCCACCTCCGCCCGTTGATCGGGCAGAGGAATGTTGCAATCCATGACGTTGGGACGGCAGGAAAAAAGAGGCAGGGCCCCTTCGCTCCATTCACACCAAGCAAAGCACTTGCCCGCGAAAACAGGGCGTCTGACCTTGATCTTCCCGTCTTCGAACGAGGTTTCCGTACAGTCCTGGGCCAGAGTGGTATTCAGACGAGCGGCCAGCCGGGCGGCCAAGTCCTTGCCGTCCACGGAAGCGGGAAGGATCACCGCCGCCGGGTCGCACTGCTCGAGGATTCCGGCCACCACCGGCACGTAGGCTTCCGGAAGGTAGCTTTCCAAAGCCGCATCGTCGGCCACGTAAACTTTCTCCACGCCGTACTGTCCCAGCTCCGGAGCCTTCTCTCCCGCACCGGCTCCCGCAGCCACGGCGACCAAGCCGCATCCCAGGGCCTCGGCCAGACGCTTGCCCTCGCTGGCCACTTCAAAGGAAACGCGCCGGAAGTTCCCGGCACGGAGCTCCGTCACCACACAAACAGGCTTAGCCATCGTTTTCTCCTTGTTCCGCTATCGGCATCGGGGGATTCCCCCGGCATTTCAATGTTTCGAATCTTCGCAGAGCTTCGGCGTCAAACGACCTTGGCTTCTTCGTGCAGGGCCCGAACCAGCTCCTTGGCCTTGGCCGAAGCGTCGTCGCCTTCGATGATGCGTCCGGCCGCGCGCTCCTTGGGCATCTCCAGGGCCGTGATCGTCAACCTGGCTCCCTCGGCTCCGCATTCCCCCTCGTCCAATCCCAGGTCGCTCAGCTTCTTGACATCCAAGGGCTTCTTTTTGGATTTCATGATTCCGGGAAGGGAAGCGTAGCGGGGGCTCCACACGGCATGGGAGCCTCCCATGGTCACCACGGCGGGCAGATCGGCTTCCATGGACACCTTGCCGCCTTCGACGGGCCGGTCGACGACGGCCTTGGAACCGTCGCACTCCAGTGCCACGGCCAAAGGCAGGTGAGGCCACCCCAGGAGCTCCGCCACCATGGCTCCCCTTTGCCCTTCGTCGTAGTCCACGGCTCGGTGACCGCACAAGACGATGTCGGGCTCCAATTCCTTGACGGCGGCGGCCAAGGCTTTGGAAACCCCCAGCACGTCGGAAGCTTGCAGAGCCTCGTCGTCGATGAGCACCCCTTTGTCGGCTCCCATGGCCAAGGCCGTGCGGATGGACTCCACCACGCGCTGAGGCCCGTAGCTGACGATGGTCGCGGTTCCCTTGTGCTGTTCCTTCAGGCGCAAGGCGGCTTCCACCGCGAACTCGTCATAGGGGTTGATGATCCACTTGAGGTCGTCGGTCACGATGGATTTTCCATCGCCGGCAATGCGAATGACCGATTCGGTGTCGGGAGTTTGTTTGAGCAGCACAACAATGTTCACGGTTTTTCCTCCTTTTGCCTCGAAACGTCAATGCTTTTGCGGCGTTTCCCAAAGCGGGAACCGGTTGGTCTCGAAAATCCCCGGAGAACGCGCTCTCCCCGGGAGGATTCGACTCGATCCTGGCGGGCCTTTCCCCCGCCCCGGGGGAGAAAGAGCGCCAAGTCCGATTTTAGTAGCACATTCCCCCCGCACGATTCAAACGGAAACACCTTCCGGGGTCAAACAGAGTTTGTTTTTTTCAAACCCCGTCGGGGCGCCGGGAATGAATGATCGCTCATTCAAGAAAAAAGCGCAAGCCTTTTCCCCGTCCTCCGCATCGGCGCATCGGCGGCTCCCAGCCGAGGGCTGGAAGCCCTCGCTCCCGGGCAAGCCGAAGCGCAAACGAGCTTTGTTGACCGCCCGTCTAAATCCCGGACTCCGAGACCTCCGTCCCGCTTCGAGACGATCCCCCCGACCTCGACTTGGCTTCCCCGGGCTTGCCGTCACCCCCCGCCCGCCGCTTGAGATAGACCATGAGAGTGGAGATGGCCGCCGGAGTCATGCCCGGAATTCTCGATGCCTGTCCCAGAGAAACGGGGGTCAGGGAAGCGAGGCTTTGACGGATTTCATTGGAAAGCCCCGGAATCCGGCTGTAATCGAAACTTTCCGGAATCCGAATCTTCTCCAGGTTCTTGAATTTCTTCACCTCGGCTTCCTGCCGCTTCAAGTACCCCTCGTACTTGCATTCCACCTCCACTTGCTCCTTCACTCGAGAATCAAGGGCCCGGGGAGGGGGGCTCAGGGCCTCGATGTCCGAATAGTCCAGCTCCGGGCGCTTGAGGAGACGATCCAGGGAAACCGGCTCCTCCAAAAGATTGGACCCCTTGCGCTCCAGAACGGCGTTCACGAAGGATCGAGGCGCCACCCGAACCGACCGCAATCGCCGAAGCTCGCCGGCGATGGCCTCCCGTCTATCCAGAAGCTCCTCGTAAGCCCCTCGAGAGTGCAGCCCCAGCTCGTACCCCTTCTCCAGGAGCCTCAAGTCGGCGTTGTCCTGCCGGAGCAAAAGCCGGTACTCGGCCCGCGAAGTGAACATGCGGTAGGGCTCGCTGGCCCCCCGAGTAACCAGATCGTCCACCATCACCGCCATGTAGGCCTCGGAGCGGTCCGGCAGGAAAGGAGGCCTTTTCTGAACGCTCGAAGCCGCGTTGAGCCCGGCCCATAGTCCCTGGGCCGCCGCTTCTTCGTAGCCCGAAGTCCCGTTGATCTGACCCGCAAGGTAAAGGCCTTCCGGTCGCTTGGTCTCCAGCGTCGGCTTCAGTTGCGTGGGGTGGACGTAGTCGTATTCGATGGCGTAGGCCGGCCGCATGATCTCGGCCTCTTCCAGCCCCGGCACCGAGCGCACGATGGCCAGCTGCACTTCGTAGGGCAGCGAATTTCCCGTGCCGCTGGCGTAGATCTCCTCGGTGTCCAAACCCTCGGGCTCCAAGATGATCTGATGAAATTCCTTGTGGGGAAACTTCATGATCTTGTCTTCGAGAGAAGGACAATAACGGGCGGAGACCCCTTGGATGGTCCCGTTGTAAAGAGGGGAGCAGTGAATGTGGCGGCGGATAACCTCATGCGTGCGGGAGGTCGTGCGGCCGATGTAGCAGGAAACCTGAGGCAGAGGGATGTCCCGGGTGAAAAGGGAAAAAGGACGGGGACGGGGATCGCCTTGCTGCTCCTGGAAGCGACTGAAATCGATGCTTCGCCGAAGCAAGCGCGCCGGGGTTCCCGTTTTCATCCTGCCCATGCGGAGCCCCAGCTCCTCCAATTGGTCGGGCAAGGCGTTGGATGCGAACTCCCCGGCCCGCCCCGAAGGAATCTTCCGATCCCCCACATGCACCAGTCCGTGCAGAAAAGTGCCCGTCGCAAGGACCACCGCCGAGGTCTCGAAAAACACACCCAGCTCGTCCACCACCCCTTTTACGGCATCGTTTTCCACCACCAGAGCGTCCACCATTCCCTGCTTCACATCCAGTCTTTCCTGGCGTTCCAGCACGTGCTTCATGTAGGTCCGGTAGCGCGCCTTGTCGTTTTGGGTGCGGGTTCCTCGAACGGCGGGGCCCTTGCGGGTGTTGAGCAACCGGAACTGGATGGCGGTTCGGTCGGCGATCCTGGCCATTTCGCCGCCCAAAGCATCGATCTCCTTGACCAGATGCCCCTTGGCGATGCCTCCCACCGAAGGGGAGCAAGGCATGTGGGCCACCGTGTCCAGGGTTATGGAAAACAGGAGGGTACGGCAACCCGTGCGGGCCGATGCCAGGGCCGCCTCGCACCCGGCATGCCCTCCCCCCACGACAATGACGTCATAAGCTTTTTGCATGTTCCTTTCTTCCTTCGCAAAAAAACACGGTTGCTTCGGCACCTGCCCCGATACCCGCCGAAACGAACCAACAAGAACGGCGGAAAATCCTCTCGGCTTGGATCCCCCCCGGGAAAAGCTCTGAAATTCAAGGTCGAGCGTCTGCACGGAAACAGATTCCTCATCCTCGACGGGGTTTCCCGCTGCAGCCCTTATGGCCGGGGAGCTCGCGCAAACTCTTTGACACCGTACATGGTTTTTTCTATAACTCCCGGCAGTCATGACAAACAAGCTCTATCGCGACTACAATTCCTATCTTAGGGAACAATTCGGGTGCCGCGTCCAAAAAATCACCGTGGATGCGGGG
>Ga0180430_10003891_pt1 | contig 12754 bp, 10 predicted proteins | sample SS_ome_9_FD_132999 | JGI IMG/M metagenome (GOLD analysis project Ga0180430, IMG submission 132999) | Hypersaline lake sediment archaeal communities from the Salton Sea, California, USA - SS_1_S_2 metaG | ecosystem: Environmental > Aquatic > Non-marine Saline and Alkaline > Hypersaline >... | reverse complement strand
TGATCTGGCAGACGCGTTTCTAGCCACGGGGTTCCCGTACGACCGCCGGACGGCACGAGACAACAATGTTCAGCGTCTGGACCACTTTGTGCGCCGCAGCCAGGGTGTGCGCCGGGCGGGAGCCGCCGTTCTGGACCTCTGCTACGTGGCGTGCGGTCGGTTTGATGGGTTCTGGGAGATTCGGCTCCATCCCTGGGACGTCGCCGCGGGCGTCCTCATCGTTCGGGAGGCGGGTGGATGCGCGACGGATTTCACCGGGACGCCGGATTGCGTGTCAGGAAGGCAAATCGTCGCTTCCAATGGCTGTATCCATGGGCAGATGCTGCAGGTGATCGCAGAGGGTGCCGATGCCCCACTTCCCGAGCCCATGGAGGGCGAATAGCTGTTGGCTCGGCGCGCCCCTTCAATCATCACACTCCCGGCTCTCCGCGTATGTCCCCGGATGCTTCAGAGTGCGCCAAGGGGCCAGGAAATCGGAGTTGGTATTGACCTGTCGCGGTTCCTGGGTTGGGCGGATCGATTCGGCGTGGGAGACCCGCAAGACGAAAGGCTCCCATACATTGAGGGCGGCTTGCAGCGACCGGGTCGTAGCGCACGGGACTTGGGCCGTGCGCCGGCATGTGCCCGCCCTATGTCTTTTGTAGCCATCAGTAGGTGCCTACGACGCTCCCAGGTGCGCTAACGACTTGTCGCGGAGAGGGTCGCTGCTTGGAGACCGTGGGTGCCCGTGTACTGACCTGTTTTGACTGGCATTCGAGGCAAGTACAGGCTCGTGAGGTGCAACGCACCTGGAAGGTGCATCGCACCGGTTGGGGCGACAACTCGTTAGTGCGCTCGACGCTCCCCGTTTGCTGGCGGAAAACGCGAAATCATGGCAGAATACCAGGCTGGAGCCGAGGGCCGCAGCACGCTGCAAGCGCCTGCTGGCCCCTGTTTGTATGCGGCCCCACGACGAGGGACAGGATCATTCACCCTGCGTTTGACGTCCATGTTGATCTGAGCGCTGAGCCCGGTTCGGTCGCCGACCGGGGAAGCGTGTCTCAGGCTGGGACAGCGCGAATGCGGGCGTGTCGTTTAGCCGGAATTACTAGCAAGGAGCAGAAACTATGGCACAATTGACCGAGATTCGGTGGCACGGTCGAGGAGGGCAGGGCGTTGTAACGGCTGGTGAGCTGCTGGCCGAGGCCGCTCTGGACAGCGGGCAGTACTTCCAGGCCTTCCCTGACTACGGGCCAGAACGCATGGGGGCACCCATCCGGGCTTTCACCAGGCTCAGTCCAGATCCGATTACGATCCACTCGCAGGTCGAGGAACCGGACGTCGTCCTCGTTCTGGATCCCACGCTGTTGGGGGCCGTACCTGTGACCGAAGGCCTGAAGGAGGACGGTATCCTCCTGGTCAACACGGGGATGAGCCCCGGGGAAGTGCGCGAGAAGCTGGGCTTCCAGATCGGCAAGGTCTTCACAGTGGACGCCAGTCACATTGCCATCGAGGAGATGGGGCGAGAGATCACGAACACCCCTATGCTGGGCGTATTCGCTGAGGCGACCGGCCTCGTGGAATTGGATCACCTGGCCGAAGAGATCAGGGAGTGGTTCGGAGGGAAGCTGTCACAGAGGGCGGTCGACGCCAACGTGCGCGCGCTTCGACGTGCTGCCGAAGAGGCGAAAGAAGGATAGCGATCTGCAAACTCGAGATCGCGTGTTCGGACGAGCGATCTTCCGTTTTCACGGAGTACCTGAAGGAGACTAAGGTTATGTCAGAGTTGAAGGGCTGGAAAGAGATTCCCATCGGGGGGATGATCTTGGAAGCAGGCAATGCCGAGAAGTATGAAACGGGCGACTGGCGCGCGTTCCGTCCCGTTTTCGGCGAGGCCGAGTGCATCAACTGCTTCCAATGCTGGCTGAACTGCCCCGATTCCAGCATTCTGGTCGATGCTGAGAACGAAGAGATGGTTGGATTTGACTTGAAGCACTGCAAAGGCTGCGGCATCTGCGCCTCCGTTTGCCCCGTCAACCAGAAGGTGCGCAAGAAGGCCGAAGAGAAGGTGGCGAAGGACGACCCCCATCTCTGTATCCGCATGATCGAGGAGGGGAAGTTCCAGGAGGTGGGCGATGAGTAAGTTTCATGCACTGGACGGCAACGCGGCCGTCGCGACGGCCATGCGCCAGATCAATCCAGACGTGGTGGCTGCTTATCCCATCACTCCCCAGACTGCTACGGTGCAGACTTTCTCGGAGTATGTGAATGATGGATTGGTCGACACAGAGTTCGTGACCGTGGAAAGCGAGCACAGCGCGATGAGCGCCTGTGTGGGCGCATCCGCGGCCGGCGCGCGGGTGATGACGGCCACGTCGGCCAACGGCTTGGCCCTGATGTGGGAGATTGTCTACATCGCGGCATCATCCCGGCTGCCTATCGTGATGAGTCTGGTGAACCGCGCTCTCTCCGGTCCCATCAACATTCATCCCGATCACTCGGACGTGATGGGCATCCGAGACAGCGGCTGGATCATCCTGATGTCGGAGAGCGGTCAGGAGGCGTACGATAACATCATCCAGGCCATGCGCATCGGTGAGCACGCCGATGTCCTGCTTCCCGTTGCGGTCTGCCAGGACGGCTTCATCACCGGTCACGGGCTCGAGAGGGTGGAGATCTACGACGACGCCGACGTACAGGACTTCATAGGGGTCTACAAACCCCAGTGGCCGCTGCTGGACCTGGATAATCCCAAGACGTACGGGCCGCTGGACTTCTACGACTACTACTATGAGCACAAGCGACAGCAGATCGACGCGATGGAGAAGGCCAAGCCGATCGTGCTAGAGGTCGCCAAGGAGTTCAACGAGCGTTTCGAGCGCGACTATGGGCTCTTTGAGGCGTACCGCCTCGACGACGCGGACGTTGCAGTGGTCGTGGCCAACTCCACGGCCGGCACCGCCAAGACCGTGGTGGATCAGTTGCGCGACGAGGGCGTAAAAGCTGGCTTGCTCAAGATCCGTCTTTTCCGCCCCTTCCCGGCAGAGGAGCTGACTCAGGCGTTGAGCCATCTCGACGCGGTGGCGGTGATGGACCGGTCCGTCTCATTTGGCGCGATGGCGAACGCCGGGCCGCTGTATCTGGAGCTCCTGGCGGCGCTCTCGGCCAACGGTGCCAGCGTGCCCATGATCGACTACATCTACGGGCTGGGTGGGCGTGATATCCTGCCTCGAGAGATCGAGCGCGTGTTCCGCGATGCCGTGAAGCTGGCCGAGACCGGCGATGTGGAGCGCAAAGTGACGTTCTTGAGCGTGCGAGAGTGAGGAGTCTATGATGGCGACGAGATTAGCACCGAAGGAATTGGCGAAGAAGCCGGAGCGCCTCGCACCTGGGCATCGTCTGTGTGCCGGTTGTGGCGCTTCGATCATTGTGCGGCAGATGATGGCGGCGATCGATGATCCGGTCGTCGTGGCGAACGCCACGGGCTGCCTCGAGGTAGCCACCACCATCTATCCGTACACGGCGTGGCGCGTGCCGTGGATTCACAACGCGTTCGAGAACGCAGCCTCGACGATCAGCGGTGTCGAGGCTGCTTATCGGTCGATGGTGCGCCAGGGCAAGCTCGAGGAGCAGAACGTCAAGTTCATCGCCTTCGGCGGTGACGGCGGGACGTACGACATCGGGCTCCAGGCCCTCTCGGGCGCCGTTGAGCGTGGCCACCAGTTCTTATACGTCTGCTATGACAACGGCGCGTATATGAACACAGGGATCCAGCGGTCGAGCGCGACCCCTTTTGGCGCCCACACGACCACATCGCCGGCCGGTGAGGTTGTCCCGGGTAAGAAGCAGTTCCGTAAGGATCTGACCCAGATCATGGCGGCTCACGATATTCCCTACGCGGCCCAGGCGTCGCCCAGCAAGTGGCGCGACCTGATGGAGAAGACGCGGAAGGCGGTCAATGCTGGAGGGGCGGCCTTCATGAACGTGCTTTCTTCGTGCAATCGTGGCTGGCGGCACGGGACCGACGAGACCATAGAGGTGACCCAGCTGGCCGTGGATACGTGCTACTGGCCCCTCTACGAGGTCGAGGAGGGGGAGTGGCGCTTGAGCTACAAGCCGCGGGAGAAGCTGCCCGTGGAGAAGTGGTTGGAGCGTCAGGGCCGCTTCCGACATCTGTTCAAGCCTCAGAACCGCCATATGATCGATAAGATGCAGGTAGAGGTCGACCGGCGGTGGGAGGCCTTGCTGGAGCGCTGCGGAGAGGCCTAGCGGCGGCTTCGTTGCGCGTCTGGGCGCCCCGTGGTGAAACTGCTGCGGGGCGCTTCATTTGCCTACGGACGTCACCGCAACTCCTGATTCGACAGTCGAGAGAGCACACCGACATCATGTCCTCGCCAAGATGTTCTGCATCATCATCGCCAACTCCAACGCCGCCCTTGGAGGAAGCGCGCCCAGCCGAGTTGAGCATGGGACGGGTGATCAGCGCCTGGTGGCCCTTGGCATTGAGCTGGCTTCTGATTGCCCTCGAGGGTCCGAGCCTCAGCGCGGTCGCTGCACGTTTGCCCAATCCGGAGATCAACCTGGCGGCGTTTGGGGGGATTGTCTATCCGCTGGCCTTCATCATCGAGGCACCCATCGTTATGCTGCTGTCGGCCTCGACGGCTCTGAGCAAGGACTGGGATTCCTACCGGAAGCTGAAGCGGTTTATGATGGTGATGGGGGCGATATTGACGGTCGTCCACATACTCGTTGCCTTCACGCCAGTCTATGACCTGGTCGTCGTGGAGATGATCGGTGCGCCGGCTGCCGTCGTGGAGCCAGCCCGCGTGGGTATGATGATCCTGATTCCATGGTCCTGGGCCATCGGCTATCGTCGGTTCAAGCAGGGTGTGCTGATCCGCTTCGGCCACTCCCGCTCGGTGGGCTTGGGCACGTTCGTGCGCCTGGCGGCAGACGGTATTGTGCTGGTGGTAGGTTATTTGGTTGGGACTATCCCTGGCATCGTTGTAGCTGCCTCTGCTCTTACTCTGGGAGTGGTGAGTGAGGCGATCTTCGCGGGGATTCGCGCTCGACGTGTGATCCGTGGAGAGTTGAAGGCGGCGCCTCCGGTCCAGGTTCCCTTGACATTGAGTTCTTTCGTCGATTTCTACACGCCTTTGGCCTTAACGTCGGTCATACGGCTTTTCGCCGAGCCGCTTAGCAGTGCTGCCCTGAGCCGAATGCCCCGCGCTCTGGACTCTCTGGCCGTCTGGTCGATGGTGACAGGCTTCCTCTTCCTCCTGCGGAGCGTGGGCGTGGCCTTCAACGAGGTGGTCATCGCCCTGCTGGACGAACCAGGCTCATCGCGCACGCTACGCCGCTTCATGGTTGTGCTGGCTGTGGTGGTGACCGCTCTGCTTCTGCTGGTGACGGCGACACCTCTTTCGATGATCTATTTTGGTCGCATCGGCGGCCTCCGAGCCGAGCTAACCCATTTCTCGAGCCGGGGCCTGTGGGTGGCCTTGCTGATGCCGGCGGTCGAGGTCGTGCAGAGCTGGTTCCAGGGGCTGTTGGTCTTCAGCCGCCGTACGAAGCCGGTGACGGAGGCCGTTGCCATCTACCTTGTGGTCGCGAGCGCCATCCTCGTGGGGGGCGTCGTCTGGGGGGATGTCGCGGGTCTGTACGTGGGCCTGGCTGCCATCACTGTGGGGCGGTTAATGCAGACGCTGTGGCTCTGGCACCGGAGTCGGGGGGCGAAGGACCGGGTGGAGCTCCGCGACAACGGTCCCATCACCCTTCAGGCTGCCGACGCCTGCGCTCGGTAGGCTCCATACGGGCGTTGCCCGGGCGTTGCCCAGGCGTTGCCCGGGCGCTGCTCGGGCAGCGCTGACGGGTCCCTGCCCCCCCTCCTCAAGCTCACCCTACCCGGATCCTCCGTCACCGTCGGTGGCTCCCGGGGAGTGCGCAGATCCGCGTGAAAGCCCTGCGTGGTCAGTCCGCGGGGCCTGAGGGTGGGCGTGCCCTAGCGTCCAGTCCACCGGGCCTGGAGCTTTCCACTCCTCATCCGCGCGCTTGTCCACCTTGCGCGATGCGCCGATGCCGGCAAGGCTGTTTTGCTTGCTTGCTCGCGCTGTCCCACGACTCGTGAGGCGGTTCTTGATCCAGGTGATGTCCGTTGGGGATTGCGCATCACTGCACGTGTTTGGGTGATAACGCTGTGTCGACGTCTTCACCCGGATTTGAGCGCGCCCACAGGCAAGTGTGGATGTCGAGCGTAGCCGGCGCCGGACGACCGCTGTCCGTCGAGGTAGGAAGGGGCGTCACTGATCCCGCCCCCGAATTGCGTGGGGACCGTGAGATGCGTCAAGAGATGAGCTGCGGCGGCGGGTGGAGCGGATCCTTGCCTGGGGCGACCACGGCTGCCGACACCTGTCGAATGGTGAGGTTCCCACGATCGCCCGCAGTGTCAAAGCCCTATGGCGTGATGCCATGCCATGGACGGTGACGGCAGCGGTGCGGGGCACGTCGAGCCCACGGCAGAGGCTTGAGCCGCGACGAAGCTACCTACCGTACCGTTCGAACAGCTCGTGCCTTACGGGGCACGAGCAGATATGGGAGTACCCGAAGGTGACGTCGTAGGGGCAGTAGGCTTGCCTGGTCTTCTCGACAAAGAGAACGTCTCCGACTTGGTCGCGGACGGCGCAGACGCCGTTCGTAGCGTCTGAGAGACAAGCGAATCCTCGCCAACACTTGTCCGTCTTCTGACGGGTCTCCTCTGATACCTCCAGTTTCACAGTCACGATCCTCCCACCGGTGAGGTGGTCACCCTCTTGCTGCCTTGATTCTGCCCGGCGCGTGTCGTGTCTCTGAAAGAAGTATACCACATCGTCCGGCGTTTGTATGTAGTGAGGGTTAGATACCTTTGTGGCGATTCTTAGATTGTTCTTGTGGCGCAAATTGGATTTGAGCCCGGGAATCGCGTCAGAGGGGGACGGCGTGCCCCTATCGGGCGCGCGGGCAGCTGCGCAGGCCGGTCAGACCGTCGACGCGTTGGGGGAAGGCCGTTTGCGGGCTCCGAGCGATGTCTTCCGGGGATTCCGCGGCACTTGAAAAAGGGTCGCCACACCGTCGGAATGGATGGTTGACACGGCTCGGGACGGGTGGACGGCCTCCATCGGGATTGGTGATCGGCGCGGCCCGAATCACGCAGCTGGCGCCGCCTCCGATTTCCGGGCGGCAGAGATGATTCGGTGCAAATTGAGCGAAATCGAAAGAAAGCGAGCACGATCGAGCAAAACCAAGCAATTACCTATTGACAGGGGCCTCAAGATGTGATAGACTAGGTGGCATGAGTGGAGGGCCTATACTGACCGTGGAGAGACGTGGCGCAATCGCCGATGTGGTGGTGGAGCAAGGAGCTGCCCGGGTATCTGAGCTGTCGGAACGGTTCGACGTCAGCCCGGCCACGGTTCGCCGTGACCTTGAGGCTTTGGAGGACGGGGGCAGGCTCAGGCGCGTCCACGGTGGCGCGATAGCAGTGGATGATCGGGCAGGAGCGGAACCGGCTCAGGCCTCGCCGTCGGAGCAGACATCAACTCCGAGGCCCGATGGCGCCGCGCGAATCGGAGAGACGGTTGCAGAGATGATCGGCGAAGGAGAAACGGTCTTTCTGGGGCCTGGTGCGCTTCCCTTCGAGGTGGCGCGGAACCTCAAGCATCACCCCACCATCACCGTGATCACCAACGGATTGGACATCGCCCATTGGCTGGCCACGAACACGCGGCACCGGCTGATCATTACGGGCGGTCAGTTCGAGGAGCGGAGCATGGGACTGGTGGGCCAAATGACGCGGCGTGCACTCTCGGACTTGCGGGCTGACCGGGTGATCGTGGAACTGGACGGCGTGAGCCCGGTGGAGGGATTGACTCAGGATAGTCTTCCACAGGCGGAGATTGCTCAACTGTTGATTGAGACCGGGGCGAGGGTGGTGGTCCTTGTACCGGCGGAGAGGGTGGGGCGTGTGGCTGCTACCCTCGTCGCGCCGGTATCGAGCGCCGATGCTATCGTGACGGGACGGGAGGCTTCCGCAGCTTACCTGTGGGATCTGAGTGAGGTGGGCATCGAGATTGTTCTGGCATAGTCCGGGGCAAGACAGACATCGCTAGACAAAGGAGTGGAGCAGATGGCAAGCGTAACCTACAAAAACGTGACCAAGCGATGGGGCGACGTCGTGGCGGTCAAGGATCTGGATATTCACATCGAGGACAAGGAGTTCCTGGTCTTCGTAGGTCCTTCGGGGTGTGGAAAGTCTACCTCCCTGCGGCTGCTAGCGGGGCTCGATGAGATCAGTGAAGGGGAGATCCTGATCGGCGACCGCGTCGTCAACGACGTACCGCCCAAGGATAGGGACATCGCCATGGTGTTCCAGTCGTACGCCCTCTACCCGCACATGAACGTCTATGACAACATGGCGTTCGGCCTGAAGCTGCGGGGCACACCGAAGGAGGAGATCAAGCAGCGTGTGGAGAAGGCGGCCGACATCCTCGGCATTCACAGCTTGCTCGATCGGAAGCCGAAGCAGCTCTCCGGTGGCCAGAGGCAGCGTGTCGCGGTCGGGCGAGCCATCGTCCGTGAGCCGAACGTCTTCTTGATGGACGAGCCGTTGTCGAACTTGGATGCCAAACTACGCGTCCAGGCGCGCGCGGAGATCAGCAAGCTTCATCAGCGTCTGGAGACGACGTTCATCTACGTGACGCACGACCAGGTCGAGGCGATGACGATGGGCACGCGTATCGCAGTGCTCAACGACGGGATTCTCCAGCAGATCGACACGCCGCAGAACCTGTACGACCTCCCGGCGAACATCTTCGTGGCAGGTTTCATCGGCAGCCCAGCGATGAACTTCTTCGATGGCGAGCTGGTTGAGTGGGATGGCAGAGTCGCGGTGAAGACGGACGAGTTCATGTTGGCTATCCCCGAGAGTCGAGCCGATACGTACCGACCGCATTTGGGCGAGAACATCGTCCTGGGCGTCCGGCCTGAGGACATCCATGATCCAGATTTCGCGCCGCCTGAGATCTCGCAGCAGTTGGTAGAGGCCGAGGTTGACGTCACGGAGCTGATGGGCGACGAAGTGGTGGTCTACCTCATATCCGAAGGAACGGAATTCCTTGGTCGCTTCGATCCTCGGACCGACGCCCGTGTCGGCAAGACGATGTCCGTGGCCTTCAACATGGACCGTATGCACATCTTCGACAAGACGACGGAGAAGGCAATTCGGTAAGCGGCACCTCTCCTTCTTGACACAAGGTAGAGGGATCGCGGGCTCGTTGACCCCGGGCCTGAAAGCAACGGCCGGGACCGGGGTCGCTCCCGCGACGTAGGATCGGCGAAGGAGCGAGGCCGCCACGCGCGGCCTCGGTTGTTGTGCGTCACCAAAGCGCAAAAATGTGTGCAGGGGGCGCGAGGGGTTCATGGGTGTTGATTCGAGCTGACTGGGGAGGGGAACTGTGGCTGACCTTGAACTGATGAGTAGACTTTCTGATGAAGAGGAGACGAAGATCTTGCTGGTCGTTCTGGATGGGTTGGGTGGGCTGCCCATGATCCCGGAAGGGCCCACCGAGCTGGAAGCGGCCCGGACGCCGAATCTCGACGCACTCGCGGCGCGGTCGATATGTGGCTTGAGCACGCCCGTCGCGCCCGGTATCACGCCGGGCAGCGGACCGGGGCACTTGAGCCTCTTTGGGTATGACCCCATCGAGTGCTTGGTCAAGCGGGGCGTGCTTTCGGCCCTGGGTATTGGATTTGACCTGCAGCCCGGGGACCTGGCAGCCCGCGGCAACTTCTGCAGCGTCGACCCGGAGACGGGTGAGATCACGGATCGGCGCGCCGGTAGGATTGGCTCGGACCTGGGAGCTCGTCTTTGCGAGAAGCTGAACGGGGTGCAGTTGGAGGGTGTCGATCGCGTGTTTGTGGAGCCGGTGAAGGAGTACCGCTTCGCGCTGATCCTGCGGGGCGAGGGCCTGGAGGACGGTCTGACGGGCACCGATCCTCAGGAGACGGGCGTGCCACCGCTGCCCGTGAAGGCGACGCGACCGGAGGCAGAGGAGACAGCTGAGCTGGTGAATCAATGGCTCGAGAAGGCCCGGGAGGTGCTGGCGAAGGATGCCCAGGAGAACAACCACCCGGCCAATAGCTGTAATCTGCGCGGCTTGGCCAAGGAACCAGGGCTGCCGCAGATGCCAGACGTGTACAAGATGCGCTGTGCTTGCATCGCCACGTATCCGATGTACAAGGGGGTGGCCAGGCTAGCCGGGATGGACATCCTGTCGACCGGCCCCACCATTGAGGACGAGGTCGCGACGTTGAAGGAGAGTTGGGAGGACTACGACTTCTTTTTCTTCCACGTCAAGAAGATCGACAGCCGGGGGGAGGATGGCGACTTCAACGCCAAGGCGGCGGTGATTGAGCATTTCGACGAGGTTCTGCCGGATATGCTGGCGCTGGAGCCGGACGTGGTCATCGTGACGGGGGATCATTCCACGCCGGCGCTCTGGAAGAACCACAGCTGGCACGAGTTGCCCGTTCTTCTCTGGTCTCGGTACGTCCGTCGGGACGATGCTACGACGTTCGGCGAGCGCCCCTGTATGCGGGGCGGGCTGGGTCACATCAACCACGTGGATCTGCTGCCGCTGGCTATGGCCAACGCCGGGCGCCTCGAGAAGTACGGCGCCTAGAGCCGCCCGAGGCCCGTCGGCAAGACGCAGTGACTGGTCTTGCCGACAACCCGCGAGCTTGTGCTCCTCGGACGATGGCTCCAGACGGCCTCTTTCCGAGGAGCTCTCTCTTGTCGTGCCGATGACGTCCTTTCATTAGGACCTCTACACGTCTCACCGTCGATCTTGTGTTCCCCGGACTCTCCCCCGGTTCCCGCCGGGTACGTGGCACCTTCCAGAAGGCGCCAAACGCTTTCCGCCCTGGACGCTACGCGCTTCCCAGGATGGATCCCCACGAGAGGATAAAAAAGCTGTCTGCAGGCGCCGGATCTCCGTCGTGTCCGCAGTCCTGGTTCCCTCCCACTGGCCCGGACCAGGGAGGCGGAGAGGTCGATGGTCCCTCTGAGGCCAGGGCCTTGTTCGCGGGGATGATTGACAGGCACGTGTATTCTGCTATAGTGTCAACCGACGCGGATTTGGGGGGGATTGACCTTGAACCAGCACACACCAGCAAGGCGAAGCGTGGAACCTTTGATCATTGGGGCTCAGGAAATCGGGGTTGCCCTGAGCGACCAGCACGTGGCAGCCTTCGAGGTCTGTTACGACGAGTTGGTGGCATGGAACGAGCGTTTCAACCTGACGGCGATCACCGACTGGAAGGGTGTGCTAATTCGCCACTTTCTCGATTCATTGTCGTGCTTGCAGGCGATTCCTCAGAACGAGCTGGCGGCGGGCGCCCGAGTGATCGACGTGGGAACGGGCGCTGGTTATCCTGGAATACCGCTGAAGATTGTCTGCCCCGGCATGCGGTTGACGCTGCTGGAGGCGACGCACAAGAAGGTGATGTTCCTCGAGCACCTGATTGACCGATTGGGGATGGATGATGTGGTCGCGATTCACGCTCGGTCTGAGGAGCTTGGCCGGGACGTGGTCCACCGGGAATCGTATGATTGGTCTATCGCTCGGGCCGTCGCAAAGATGCCGACGCTGGCGGAGTACTTGCTGCCCCTAGCGCGCGTGGGTGGTGCGATACTGGCTCAGAAGGGTGAGGACGCGGCGGCCCAGGTGCAGGAGGCGGATGAGGCCATAGCTACGTTGGGCGGCGAGGTGCGGCAACTTGTGCCCGTCGAGCTCCGTGGGTTGGCCGAGACACGTTATCTGGTGGTCATCGACAAGGTGGCCCCGTCGCCGGAGAAGTATCCTCGCAGGCCTGGCATGCCCAAGAAGCGTCCGCTGGTATAGCTGGGGTTGCCTGGGCCTTCACGCCGGTTGGTTCACGGTCGGTGGACGAGCCCTCCCTTGACCACCCAGGTCACAGCCTTCTCCAAGAAAGGACCACTGAACATCTCCAAGTCAGTGGCTGTCAGAATGGCCTGCTCCACATCGTTGACGTGCTCCAATAGGTAGGCCCGCCGAGTCCTGTCGAGCTCCGCCAGGACCTCGTCGAGGAGCAGCAGGGGGGTCTCCCGGGTCTGATCCTGCATCCACCTCAACTCAGCCAGCTTCAGGGAAAGAACCGCGGTACGTTGCTGTCCACGCGAACCGTAGGTGCCCAGATCGACCTCGTGGGTGCCGAGCGCCGGGCTCCCGGCGACGAAACGAAGCTCGTCACGATGAGGACCGAAGACGGTCATCCCGCGCGCGATCTCCTCGGATCGACGCTCGATCAAGGCCTCCTCGTAGGCGCGGGCCAATCGGCTGGAATCGGCGTCGTCACGGGGGATGTCCGGCCCGGATACATCCATTCCGACCTCAGCCCGAAGGATTCTGGGCGCGCCCGGATCGAAGTTTGGGACGTAGTCGAGGCGCAGCCATTCCGCGTCCCCAGTCAGCTGCTGGTGGATGCGCTTGACCCGCGAGGACAATCCATCGACGAAAGCCCGGCGGCGTGTGGCAATCTTTGACCCTGTGCGAGCGAGCACGCTTTCGAAAGGGCTTAGCTGGGCTGGATTGCCTCCTTCGTCCCGAACGTGTCGCAGAGCGGCGTTCCGCTGACGGAGGGCCTTGGTGTATCGGCTCAGGGCCTCGCTGTACGTCTCGTCCACCTGGGAAATGGCATCGTTCATATACTGCCGCCGTCC
>Ga0180430_10003888_pt1 | contig 12760 bp, 8 predicted proteins | sample SS_ome_9_FD_132999 | JGI IMG/M metagenome (GOLD analysis project Ga0180430, IMG submission 132999) | Hypersaline lake sediment archaeal communities from the Salton Sea, California, USA - SS_1_S_2 metaG | ecosystem: Environmental > Aquatic > Non-marine Saline and Alkaline > Hypersaline > Sediment... | reverse complement strand
CACGCGGCTCTGATTGTCCATCGTGGAAAACAAAAAAACCACTGTCCTTACTGAGGGCATTCGTCCCTCGCTTCTTTTGTCCTTTTTTTTAATGATGTGGCACCAATCTATCACATCAGTGGCATGAAGTCAAGAAAATTCTCGGTTATTTTTGAAAGAATTCGCAGATTAAAAGCCTAGCCCCTGCGGGGACGAAGAAGATGCGGAGCTGGAGCTCCGCGTTCCCGGGGAGGGGATTATTTTTAACCACGAATTAGCACGAATTTTTCACGAATGAGTTTTATTTTAACCTCAATTTAGCACGAAACACTATTAGCCCAACCGCTCGCGGTGGCTAGGACTAGAATGATGCGGAGCTGGAGCTCCGCGTTCCCAGTGATTTAATCACGGTCGTAAGCGACTCGGCATAGCAGTTGTGGTGCAAGAAACCCTGATTACAGTTTAATCGTTGCGATGGGATGGTAGATTGGGCCTTCTTTTTTTAACTCGCTGCCGAAGAGGATGACGTTGCCGGCCGTAAATTGACCAAAGGGTTTTTCGTCGGCTTCGGCTAATTTGTCGGTGAGTTGCGTAATCTCAGGCCCTCGCCCTTTGACGCGTCCGAGGGTTAGATGCGGTTGGTATTTGCGTCGCTCGGGGTAGTAACCGAAATCTTCGAGCGGCAGGTCGATCGCTTCTTTTAGCTCTGTGAGAAAATCCGTGCCTTCGTCAACGCCAACCCAGAGGCTGCGTGGACGTGCCAAGTCGGGAAACGCACCAACACCTTGCAGCGCAATCTGCGGGGCAGGTAAATCATCACGGACACTCGCGACGCCTCGCTCAATCGCCTTCGCGTAGGCCGAGGACTCCGTCGTGTTGATGTCGCCCAAGAAGGCGAGCGTGATATGGATGTTGTCTCGCTCCACCCATTTAATCGCACCGCCGAAGTTGCCTAGCCAGTCGCAGTATTTGGCAATCCGTGTTTGTAGTGAGGTGGGCGGAACGATGGCAACAAAAGCTCGAATATTAGAACGCATTGGGGGACTTCTTGGGGTGGAGGTTAGGGTTGTAAGAGAGAAAGAGAACTACTCATCTGGCAAAGAGGTGGGGGGGTGGGAAAACGAAGAGTGGGGGCTAGCGAAGGGATGCTGCTGACCGGAAGGGAGCAAAATGTTCTTCTCCATACCCTCCGAGCGAATTATGATCTCGGCGTCGTTTGACTTTATCATCGACGAAGGAGAAATTTCCTCAAAGTCTTCTAGCCGGATGCCCTCGACGGGAAAACTCTGAAAGTCGAAAGACTCGGGCGGAAATTCCTCAGACGCAGGCGAATCCGACGAATCCATAGCGAATTGAAGAATTGCAGAGATTACGATTGCGACCAAAGCGATATAGATGAATATGGGGCGGAGGGGGCCGCCATTATGCGGGCGAAAGAGCCACGACTTGTTCCTCTGCTGCTCCTTGTACCGCAGGTACGACTTGCCGCGTTTAGTCACGTTCACTTTGGACTTCGGGCGTGACCTCGGTTGAGGAAGAGGCTGCGGCGCAGGCAAGTTAGGAACGGGTTTCCTGCGTCGAGGTCGCCTAGCGGCGGGCTGCGGAGCTGGCTCCTGCTGCGGTACCTCCTTAAATGCTGTCTGCGGTACTTCCTTAGGTACTTCCTTCTCCGGCAGAGACGAAGCAACGATCTCGTCGTCGTTCTCCTTGAGCGCAGGACGATCTAGCAATTCGCCGCTACGGAGTCGGCGCGCGTATTCCTGCTCTTCAGTAAGGTTTTTTTTAAGGAAATTGAACATCTGTTCTTATTTGTGCCACTCGGGGGCGACGTTACTCGTTGCTTCCTCGAACGTTGCTTTGCGCCTGAAGTCTCGCTTTGCTTCGTAGCCTTTGGCAGTGTCGTCGTTGGTCGCCCAGTGGGAGTGCCGCCGTCCATAATAAGTACCGTAGAACTGGTAGTTCGAGTCGATCCAGCGTCGTAGGCGTTGCAGCTCCATCGGAGTTAGCAGCCCAAGGTGGTCGCTCTTGGTCTCTTTCTTCTTCTCAATATTTTTGGGGTGCGCGGGATCTGTCATAATGGCGAGCAGCATACTCTTCGGACAGCCGAGCGAACGTGGCGGCAGGAATGCACCATTATAGTTGCCCTGTTCGCCACCAACCAAGGCGGTGAACTCGCTGAGGATGGGCCCGGCGAGTTGCTTCTTACCAAGCATCTCGTAGGAAGTGCTAAACATTTTGGTCAATTCGCCGGAGAGGTTCAAGCCGCCCTCTTGCTTCTTGCAGCCGTGACATTTAATGCACTTCGCGTCGAAGATCGGTTGGATGTCGGTCGGGTAATGGATTACCTGGCCGGCGAGTCCTGTGCCACCATTCTCCTTCAAGTCGCACGGTTGCGGTTGCAACTCGCTCGGCTTCTTCGTCAGCGCAATGGAGGTTCCGGTTTTGCCTTCGGTGACGAGGTTGCTTTGTCCGTGGCAGCCGGTGCAAGAACGAACCTCACCTGGTTTGTAGGTGACGAAGGTGCGTTCACGTTGGATTTCTTGGAAGTCTTCGTCGAGTGCTTGGAAGAAGATATTTCGATTGGCCGGGACGTAAAACTGCGCAGAGCCGTCCTTTTCGACAGGAACCACACCCCATTGCACGCGTGGCCAGAGTGCGCCCTTCCAACCGGACGAACTGAACGAGTTACCCCAGCGGCGACTGGATGAGCGGTAGCGTGAAACAGCTTCGTTGACGCGGATCCATTTTACTTCGCCCGGTTCAACACCTTCCATCCCTTGGTAAATATTGGTGACGACACAGAGTGCTTGACCCTTCTTCGCTAGCTCTTGGTCGTGGTTCGGCTTCAACACGGGCGGCGTTTTGCGAGGCACCAACGGCGTTGCGTGCCAGCAGGAAAGCTTCGGGTCGCGGTGAACCAACTGGTGCTTACCGTCAACATCGAGCAGGTAAAGGCCGTAGGCATTGGCGGTGTCTTTGTAGTGCGCGGCCGGGTCCGTCTTGCAGGAGACAAGGAACTCGCGGTCGGAAATCGGGAACGGATGCGTGTAGAGCATTCCGCTTGTTCCGTTGCGGTCGTGCTTGTATTTCCCATCGGACTGCATAAAGTACCAGCCTGGCTCGGTGCGACGCTCGACAAAAATGTGCGGCGTGAGGTTAATCGCAGCCGATTTCTCGTCCCACTTCGTGTACCCTTCTTCGTCGGGATCGGCACCACGCTTGAGCTGGTCCTTACCGTAATCGACGAGCATAATCGCACCGGAACAACCCCCTTGCGGGAAGTGGCACGAGCCAGCCGAGACAAACGTATGCTTGCGACCCGGTACCGGCTGCTGGTAAACATAGACCGTCGTTGTGTCATCATCGAGACCGTAAATGTGTTGCACCTTCGACCCGTCAGGGTTCATCGACCAAATCGTCTTCGCAACCCGAGCACCCTTGTCGATGTACTCCCAGCGGTGGTACATCACGCGGCCATCGTCCATCACGAGCGGACACATCTCCGTGAGAACACCGTCGGAGAGAATGCGTAGGTTGCTTCCGTCGGCATCCATTTTATGGAGCGTCGGTGCAACGAGTGCATTACTACCACCACACAAGACGATGTGTTCGCTACGTGTTGAGGAAAAGATAATTGAACCGTCAGGTAGGTAACAGGGATGGATGTCGTCAACGCGTCCGCCGTACTCATTCTTCGCTGGCTCTTTGGTGAGCTGACGGAGGCCAGTTCCATCGAGGTTCACTTCCCAGATGCGGAAGCCACTCTTGGGCGTCTCACGGAAATCGAAGATCGCCTTCTTCGCGTCGAAGGAGAGTGACATCTTTCCAAGGAAACCTTTGCCACCTGGCATTTGGGCGGCAGTGACAACGGGGCGCTCTTTGCCCGTCTTCACGTTGTAGATGTAAATCCCGTTCTCAGGAAGGAAGCGGGGGCCACGCGTGCCATTGTTGATGTCGGTGTAGTAATGGTCCGACGAGTACTGCATCCGTTTCACAAAAACGATCTCGTCGAAACCGAGTTTCTTCGCATCGACCTTGCCGGGAAGGAACTCGTAGTACTTCGTTTTCTTAGGAGCCTCCGCCGCCGGAGCGGTCTGAACACAGAAACAGAGAAGCAATGCAAAAGTGAGGTGCAATCGGTACATTTTTTTGTGGGGAGTTAGGGGTGAATTTTCTATCTATTACCCCTCATTTTACCAACACGGAGGCAAATTTCAACCCACGCTTCCCCATTTCGCCACTTTAGCCGCACATTAGCGGCTTTTTGGGGCTGAATTCGCCACTTTTAGGCGAGATTTCGCCGCTCGGAGGTCGATCTGGCATTCCGCGTACTCCTGCCCCTGTTGGGGGCAAATAGTATAGCCTCGGGGCGCAGCCCGTGGATTTAGTCTTTTTTGATTTGATGCAAGCGGTAAGGAATTTCACTTTGCCTAATTACGAAATCCATTTCCATTATTTCACGATAATAGATCAACACTTGGTAGATAGCGGAAGTATCACCGTGCGGCGAAATCCCACGGGCTGCGCCCGAGGCTATACTATTAAGCCCCTGCGGGGCTTGTCTGTTCTCCCAAAAAGTGCCGAAAACGTGCCTTTTTAACCCCTCTCTTGCGGAAAAAGGGGGGATATGGTAGGTTTAAGTGGTCTGTGGGGAGGTGAAAAATTACGCTCCCTTTTTATTATTGAATACGCACGAGCTTATGCAGCCGAACCTATGTCACTCTTAACCAACCCTCAGCTTCCGATTGATTCGCCGTTCCGAATACTTGCAGGTGGGTCGCACCTCTGTACCTCGGAATGGAGTCAGGCACCGCATCAGGGTGACCTCTGCTACAAACTCTATTTTGTGCGGAGTGGAAAAAGCATCCTTACCCTGAGCGATGACTCCCAAGTGCAATTGAAGGCGGGTACCATTTGTTGCATACCGGGTTACCATCTGCAATACTATGAATGTCCGAAGGAGATGTTGATCGATTGGGTGCACTTTGTTCCAGAGGCGGTACTTCTTTCGCATCTGCTCTCTAAACTTACGGAGGTGGTTGCGTGGCCGGCAGAGGAACTCGATTACTGGGAAGATGTTTGGGAAGGTGTTGCCGCGTTGCCAGCGACCCCTTCGCTTCCGCAGATAGGACGGATGCAGGCTCTGCTGATGGACGTGGTCGCCCGTATTCTTGAACATCTTGGTCAGGAGGAGCCTCTGTTGATCTCGCCGGAGTTCGAAGAGCTCAAGCCGGCCGTCGATTTTATGGACCGTCACTTTCGTACGAATCCGCCACTCGCGGAAATTGCCGAGGTCGTATTCTTGACACCGAGTCATTTTCACCGCAAGTTCTCTCGCTGCTTTGGCGAGACACCTCTCCAGTATCAACAGAATAAAAGGTTGCAGGTGGTGCGACAACTCCTGCTGACCTCCGACCTGACGCTCACCAAAATCGCGGAAGAGGCCGGTTTTAGCGACGAGTTTTATCTTTCTCGCGTCTTCAAAAAGAAATTTGGATGCACGCCGGGCTGGCTCCGCAAGAACCAAAAACCGTAAATTGGTGCCGGAGATGACAAGATTGTGCAAAAAATCAGCAAGATTGTTCATTGACGCTCTTTTTGCATTCTGCTAAAATTGAAGTAGTGCAGGCCAATCCCGGCCTTTTCTCGACTACTCCAAGCAATTAGAAAGTGCAAAATGACCCCCCGCGACAATTTACTCTCACTCTACCGACGTGAAGGCATCCAACAAGCTCCTGTTTACTTTGTCCTCTGCCCCGCTTTGGAGGAACAGTTTCGGCAGCATTATCCCGGCGAGCAATCGTACGCCGAAGTTTTTGAGTTCCCCGTGCAAACGATTACCGATCCCGGTTTTCCTTGGATTGCGGAGACACCTGACTTCGTGCCTGCCCGCGAGTGGGATTACGATCGTTACTTCGACCCGCCGGTTGCTGAAGGGGCACGGATGGATATCTGGGGCGTCGCGCACGAACCGGGGAGCGATGCGGCGCAACATATGACCCGTATGCGGCATCCCCTCGAACGTTTCACGACGCTCGAGGAAATTGAAGCCTACCCCTTCCCCGACTTCGCCGCCGCGGACTGGTCTTACCTCGATGCCGAGATTGAGAGCATCCACGCAAAAGGGCTCGCCGCACACGTCTGGATGGAATGCACCATCTGGGAGACCGCTTGGTATATGCGTCGGATGGAAAAATTAATGACCGAGATGGCGTTGCACGACGAGAAGGCGACGTTTCTGTTCGACAAGATTACCGACTTGGCCTGTTTGCGAGTCGAAAAATATGCCGCCGCGGGTGCAGATATTATTGCGCTCGGTGATGACATCGGTATGCAAGAGGCGATTATGATGTCGAAACCGATGTATCAGACGCACCTCAAGCCGCGTCTCAAGCGAGTCATCGACGCCGCACGCGCTGTCAAGCCGGACGTCATTATTCAGTACCACTCCTGCGGCTTCATTACGCCACTCATTCCCGATCTGATTGAGGCCGGCATCGACGTACTCAATCCTGTGCAGCCCGAATGTATGCCCTTTGAAGAGATCCACCGCGAGTTCGGCGAGCAACTCTCTTTCAACGGTACGCTCGGAACCCAAACCACAATGCCCTTTGAAACACCGCACCAAGTACGCGAAACAGTGCTACGGAACCTTGAAATTGCGGGCGAAAAGGGAGGGCTGCTCTGCTGCCCAACGCATCTCCTTGAACCGGAAGTCCCTTGGGAGAACATCGAGGCCTACGTCGCCGCCTGCCGCGAGTTCTGCTGAAACGTTCGCCACTAATTACCAACCTTCGTTACCAACGGATCGAAAATTCACCACCAACCCACCACTTTATTATGAAAAACTTTCTTCTTACGTGTTTGCTGCTTGTCATTTTTGCCACCAATTTTGCCGCCGCACAGTCGTGGCACTCTGTTGCCTACGACAACGCTGGTGTTGCTGGAAAACAACCGCACCTTATACAAGGTGAAAGTTGGGAGTACCCGGCAGACGCTCTGCCACTCTCAGCGGTCGCGAAGGATGACCCAGCTCGCACCGTCGCGTTTGGTGATGCCGTGCGTTTTGGCTACGCAGGCTTAGTGAAGGATGCAAAGTACAAGTGCAAAATGACTTTTCTCTCTGACGATGCCGAACGCAAGGTGAAGGTACTGGCAGGTGACACCACCCTTGCTAAGGAAATCTCGCTTGCACAAGGGAAGAAAGCAACGCACGAGTTCGACCTACCCGCTGCGACGTATGCCAACGGGACACTCCAGCTGGTCGTGCAAAAAGTAGCTGGTCCGAATGCCGTCGTCTCCGAGGTAACGATTCTCGCGAGTGACGCAAAGAAGTTGGGTAAAACGGACCCGTTCGCCGCGATGAAGAAAGATGTTTCGAAGCTTGTTGCGGAACTTCGTCCCAATTACGCGCCGATTCCGCTCGGCTGCACGCCGATCAATCTTGGTGGCACTTGGTCGTTCTGGCAAACGCCGCCCGCCGATTTCGAGAAGCTCGCCGCTCCTGATGGGCAGGCGAAAAAGATTGAAGTGCCCGGCGAGTGGGTGATGCAGGGGCTTCCTGTTAAGCGTGGCACCGCAGCCGGCTACTGGCGAGAGTTCGAGATCCCCAAGGAATGGGCAGGCCAGCAGTTTCGCCTCCGCTTTGACGCGGTTTACAGCGAATGTACCGTCTGGGTTAATGGGAAAAAAGTGGGTGGGCACCTCGGTGGGTTCACGCCCTTCGAGATCGACATTACCGACGTCGCCGAAGTCGGAAAAAACAGACTCGCGCTGAGTGTGACGAGTGACTCGCTCGCCGACAAACTCGCCAGCGGGATGAAGTACGCCGCGCATGATCTCGGTGGGATCAACCGAAAGGTGACGCTCTTTGCCGTGCCGCAAACTTACATTAACTCGCTCCACGTGGTCGGTGGACTCTCCGACGACCTCAAGGATGGTACCGCTGAGGTGCAACTTTCAGTCGCGCAACCCACTGCTGCCAAGACGGAAAATCTCACGGCGGAGATCACGCTGCGTCCTTGGAAGAAAGACGAACCAGCATTCACGCAGAAGGTTGACATCCCAAAAATGAAAGAAACCGCCTGCACCGAGCAGGTCGCAAAAATCGCTGTCCCAAGTCCCGAACTCTGGCACCCGGAACATCCCAACCTCTACGTCGCGACGGTCGTGCTGCAACTCGGCGGCAAAACGCTTGAGACGGTAGAACGTCGCTTCGGCTTCAAGAAGACGGAGGTGCGAGGAAACGAACTTTTTGTCAACAACGTGCCAGTGCAACTCCGTAGCGTTTGTCGTCACGAGGTGCATCCGCTGCGAGGTCGTTCCTTGCCACCGGGTCAGTGGCGTAAAGACATCGAGATTTTCCGTGCCTCGAACCTCAACCACATTCGCACGAGCCACTACCCGCCCGGCGAGGAACTCCTCGCGGCAGCCGACGAACTTGGGATGTTCATTGAGGATGAAGGACCCTTCTGCTGGGCGCACGGAGCGGGGAAGGACAGTCCAGAAATCCGCAGGGCAACCGTCCGGCAGTTGCTTGAACTCGTGGAACGCGACCGAAGTCATCCGAGCGTCCTCTTTTGGTCGCTCGGGAATGAGTCCCGTTGGAGCGAGAGTTTCGCGGTCGCCTCGCAGGCAATGCGAGAACTCGACCCCACGCGTCCGCAAACATTCAACTTCTTCCCGTGGGGTGGCGGTACCAACAAACCGGACGAAGGTTACTGCGAGATCGGCTCCGACCATTACCCCGGGCCGGGCGGTCCTCCCAAGTACAACGACTTCAAGCGACCGGTTAGCTACGGTGAATACGCGCACCTCAACGCTTACAACCGGCACGAACTCGTGACCGACCCCGGCGTACGCGATGCTTGGGGACGCGGGATGAATAAAATGTGGCAAGCGATGTGGGCGAGTAAGGGGACGCTCGGCGGTTCACTCTGGGCAGGAGTTGATGACTCCTTCTTCATCCCCGATGGACGCACCGTTGGCTACGGAACTTGGGGCCCGATCGACGGATGGCGACGCCCTAAACCGGAGCAGTGGCACACCAAGAAGGCCTATTCTCCCGTCCGACTACTCACGAAAGAACTCGATCCGAAGCAGCCGGGACTCAAAATTGAGAACCGCTTCGATGTCACCAACATCAACGAGCTCAAAATCGAATGGAGCAAAGACGGCAAAGCTTGGCAGACCTTAACAACGGAAGGCGTCTCCATTCCCGCGCGTACCGAGGGAACATTGAAGGTGCCCGCCGAGACGCTCGGCCTGCGCTTCACCAGTCCGCTTGGATTTGTGATTGACCAATACTGCGTGCGTCCGGAGAAGAGTACGCTCGGCGCAAGTACCGTTCCGCTCACCGGCACCGTCAACGAGAAAACAGGTCAACTCGCCGCGACCGTTGACGGCACCCCCGTAATCACGGGCGGTCCGCATCTAATGGTACTCGCGATCAATGGGGCAGGTGGCACGCAGATGAGTGGCGTCGAGCCTAACTACCCACCGCACACAGCACCTTGCTCCGACTGGAAGGGTGCGCCCGTCCGGAAAGAGGGTGCGAGTTACATTATTGCGGGTGAATACAAGGAAGCTAAAGGGGAGTTTGTCGTCACGCCCCAGAAAGATGGGACGCTCAAAATTACGTACGCGTTCACAATGAAAACGAATGTCAATCCGCGTCAGGTTGGATTTGTCTTTGATCTCCCGAAGTCGTTCGACACACTCGCGTGGCACCGCAAGGGTCTGTGGAGTTACTACCCCGAGGACCACATTGGACGCCTCCAAGGAACAACGCAGGCGTTCGACGGAATGCACCAATGCGGTCCGGCAGGCCCACGCGTCAAGCCGAGTTGGCCTTGGTGTAAGGATGGCAATGATCTAGGCTCGAACGATTTCCGTTCGACGAAGGAGAATATTTTCTCCGCATCACTCACCAACACGCAGGGAGCAGGGCTGACCGTCCTCTCCGACGCCAGGCAGCACGTTCGCGCGTGGGTCGAGGGCGAGAAGGTGCGTCTCCTCGTGGCAGACTACAACAATCCTGGCGGCGAAAGATTTTTCCGCCGACACGCCAAGCTCGAAGACAAGCCACTCAAAAAGGGCGACAAAATCCAAGGGGCGGTGACGCTCCGTGGGGCAAAGATGAAATAGGCGACCTCAATCCGGCGGCGATTCCTATTTCTCAACGACTTCGGCGGTGATGTTACCCTTTTCGAGACGGATTGCTAGTTCGTCACCGGGCTGCACCTGCTGGGGGTCGCGGAGGGTTGCGTGGTCGCGGGTTCGCTGAACGACGGCGTAGCCTCGTGTGAGTACGGCGAGCGGTGAAAGCGATTCGAGCTTGCCGGCCATTTGCGTGATGGTCGCCTCGGTGTTGCGTAGTCGTCCTCGGAGGGCTGCTTCGAGTCGTTGCGAGGTGATGTCGAGCGTCTGTGTGTGTTGCGCAATTTGACGTGAAGGCTCCCAACTTGCGAGAACCTGTTCACGCGACTCCAGCCACTGCCGCGCCGCCGTGAGACGCCTCGCGAGTGCTGTGTTGAGCTGGAACTCGAGTCCGCTGAGCATTTCCGCAACGTCGGCCGCATCGGGAACCGCTCGCTCTGCTGCCTCACTCGGTGTTAGCGCGCGCAGGTCTGCAACGAGGTCGCAAAGGGATGTGTCAATCTCGTGACCTACCGCCGAGATCGTTGGAATCTTTGACGCGGCAACCGCCCTGACGAGATTTTCGTCGTTGAACGCGGCGAGGTCGTCGGCACTGCCACCACCCCGCGTGACCACCAACAGGTCGAGCTTCGGTTTGATCCGCTGCGCAGTTTGTATCTGTTCAGCAATCTCCGCTGCCGAGCCGGCACCTTGTACCTTCGCCGGCAAAATGAGAACGTCGCAGCCTTGCCAACGTCGGCCAAGGACATTGAGGAAGTCCTGGATCGCCGCGCCGGAGGGGCTCGTCACGACACCAATACGGCGCGGTAGTCGCGGCAAAGGTCGCTTTCGGTCAAGATCAAAAAGACCCTCCTTCTGGAGTTTCTTGGTCAGACGTTGCAGTGCGAGTTCCTTCTCTCCCACACCGAGCGGACGCACTTGCTTCACCACGAGTTGGTAGGAACCACGCGGCGCGTAAAGACTCAGCTCGCCAGTGCAGATTACCTCGGCACCCTCCTTGGGCGGTTCGGCAACGCTCTTGGCGGTGGAACGCCACATCACAGCGGAGATTTTCGCCTTCGCATCTTGCAACGAGAAGTAGAGGTGCCCCGAAGCGGGACGCGAGAGCCCCGTCACTTCGCCAGTGACACAAACAGTGCGGAAATTATTCTCAAGCAGCCCGCGGATTTGGTCCGTAAGCTGGGAAACAGTAAGGGAGTTTTGTTCATTTTTCATAGGATTCCGAGTATTCTAACCGAAGCGAGAGGTGATGTCAACCCCGGGGAACGCTCGTCGGAATGTTATACTAAGAGAGCTGTTGCGAAAGAAAAAGAAGATGAAGAAGAGGGAAAAGAGAAAAAAGAGGAAGCGTAGCCCCTGCCTCTTCTTGCGAAAGCTCTAGGCTTTGCGTTTTGCAAGTCCGTGTCGATCGCCGGCGAGGTAGGCGTCGTAGGCATCAAGCATCTCGCACATCTCTATTGCGAGGTGTTCTTTCGTTTCGTTGATGATTTTTACAGCGATGTTATCACGTCCGAAAAAGGCCTCGGCGATTGCACCTGCAATACAGGCGAGCGTATCTGCATCACCGCCCAACGAGATGGCACCTCGCACCGCTTCAATATAGGAGTCGGCTTCGAGAAACGCGATAATCGCCTCAGGCACCGTCTTTTGGCAAGTGACTTCGTGTTTGAAGTCAGGGCGTATTTCGTCGAGCGTGCGGTTGAGATTGTAATCGAAACGGGAGCTGACCTCTTGCTTGATGGTTTGTTTGTCAACCCCTTTTTTAGCGAGAAAGACGGCCAGTGCGACGGCTTGCGCTCCCTTAATCCCTTCGGGATGGTCGTGCGTTACGATGGCCGAACGTTCCGCTTCGGCGAGCACTTCTCTTTCGGTGGGGAAGGCAAGTCCAATCGGTGCCACCCGCATCGCTGCACCGTTACCAAAGCTGTTGTAGGGCTCCATCTTGCTTGAACAGAGCCAGTGCCAGAAATTACCACCGTACCCAGCAAAGGGGAACTCGCGTCCCCAACGATGGTAAGCCGCTGCGTAGTTACCATCGTGGATGATGGCGTCTGCCGTGGCAACAGTCAGCACCGTATCATCAGTAAAATGGGTCTCGTTGTTGAAAAGTTCAAACTCTTTCGTCTTGACAGGGTGCCATTCGTAAGCAGAACCGATGACATCACCAATAATTGCACCGATCATTGAAAAGTCTCCATAAGATTTTGAGCCGTCTTCGAAAAGGCAATTCAACTGTAAAAAGTTTTTCCGTAGGTATCCACTTCATCTTTCAGGGCCGCCAATAACTCCGGGTCGTGCGGGACGTGATGACTTGGACCCGCAATGTAACCACCGCCCGGCGCGAGAATATCGAACACCTTCTTCGCTTCTGCCCGTACCTCCGCGGCGGTAACACCGGGTCGGTCGAGGACAAATTGACTATCTATGCCACCGTGAAACGTTAGCTTCTCACCAAACTCTTGCTTGAGCGTTGCCAAGTCGTTGCAGGGTTGACACGGATTGAGGATGTCGCAGCCTAGCTCCACAATATCCGGGACAATGTCGAGGATCATTCCGCACGAATGCTGATTAATGAGAATATTTCGCGACTGCATACAGTCGTAGATTTTTTTAACACCCGGCT
>Ga0180430_10003887_pt1 | contig 12763 bp, 8 predicted proteins | sample SS_ome_9_FD_132999 | JGI IMG/M metagenome (GOLD analysis project Ga0180430, IMG submission 132999) | Hypersaline lake sediment archaeal communities from the Salton Sea, California, USA - SS_1_S_2 metaG | ecosystem: Environmental > Aquatic > Non-marine Saline and Alkaline > Hypersaline > Sediment... | reverse complement strand
TCGGTCTGGTCCATCATCCGGGTTGCGACATGCTTCCCGTCGCGAAGGACCGTGACGCGGTCGGCGATGCGGGGCAGTTCTTCCAGGCGGTGCGAGATGTAGACTATGCCCACATTCTCGTCGCGCAGTTCACCGATCACGCGGAAAAGATTCTCCACCTCCCGGTCACTGAGCGAACTGGTCGGTTCGTCGAAGATGAGAATCCGCGCCGATGCTCCCAGGGCGCCCGCAATTTCGACCAACTGCTGCTGGGGCATGCTCAGGTCGCCTGCCAGAGCATTGCTATCGATTCGCGCGCCGACCCGATGGAGCAATTCGGATGCACGCTTGCGGCGCCGATTCCAGCCCACCAGGCGGAGCAGGCTCCCGCTCTCGTGTCGAAGGGCAATGTTCTCCGCCACGGTAAGGTCTGCAAACAGCGCGGGCTGTTGGTAGATGGTTGCCACTCCCAGCGCTTTGGCGACGCCCGGATCGTTGTGACGCACAACCTTACCAGCTATTTCAACGGTTCCCGAATCGCTCTGGTGTGCGCCGGTGATAACCTTGACCAGTGTTGATTTGCCCGCTCCGTTCTCGCCGATCAGTGCGTGAACTTCGCCGGCCTGCACCTCAAAAGAAACGTCCTTCAGCACCTGAACTGCGCCGAACGATTTTGAGACGGATGATAGTTGTACCAAAGAAGTCATTTCGGTTGCCCAGTATAATGTAGTTCCACGTCATATTCGTTCCTTTTTGAAAAGATTAACGTTTTCTTATTGGAAAGGCTTGGCCTGCCCACACACGCCGCCGGAGGCACTTGCTTTGGGGCTGCGGCGCTGCTAACATCCTTGTGCCCCGTTTGTGGGGGCGAGATGTCGTCACTGATCTGTTCGAGGTGTGGGTATGATTTCGCGGGTGCATAGCAGTATTCTTTCCGGTATCGACGCGGCCGGCTGTGAAGTCGAGGCCGACGTCACCGACGCCAACGAACCGATAACCAAGCTTGTTGGTATGGCCGACACCGCCGTCAAGGAGTCGGTATCGCGCATTCAGGCTGCGCTGCGGAATTCGGGGTATCGCTGGCCGGGGGTGAAGGTCACAATTAATCTCGCGCCGGCAGACGTCAAGAAGGACTCAGCCGCCCTCGATCTCCCGATCGCCCTGGCGTGCATGGTCGCCGGCGGGGACTTCTCGGCGGACAAGCTCAATCAGTATCTCATTGTCGGCGAGTTGGCGTTGGACGGGCGGGTCCGTGCGGTCAAGGGCGTTTTGGCTACTGCGATGCTGGCGGCAAGAGAGAACAAGTTTGGCGTGATCGTACCGGCCGCCAATGCCGCCGAGGCGGCCGTGGTCGACACAGTGGACGCCATCCCGGTAGGCTTTCTGAGCGAGGCGGTCGGTTTTCTCACGGGCGCACTACCGCTGGAACCGTACACCATCGACCTGGACAAGGTTTTTGAAGTGGCCGGTCGATACGATATCGATTTTTCCGACGTGCGCGGGCAGGAGTCGGCCAAGCGGGCGCTGACCGTGGCGGCCGGCGGGCATCATAATATATTAATGATCGGTCCGCCTGGCTCGGGCAAGACGATGCTGGCCAAACGCCTGCCGACGGTCCTGCCGCCGCTCACGCTGCCCGAATCGCTGGAGACCACGCGCGTATTTTCAGCCCGAGGTCTGCTCGAACCGGGCCAGAGTTTGATGGCCGTCAGACCCGTGCGCACTCCGCACCATTCAGCCAGCGCCGCGGCACTGATCGGCGGTGGGGCGGTTCCCCAGCCCGGAGAAGTCTCGCTGGCGCACCACGGGGTGCTGTTTCTTGACGAGTTTCCCGAGTTTGCCCGCGCGACGCTCGAAATGATCCGCCAACCGCTCGAAGACGGGTGCGTGACGATCCCGCGCGTACACAGCACGATGCGTTTCCCCGCGTCGATCATGCTGGTGGCGGCGATGAACCCCTGCCCGTGCGGATATTTCACCGATCCCAAGCGGACCTGCAAATGCACGCCCAACGCTCGAGAGCGGTACATGGGGCGGGTCTCCGGACCGCTAATCGACCGGATAGACATTCACGTCGAAGTACCTCCCGTACCCTGGAGACAACTCCGCGGACAGGCCGATGGCCTTTCCTCCAGGGACATGCGCGCCCAAGTGGTAGCCGCCCGAACGATCCAACAGGAGCGTTTCGCCGCTGCCGACGGCAGCAACACAACGACCAACGCTACGATGACTTCGCGGCAGGTCCGCAAGTACTGCAAGCTCGATTCGTCGGGCGAATCGCTGCTGAAGCAGGCGATGAGCGAACTTGGCCTGTCGGCCCGCGCACACGACAAGGTCCTCCGCATCGCCCGCACAATCGCCGACCTGGAAACCCGCGAAAACATCGCCGCCCACCACCTGGCCGAAGCAATCCAATACCGCAAACTCGACCGGAAACTGTGAGTTTGACATTCTGTTTTTTTTGAAAATGAGGAGATATTCCATGATCGAGTTGAGCATGCACACGGATAACTGGCGGACGCTGAGCGGATCGTTGGCTCAGGCAGTGGAGGCCGCTAAAAAATTCGGTCTGGACTATATCGAGTTCGGCGTGGTCGACGGGCAGGATTTCATCGAGGGTCTGGGGTACAGCCCCGCGGTCTCGCTGAACGCCAATCCGATTCGCCTGCGCCGCTACCTCGAAGACAACGGCCTGAAGGTCTCGCAGATCGATGCGGCGTATCCCATTACCGGGCCGATGGGAGCGACCTTCGGCGTGCGGTACATGCAGCGCGCAATCCAGTTCGCCGCGGCCGTCGGATGCCCGTTTGTCGTCACCACCGACGGGCAGTCGAAGCCCGAGGGCTTTACCGACGAGCAGGTGCTGGCGATCACTAAAGAGTCCATGCGCCAGATTCTCGAATGGGCCGAAGACTACGAGGTGACGGTCAACATCGAGACGCACGGCCCGTACACCAACGATCCGGAAATATTGGAGCAGATGCTGAATTTCTTCGACACCGAGCGCCTGGGCCTGAACCTCGACACGGGCAACACGTTCATCGCCGGGGGGGATCCGGTAGAGTTCGCCAAGCGGTTCCTGGGCAAGCTGCGTTACATGCACATCAAAGACGTCAGCGAATCGCTGGCCGCGGCGCTGCGGGGCGAGGAGACGGGTATCGCCATGAGCGAGTCGCCCATCGGGCGGGGCGTCAACGCCGAAAACATCAGCGCCTGCATCCGCCTGCTGAAAGACGCCGACTGGGACGGGGTGATTTCCGTGGAATGCCTCGGTACGGACGAGAACCTCACAGCCAGCATCGACTGGCTGCGCCAGCAGATCGCCGATGCGTAGAGGCCTGGGAAAACTGAACCTATTGTGAACCATGGTCGACGACTTTTTTCGGCAGGAGCAGTTCGCTCTCGCTGCGCGCCAGGAAAGGGGGCACGTTCAGCAGGATGCGCTTTCCCGTACACTGATGGAATTTCCAGAGGCTTCCGGACTTACCTTTCGGTACGGGGATGCTGTGGAAGCCCGGTTTCCGGCCGTCGAACTTGAACACCGTGGCGCCGACTCCATCCCGGAGCGTCCCGCCGCCATCGGCGAACAGGCCAACGGTCTTCGTGCCCTCGGGGACGTAGAAGTACAGCGACCATCGCGTCGCCAGGCTTGCCGGCTCGCGGCGGCTGGACAGGATCGTCATGGGCGTCCCCGCGTCCCAGCGAACTCGCGTCGCGTCGTTTCCGTCGGACACGGTGATCTTGTGCAGCCCGGTATGTTTGGGGCGTAAGATTATGGTCCGCTCGACGCCATCGGGCTTTGTCTTGCCACTGGCGACTTGTCTTTCGCCGCGCCACAGTTCGACTTTGGCGTCGCCTCGGTTGCGGTAATGGGCGATCAGGCCGCCGGTGACTTTCAGCGAGATTGCAATCGACGGTTTGTCGACCCACGTGTAGAACGTCTGCACGCCCCGTCCGTGACTGCCCGCCGAGCCGGGGACGACCTTCGGCAGCTTCAGCGGCGTCGCGGGAACCAGATTCATACCGAACTCTGCGGCCTTGATCTGTGCAAACTGGTATTTCACGATGCCTGCGGTCAGGATGCTCTTAAGTTTGCTACCGCTGAACGGTTTGCTGCTCTTCCAGGGGTTCCCGGCTTCAGGAACGCCCCATTCGGCTCCGGCGGGAATGCTGACCTGCTTATCGCGCCGGACCAGGTCGCGGTAGATGGCCTTTGAGTGGACCATCATTGTGCCTCGTATGCGGTAGGAGTGTCGGATGAGACGTTCGAAGGCGGCTTGTCGGGCGGCGCCTTTGGCAAATTTATAGTCCCTGAACAACTCGACGTAATGCGTATACAGGATCAGATCGTTGATGCGTGCGTGGATATCGGGGGTATTGGCAAGCTTCTTCGCTTTGTCGAGCAGGCGGTACATGCGGGCGAGCAGGTCGTCGCACAGCAGGGGGCGATTTGCGCCGTCGATAAGGCGATAGAACTCGCCCATGGGCGCCCTGGCCGGACCGAAGGCTCGCGCCAGGAAGTCGTCGATGAGTGCATCAAGGCGTTTTGCTTCGTCGACATCCCATAGCATTCTCGCGGCCAGGTAGTAGCCCAGCCCGCACGGTCCCCAGCAGTCGCCGGATTCAGCCGACATGAAGCGGGCGCCCCTGGCGTGGAAATGCGGGATGGTCCGTTTGAGGTATTCCAGGTTGGTCCCTCGCGCGGCGCCGGGCAGATTGCGAGACCACATATTGACACTGTAATACTCTCGCATGCCGATTGTTGCGCCCTTCTCGGACCAGCCTTCGATCAGTTCATCGACGGTGTATCCGCCCCGGATGAAGCCCGTGGCGATGCTGATCACGACGTTCGGATGGACGCGGATGTTCGGTGGTGGGGAGTGTTGGTTGTAGGCGTACATGCCGACGTACTTGTCCTTGAATCGTCCGGCGACGCCCTGGGCGACGGCGTTGGCCAGTGTCAGTGCATGATCGCTGACGCTTCCCAGTTTCGCGCATCGATCGCACTGGCACCAACCCCCGCCGTCGCTGGGGTCCATCGAGATGCTGTCGGCGTCGGGGTGTCTTTCGAAGTATCGAATCGCAGACGCTACCACCAGCGCCCGCAGCTTGGGATTGCCTATGCAGATCTTCGTCGAGGTCCGCTTACCACCGAACAGGCCGTAGAATTCAGGATTGGCCTCGAAGGCCTTCTTGTTTGCGCTGATTATCCCGTCATAGGCGTGCCCCGTGCGCAAGTTGAAGCCCATCACCGCCCGGTTTCGGATGCACCATTGTTCGTATGGTTTGCGATTGTGATCCCAAAGCCCAAAGCCATACCAGATCCGCCGGGCACGGTAGTCCGGCCTCTGGTCCGCGTTTACCGCGATGGACACACTGGGTGTCTGCGGTATGACTTCCCACGTCCGGCCCGGGAAGAACTGCCTGTGCCCCAGGCGATATAGGAGGTCCCACACCGCGTGCTCGACCCCCACTTCGGTGGCGCCGATAACATGCACGCCCCGCGCGTGCGACTTGAGAAGATAGTGTTCGCGGTCGTCAATGCCGCCAACTGCGAACCGCCCGGCCAGACCGAGTTCGGGAAAATCGCTCGCCAGCCCCACCGCCAATCCGGCCGCACCGTCGCCACCAGTTACCTTGATCTTCGCCGAGGATATCCTGGCGAGATATTCCGCCAGCGTCGCGGCGGCGGATTTGACTCGATCTGACGCCCCGTCGCCGACGACCACGGGCATCAGGGGCGAGCCTTTGACCGTCACGTGCGTCGGTTCGACCGAAGCGCCTGTCACGCACCCGCAGGCGGCCGTCATCGCAAGCAAAACCACAATGTGTCGCATCTGCCTTTCCTTTCCGGGCGGACCATATCAGTTACAATGGGCGCCAAGAGACTACCGCAGATTACCGCAGATTGCGATGCGTAAGCGTGATGATGCGAGAAACATGTCTCTCTTGAACAGGTGAGCAGGAGAGCTATGCGTTCTCGGTAATTCTGTTTTCTCTCCGGTTTTGTCGTTGCCGTTTCACCTGTTCACCTGTTCGACCGCTTTCCTGCTCTGTGATCGCCATTATTCCCTGGCGGGAATAATGGCGATCACCGCCCGGAAGATAAGCGTATAAATAATTTTACGCTGATGTTACCCCCTTGAATTGACCGAATCTTACTATAGCGACGCTGCGCCGCCCACTCTTTAGGTGCGCAAACCGGTGATACCCAGAGAGGTTGGACCAAATGTACAACGAATATTTCAGTTTCAATGAAGATCCGTTCAGCATAACCCCCGACCCTCGCTTTCTTTACATGACACCGCAGCATCGAGAGGCCCTGAACCACATGCTGTACGGTATCGCTCAGCGCAAAGGCTTCATATGCCTCACCGGCGAGGTCGGTACGGGCAAGACCACACTCTGCCGAGCCCTGCTGCGAAAACTCGATGAGAAAGTACACACCGCGCTGATACTCAATCCCGTGCTAACCCAAACCCAGATCCTCCGCGCAATCGTCGAAGAATTCGGTATCCAAACCAAGCGACTCGATCGCCTCGGATACCTGAAGGTCCTCAACGAATTCCTGCTGAAGGTTAATTCGCAAGGGCAAGATGCAGTCGTAATCATCGACGAGGCGCAGGACATGTCGGTTAATACCCTCGAACAGGTCCGCCTCCTGAGCAACCTCGAGACCGAACGCCAGAAACTGCTGCAGATATGCCTGGTCGGTCAGCCTGAACTCCGCAAAACACTGGCCAAACCGTCACTGCGACAACTCGCCCAGCGGATCACCGTTCGATTCCATCTCAAGAAGATGAGCCAGGGCGATACCGACGCTTACATACACCATCGCCTCAGAATTGCAGGGCTGGACGAGGGCAAGTCACCGGTCCGCTTCGGGCCCGATGCGCTCAGGGAAATCTACAGGTACTCGCAGGGAACACCGAGACTGATAAACGCCATAGGCGATAAGGCCCTGCTGGCGGGATATGTTTACCGGAAACAGTTGATCGACAGGAGGCTGGTGAAAATCGCCGCCGCTGAGTTGAAGGAGACGGGCTGATGAGTCTGATAAACGATGCTCTGAAACGAGCTGAAAACGCGAAACTCGACAAACTTGCCGAATCCGAGTCACCACCGGAAATACCAAGTGCGACTTACGGTCGGCCAACGGGCAGGAAACTGTTGGGTCCGCTTACTGTGGTGTGTCTGCTGGCGATAGGGGGGGGGCTTGTGGCTTATCGTTACCTGGGCCCCAACGACGGGCCCGGACCGCAGGCGGCGACAGCAAATTCAAACACATCCCCACCACCCGCCGCACAGGCCGCAGAGGCCGAACCGGAAGTCGACCAATGGGTTAATCCCGCCTTCAAAGACCTCTCTCCCCAAGCCGCAAACGCCATAAGGGCCGAAATCGCCAAGTCCCTTGTGCAGACATTCTTCGATACCGGAAGTTCGTTGAATGCCTATGCGGTCTCGCTGAGTTCGCCCAGACCGACGCGAGCGAAACCGACGGTCGAAACCACCGGGCCAACCGGAGGGGATGTCGCCAGGAACAAACATCCCAAGTCTCCGATCGCATCGAAAACAAACCCAACCGCTTCGACGCCCAAACCTGCCGGCGCCGGATCGGTCAAACCCAAACCCAAGGCGATTCTCTCTGCCGTCGCCGCCGGTGTAGATCCGACCACATTCCGCGTGAACGGGATCATGTTCAACGGCGCGAATTCCATGGCGATCATCAACGAGGGCGTCTACAGTGTCGGGCAGAAGGTCTCCGGCGCAGTCGTGGATAGCATTACCCCGTCGACCGTTATCCTGAGAGTCGGCGACAAGAAGTTCAAGGTTGGTATGTAGTTTCCGCGTCTCGCCCCTGCCTCACTGGCGTCCGATGAGGCTTACCGCCCGGACCGTTCGCGTGCGTTCTTCGCCTTCATCACTTAGCGTGCCCTTGTTCCAGAACTTGGCCCGGTAGGAGAATTCTCCCCCTGTGGGCAGGCATTTAACCGGTGCTATTTTCAGGGCCTGGGGTCGATGGACCGGCAGCATGGTTTCATCCGGGCGTTCGTGGCATCCGACACATGATCGTCTCTCTCCGGGCCTGATGTGCATCCATATCAATTGGTTTCCCACCACGCGCCGATCGGAATCGAGGACCTGGCAGTGGATTAGGCGGTCGGCGGGCACTTCCAGCGAGAACGAACCGTCTGCTGCCAGCGGGACTGTGCCCAGCACCCGCGCGTGCGTGCCAACGTGATTCTTCCACGAAGGACCCTTACCGTTGATGTGTGTCTCGTGGCGGGCGATTATGGGTTGGCCCTCGACGATTCGCACCAGCCTGCCTCGATTTCTCGTGCGTGCTTCCTGGCAGATTTTCGCCGAACTGCAGAACAGCGTAGACGTGTACGTGTTCGTGCGAGGGGCCTCGGCAAGCATCCGGGGCCTGGGGCGCGGGCGGATGGGGCGCGGTTCGAATTCCGCGGTGTCGGGATCGTTGTACACTTCCGTAAGCACGCCGGTCTTGATGTCCATTTTGTACAGACCGAGTTCCGGCCTGGCTGCATTGCGAACGGTAGCGGCGCACAGGATCGTATTTGCATCCAGCGGTATCGGCGAGGTGACGGCCATGTTCTCAAATCGCGGGATCACCGTTTCCCGGAAGCGTCCCGGTCCGACGATCGTCAGTCCCGCTGTCGACGCGCAGACGATCCTGACGCTGTCCAGACTCTGCGGTTGGGTCATTCGCAATACTCGATGTCGCGGCGCAACTTCGCCCCACCAGCGCTCTTTTGAGGCGCGGGTCACGTCGCGCCAGAAGGCTCTTCGTTCCGGTCCGTATAACGTTACGTCGCGCGTTCCGTCGGGATTGACGGCGTGGACGGTAAGCTCGGTTTTGAGGCGAGAGTAGAACAATTCGAGGCGGCTGAAAACGATCCGCCCGTCTGGCATTATTGATGGTTCGTTGTCGCGTCCGAGATTCAGTCCGATTACGTGAATGTCGCTTCCGTCGGCGTTCATGACAGTCAATCCGGTGGCTGGATATCCGTGGTACTCATCTCTCATTCCGATGCGGCTCGAGGAAAACACGATCCGCCCGTCGGGCAGGTATGCCGGTTGGACGTCATGATACGGTCCCTTGGTGATCCGTCGCAGGCCTTTTCCATCGACGCCGATCTCCCAGACATGCCACCAGGGATTGTCCTTGCCGCCTCGCTTGGCGAAGATAATCCGCCTGGCGTCCCAGGACACTTCGCAGTCGGCGACGTATCCGTCGGTGAAGTGAGTAAGCTGCGTTACGGTCCCGTCGGGGCGGAGTATGTGGAGATTGTCGCCGATCCGGTAGGTCGGTCCGGAGTCGGTCGTCGAATAGGTCTGTCGCCAGGGGTCTATCTGGAAGCAGTTGGGCATCTTGTTGCTGCCCTTGATGAAGACGATCGAATAGTCCTTCCGGGTATTGGCGATTATGGTTTGAGGCTTTTTGGCGGTGGTCGGAGTATGTTCGCGCAGCGTGAGAATACCTCTCTTCCAGAGCGCCTCTCTCGCTACCAGGCGGATGCTGTAGAACGGGTGATCGGCTTCGGTCTGTTTCAGGACCTCCAGGGCCTCGTCGGTTCCAAGCTCGTCCAGGGCGACCGCTACGGCGTGGCGGACGCCGAGGACGTTTCGATCGTCCCGCATGATCTTGACGAGCATGTCCATGTGCTCGGCGGCGCCGAGGCGGCCCAAAGCCCGCACGAACGCTTCACGCCACCGCGGGGCCGGATCGTCATACTCGGCGTGGCCCTGGGTCCTGTTATTAAAATACTCGCCGTAGTATCCGAACGTTGCTTCGGGTTTGGAGGCCTCAAGCAGCCTGGCGATCGGTGCTATACCTCGTTTGTCGCCGATGAACATGATTGCCTTTGCGGCGTTTATTCGCACCCATCCGTTTTCGTGGTCCAGCAGGTCGATCAGTGCGGGGATATCCTTGCGGCTGCAGAGCGTCGGTAGCCAGATGGCCGCGTAAGGCACGTCACCGGCGTATTTTTTTGCGAGTTGCGCCAGGGTTTCGCCCAGCGGCGTATCCGGCGTGTCGCCGGACTTGCGGAAGTACGCAAACGCCGCATCGCATGCCGCGGTGCGAATTCCCGCCTTATCGAGCAGATACGCGGTGACGGGCTGATATGCTTCGCTTTGGTACAGCATGGCGCCGTCATAATCGCTTGGCATGTTCGCAAGCAGCAGCGGCGCGATGGCGCCGAGCGCCTTTAGATTCTCCGGGTCGGTGACGTTCATCCGTGACAGCGCCAGGGCTATAGCGTACGGCGTCTGGTACATGCGGTCTCTCGGATCGAGGCCCGGGCGATCGTCCCTTGGGAGCATCTTTGGGCGCTTCAGCGCCAGCGAGCGCGCATAGCGGGGATATGCTTCGATCAGGGCGGCCTGGGCGTCGGAGCCTCCCACGTCACCCAGTGCGTCGGCTGCGTAGCGGGCCCATCTCGGATTGGCCAGGAATGAAATCAGCGATTTCCGCGCCTCGTCGCCGCCGAGGCGCCCGAGGCTCCGCAGGCAGACCTGCACCATCGAGTTTTCGGCGGGGCTGCACGACTGCGTGGTGCGATATGATTCGACGATCCGGAGAATTTTCGCCACGTCGCCCGGACCGCCGATCGCGCCGAGTGACCTGGCCTTGCGTTCGAGGGCAAGGGCCTGCAGATCGTCCCTTGTAACACGGGCGGAGCGGTCTCGGCGACCGGTGCGGCGCGATGGTTGGGGCGGGGCCTTGGGGGGCGTTTGGGCGTACACGCCTATCTCGTGGAATGTCGTGGGATAGAGCCTGTTGACCGAATCGTACGATGTGATGCGAACCCAGCGGGCCTCGACGGGTTTGAACCTGACGATCAACCATGCCTCCGAGCGGGTCTTGTTGCGGCATATCTGCTTGTAGGTTTTACCGTCAGTGCTTACCTCCACGGAATAATCGGTCATGCAGAACGCCGATCCGTATTGCTGGATCGCAACGCATCCGAACTTGCAGGATTTCCGCAGGTCCACCGTGCAGTGCTGGGGAAACTTCACGTCCTTGGTCTGCCAGAATCCGCCTCCATACACCCCGTCGGTCAGCACCGACAGCGGGCCCTTGTATTCGCTCGATACCGTCACCCCACCGCGCAGTGCAAGGTTGGTGTCGCCGGCAACCGCGGGAGGTGGAGCAGCTTTGACGGGCGGTGCAGTTTTGACAGGCGGAGCAGTCTTGACGGGCGGACGAACGAGCGAACCGGCCTGGAACTTCGCCCACCACGCCCGCCACACTTTTATCCGTGCGGCGCGAACGTCAGATTTGGCCAGGGCGTCGAACTCAAACTCCATGCCCGTGATATTCGTAAGGGCCACCCATGCCGCCTGGCGCACCGTCCAGTCGGTATCGCCCAGGCGGTCGAGCAGGATTTTTACATCTTCTTTCCCACCGCACCATCCCAGCGACATTACCGCTTCGCGTCGCACGGTCGGAGAATCATCTCCGGTCGCCCGGGCCAATGCGGGCGCCGCCGAAAAGGCGCGAAGATATCCCAACGCTTCAGCCGCCGCGGATCGCTGATGTGGAGAAGATGCCTTGAGTTTACCGACCTGTTCGGCGACCTGGGAATCGTAGGGGTTAAGTCTTTGCCGCGCCGCGCCGCTGCTGCAAACCGGCGAGAGCGTGCACGAGACAACCGCCGCAATTGTCGCCGACCAACGCAGTGTCATTTTACCGCTGGTGATTCGCATAGGATACAACTCCGTGTGTTCAGTCGTGATCGTTCAATCGGATTTTCGCGAGTGCCGCTTTTCGGTAATAACCGAGTGCCTCACAACATTCAGGATATACAAACGGTGGGCACCGTACAAGCATTGATGCGGAGGTTGAATCTCCGAGCGACGATCTCGCGAAAAAAAAGCTTTCTTCTTCGTTCGGAGAACCTTGACTCGGTAGGATAAAATGCGATAGAATACATGTAATGCGTTGCCCGGGTGGCGGAATTGGCAGACGCGCCAGGTTGAGGGCCTGGTGGGGTTAATACCCCGTGCTGGTTCGAGTCCAGTCCCGGGCAGTACCTTTCGACGGATGAAGATGTCAGGTGCAATAGTGACGGCTGTCAACGACAATTCGCCTCGCCCGCTCGGCGATCTGGAACGCATTGAACAGGGCCTGGTTGACACGGTACAAGCCGCTGCCCGCGAAGTCCAGCACACTGAGTGCCTTGACGACGAGCAGCGTGCCGAAGTGTATTCTATTCTGCATGCCCTGAAAAACGATACGGAAGCTCACCGAAAGATCGTCGGACAGTGGGTCAATGACTCCACTGGGGAAGTTACTAATGTTTGAAGAAGCACAACTAGCCGAACAATTCAACGTCTTGCTCGATCGGCAGCAGCAGGCCGCCGACTACTACGCCGCAATGGCCGCCCAGACCGACGATCCGCAAGTGCGACGTCAGGTCGAACAAGTCTGCCGCGAAAAAAAACGCCACATAGAATTGACCCAACGGTTGATCGAAATTGTGGATTGACAACTGCTGGCAACGGGCAACTGGCAACTGGCAACGGGCAAAGTCAATGGCGAACGACGAAACCGTCGCTCCGCGACAAGTGAAAGCCCCGATGTTCTTCGGGACAAACTTCGAGAGCTTGCCGCATCCAAAATGCTTATACCTTGCCCTACGCCCTAACGAGCGTATTCCACGCACCGCATTTCGCGGACGACTGTTACCCTGACCTCACCGGGATATTCCATTTCCTCTTCAACTCTGCGGGCGATATCACGCGCGATCTTCGCCGA
>Ga0180430_10003885_pt1 | contig 12766 bp, 14 predicted proteins | sample SS_ome_9_FD_132999 | JGI IMG/M metagenome (GOLD analysis project Ga0180430, IMG submission 132999) | Hypersaline lake sediment archaeal communities from the Salton Sea, California, USA - SS_1_S_2 metaG | ecosystem: Environmental > Aquatic > Non-marine Saline and Alkaline > Hypersaline >... | reverse complement strand
TCTTCTTCCGGGATAGTTTCTTCTTTGCTGAAAAGATCCCACAGGCCGGCCACATCGGGCAGATATACGATACCTTCGCCTTCCAGTTCAGTTGATGAAGCCTCAAGGGTGTATACAATATTGTCTTCCGGGGCTATGCCTGCAAAGGTGGAGAACAGCTTCAGCAGTTCTTCCAGGCTGAGGTCGGAATCTATGTAGTCCTTTACCTGGTTAAGGTTATCGGTAAGGCTTTCCTCGTCTTCGCCGGCTATGCGGCTGATCATAGTATCCATGACCTTTTTCTGGATCTTCATATCCTTAAGCGGTATGTCCTTTTCTATGCCGCTGAAATACATCAGTATATTTACGGCTTCAGAACCGTCGATAAGGTTGGGACCCGGTTCCAGGGTGAAAGTGCTGTCATTGGAATAATCATTTATCACATAGGCCTGGTCCATCTCCAGCTCCATGCCTCCCAGCCTGTCCACAATATTTTTGACATCCATCAAAAGGTACTGGTCTATCTGAATATCCATGCCCAGTCCCTTTTCCAGGGTAAGGGCCAAAAGATCCATGCCTCCTATACCTACAGACCTGCCTATAAGCTCGGCGCCTATTCCTGGCACATCCATAAGAGTCTTAATGGGCATGCATATTGACCGGGTCTCATTTCCGGTGCTGTAGTAGCTGGTAAAGATTATAGAATTGACCTCCGGCTCCAAAAGGTCTTCTCCCGCACCTGATATCACGATATTCAGGTCCTGGTTCAGTTCCAGGGTCTCGGGCACGGAGATCCTTTCTTCCTCGGCTATTTCCGTGGGGCTGAAGAACCTGTTCCTTATCCACCTGTAGCCAAACACTATGGCCGCAGCCACTACCACTATGATGAGGAATATGGCAAGAGAAGTATATATAAGTTTTCTCCGTTTCCTTTTTTCCCGTATCCTTTTGCTCCTGTATCCCCTGCCCTCTACGTCATCACTGGAATAGTCGGCAAATTCAAAATCCTCATCCTTGAAGAAATCATCATCGAAATCATTATCTTTCCCTGGTCCAGGTTCATTTTTTTTGCCTATCCTGGGGATCTCGATGTCATCGTCATTTCCCGGCCTTTCACCATATTCACTTTCGAGATCATCATCCTTGCTGAAATCATCATCTCTATAATCAGAAGACATATTATTTACCTCCGCAAATACTGTTCCATATCCTGCTGGTATCAGGATGCAGCTGCCTGTTTTTATTTATTACATATATTATAGTATTTTTATAGACTTCTATTAAGCATAAATTTATGTCTTTTAGGGCCAGTTTCCTTAAATACCCCGCATTTTTATACTTTCTGGTCTTTTCCACCTTATCGGCCAGGAAAAGTATCTTTTCTTCCAGGGTCATATCCACTGCGCCTATGGTATGGACCCTGACTGCCCTGAGGATCTTTTCATCCCTTATATCCAGGTCCCTGGATATAAAATAATCTCCCGCCAGGCTGTGAAGCAGGGGCTCAATTTCCCTTTCCTCCCGGCTCAGGCCCGGCTTATTATCCCTGGCAGCTTTTTTTAGAGTCTCTATATCAAATATCTTGCCATAGTCATGCACGATACAGGATACAGCCAGCCGGTACAGGTCGACTTCTTCCGGTATAGCCGATGCCATGTCCAGGGCAAAGTCCAGTGTCCCCAGGGAATGCCTGAAAAGAGAAGGGCTCATAATGCCCTCCATCCTGGAGGCAAGACTCTCCACATATTCAGTAGCGTCCGGCCCCAGTATGCTTCTATCTATATAATCCATGCTTTATTATATAATTATTGACTCCTTCGGGCACCAGGTAGTTTATGGGTCTTCCCTGTTTTATCCTTTTCCTGATGTCGGTGGAGGATATGGCCAGGGCCGGTATCTCCATAATGGATATCCCCTCATCGGCTTCCTTTTCAGACCGGAACAGGGTCGACTTGAGTCCCTCTATCTTTGAAAGGTCATATCCGGGACGGGTGGCTGCTATGAACTTTGCCAGGGTGACTATCTCATCAGTGTTCTTCCAGGTAAGTATCTCCAGGATCGCATCTGCACCGGTAATAAAGAAAAGCTCTGCATCCGCCCCGTATGTGTTCCGCAGTTCCTTTACTGTTTCAATGGTATATGACTTGCCCCTGCGGTCTATCTCCGCCCGGGAGACAAAGAAGCTGTCATTGGAAGAAATGGCGATAACAGTCATGAGGTACCGGTCTTCGGCATGTGCCAGGAGGTCTTCCACCTTATGGGGAGGGTCTCCGGTCGGGATGAAGACCACCCTGTCAAGACTGAACTGGTCCAGGGCTTCCTGGGCAGTTACCATATGTCCATGATGTATGGGATTGAAGGTTCCCCCCATTATGCCTATCTTCTTATTTCCGGTCCCTGTCATAATCCTACTGCCTTACCTGTCCCTGCCCCAGGACAATAAACTTATTGGTGGTGATCTGGGCCAGTCCCATAGGGCCCCGCCAGTGAAGCTTCTGGGTGCTTATCCCCATCTCTGCCCCCATGCCGAACTCCTCCCCGTCGGTAAACCGGGTGGATGCATTCACGAAAGCGGTGGAGGAGTCTACGGCAGAAGTGAAATAAACCGAGCTCTGGTAGCTGGAAGTTATTATGGACTCGGTATGATGGGAACCATATTTATTTATATGCAGTACTGCATCTTCCAGGCTGTCCACTATCTTTACTGCTATCTTGAGATCCAGGAACTCGGTATACCAGTCTTCTTCTGCTGCCGGTCCTGCTCCAGGATATAGTTCCGAAACTTCTTTGCTGCCAATCAGCTCGACCTTCTTTTCCTCAAGCGCCTTAAGCACCGGGGTCAGCACCTTGCCGGCAGCATCCCTGTGTACCAGGAGCTTTTCTGCAGCATTGCATACGCTTGGCCTCTGGGTCTTGGAATTAACCACTATTTCCGTGATCTTTTTGATGTTTATATCATCCAGGTATTTATCTATATATATATGGCAGTTGCCCACTCCTGTCTCTATAACAGGGACTTTTGAGTTTTCCACTACGCTTTTTATGAGGGCAGCCCCTCCCCTGGGTATGAGGACATCCACATATTCCCTGAGCTGCATAAGCCTTACGGCATGCTCCCGGTCTGCCGAAGGTATCACCTGGACAATATCGGCGGAAAAGCCGTTTTCCTCCAGCACATCCTGCATGATGCTCCCCAGAATGATATTGCTGTCCAGGGCATGCGAGCTTCCCCTGAGTATGATGCAGTTTCCCGCCTTAAGGCAGAGCGCAGCTGCATCTATGGTCACATTTGGCCTGGCCTCATATATTATACCCACTACCCCCATGGGCACCCTTATGTTCTTAAGCATCAGGCCGTTGGGGAGAGTATAGCCGGATATTACCTCCCCTACCGGGTCATTAAACTTTACCATCTTGTCTATGCTGGCAGCTATCTTTTTTATCCTGGCCTCATCCAGCATAAGCCGGTCAAGCAGCGTCTCCGATATGCCTTCCCTGCGGCAGCGTTCTGTATCCCTATTATTTTCCCTTACTATATCCCTGCTGCTTTTTACCAGGGCCCGGGCTATGCCCTCAAGAACCCTGTTTTTCGCCGCAGTGCCGGCGGCAGCAATTTCAGGTGCTGCTGCTTTGGCCTTTTTTGCTATCTGGGTTACTATATCCATGGTCCTCCCCATGATCTTTAATTCTCATTTTATCTGTCATTTTCGAATACCACCAGGCAGTCACGGTGTATTACCTCGCCGCACATGTCCCTGCCGTACCGGGGAAGAATAGTCTTTTCGTTCTTTCCCATTATTTTTTTTATGTCCTCACTGGAAAGACTGGTGATACCCTTGGCGATCATGACATCGTCAGCGGACATGACCTTTAGGGTATCTCCCCTGACAAACTTTCCCTTTACCCCGGTTATTCCCACCGGGAGTATGCTGGTGCCTCTTTTTATCACAGCTTCCCTGGCGCCGTCATCGATTATTATGGAACCCCTGGTCCTTACCCCGAAGGCTATCCATTTCTTGATGCTCTTTACCCTTGGTCCGGGCCTGGGCTTAAAAAATGTCCCGATGTCCTTCCCCTCCAGGATATCGGGAAGGACATTTTGCCTGCGGCTGTTGGCTATTGCCATTCCTATGCCGGAAAAGGTACATATCCTGGCTGCCTTTATCTTGGAGAGCATGCCTCCTATTCCATAGGCTGAGCCCCTTCCTCCGGCCGATTCCTCAATATCGTCATCTATCTTTTCCACAAATGATAGCATCTGTGCTTTACTGTCTATCCTGGGATCCCGGCTGTACATGCCTTCTATATCCGACAGTATTATCATGAGGTCTGCTTCAGAAAGTATGGCTGCCATAGCGCCCAGCTCATCATTGTCGCCGAATTTTATCTCATCTGTAGCCACAGTGTCATTCTCGTTTATTACCGGCACCACCCCCAGCTTAAGCAGGTTGTCTATGGTGCTCTTTATATTCAGGTACTGCTCCCTCCTGGTGGTATCTTCATGGGTAAGCAGTATCTGGCCTACCTTGATCCCCCTGTCCAGGAAAAGGTCCCTGTATGCCTTCATAAGCTCTACCTGCCCTACGGAAGCGGCTGCCTGGAGAAGCGAGATGTCGGAAGTCTTTGCCGGGTCTTTTTTTATGTACAGGTATTCCAGCCCCGCGGCCATGGCCCCGCTGGAGACCAGGATGACTTCCAGCCCTCCGTATCTCATGTCCTTGATGCCTTTTACAAGACGTGCCATATTTTCAAGGTCCAGCCCGCCCCGTGAGGAGGTAAGGGAACTGGAGCCTATTTTTACCACGGCCCTTTTAATGTTTTCCAGATATTTACTGCGGTCTTTCATATTGCCTGTCTGCATTATTTCCTATTATTTTACCCTATTTCTCCATTACAATTAATACCCGGCAGCGAAAATCAGTCCGCCAGGTCAAAGACCAGCTTTCCTATTATCACCGTACTTCCTTCATCTATGCCCAGGGCTTTAAGCCTGTCTCCCACCTTTATCTTCTTCAGCCTGTGCATCAGATAGTCCAGGGCTTCCTCATTCTCCAGGTCAGTCATACCCACCAGCCTCTCCAGATGCCGGTTATGCACGATATATCCTTCCGGCGTCTTCTCTATGCTTATCTTTCTTTTATCCATTTCCTCCCCGGATATGGAATATATTTTTTCTTCATCCTTCTGTCTTGTCCCTGATCCGGCTTCATGTTTTCTTCTCTGCATTACCCTTTGATGAAGGCCTGCCACAAAATCCCTGATGCCGTCCCCCGCGGCTGCCGAGATAAAAAAGATCTCACTGCCTTCTCCCGAAAGCATGCCCCTGACCCTTTCCAGGATTCCTTTGTCCGGCACCAGGTCGGTCTTGTTTAAGACGATAATAAAATCCTTATCATATACTTCCCTGTCATACATCCTGAGCTCCCTTCTCAGGATCCTGTATGATTCCATCAAAAGCTTTTCCCCATCCGGTTCAAGGAGCTTCTGTCCGTCAAGCACCATTACCAGCACCGCAGACCGGGTGATATGCCTTAAAAACCTGTGCCCAAGCCCCACTCCTTCATGGGCGCCTTCGATGACTCCGGGAATATCTGCCACTACAAGATCCTCATCATCAAATGTCACCACTCCCAGCTGGGGTACCAGGGTGGTAAAGGGATAATCAGCTATCCTGGGCCTGGCAGCCGATATGCGTGATATAATAGTCGATTTACCGGCATTGGGAAATCCTACCAGGGCCGCATCGGCCATGAGCCTCAGCTCCAGGTTTATCCAGGATCCTTCAGTTTCCTCCCCCTTTTCACAGAATGCAGGAAAACGCCTTTTCTGGGATGTGAAACTGGCATTGCCCCGGCCTCCCATCCCGCCCCGGGCTGCTGCCACTTCATCCCCTTCCGATGACAGGTCAGCCAGCAGCCTGCCGCTGGCGTCTTTGACCATGGTCCCCACCGGTACCGGGACCACCAGGTCCCTGCCGTCACGGCCGGTCTTTTTATTATTCCCCCCTGTTCCCCCGCTTTCTGCCTTGAAATGCACTTTCTTCCTGAATCCATGCAGGGTAGTGATATTGCCGGAAGACCTCAGTATTACATCGCCCCCTTTTCCGCCGCTTCCCCCGGAAGCCACCTTCTTGCCTCCTGTCTTAAGGTGAAAAAAGGTGACAATACCGCTGCCCCCGTTTCCGCCTTTAACATTTATTTTTGCTTCATCCAGAAATACTGCCATGTCGCTAACTATAGTGTGTCCACATCCTTATTACTTTTACAATCTTTTCTTTTTCATATACCTGGTTTACTATTCTGTGCTGGATATTTATCCTGCGGGAATATGCTCCCCTCAAATCGCCAACCAGTTTTTCAAAAGGGGGTAGTTTTTGGAATGGATTATTTTTAATGATCTTCAGGATATCCTGCGCTTTTTCTTTCAAACCGGACCCTGCCATCTTTTTAGCATCTTTCTGCGCCTGACCCGTATAGACGATCTTATACATCACCAGTCCAGTGTTTCAGAGCATTTTTCAATCGGTTCCTTCATGCCTTCCAGTATTGACTCCTTAAGTTCCGGATCCGAGGATAGGAATAATGTCTCCTCGATCGCACTCCAGTCTTCCTCGGCTATTATAACTACAGAGCCGTTCTTGCCTGTAATATGGACAGGTTTATGTGATTCGCTTATCATCTTTATTATCTTATACAGGTTCTTTCTGGCATTAGTCACATTCATAGTATCCATTATCATCTCTCCATGTACTTAATAACGTACGGCTTAAATCTAGCACATGACCTAAAAAAAGGCCAGCCCATAATCCTCCGGCCGGATCCGTCACTTAAAAACTGTAAAAGGCTTTATAGATCTTCCTTTCCAGCATAAGGTCCAGCCCTTTTTTAAACTCAGAAAACGGCAGGACTTCCGATACCAGGTCGGAGACATCTATCTTCCTGTCTTTTACAATCAGGCTGAAAGCGCGGGAAAGCGTGTCAGGGGTAGCTGAATATGTGCTTCTGATTGTAAGCTCAGACTTGTATATCCGGTTGAAGTCTACCGGTATGGGTTCCTGGTCCAGACCCATGCCAAAGATATTTATCTCGCCGCCCGGCCTCACATAATCCAGGGCATCAGTCACTGTATGCTCATTTGTCACCGTCAGCACGGCACAATCCAGGCCCGTGGGTGATATTTTTCTTATCCCTGTCCCCAGATCCTGTTTTGCAGGATTTAATATATGGGTGGCCCCAAGATCTCTGGCCAGTTTAAGCCTTTCTACGTCCAGGTCTATGACCACTGTCTCAAGACCGGCCAGGCTGGCAAGCTTTACAAATAGTATGCCAATGGCGCCGGCTCCCACTATGGATACAGTATCGCCTTCCAGGTACTGCATCCTGTCCATAGCCCTTATGCAGCAGGCCAAAGGCTCCACAAATAAGGCTTCCAGGGGGTCGGCTCCCCCAGGGAGCAGGAATGCGGTGTTTTGTATATGCTTATCTGAAAGCCTTATATACTGGCAGAACCCACCCGGGTCGATATTGGTCTTTTTGAACATGGCGCACATGGTATGGTTTCCATGCAGGCAAAAACGGCACTTCCCGCAGGGTATATGATGGGCCGCGACTACCGTATCACCTGGAATGAACTTTGTGACCTTATCTCCTGCCTCCACTACTTTACCCACCACTTCATGGCCGTATATGGCAGGCCTTTCCGGACTGGTGCTGAATATCTTTACAATATCAGAACCGCACAGGCCGCAGTATATTAGCTCGATAAGCATCTCATCGTCTGCCACCAGAGGCCTGGGGACTTCCTCTATACGGAAATCATCCTTGCCGTAACACATAAGGACTTTCATCTGCCTGTTCATCTCTTAAAGCCTGAATATATTCTTTGGATTATCATAAAAAAGCATCCCTGCTATCTCTTTAGCCTTTTCCGCGTCAAAAAGCCCATCTTCTACTTTTACTGCCAGCGCCCTGGCGACATCCTGCCGGGCCAGCATAAGATGGCCATACACTCCATCTATAAATGAATAATCTCCACCGAAAGCTGATATCTTGTTAAGGGGAACCGTATCGAACCATTCCAGGAGTGCATTTACCGAGGCATTGGGCGATACTATATGGGCCCAGCACATATCGATAAACACATTGGGAAAGTTCTTGGCCAGCACTGTAAGCTCGCCCTGATAAGGATAGCCTATATGGAATATATCAAATGTTATATCAGGGTACTGCAGGAAAAGATTCGATAGGAGTTCCGGATTAGAGTTGGAAAGGATATTGCCGTTTCCCTCCTGGATGCCTGTATGTATCTGCAGGATAAGGTTCTTTTTATTGGCAATATCCAGTATGAAATGGAACATATAATCCTGGAAAGCCTTCCCGGCGGCAGCAGGAACCTCATGCCAGTCCGGCATATGGAAAGTGCTAAAGATACGGTTGAATCCTTCTTCGGCCTGCGCTTTTGAAATTCTTTCATAATACAGGGTCCTCTGGTAAGCCAGCCCGTTCTTAAGCGCCACGGCTCCCATATCATAGGCTTTTTCTATAAGCACCTCAGTAGCTTCCAGCCACCTGTTAAAGGATGTGATCCTGACCCCTGACTGTCTTTCCACCTTCTTTACCTGTGACCTCAGGTTGGGATGTACCAGATCCTTTATCCGGTATACGGGACTGAAAAGCTCCCTGTCGCAGTGGATGCTCCTTTCTTCCCGGGGGTCATATTTATCTGACAATGTCTCCACATTCAAAAGACTTGTCTTTATCCTGCATTTATCCTTAAGTATTTTCCTGAAATGCCCCGACCTCTTTGCCGCTACAAATCTCTCATCAAGCTCTTCTATGGTAGAGCCGTCTATCCTTTCCACGCCGTATATGCCCCGGGCAGATATATCAAGGGACCTCCCGTAGCCGGTATACCTGCATGCCTCCCAGTAGGGTTCGACCAGTTTCCAGCGGTCGCCTACGCTCATATCTTCCTCTATAAGCCTGTCATGGTCTGCCATGGGAAGACCGGCTGATATAAGGTCGCGGTTAAAGTAATGGCCCAGGTATTCCTGCAGGACATCCGCTCCCATATCCCTGTCTTCTTCCCTGCAGGGAAGGTGCTCGTGGGTATCGATTACTTCAAGAGTACTAGTATGTTCAAGCAATTCATTGTATATATCTTTCATAAAGCATCCTCCGGCTTTTGATCAGAGACCTGCATATTATTTAATATATATTATCATAAACATTGCCTCTATGGCGCATCCTCAATATATGGATCTTTATTTCTTTATCAATAATCGAATAGATGATCCTGAAATCACCCAGCCTGTACTTCCAGAGGTCTTTATACCTGCCTTTTAGTTTTATTCCCGAATAAGGGTCTTCTGATAACTTTCTCTTGACTGTATTAAAAAACAGGTTGACCATATGCCTGTCTAATTTTTTCAGGTCCTTTTTTATATTTCTGTGGTATAAGATCCTGTACCCCAATATCCGTCTCCTATTTATCCAGGCCTTCTCGGATTTGTTTTTCAGTTATAAATTCAGAATCCGGGTCCGTAGATCTCTGGAATGCTATTTCGACATCTTCTATTTCTTCAAGATAGTTTTCTACCGCTTTGTTTACCAGCCAGGATTTAGTACGCTCGCTGACCCTGCAAACGTCATCTATTTTTTTTATTATTTCCTCATCAAAGCTTATTGAGATATTCTTTTTCATGATAATATTAAACCCTAATAAGTTTATTAATAAATAATATTATACACAAAAATATAGCTTATTAAAATTAATTCTCTGATGGTTTTGGGTAGAAATACCAGATACGAAGTCTATAATTCCTTAATGAACCCTATTATTTCTTTGTTAAAAAGACCTGCAACATCCGGAAACCTCTCTACCAGATCATCAAGCCGGTTACCTTCCAGCTCAAAGCCATATATGTTCCTGAAAAGATGGCGGAATGCCAGGTATTCATCAAGTTCGATGGAACCCTTTGCCCTCTTGAGTATGAATCCTTCACCTTTACATTCATACATCTCCATAGACAGCTTTGTTATCTTTTTTACCAGTATATCCGAGATCCTCTTTGCCTCTTTAAGAGCACCACCGATCAAGTCTTTTTGTTTTTCTTCCCTGACTGGGAGACTGCCTTTAGGATTCCCATTCTTTACCAGGTCCATAGCTATTATTTACTTATAAAAATAGTAACACAATCCCTATATAGACAGAAACAATAACCTATCCCTTATTGCTGCCCGGGGAATTTCAATGCAAGGCCGTACTTTCCCCGCCGGTAAAGCTGCCGTAAAGGTCCCATGCCAGCCTTCCTATTATTATTAGCAGGAGTATTATAAATATTATCCTTAATACTTTTGACCTCAGTTTCTTGCTGAGAATTGTCCCTATCCTGGAACCCGCAATGGCCCCCAGGGCTACCGACACCCCGATCCAGATATCAAACCTTATTGACAGGAGCTTCCCTATAACGCCAGGCGCGGCATTGAACAGCACCACCATAAGCGATGTTCCTATGGCCACCTTGAGCGGGAGCCCGAAAAGGAGTATAAGTACCGGCACATAAAGGAATCCTCCCCCTATGCCCAGTATGCCCAGTCCGAATCCGGCTACCAGCCCCAGGGGGATGATTATAAAATAATCTTTTTTAGTTGGTACCTTTCTTACACCATCTTCCTCGCTCGATTCCATGCCCGGATCATTTTTCTTTATAAAGAAAAGAACCAGGGCTAAAAGCACAGATGCCAGGTATATTATCTTTATTGCAATGCCGGGGATCCTGTCGGTAAAATATGAGCCGAAGAACCTTGCTATTCCGGTAGGGATGCCAAATAATATGGCATACCTGAAATTGATGCTTTTCTGCATCCATTTAAATATGGTGCCGAACAGGCTGGCAAATGTTATCTGAATGGTGGATATGGCAGTGGCCGCCTTCCATTCCACCTGCATGATATAGGTGAGTATGGGGAGGATCAGGACACCGCCTCCTATCCCCAGTAGCCCGGCGATCACTCCGTCAAGTATCCCGACCCCGAAAAATTTCAAGTATTCTAAAAACATCTTTTTCTTTCTATCCTATTTTTTAATATTAGCTTTTTCTGCTGACAGCCTATCACCCGAAATATTTCTATTCCAACTCTATTTTTATGTCCTGCCTTTCTATATATGCCTTTCCTGTAAAAATCTCATTGTCCTCAAACTGCGGGATCATATTGCCTTTCTTTTTAAGATCTTCCATAACAGCTTTATTTATTTTATTCTTGTTGATCTTGACTTCATATAGATAGACTTTTTTATTTTCCTGGTCCCAGAGTACAGCATCTATTTCTATTTTTCCTTTTCTATCCCAGTATTTTCCTGCCTTTGAGAATCTGAGATCATCGGGATTTTCCTCGATTATTTTACGTATTACCATCTCCTCAAGTTTCCTGCCTTCATACGAAGGCAGCTCCTGCCATATCTCAATGAAAGCCTGTCCTGTTTTGCCGATCTCTTTTAAGTTTCTTTTTGATTCTATAAACCTGAACCAGAAATCCAGAAAATTATCCCTTATATGATATCTCCCCTTCCTTTCTTTTTTACTTCTGCTGGTTATAGGCAGCCTTCTTTCAACCATATTATAGATATCTTCAAGGTTCTTTATATATGCTCCAGCATCCTTTATGCCTGTATATTCTTCAATTTCATTCAGTTTTCTCCTGCCTCTGGATATTGCCGAAAGTATGGAAAAATATGAGGAATAATCTCGCCCAAATTCTTCCCTTATAAGGTTATCTCCCTCTTCCCAGATAAAATCCCTCTGGGTTACCAGGTATGAAAGTCTGTCTTTAAAACTTTTTCCTTCCAGGTCTATCAGCTCCTCTATATATTTTGGTATGCCGTCAAATATGGAATAAAGGTGCAGGAGATCTATCCCGGAATCCAGGCCATTATCCTTAAGTATGTCTGCCTGGACTTTAAGCGGCAAATAGGAAAGCCGCATTATCTCAGACGCTCTTCCGAACAGGGGTTCCTTGGAGTTTTTAAAAACTTTCTCCATAAGAGTATAGGAAGATCCGGTAAATACCAAAAGAGCATTGCTCTTTTCTTTTTCCAGGTCAAATATTTTCTGAAATGTACCGAATGCCGATGGTTCGGAAGATAAAATATTCTGGATCTCATCAAATATAAGTACCAGGGGTTCCTTTCTGGAATAGTCAAAAAGAAACTTTAGCAATTCTTCCAGGGAAGAAAAATTACCATAATAAATTTCTCCAAGACTATTTTTTATCTCGTTTGACCACTCAAGTATGATCTCTTCTATTCTTTTCTTTTTCGTGAAAAAATAGATATGATTTTTTTTATGCACGGATTCAAGTGCCAGGCGCGTTTTTCCTATCCTTCTGCGCCCGGTTATGACCAGGATCCTTGAACCTTTGTTCCAGGCAGTTTTTCTCAGCTGCCTGATCACTGATAATTCTTTTTCCCGATCATAGAATTTCATAAGGTAACTTCCGTTAACTTAATAATAGTTAAGTTAATATACATTACCTTAATAAAATATTCAAGGATTTCTTATTGAAATAAGATATCAATGATCACCCGGGCAAATACTGCCACAAAGAAAAGGATGAATATTACGCGGGTCACCTTCTGGTCTATCTTTCTTTTTAAATAGGTGCCCAGCCTGGCGCCGCCTATTCCGCCTAAGCCGACTATCACCCCAAACAGGATATTGAAATCCACCGAGATGGCTTTCCCTATAAGGCCGGGTATAGCGGTAAATATTATGGCTCCCAGGGATGTG
>Ga0180430_10003884_pt1 | contig 12766 bp, 11 predicted proteins | sample SS_ome_9_FD_132999 | JGI IMG/M metagenome (GOLD analysis project Ga0180430, IMG submission 132999) | Hypersaline lake sediment archaeal communities from the Salton Sea, California, USA - SS_1_S_2 metaG | ecosystem: Environmental > Aquatic > Non-marine Saline and Alkaline > Hypersaline >... | reverse complement strand
ATTATGCCCACCTGGTAGATAAACCATTCTATCCAGGCTTGGAGCAGTTTATGACTCCTGCGCCAATTTTGGCTTTGGCAATCGAGGGCCAGGAAGCAGTTGAAGTAGTGCGAAAGATTGTAGGAATTACAAATTCCAGAAAAGCAGATGCAGGAACCATTCGTGGCGACTACTCTATGAGCACTGGAAGAAATACAATCCACGCATCTGATTCACTTGAGACTGCAAAGAAGGAACTAGAGCGTTTCTTTAAGCCTGAAGAGCTCTTTGATTATTCATTAATTGTTTGGGATTTCATCTACGCAGAGGATGAGAAGGAATGATCCTTCCCAAACACCTTCTTTCTTCTTTTATTACTGAGCATGTGGGTGATTCCCAGTTCCAGCCTGCCGGAGTGGATGTTACCCTCAAATCCATAATGAAATTTTCAAGTGCAGGGCATATTGATTTTGACAACAAAGATAGAAAGATTAGTGAAACAGAAGAGCTCTCCTTTGAAAATGACTGGGTGAACCTATCTCCTGGTGCATATAAAGTAATCTTTAATGAATATGTAAAGATTCCCCAGGATGCAGCTGCATTCTGCCTGCCGCGCTCTTCGCTATTAAGAAGCGGGATGACCCTGGAGTGCGCAGTATGGGACCCAGGTTATGAGGGAAGAAGCGAAGCGCTCCTAATAATTTCTAACCCAAATGGAGCCAAACTAAAGCGAAATGCCAAAATCGGCCAAATGGTTTTTATTAAATTAAGCGAAGCTGCAAAAGATTCCTACGAAGGAGTCTACAAGGGAGAAAACAAATGAATTTTGAGTGGTCATACCTCTCAAGCACCCCTGGAATCAGTGGAGAAATAAAACGTTCTCCGGAAGATTTTAAGGTTGAGGAGATTACCCCGGATGGCACAATACTTGAGCTCTACAAAACCATAGAGCGGCCAGACTCAGGAAGCAAATATACTCACTTTGTTTTACAGAAAAAAGACTGGAGCACTTCGAGTGCCCTAAAGAGAATTTCAAAAGCCCTGCATGTTGGGCAAAAGCGCTTTTCCTATGCAGGCACAAAAGATAAAGTTGCACTAACTACCCAACGAGTCAGCGTTTTTGAAGTTCCAAAAGAAAAACTTAATTCGCTTGCCCTAATGGATTTACAGATTAATGGGGCCTGGGGAGCAAAAGATAAAATCCAGCTTGGGGACCTGCTTGGAAACCGTTTCCAGATTATTTGGCACGGAAGTGAAGTTGATGCAGAAGAAAAAGTTGCAAAAACTTCTGAAGAATTAGATGGAAAATTCCCTAATTATTTTGGGCTCCAGCGCTTTGGAAGCACCAGGCAGAATACTCACCGAATTGGAGAACTATTGCTGCGCAGGCAATTCCAGGAAGCAGCAATGCATTTTCTTGCGGAAGTTGGACATGAAGAGCACGAAGGTGCAAGGTCCGCACGCGCAAAACTCCTAGAGTCCCGGGATTTCCACGGTGCACTCAAAGAGTTTCCAAAACACCTGAAACTAGAGCGCACAATGCTGGCTCATTTAGCCGAAAAACCCGACGATTATATTGGTGCATTCCGCAAGCTCCCAAGATATACTTTGCTCCTCTTTATTCACGCATTTCAGTCTTATCTGTTTAATGAATCTCTCTCAGATAGAATAAAAGACGGAATGGTCCGGCTTGAAGATGGAGAGTTCTACTGTGCGTCTAATTCCTATGGATTCCCAGCAGTAGATAAACCTGGGCTAGATTGGCTGTGCGGAAAACTCTTAGGATACAACTCGAGCCCTAACCAGAGGGAAATCGAGCTTTTGGAAAAACACCAAATTAGCCTGGATGCATTCAAAATTAAGGAGATGCCGGAATTATCTTCCAAAGGAAACTATCGCCCGCTTCTGGCTCCAATTAAGGATTTCCAGTTTAAGGACAATGTATTTACATTCTCTCTTAGTGCAGGAAGCTATGCAACAAGTGCATTAAGGGAATTTATGAAAGGGTGAATTGTGTGGAAGAGGAGAAAGTTAAATTCGACACAGGCGGTCTCTTCTACAATCCGCACATGCATTTTTGCCGCTCATTCTCCTCACTCCTAGTTGGAACAATCCCAGAGGAGCTTTCACTTCTGGATGGTTTTTCTGCAAGCGGAATACGGGGAATACGCTACGCAAGCGAGAATCCAAATATTAAATCCCTTTCATTTGTGGATTTGGATGAAGCGGCTGTAGAGTTATCCAAAGCCAATGCAAAGGCCAACAGAATAGAAGCAGAGGGCACACAAGGTGAATTCAATTCATTTTTGAATGATAAGCGCTTTGATTTTATAGAAATTGATCCCTTTGGCTCTCCCGCACCATACCTTTATCACGCATTTAGGACTTTTAGGAGAACCAGGGGAGGATACATCTCCTTTACTGCAACTGATACTGCCGTTCTCTGCGGAGCACACCCGGATGCCTGCAGGCGCGTATATCATTCAGAACCGCTGCATGATGAACTTTTCCATGAAGTTGGAATTAGGATTCTCCTAAAGTTCGCTTCACAGGTTGCAAATGAATTTAATTTTGGGGTCAAACCCCTTGCAACACTCTCCCACAGGCATTTCTTCAAGCTTTTTTTGAAATTGGAAAAAGGCTCAGCTGCAGCACTAACTGATGTAGCAAACACAGGATACATTACTCTGTGCAAAGGCTGTGGGTATCGGCAGGCAGGGGAGGTGGCTTTAGAAATCTGCCCCAAGTGCGGCAAAAAAACCTCCTGGGGAGGCCCAGCATGGCTCGGAGAGCTCCATGATGCTGAAACCTTAAAGAAAATGCAGGAACTTAATTCCCAGAGAGACTATTTGCACAAGGAAAAACTTGCAAAAACCCTCTCACTAATGCAAGGGGAAGTTGGAATGCCGCCCTGGTTCTATGAAATACACAAAACATGCGGCAGGCTAAATATCCAGCCTCCGCCAAAAACTGAAATTCTCCTAAAAAATCTAACTGATGCAGGCTTCAAAGCCTCCCAAACCCATTTCTCACCCATTGGAATCAAGACTGATGCAGACATCTGCAGCTTTGGCAAAGCCCTAAAAGGTTAAATTGTTTGCCGGCTAATTCTCCAGTTATGGTAGTCAAACACGCCCTTCCAAAGGGCATAATGAATCTTTTTGATTTTGCAGCCGTAAACCCCATCCAGGGCCCCCTGATGACCCAGGACATGGCAATGCCAGCAGTAATGCTCCAGCAGATGGAGCAGCAAGAGAGGGAAATGCACAGAATGTCCCAAATGATGGCAAGTGATGCTGAAAAAGTTTCCTCTGAGGAACACCATGAAAAACAAACTTCAGGTGAAGGAAGCAGGGCAATGTCAGATACTGAAGATATTTCCACAACCCAATTCAACCTGGTTTACTACAACCCGGAAACCGGGGAAGTCCAGGTCATCAAGGAGCAGGTGAGTGCAAATGTGCACGATTATTCCCAGATGCAAAAGATGGGGCAGGCTCCTGGAGCTGCCCAAACTGCAATGGCAGTGGACCAGGCAGTTGGCCAGAAATCCACATTCCCAATTTATACGAATGTGGCTACTCCTCTTGCGCGGGAAGTTCCTGACCCAATAAAACTTGAAATTGCCCTCCAAAAAATAGAAATTGAATCCCCAAAACCATTTGGAGGCTCAGCAGGCATAATGGTTGCTCCCGAAGTTTTTGATACTGTAGAGCAGAAACTGGAAGCTGAAGGAATCGAGGCAGAAATAGTTGCAGTAGACACACTCAGGCAGGTAGAGGAACTAAGAGGAGAAACAGTGCACCAGCTAGAAAACCAAATAGCCGCCTTTGAGCATGTAATTGAGGAGTTGGAAGTAACCGATATCCCGATGCAGGAGTTGGTAGATGACCTTCCGCCTCTCTCTTCAGAAAGATATGTAACTCTCCTAAAAGAGCAAAAGCAGATTGCAGAAACAGTTGTAGTTGATATGCTTATTGCAGATTTGGAATTCCTTATTGTCGTCAAAGGCAAGCTCAAGAAAATGGGCCTCCGCGACCTGCTCAACACCATGAAGAAACTGGGAAAAACCCCAGAGCCAAATGCAGCAATAATACATAAGCATGGCGGAGACGATGACGACGAAGAAGAGAATGAAAAAGAAGAATAAAAATTAAAAATTAGGAAAAAGCACTACGCTTTCTTTCCTTTAATTTCCTTGTTCTTTGGCCTTAAGTAGATTGAGCCGCACTTTCTGCACTTTTCTACTCCTCTTTTATTTCGGGCCTTGCATCTTCTGCAAACCCAAGTAGCTTGAATTTCTGCATCTGCTTCTGGAAACTTTCCCATATAATTCACCAATTAATAAATACGAATTGTAGGCACTATTTAGAACTCAAAGAGTTTAAATACCTACCGAATTTAGCGCCTGCCCTTCCCCTCCCTCTCTTCACCAGATTTTGATTCAAATTCACCAATAGAGATATATTCGGGTTCCGGCTGTGTGAGCACACTTTGCATCAAAACAAACTTATTCACAACAAAGCCCCCGAATAATTCATCCGAGTGCTTCTCCAAAAATGAAGAAATCTCTATTTTGTGCCTAACCCGTGCAAGAGTAATGTGTCCCGAAAATTCCCTCTTTTCTTTTGGAAATAATGGGGAAAGTGCATCCTCAACCTTTTGTGCAAGCTCTCCCAACCCCCCGCCTTCAACTCCTGCCCAAACCGCCTTTACATATTTTGGGTTGGGAAAAACCCCAACTCCCCTAATTTGTACACTAAAGGGAGAAAAGTCAACTGAGCTGAGCGCTGCTTCAACTTCAGGAATCTGGGATTCTTCTACTTCCCCCAGAAACTTTAGGGTAATATGCATAAGTGAAGGATTCACCTTCTTCAACCCCTCATTAGGCAGCCCATTAACTAATTCCTGCATGCTCTCTTTGAGCAGGCTGGGAACTTCAATTGCGCAAAACAGCCTCATGCATTTATAAACTCTAAGAAAATATAAAAATTCATGCAGGTTCTCCCAAGCCCAGATGAGCTTCTATCCAGGTTAAAAAAACACAGAATAAATTCCGCAGAAGTCTATTCTTCGGGGGCAACTACCCTCTCAGTTGAGTATTCAGGCAAAACCTGCAAAACCAAGGAAATCTCCCATGATCTGGGCTATGGAGTGAGAGTACTCAAAAACAATAAAATTGGCTTTTCCCACACTAATATTCCCCAAGATTTCGATAAAACTGCTAAAGCCGCAGTTGCACTCTCAAAAATTTCTCCAAAAACAAGCTTTTCTTTTGAGCCAAAAGCCAAAAGGTATCCAACAACACATACCTTTGACCCCGCTGTGGCAGAGCTGGACCCGGATATGGCCTTTTCTGCAATTGAGCAGATCCTTGAAGGTGTGGGAAAGAAGGCAGAGCCAACTAAAGTTTCTATCTCCCTCTCAAGGGCAAAAGAGGAAATTGCAAATACACAAGACCTCAGTACAAGTGCAGAGTATACTGAAGTAAGCCTGTATGTGGAAGCAAAAAAGGGCAATGGCCTCGGTTTTTCCCTCTACTCAGCAAGGAACATGCCCAAGAATCTGGAAAAATTTGGGGCAGAAGCAGCAGGAATAGCAAACAAAATGAAAAGCTCAAAGCCAATTCCCACGCAGGAATTAACAGTTAAGTTCTCACCTTATATGCTCTCTTCGTTCCTCAATTTCCTGGTGTTTAATTTTGATGGGGACAATAAGCGAAGGGGAATAACAAAATTAAAAACCGACCAGTCAAAATTTGATTCCAAATTCAGCCTAATTAGTGACCCGCTAGCAGCAGGAGATGCGGCCTGCTCTTTTGATGGGGAGGGTGTGCCCTCCAAAGCACTGCCTTTAATTGATAGGGGCAAAGTCAAAAACTTCATTTATGACCGCTACACCGGAGCCCTTGAAGGAGTTAAAAAAGAGGGAAGCTGCCAGAGAACTGATTATGCATCTTACCCCTCCCCAGGCATTACAAATTTGGTAATCCCAGCAGGAAGAGGCGGAACCAAGCCGGAAAAATACCTGGAAATAATTTCTGCCCATGGGCTGCACACGTCTGACCCTGTTTCCGGGGACTTTGGGGTGGATGTGGATATTGCCCTTCTGCACAATAAGGGGAAAATTACCCCTGTTTCAAATGTGCTCCTTACCGGAAACATATTTAACCTTTTCAATTCTATAAAACATCTTGGAAAAGCCCAATTAGTGCATGGAAATCTTATTTCTCCCGAGATTTGGTTTTCAAAAGTAAACATAATTGGGAAAACTGGGGAAGGAAAATGAAGAAGTTTAAAACCACTGAGGAAGTTAAAGTTCCGCCTCGCCTAATAGATCAGGTTATTGGGCAGGAGAAGGCAGTGGAAATTATAAAGAAGGCAGCCAGGCAAAAAAGGCATGTCCTCCTTATTGGGCCACCGGGCACAGGCAAAAGTATGCTTGCCCAGGCAATGGCAGAATTGCTTCCTTCAAAAGTGCTAGAAGATGTGCTTGCCTATGAGAACCCAAACAACGACAACAACCCCCTAATCAAATCTATTGCTTCTTTCCCAGGCCCAAACTACCTGGCTAAAAATCCCCAATATGCAAGGCTTTATTCTCCTGCCGAACTAGCAAAAATGGCAGAATTGGCTTCTGCAGGAAAAAGGTTTGAGATTCCAAAAGTGCTCAAAACATCCCTTGCAAGAAGGATGTCTACTGCCTCAAAAAATCAAACAGAAAAAAAGAACGATACAGGAATTTCTCCGATATTCCTCTTTGGTGTTCTAGCAATAATCGCAATTGCAGTTACTTTCTTTGTGGAAATACCCGAAGACCAGAAATGGTTTATTTTTGCAGCAATGTTTGGGCTTGCGATTCTATACTTTGTTTCCAATGCAGCAATGGGCCTCTCAAAGAGGATGGGCCCTCAAAAGCAGAGCAGATACAAGGTGATTGTGGATAATAGCGGCAGGGTCACCGCTCCATTTATTGATGCAACCGGAAGCCGTGCAGGAGCACTCCTTGGAGACGTTAAGCACGACCCTCTCCAATCCGGAGGCTTAGGGACTCCTGCCCATATCAGGGTAGAGTCAGGCGCAATCCACAAAGCAAACCACGGAGTGCTCTTTATTGACGAGATTGCTTCACTTAAGATGAACTGGCAGCAGGAGCTCTTAACTGCAATGCAGGAGCACAAATACCCAATTACAGGGCAGAGTGATCTTTCTTCCGGGGCACTAGTTAGGACAGAGCCGGTTGCTGCAGATTTTGTTTTAGTTGCAGCAGGAAACGTTCCTGACCTTGCACACCTCCACCCAGCACTCCGCTCCAGAATCCGCGGAGAAGGCTACGAAGTATATGTTGAGGACTCTATGGAGGATACTCCTGAGAATGAAGCAAAGCTGGTGCAGTTTGTTGCCCAGGAAATTAAAAAAGATGGAAGAATCCCTCCATTTAGCTACGAAGCCGTGCAGGAAATTATTGAAGAGGCAAGAAGGCTCTCTGGAAAAAGAAAAGCCTTTACCATGAACCTAAGGGAAATTGGCGGGCTAATTCGGGCCTCAGGGGATATTGCCAGTGATGAGAAGGCAAAATCCGTTGAATTCAAGCACGTGGAAGCGGCCAAGAAACTTGCAAAGCCAATTGAATCCCAGGTCGTAAGCAAGCTTATTGAGCGCAAAAAGGATTACCAGGTATTCTCAACTTCCGGCTTTGCCATTGGAAAAGTAAATGGCCTTGCAGTAGTAGGAGATGCATTTAGCGGTTTAGTTCTCCCATTAGTTGCAGAGGTTACTCCTTCAGCTTCAAAAAGCGGAGGAAGAATAATTGCCACAGGCAAACTGGGAGTAATTGCAAAAGAAGCAGTAGAAAACGTGAGTGCAATCTTCAAAAAATACACCAGCGGAAACCTTTCTAATAAGGATATCCACATCCAGTTTTTGCAAACCTATGAGGGAGTAGAAGGAGACTCTGCATCAATTTCCATTGCAGTGGCAGTAATTTCTGACTTGGAGGGAATCGCAGTGGATTCTAGCTACGCAATGACAGGCTCACTTTCTGTGCGCGGAGAAGTGCTGCCAGTAGGAGGAGTTACTGCAAAAGTAGAAGCAGCATATGAAGCAGGAATCAAGAAAGTAATTCTCCCCAAATCCAACCTCAAGGACGTATACCTGAGGAAGGGCATGAAAGGCAAGATTAAGCTCTACCCGGTAGAGAACATTGTAGATGTGCTTGAATTAGTCCTAAAGGATAACCAAAAGAAACGGAAACTAATCTCTGCAATCAAGAAGCAATTGACTTAGAGGAATTATTCTTTTTTCCTTTCTCATCCCTAACCTGTTCTAACTAGTACGTTCTCCCCAATAGAAGTTATGTGCCTAAATGGAAGAGTGAACTTTCTGCCAAGGTAGCTCTGGATTACAATAACCTCTTTCTTCCTGTCTACTCCAAGTATCTTTCCAAGGAAGCTTCCAGAGTCTGAGATGACTTCTTTTCCATCTAATTTCATGCCCATAATGCTCTCTCTGCGGATAATCTCAATTGCAGTAGTAGAGAGGTATCCAAGCACAATAACATAAATCATTACAAAGAGGAACTCCCCAAACCCTACATAGGGAGGGTCAATATTGAGGACCCACTGTGAGCCCACGCTAAGGACAAGTGCCGTAAGCAGGACTGCAACAAGGCCCTTAGAGTACCCTGTAATGGCGAATTTCTTGTTTTCTGTATATGCCTCTGCAACTAAGCCGGCAGTAATAAATACCAGGCCCAGCGAGACTGGGAAGATGACTGCCTTGAATGTATATGCAGCTGTTTTAAGCCCATCTAGGCCCAGGGCATAGGCATTTGCGTATGCTTCCTGCCCCATCCAGAAAGAGAGGAGGATCATTACAAGTGCAGGAATATAGGGAATCCATGTATTCTTCTGCACCGATAAGCGGAATCCCCTAAACCATCCAATTAGGCCATCTTCAATTCCAAAGCCTTTAATGAGGAGATACAAACCGATTAAAACTCCTACAAACTTTAGTTCCCACCCCATAATCATAGAGAGCGAGAAGAGCAGAATCAATATTGCAGGAATTCCAAAAATTATTCTAGAGTAATGGGGGTCCTTGAGTTTTTCCAAAATTACAAAATATGTTTTTTCTAATTCCTTTGCCTGCTTCATTACAACTAACTTGACTGCATCAATCTTGATTCGGGACCTGATAATTGGAAGTATCACCTCATCTGAAGCTCCATCTGAAACAAAGATGCAGGATTCTGCTGGAATCTCATTTAATATCCGGTTTAGCTGCTTGCTAATTTCCTGGTCTGAGCGGTAGCCAACTTTCTTGTGCCCGGTCAATGTGATTACTTCAACATCTTTTTTGTCTGCAATCAATTTATCATACATTTTGACTGCATAAAAAATTGTGTTCGCATCAGGCTCCTCTGGGTCTGCCAAAGCCAGTTTTGTTGCTGCAGCAAAATTAGCTTCCCTGCCTATTACTGGACCATGCACCTTTGCTTTTTCATACAGGTCGTTGTCCCTGTCTATACACAGTACCAGAATGGGCTTAACCATGTCAATTACACCTTCCTTTTAGTTTAAATTACTTTTGGATTTTTCTAAAAAATTAAGAGCAATTTAATTTTTAAATGGTTTGTGTCAATAAATTGATTCGGGTGTCTTTATTATGTCAGGAAAATCCAATATTAGAACCAAATCACTTAATGAAGCTGCAACTCATCTTAGGCAGATTGTGGACCAGAGGGTTGGGAGGAGCCCAAGGTTTCGCTCCCTCAGGGATATCGGAGGCACAAAGCAGATTGCTTTGCTCCCCCGAAAAAAGCGCGCACTTGTTTTGGCATCCCTAATGGAAGAAGAGCCAACTAAAGTTGCTTCAAGGCAGAAATGCCTCTTAGCCGCATTTGAATGCGCGCTTGAGAAGAAGGATATTGCTCCTTCAAAAACTATTTTTGGAAAACTAGGAGAAGAGCAAAAGGCCAGGGCCAAAGAGCTTGTGCGCCAAGCAATCCCCAAACTCAGAGAAGAGCAAAACGATGGGCTTGCCAACATGCTTGAAGTTGCCTTTGCCCTAAACCAAGAAACCACAGAGCACTTTAGAAAAACCATGGAAGTAAACCTCAAGGCAAGCCTGGATGAAGCGTCCATTGACCTTGCCGCTTCCCGAAGAGAACTAGCCCACATCCTAGAAAAAACCAAATTGGCTGGCTGTGATGAGTTGGCAGAGAAAGCTGCCCTTGGGCTCGCATCATCTTATCTAAATAGCAGAGATGTCAGCAGAGGGTTTGCGATACTCCAAGAGCACTTCATCGAAGAAGGCGTGCTCAAAGAGGGCGTAGCAGAAAGGCTTATGCCCGAGTTTAAGTTCCTGCTTATGAATACTGGAGAAGGTGCACTTGCACAAGTAGCAGAAGCTGCTGAAGAATCAGGAGCACTTCCTGCTTTGCAGAAAACTCTTTTGGAGCTTGCATCAGAAGGAATATATGGAGATGTTCAACTCTGCGAAAAGATATTCCGCATAATGCTCCTTCTAAAGCTTGAGCCCGACGCCCACAACCTGGGCGCATACTTAGTTGATTTCCACCTGGGTGTAGCAGATGCCGAGCCACGCAAGTTTTATGAGCATTACCTCAAAGCAGCCAGAATTGGAACTAAAGTTGGCATGGCACAGGAAGCTGCCTCCGCAGTCAATGAATATATGGATATAGTATGCAAATTTGGAGAAGGAGAATTCCTCATGCTTGAATCAGGCGCAAGAGTAGCCCTTGAATTCTCAAGAATGCAATTAGCCCATGAATTTGGGGAAGCCGCCATTCAGCTTTACCTAGAAGAGGGGATGCTGGAGCAGGCACAGAGCCTGGCTGGCGACCTAGGCATGGATGCCCTAGAAATCCAGATTTCTAAATTGGGCCTGAGGAGCATGCTTTAGGGCTCCTCATTCCCTTTATAAATTTTATTATCCTTAAACCAAGAGTAACTAGTTAATTGTGATAATTATGAGTGATAAAGTACTTATTCCAGGAGACCATCTTGGGCCCGGAGAAGTTTATGCTGAGGGCACAACCACATATGCAGATGGTGATGAGATTTATGCGTCTGCTGTAGGCAGGCCTGACGAAGAGAATGGAACCCTAAAGGCAAAAATAAGCAAGCCGGAACTTAAAGCAGGAGACATTGTATATGGAGTTGCAATTATTGTGATGGACTCCTTTGCAATTATTTCAATTTTTCCAGAAGAAAAAGGGGGATCGCTCCCAGCTGGCCCGGATGAGGGAAAAATCCCTGTTCGCGCAATGAGCGATGGTTTTACTCCTTCAACCCGCGATGCAATTAGGGTAGGAGACATTATCCGCGCAAAGGTAGTAAAGATTGAGGGCAACAAAGCAGAACTGACCATGGCTGCTCCTGAACTGGGAGTAATCAAAGCATTCTGCAGCATGTGCAGGCTCCCATTAGATAAGACCCAAAAGGGTTTAAGCTGTGCAAATGGGCACAGGGAGAAGAGGAAAACCTCAAATGATTATCGCAATTATGGGAACATAGGTTTCTAGCAATAAGGTGAACAAATGGAAATCAACGTTATCAAAAAAGAAAAAAAAGAACTAGAGTTTGAAATTGGAGGCAAGGAAGACACAACTCTTGCTGAAGTTATTGTATTTAAGCTCAACAGTTACCCTGATGTGGAATTTGCCGCATATAAAATTGAGCATCCTTTGGTAACTTCCCCTAGAATTTACCTGAGGCTAAAAAAAGGAGACCCAGTAAAAGTAATGGAGAAGGCTATTGATGAGCTTAAGAAGGAGATTTCCGAATTTAGGGAACAGGTCACAAAGCTCAAAGCATAAAGCGAGTGTGGGCTAAGGTGGATCGCAAAACCCTTGAGCAGTATACAAAAAATTCGTATCTGCAGATAGGGCTCCTTGCACTTTTTCTCCTGCTCTACATAATTACCAAAAACTCTATTTTTGGAATCCTCTTTGCAGTAACTCTTGTTGCAACAGTAATCCTGGAAGTCTGGATGGGCACTAAAACACAAGGCTGGAAGGCAGAGCTAAAAGACACTGCGATAACCCTTGGGGGCATAGTGGTTCTCTGGTTTGTCCTGACCCTGGTCCTAAACTCCTCAGTTCCAATTAATGCAGTAGTTTCCTGCTCCATGCTCCCGAATGTGGAGAGAGGAGACTTAATCCTGGTGCAAGGTGCAGAGCCAATGGGGTATGAAGTGGACCTGAGCCCCGAAGAGTTAGCTGCCCTCCAATCAACTGAAACCACAATTTCAGCTGGGACACTTGGAGAATTCAAATTAAACGGCTCAATTTATTCTTATTGCTCCCAGCACAAAGACCAGGTCTGCTCCCTCTTTGTTGCGAACCCGGAGATATTTACTGAAACCAGGGGGCCATTTACTTTCAACTATGGAACATGCACCAGGGTGGATGGGAACATCGAGCTTCTTACTCCCTGTGTTGAATCCGTAACTTTTAGGGACGAGGTGTTTTACACAAACCTCTCCCATGATACTATTGTCTATGGGCCTCCAGCAGGAGACTTATATTCTTATACTGGAGACATAATCCACAGATTATTCTTCAAAGTTAATTCAGAAGGAAACACATATTACCTAACTAAAGGAGACAACAATCCAGTCTTCGATATCCAGGTATATGACTATTCAGTGGAACTTGGAAACAGGGCGCCCTCCCAGGATGATTACAAAGGGCTCATCCTAGTCCAGATTCCTTATTTGGGCTACCCAAAACTATTCATCTCAGGCTTTGTATCTGAAACAGT
>Ga0180430_10003882_pt1 | contig 12770 bp, 8 predicted proteins | sample SS_ome_9_FD_132999 | JGI IMG/M metagenome (GOLD analysis project Ga0180430, IMG submission 132999) | Hypersaline lake sediment archaeal communities from the Salton Sea, California, USA - SS_1_S_2 metaG | ecosystem: Environmental > Aquatic > Non-marine Saline and Alkaline > Hypersaline > Sediment... | reverse complement strand
TCGCCCTGCTGACCTTCGCCCTGCTGGCCTTCGCCCTGCTGGCCTTCACCCTGCTGGCCTTCACCCTGCTGGCCTTCACCCTGCTGACCCTCGCCCTGCTGGCCTTCGCCCTGCTCCTCCGCCTGGCGGCGGTGCTTGAGAATCCGCTCCATGGCTTCGCCGTCTTGGGTGCCGTCGCTGGCGATCGGCTCTCCTTCCGGAGGGCCGGTCTCGCCTTCGCGGCCCTGACTCCCGCCTTCCCCCTGCTGGCCGCCCGCGGCCGGCTCGCCGTCTCCCTGCTCCGCCCCGCCTTGGCCCTCCGTCGCCCCCTGCTCAGCATCAGAGGGGGACGCCTGCGCACCTTCCCCGGAACTGCCTTGCTCACCCTGCCCGGATTCGCCTGACTGGCCGCCGCTCGACTGCTGCCCGTCAGTCCCCGACTCAGGCGTCCCCGACTCAGGCGTCCCCTCCTGCTGCCCGTCGCCGCCGTCTTGCTGACCGCCATCCTGCGGTCCGTCGTTGTCGCCCTGCTGCTCACCGTCTTGATCGCCGGGCTCGTCTTCCCCCTGCTGACCGTCCTGCGACGCGCCACCCCGCTCCGGATTCTCTTGCGACTGCTGGCCGTTCTCGGCCTCGCCGTCCGACGGCGGCTCGCGCGGCGTGTCTGCGGTGTCTGACGGCTGTGGCGGGGGCACGGGCTGGGGCGGGGCCTTGGCGTCGATGAGGAACTGCGGCCAGGCTTCCTCGTCGCGGTGCGACACACCACGGTTGGCCTTCGGCTCCCGATTGTCTTCCACCACCGCCCGGTATTCGATGCGGCTGCCGGCGGCAGCCCCAACGTCCGCCGGAGTGAGCGACAGCACCGCCGAAAACGGTCCGACACGCTGCCCTTCGGGCTGCCACGCCAGGCCATCAGCTTCCAGCTGATCCCCAGTGAACACGCGATACTCAAGCCCGACTCTGCGGATCGCAAAGTCTGGATCGTACGCTGCAATCTGCACAGCGACGGGAGCCTCTGGTGGCACTGTCACCGCCTGCTCAACTGGCTTCACGATCCGCACCTCCGGCGGGAGGTCGGCAATCACCTCGATGCGGTGCCGAACCTCCTCAGTGAGGATCTCGTCGGGGCCCGCTGAGGCCAGCTCCATCTGCAGCTGATAGCTGTCGGCCCAGGGGGCTGTCCGCGCTGCATTGAGCCTCAGTGGAAACGTCGCCCGCCCCGTGGCCAGGTCGTGAGGCGGAATCGTCAACTCCCAGTCGTGTTTGCCATCGCACCCAAAATCGATCCAGCCACGCGTCAGCGGCAGGCTCGCCTCGGTGATCAGGGTGACCCGCGTTCCCTCCAGCGCCCGCAGGTCTCCCTGCCACTGCACGGATTCTGGTGGCCGCCGGGTGTAGTCGGGAAACTCATAGCGGACCTCGCGGACCAGCAGCGACGGCACATCGACCAAAACCACCCGCACCGGCTCGGTCTGGCCATCACCGGCGAGAATCGTGCACTCCGCAGGGCGGTCCATCCCACGATCGCCACCAGGCAGCACCACCTCGTAGACCTCGCGGCGGGCCGTTGGCTCGTCGCCACCACCGGCCTGATCGGCAGCGTCCACGGGGCCACGACCGCCCGATCGCCGCACCATGGGCAGCGTCCAGGCTGACGCCATCTCCGGTCGACCCGATTCCGCCAGGGGCACCACCCGCACCTCTGGCTGCTCGCCGCGGCGTCGGCCGCGAATCGTGGTGCTCACAATCAGCTGGCGGCCCCGGTGCAGCGTGACCTCGCCTCGCTGCACATCGAGTGGATGCCGCACGCCGTCGACGGCACGCCCCTCTCGCGGCGGCATGCGCCAGGCAAACGCTGCCGGCTCAATGCGAACCCTGGTCGGAGGCATGATCCGTGTCCACGGGGCCGCCAATCGGGCAGCCGAGACCAACAGATTCTTGGGCGAAATCAGCTGATAGAGGCAGGCCAGCACCACCAGGGCCGCCAGGGCATACACCAGGGTGAGCAGATGCGAGCGGTCCGCCACGAGATCGCCTGGCTGCCGGGCAAGGCCACGAGCGGTCCGCCGTCGCAGCGAGTGCACGACGGTCTCCGGGATCCCTTCGGGATGCTCGCGAAGGAGCACCGTGTTGACGAGGTCGTTGTGCAGATCCGGGTGGCCCTGCTCGAGCGTGCGAGCTGCGTAGACCAGATTGATGCGGTAGCGGAGCAGCGGCAGCAGCCAGCGGGCAACCGCGAGCCCAACCCCGGCAACCGCCACCAGCAGCCAGCCAGCCCGCGCCCAGGTCGGCAGCCCTCCCGCCACCAGCCAGTGCTCGGCGAGCACGCCGAGAAACAGCCACGCGAGCAGGCCCACCGCGGTGCCTGCCAGAAACGTGCTCCAGGCCACGCTGCGATGGTCAGCTGCGGCGGCCTGCAGCCGCTTGGCGAGATACTGCTCCGAGCGGGAACCGCCCTCGTCAGCCTCTCGCCACACCGGCACCGCAAGCGGCGCGGCCCCTGTCTCGACTTCGGGTTTCTCGGTTGCTGTCGCCACCGGCGATTCCTCCATGCCGCCTCAGCCGCTTGAGACAAAGGTGGCTTCAGGCCGCACGCTCCTCGACGCATCAGAGGCCTGCTGGAAAGGGGCCCTCCCCAACCGCAGAAACCCCATCTCCTTCAGTATATCGGCGGTTTCCCACCGAGACCTCCTGCGAAGCAATTGACGCCCGCCATCGCAGAGCCGTAGCGTCTTCGGTTTTCAGCCCCGGGGCCGATGCCCTCCAGCCCGCTGCCTGATGCCACACCTTCCTGATGCTGCCGTGTTCCGCGCTCTCGTCGACGGCTCGCGACGCGGGGCTTCAGCAGCAGCGTTGCGAGGACTCCTTGCAGGCTGTGCGGTTCCCTACGCCGCAGCGGTCGCCGCCCGCAACGCGCTCTACGACCTGCAGTGGCTGCCGATTGCCACCCCCCCCATCCCGGTGATCTGCGTGGGCAACCTCACGCTCGGTGGCACCGGCAAAACCCCACTCGTCGCCTGGGTGGCCCGGCAGCTCGCAACGCGCGGGCAACGGCCCGCGATCATCAGCCGTGGCTACGCTGCCGCCCCAGAGAGCACCAGCGATGAAGCTGCCGAGTTACACCTGCTGCTTCCCGAGGTGCCGCACATTGCCAACCGCAACCGAGCGGTGGGCGTTAAAGACGCCGTAGACCGCCATGCGGCCACTGTGGCGGTGCTCGACGACGGCTTTCAGCACCGGCGGCTGGCGCGCTCGCTCGACATTGTTGCCGTTGACGCCACCGACCCGTATGGCTGCGGACACCTCTTTCCCCGCGGGCTGCTCCGCGAGCCGCTCCGCGGGCTGAGGCGGGCTGGCGGCATCGTGCTCACCCGCGCGTCGTCGGTTGATGCCGATCAACGGGCGACCATCCAGACAACGCTCATGCGGCATGCGGGCACGCAGAAGCCCATCTGGGCGGAGGCCGTGCACCGCCCGCAGTGCCTGCGGTCATCCGATGGAACCATCCGCCCGCTGGCAGAGCTGGCGGGCCGGCGGGTGGCGATCGTGTCGGGCATTGGAAATCCCGCAGCCTTTCGCCGCACGGTCGAGGCAGCCGGTGCCCACGTCGCTGTTGAACGGATCTTTCCCGACCACCACGCCTACCCCGCCGGTGACGTCGTCGAGATCGGCGAGAGCGCCCACAAGAGCGAGGCCGAACTGGTGGTGACCACAGTCAAGGATCTCGTCAAAATCCGGGCAGCTGACCTGTCGGGCGTGCCCGTGGTCGCGCTGGAAGTGGCCCTCGACATCCTTGCCGGCGAACGAGCCCTGCAGCAGCTCATCAGCCGGGCGCTCACGGCCCCGGCCGCGGGCTCCTCCAGAACCTCGCTGACACGGCGCTGACAGGCCACTCACGAGACTGCCATGCCCACACACGCATCCACACCGGCCATCTCGCTGATCGTCAACACCTACATGAAGCCGAGGCACCTCGGGCTGGTGCTGGACTCCATCGAGCGGCAGGAGGGCGTCGACGGACGGCTGGAGGTGGTGATCACCGACGACGGCTCCACCGACGAGACGGCCGACCTTGTGGCACAACGGGCAGCATCAGCGGCCTACCGAATCGCCTTCACGACCCGGCCCCACGATGGCTTTCGCCTGGCCCGCGTGCGAAACGACGGAGCCCGCCTCGCCCGAGGCGAGCGGCTGCTGTTTCTCGACGGCGACTGCATGCTTCCCCGCAACCATGTTGCCGTTCACCTCAGCCGCTGCCGCGCGGGCGTGTCCACCGGCGGCGACTGCGGCCGCCTGGACGAGGTGCAGAGCCGCTCCGTCGACCCACAGTCACTCGACACCCAGGCCGTTCGCCAGCTGCTGCCCCGCACGGAGCGGGCCGCCCTCGCGCGGCGGCTCCGCAAGTGGCGGTGGTATTCGCTGATTGGCCATCCCACCAAGCCACGGCTGGTGGGCAACAACATCTGCATCCACCGCCGCGACTTCGAGGAGGTCAACGGCTTCGACGAACGCTTTGTGGGCTGGGGCCAGGAAGACGACGACATCACGCTCAGGCTGCAGGCGATCGGCGTGCGGCTGGAGACGGTGCTCGACCGGACCTGCTCGCTGCACGTCTGGCATCCCACGGACCCCACCGCGACGGCCCGCTGGCGAGACGGCGCAAACGTCTCCTATTTCCTCCGCCGGGGCCGGCTCGCCCGCTGCCGCCACGGACTGGTCACCCGATCACTGCGGGACCTCCGCTGGAGGCTGCCTGATGACCTCGCGGCGACACCGACAGGCCGCAGCATCGCCCGGCTCCTTGGCGAGGGCCAGCCGGACGGGCCCCGCGACAGCAGCGAAAGCCCCTCCGAGATCGAGCTGATCATCTGGCCGGGCTCAGGCCGTTTTGGCCGACGCATCAGAATCAACGGCCGCGTGTCGCCGGCCTGCCGCGTCGTGCTGGTGGCCGGCAAGGCAGACCTTCCCCGCCATCTCCGCTCGGCAGCAGATGTGATCCTCGAAGCGCCACGCTTCGGTAACCTGGAAAAGCCGGATGGCCCCGCTGCCCTTGAGATGCTGGCAGCGGCTTTGGATCGCGTCGGCTAGAGAATCCGCCAGGCGTCTGCCAGAGCGGCAACTACTTCTTCTTCTCGACGTGCACGGTGTGCCGTCGCAGCCGGGGGCTGAACTTCTTCAGCCGGAGTTTCTCGCCACCCGTCTTTCGCCGAAGCGTGTAGTTGTAATCGCCGGTTTCCTCGCACACGAGGTGCACAACTTCGAGTTTCTTCTTTCCCTTGGCCATGGGGCTGATCACACCGTTGAGAGGAGAGGCGGGTCACATCAATCCACAGGAGACTACCTCACGACCACCGTCTCCGCCAGATGCCCTTGCTCGGGAGCGGCAGCACGAAAGCGACCCCCTTCCATCAGGTGGTGGCCACGTTCAGCGCCCTGAGGAACGGTAAGATAGGGAGTTGAGGGGCGAGGATTTCGACAGAACACACGCATCATCCACGACGACTGCCGACGCAGGCGGTCGGCGAGGATGTGAAGCGATCAAGCGATGGCAAGCGACATCTCGACCCAAACCGCGACCAGTCTGCCGGCATTTGCGATGAGCATGCTGCTGCATGTCGTTGTGCTCCTGGCGCTGGCTTTGATTGTCAGCGAGCCGCCCAGCCTCGATCCACCACGATTGATCACCGTTCCGCCAGCGGCGCAGATCGAGGAGTTTGTCGAAACGTTTGAGGCTGTCCCGACCGATTCGCCCGAGGTCGACATTCCGGACATCGCCGAAACCGTTCTCATTCCTGAGACGGTCACGGAGATGGAGGATGTTGCCGTGGAGAGCCTCGCTGACGATCTCAACGCCGCACCTCTCGACGTCGAGCTGACAGACTTCAGCCTGGATGCCGCGCCGAGCAGTGATTTTCTCCAGCAGATCGGTGCCATTGGCGGAGAAGCGGGAGGGCTCGGCGGACGCAGAGCGGGCGAGCGGGAGCGGCTCGTGCTTGCTGGCGGCGGCAGCAAGCAGAGCGAGCAGGCCGTCGAATCGGGCCTGAAGTGGATCCTCGCCCACCAGCTTCCCGACGGTGGCTGGACGTTTGACCTGACCCAGTGCCCCAGCTGCCAGGGCCAGTGCTCCCACAGCGGCACCGACGGCCGTGCCGACCGCAGTGCTGCGACCGCCATGGCGCTGCTGCCGTTCCTCGGCCGCGGCTACACCCACCGCGAGGGCCCGTATCAACTCCAGGTCGAGGCAGGGCTCAACTACCTCGCCAGCGTGACCGTGCGAGGGAAAGGCAAGGCCTACGGTCCTGGCGGCACGCTCTACACGCAGGGCCTCGTGGGCATCGTGCTCTCCGAAGCCTACGCCATGACTCAGGACCCCCGGCTGGCTGGCCCGGCGCAGCTGGCCCTGAACTACATCATGGAGTCGCAAGACCCCGTCGGTGGCGGCTGGCGCTACCAGCCCCGGCAGCCCGGTGACACCTCGGTGGTGGGCTGGCAGCTGATGGCTCTGAAGAGCGGCTATATGGCCAATCTGCAGGTCTCGCCCCTGACAGTGAAAAAAGCAGAAGCCTTCCTGGAGTCCGTGCAGTCGGAAGACGGCGCGACCTACGGCTACACCAGCCCCGGCAGTGGCCCGGGCACCTCCGCCGTGGGCCTCCTCTGCCGCATGTATCTCGGCTGGAAGAAAGACCACCCAAGCCTGCAGCGGGGCGTCGAAATCCTCGGCAACCGCGGCCCGACTGCAAACCTCTACTACGACTACTACGCCACACAGGTCATGCACCACTTTGAGGGCGATGCCTGGGTGGAGTGGAATGCTGAGATGCGGGACCGGCTGATCACCACCCAGGCCACCGCCGGCCACGAGGCCGGCAGCTGGTACGAGGGCTTTGAGACCGGTCACGGCCCCGAAGTGGCCGGCCGTCTCTACATCACCTCGCTGGCAACGATGATTCTCGAGGTCTACTACCGCCACCTCCCGATCTACGGGCAGGCGAGCGTGACGACTGAGTTTGAGGAATAGCCCGCTGGGCTCCTCCCGGTAATCGCGCTGATCCGCACGACCGTCCCCTGCGATCGAGCGAAGGCTTGAAGCGCCGATACACCTCAGGCGATGCCACATGGAGCCCTCAGTGGCAGGGCATTGCGGCGGGCTGCTAGCCTGTGCCCAGACGGCACAGGCCCCGCAGCCCCCCTCCTCCTCCAAGCTGCCGCCACTGCTCCGACAGCCCGTTTGCCCGAGACGTGATTGATGCCAGCCAGCGACCGCACATCCGGCGAGCGGCCCCTGCCTCCCCACGACGGAGAGGCAGACGACCCGCCGCTGGTTCAGGTGGGGCAGCGGCTTGAGCAGGTGGTCCGCAGCACTCCGGTGCGATCCGGGTATGTCAGCCTCGTCGGCCACCTGGTGCTCGCGATGCTGCTGGCGGTCTTCGCCGTCCGCCGCCCGCCGGAAAACCGCCTGCGGCCGCTGGTGCTTGGGTTTGCCGGCAACACGCCCCACCTGGAGGCCGCATTCGAGGCTGCCCCGCAGATCTCTGCCGCTGGCACAGGTGACGCCGCCGAAGAGCCCTCCCCAGACGAGGTCGCCGAAGCCGAAGCCAACGACGCTGACGCGGCGGCGCAGGCGGATGAGCCCGCGGCGGAGGCCGCTTCCGAGCCCGCGACCGCGGCTGCGGAGATGCTGGCGAGCGACGAGCCCAGCGACGCCGCGGAGGCGAGCGCGAGCGCTGCCAGCCTCCCCACCCCTGTCGCCGAATCAGGCCCCACCCTGACAGCCGTCTCGACATCGTCACCCGCCCGTCGACCGACACAGCGGCCAAAGCGAGGTGCCATCAGTGGCGGTGTGAACGGGGTTCCTTTTGCCAACCGCAGCGGCGGTTCGAAGCGAGAGGCCCTGCGTCAGCATGGCGGCACCGCAGCGAGCGAGCAGGCCGTGGCCCGCGGACTCGACTGGCTCGCCGCGCATCAGGGGCCCGACGGAAGCTGGCGATGCGACCTGGCCAACTCCCGCTGCCGCGGCGGCTGCCGAAACCCAGGATCGATCACGGGGGCGATCGGCCCCACAGCCTTGGCGCTGCTGCCATTTCTCGGGGCGGGGAGCACCCATCTGGATGGGCCACACCAGGCGACGGTGTCTCGCGGCCTCTACTTTTTGGCCACCAGCATTCGACCGAGCTCCCGTGGGGGGGACCTCTGCGAAGGCTCGATGTATGCCCATGGGATTGCGGTGCTGGCCCTGGCGGAGGCCTACGGCATGACCAACGACGACTTTCTCGAGCCCCTGCTGCGGGAGACGGTGCGTTTCAGCGAAACCAGCCAAGACCTCCACGGGGGCGGCTGGCGGTATCTGCCGGGGCAGGCCGGCGACACCACCGTCACCGGCTGGCAGGTCGTGTCTCTGAAGAGCGCCGCGATGACCGGCATTCCGGTCCGCTCGCCGACGCTCGACGGCGTCCGCCGCTTCCTCGACAGCGTCCAGACCCAAAGGGGAGCCGCCTACGGCTACCGCACGCCAGCCGCCAAGCCGTCGACGTCGGCCGTCGGGCTCCTGGCGCGGATGTACACCGGCTGGACGACCGACGAAGAGCCGCTGTGGCGTGGCATGACGCAGCTGGCTGCCCGAGGGCCCGACCCCAACGCAATCTACGAAAACTTCTATCTCGCCCAGGTGCTGATGCAGGCCGATCATCCGGTGTGGCCGCGGTGGAACGCCACCAACCGTGACCAGATCATTCGGCAGCAGGCTGTTCACGGACACGAGACCGGCAGCTGGTTTTTCGCCGACCCCGATTCCGCTCCGGGAGGCCGTCTGGCCCACACGGCACTCGCCATTCTGACCCTCGAGGTGTATTACCGGCTGCTGCCAATTTACAGCGAGCAGGCCGTCGACGGCGGTTTCTAAGCCGCCAGCTGCCTACATTACTATTGAGCGGGTGTTTTGTGGGGCCCAGGTGAGGCCGTGCCCCCCGTTCCTGCACCGCTTCATCTCCGCTTCTCACTCTCTCCCAATGACCATTCGCACGTTTTCCTGGCTCGCTGTGGTCGTTGGAGTGACGGTGGCCGCCGTCGGCTGGCTTGGCATCGCGGGAACGCTCGCGATCCTCGTCGGCATCGCCTGCGTGGCAGCGCATGTGGCTGGCAATGCCATCGGCACCAGCATGCGGGATGCGACAGACCGGGAGAGCCCGTCCCGCTCAGACCCCGCGGTGCTGGTGCCGGAGCGGCAGCCGCCAGCCCTGCTCGAGCGGGGAGAAAGCCTGGGGAGGCTGGTCCCGGTGTCCGCCGGCATCGGTAGCCTGGCGGGAGGCGTGATCGGCACGGCCTGCTTGGTGGTGTTTGTGGGGAGCTCGCTCCCCGGCGCGGTGCTTGGGGGTTTTTCCTCGGCCGTGATCGGGGGCATCGGGGGCTTCCTGATCGCGAGTTTTATCGAGGTGGTTCGCTCTGCCTTTCGCGAAGCCGACCAGGCTGAGTTTCGTCCTCAGCCACGGCAGCCGCTCGAAGGGTGAGCCGCGGAAAACTACGGCCCCCGGTGGAATGCAGCCCGTTGGCGATCTCCTGCGGGGGCCGAATGGGTCGCTTCCCTGGCCGCGAAAGAGTTGGTACCCTCCCAGAAGAGAAGTTATTCCAGCGGCTCTGCGGTCCGATGACCGTTTCAGAGCCGTTTTTTTTCGGAGACATGGATCGCCATGGCAAAGCCACATCGCGGCCTGAAGAAGGCCAACCACGGTGCCCGCCCCGCCAACAGTAAGGCACGCAAGCGGAAGCGACGGCACGTCAAGACCTGAGACACCTTCTGCCGATGACGGGAGGGGTGGCCACTCTGCTGCCCCTTCCGCGCCGTGCGTGGGTGTGTGCCGGGATAGTGCTATCTGAGTTGGAGCCAGTGTCGTGCCTCCTCGAGACTTCATCATTCAACCGAGCGAGTTCGACCTCGAGGCGGTCATCGCCGATATCGAAGAGATTCGTCGCTGGAATATGCAGCGATTCGAGATGGAGCAACTCACGGCCATCGTGCACGAGGATGTGCCGAAAGGCGTGTGCGTGGGCTACAAGGATGTTGGCAGCGATGAGTTTTGGGCTCGCGGCCACTTCCCCTCGATGCCGCTGATGCCCGGCGTGTTGATGTGCGAAGCGGCAGCCCAACTCTCCAGCTACTTCGCCTCGAAGTACAACCTGCTCGAAGCCCAGGTGATCGGTTTTGGTGGCCTGGAAGAGGTTCGTTTTCGCGAGCCCGTCGTGCCCGGCGATCGCCTGGTGATCGCAGTCGAGCGGGTGCGGGTGCGTCCTCGTGCGATGATCGTCTGCCGCTTCCAAGGGCTCGTTCGCGACTCCATCGTTGTGGACGGCGTGATCAAGGGCGTGCCGCTTCCGGTTGAGAGCCTGCCGGCCGCGGCCGATTCGCAGGCGAGCAGCAGCCCGTCCTGAGAACGTCATGCCCGGTCGCGGCCCCAAGAAACGTGGACACAGCGGCGAGGCCGCCGAACATCTCCACTCCCTCGCTGAACTGCTGCCGGCTGGTGCACCGTCTGGTGACGATCCGTGGCTGCCAACCCCGCTCGATCCGGCAACCCTGTTTGACCAGCCCGCAGCGATCGAACTCGAAGTGGGCTGCGGCAAAGGGCTGTTTCTCGCCGCTGCGGCAGCGGCCCAACCTGGCCACAACTACCTCGGCGTTGAGCTGGCTCCCGGATACGCGGAACTCACCGCAGCCCGTTGCGCGAGCCAGGGGCTGAGCAACGCCCAGGTGATCTCCGGCGATGCCACGCTGATGATCCGCAGCCTGCTGGCAGATCAGTGCGTGGCTGCGGTGCATGTCTACTTCCCCGATCCCTGGTGGAAGGCCAGGCACCGCAAGCGGCGGGTGCTCTCTGAGCCGTTCTTTCAGCAGGCGGCCCGCATCCTCGTGCCTGATGGCACGGTGCACGTCTGGACAGACGTGGAGGAGTATTTCCAGGAAGCCATGGAGGCCGCGGCGGCCACCGGGCTCTTTTTGCCACCACGGAACGTGCCTGAGCGTGCCGCTGCAAACGACCTCGACTACCGCACCCACTTCGAGCGACGGACCCGTCTGGCAGAGAAGCCGGTTTGGCGAGCCGAACTCGATCGCAGCGATCGCAGCCCACCGCCGCGTCAGCCGATCACGCGCTACGAACGCCTCCGCCTGTGAACGGCCTCCGCTGCCGCGGGCGGCCCCAGCGGTTCAGACGACGCAGATCGGCCTACGAAATAACCGCTGCCGGTGGTGGCTCATAGGTGCGGCCCATTGACGCCTCAGGGCTTCTGCCGCAGGCAATCTCGTAGAGCTGCTCGCCGGCAGGCGTCGGATAGGAGCCGCTGATGCAGGCCTGACACAGCCAGGAGGCATCCAGGTCGATCGACCGAGCAACCGAGTCGATCGGTAGATACCGCAGCGAGTCGGCCCCCAGGACCTCGGCCATCTTTCGCTGCGACTCTTCGGTGAGCTGGCCGTCCTCGAGAAACTTCGGAGCGAAGAGCTCCTGGATCGTCGACATGTCGATCCCGTAGAAACAGGGGGCGATGATCGGCGGGCAGGCGATCCGCACATGGATCTCACGAGCCCTGCCAAGCGACCGCATCCGCCCGAGCAGCACCTTCATGGTGGTGCTGCGGACGATCGAGTCTTCCACGAGGATCACCCGCTTGCCCTCCAGCACCTCGCGGAGAGGCGTGTATTTTGACTCGGCCTTCTGCCGACGGCTGGAGGCACCGTCGATGAATGTCCGACCGGTGTAGCGATTGCGGATCAGCCCCTCCACTGACGGAATCGAGAGCCGGTAGGCCATCGCATCCGCTGCTGCCTTGCTGGTGTCGGGGACCGGCACGACCACTGTGTCGGAATCGATGGGAATCGTTTCCAGCCGCGCCAGCTCCTCGCCAAGCCGCTTGCGGGTCAGATACACGCTCCGCTCATCCATGCTGCTGGCGACATTGGCAAAATAGATCCACTCGAAAAAGCAGTGGGCCCGTTTGGTGGTGTCGGAGAAACGCTCAATCCGCACCTGATCGCCCTCGACAAGCATCGCCGTCCCTGGCTCGAGGGAGCGGATCGATTCTGGCGAAAAGCCGAGGTTGAGCAGGGCCACGCTCTCACTGGCCGCGGCAATCAGGGGGCCGTCTTGGGCGATCTCCATCGGGCGAATCCCGAGCGGATCACGAGCCACCAGCAGACGCCCGCAGGCGTCGAGCATGGTCAGATTCCAGGCACCGTCGAGCCGACCGGAAATGCTTCTGAGCACATCGATCAGGTCGGGGTTGCCGTCGCCGGAGAGGGCCATCCCCAGCAGGTGCATCAGCACCTCGGTGTCGTTGTCGCGGACGAGATGGTTGTCACTGCCGGCCAGCACTTCCTCGCGGAGCGTCGCATAGTTGGCGAGCTGGCCGTTGAAGCCGAAGGAAAACCATTTGTGCTTCTGGATGTGGGGCCGCTCCAGCGGCTGGGCGTAGCCACGGTCTTCGGCGCCGCAGGTCGCGTAGCGGACATGGCCGATCGCGGCGGGGCCGACATGCTGCTCCATCAGGCTTTCGTATTTGCCCCGATGGCTCATGCGAAACACTTCGCTGACGCTCCCCAGCTCCTTGTAGGTCGCGAGCAGCTGGTTGCGGTCAGGATTCCAGACGGTCATGCCGGCTGAGAGCTGGCCGCGATTCTGGATGTCGAGCAGCATGCGGGGCACAAGCCGCGACACCTCGCCAGCTCCCTGAGACGGCGCCAGCGGGCTCGTTGCGGCCCCTGGGAGGTGACAGATGGCCACGAGGCCGCATTCGTGATAGAG
>Ga0180430_10003881_pt1 | contig 12773 bp, 9 predicted proteins | sample SS_ome_9_FD_132999 | JGI IMG/M metagenome (GOLD analysis project Ga0180430, IMG submission 132999) | Hypersaline lake sediment archaeal communities from the Salton Sea, California, USA - SS_1_S_2 metaG | ecosystem: Environmental > Aquatic > Non-marine Saline and Alkaline > Hypersaline > Sediment... | reverse complement strand
CGCCGACCTCGACCCCGACGCCGCGCGTCACGCGATCTCCCTGGCCGTTCACCTACGAGACCACCTATGAAACACCCTACTATGGGTGTGCCTGGATGGGCGTCGCCGGGACGGTTGAGGATATCGACGGCAACCCCTTGGTGGGCTATCCGATCCATGTTTGGGGCGGCGGCATCGACACGGTTGTGAACTCGGGCGACAAGCAGGTCTACGGGGACTCGGGCTGGGAGCAGTTCTTCGACAGCTCTCCGAAGGAAGTGAGCGGCGTCTTCCGCGTGCAGATACACTCACGCGACAACCCCAACCATCCGCCGATCTCCGCCGAGATCGTTCTGGACTTCGAGGGCTTGTGCTCGGGAGCGATGGCGCGCGTCGTCTTTGTGAAGAACCACTGATGCCGACGTTGTACATCGTGGGGACCCCCATCGGGAACCTGGAGGATGTCACGTTACGGGCCTTGCGGGTGCTCAAGGAGGTGCAGCTGGTCGCTGCAGAGGACACCCGCAAGGCCGGTCTCTTTCTTCGACACTTCGAGATCTCCGTGCCGCTCACCTCGCTCTTCGAGGCCAATGAGAGGCGCAAGACCGGCGAGATTCTGGATGCCTTGGCCGCCGGCGATGTGGCCCTGATCTCCGAGGCCGGCATGCCGGGCATCTCGGATCCCGGCTACCCTCTGGTCCGCGAGGCAATTGACCGCGGCTTCCCGGTGGTGCCCATCCCGGGGCCCTCGGCACACACGGCGGCGCTGGTGGTCTCCGGACTGCCTACGGACCAGTTCCTATTCCTGGGATTCCCGCCGCGCAAGCACCCGGAGCGGCTCTTCGAACGCCTCGCCAGCGTCACCGCGACACTCGTGCTCTACGAGGCGCCCCATCGACTCCGGCAGACCCTGCAGGCGATGCTTGACACATTTGGCGACCGCCGGGTTGCTCTGTGCCGCGAGATGACAAAGAAGTTCGAGGAGGTCTGGCGCGGCTGCCTTTCAGATGCGCTCGCCCTCATTCGGGAGCGCGAGCCCCGCGGCGAGTACACCCTGGTGGTGGCCGGCGCCGAGGACGAGCCCGTGGCGTGGTCGGAGGCGCAGGTGCGGGAGGCGCTGACCGCAAGGATGGCCGAGGGCCTCAGTCGCTCACAGGCCTCCCGCGACATCGCTGCCGCGTCCGGCTGGCACCGTCGCGACATCTACGCCCTGTCCGTCTAGCTTCTCCCCGTCATGGATGCGGGGTGATCTTGCCGCCGCCTGCCACCTATCACGTAGATGGTGAGGCCGGGCAGGAAGGCTGCTCGTGTAGGAGCAACCAGTCGGTCTCCCTGAGCAGGCGTCGGGCCTCAACCTCGTCGTCCCGCATCTGTGCCACCAGGCCATCGACTGACTCGAATCGGGTCTCGGGCCGTAGCCGATCGAGGAAGACTAGCTGCATCGCCTCCCCGTAGATGTCGTTGCTGAAGTCGAGCAGATAGGCCTCCACCGTGCGTAGTCCGTTGTCGAACGTAGGGCGCGTTCCGACGTTGGTCAGGGCATCGAAGGTCTCACCCGCCACGTGGGCGCGACACAAATATACTCCGTTCGCGGGTAGCAGACGTGCGGCGGATACGGCGAGATTGGCCGTTGGGAAGCCCAGACCGCGACCGCGCTGATAGCCGTGGACGATCTCTCCGCACAGGTGGAAGGCATAGCCCAGACACCCGTTGGCCTCGGCTAGATCGCCTTTGGATAGCGCCGCCCGGATGCGACTGCTGCGCACCGGCGCCCCGCCCCAGCGCACGATGTCCCGGAATACGTGTACATCGAAGCTGAGCCGTCGCCCGGCTGCCTCTAGGTAGGCAACATCGCCCTGCTGCCTGCTCCCCAACCGAAAGTCGGGGCCGACCCACAGGGCTCTCATCCCTGCCGGGCCGGCGAGCTTGTGGACGAAGTCATCGGCCGGGGTGGCTCGCAGTGCGTCATCGAAGTCCAGCACGATCACGCCCTCGACCCCCAGGACCTCGAAGTGAACGAGTCGCTCGGCCAACGTTGAGAGGAGCCGATAGCCCTCGGGCTGGAGGACCTGTCCCGGCAAGGGGTCGAAGGTGACCACGAGCGGTACGTTCCCGGCTGCCCGAGCCCCCATGACCATACGGCGTATCAGAGCTTGGTGTCCCCGGTGCACACCGTCGAAGGCCCCGATGGTGATGCCGGTCGGACGGCGCAGGTCAAGGGCGGCGAGGTCGGTCTCGATCCACATTGCGTTGATCTGTGTCTACTTGCGAACGAAGATCGCCGAGCTGTTGCCCTTGGCGCGACGGCGCTTGGCAACGCGGAAGAGCTTGCCCACGGACATCGACTTGAGCAACCGCGTGATGGGCGTCGATCCGCCGATGAGCAGCATCTCGGTGCCCCGTGAAAGGGCGGCGCCAGCGATGGTCACCGCGTGCTCGGCGGCTGTGGGGCCCTCGTCACGGAGCCCGCCGACGACCAGGTCCGGATCGGCCTCCGGCGGCACGAGCGCCGTTGTGTGGTGCAGCGAGAGCGCAGTTTCGGGGCAGCCTTGGTCCAGGAGGTTCTGTTGCGACGTCCGCAATGCCAGCAGATCCCGCCCCACCAATGTCACGCGCGCGGGCTCGAAGTGCTGCCACAGCAGAGCGGGCAGGATGCCCTGTCCCGGTGTGACGATGCAGATGTGCTCATACACGTCCTCTCGCAGATCGCTGAGTGACTTATACGCCAGCACCGACCCGTAGCTCAGCGAATCGAACTCCGGCAGTCCCCGCACCGTCCTCAAGGGCAGGGTCACCTCATCCAGCAGGAACGTGGTGGAGGTCCGGTCGTAGATACCGTCGTCCCAGCGAAGGGGTACGTTCGGGATGGGCTGTCCGGTGAAGCGATAGTGAAACACCGCGTGCGCTGCGGAGGTCCGCTCGAGCAGGACCTCGATGCCCTCCTGGACCAGCGTCTCCTGGACCAGTGGCACCAGGGGTGAGACGACGACCACGGCGACCATACCCTCTGGCGAGAGGACGCGCGCTGCGCCCAGCAGGAAGGCCCGGATCGCGGCGTCCCCTGCCTTGCCGGGGATATTGGAGACGATCAGATCGAAGTCGCTGTCCGACACGCTGTCGTATCCCAGGCTGCCGTATGCCTGGAGGTTGGCGATGCCGTTGAGCTCGCCGTTGTGCAGGGCGAAGGCCACGGCCAGTGCATCGCGATCCACCACATGCAACTCACACTCGGGCGACAACTTGGCCAGTGAGATGCCCAGCGGACCGTAGCCACAGCCCAGGTCCAGGATACGCCGCGTTCGGCTGCGGTCGTGGTCTGCGAGGCTCTTGAGCAGGTGCTGGGTGCCGGTGTCGATCTGGTGGCTGCTGAAGAGGCTCTGCGCCACCTCGTAACGGCACGTCACGCCGCCGTAGCGGTGCGTGATCGTCTTCTTGATGTGGGGTGCGAGCGGCTGTGGGTCCATATAGAAACGCTACCTCAATGGGTCTTCCAAGGGGGGCAGTACCAGCGTGGGCCGGCACTGCGTCGCGGAGATAGGTGACAGGATACCGATCAGATGGCCGTAAGCGTCGCGGGCTTGCAGGGGATCCGTCTCGGTCGCCAGGTCGATCGCTTGACCATAGCGCACGGCTCGCTCCTGTTCGGGCGTGAGCCATGCCACGGGCATCTCGCCCAGCGCCGCGGCCGGAGGGAGCAGGGCGGACGCGATGCTGTCGCCCTCACATAGCTCTCGGAGCTCATCGAGGGTATGCGCCTGCGCCTCCGTGAATGGCGCGCTGGCGACGCGGCGCAGCGCCCGGACGTGGCCGCCGCAGCCCAGGAACTTGCCAAGGTCGTGGACCAGGCTGCGGATATAGGTGCCCGGCGTGCAGACGATGTCCAACGTCAGATCGGGGGGCTGCCAGTCGACGATGCTGAGGGATCGGATCGTGACGAAGCGGGGCTTGCGCTGGATCTCCTTGCCCTCGCGTGCAAGCTCATAGAGCTTGCGTCCATCGACCTTGATAGCCGAGTACATCGGAGGGACCTGCTCGATCGCGCCAGTGAGGGGGCGCATCGCCGACTCGATCTCGGTGAGCCGGAGATCGACGGGCGACCGATCGAGCACGTCGCCCGCGGCATCGTAGGTGCTGGTGGTCTCTCCCAGGCGCGCGACACAGCTGTAGCGCTTGTCGCCGTGCATCACGTACTGCGACAGACGCGTGGTGGGGCCCACCAGGACGACCAGCAGCCCCGTGGCGATGGGGTCCAGCGTACCTGCGTGGCCGACGCGCCGTGTGTCGGCCAGCCGGCGAACCACGTTGACGACGTCGTGCGACGTCATCCCGGAGGGCTTGTCGATGACAAGCACGCCGCTAGGCATCGCCGTATAGCGTCTCCTTCGCCATCGCCAGTGCGCGGTCCACGGCCTCTTCCAGGGGGCCGGACACGCTGCAACCGGCGGCCTGGCGATGCCCGCCGCCGCCCAGCGCATGCGCGATGGGTGCCACGTTGTGGCCCGGACGTGAGCGGAAGCTGATCTTCACCGTGCCGTCGCGCATCTCGATAAAGGTGACGATCACCTGGGCCTCTGCCACGCGGCTGACGAAGTTCCCCAGGTCCAGGTCGTCGTGGTCCTCGATCCCCATCGCCAGCTTCTCGCTGAGGGGAAAGGTCGTCCAGGCTAGCTCGCCGTCAAGGTGCAGCCGCTCTAGAGCGGTGCCCCAGGCCTTCATCTGTTCGAATGGCACCGAGTTGAGGCTCTTCTCCATCACCTCTTGATAGTGGCCGCCGGCCTCGATCAGCTGGCTCACCGTCCTCAACACCTCCGGCGTCGTGCCCGATGTGCGCAGGCCGCGCGTGTCGGTGAGGATCGCGGCCAGGAGACAGGTGGCCATCTCCGGTGTCAGCGGGACGCCCAGGGCGTTGATGACCTCGATGATGGGGAACGCGGTCGCGGGCGCGTCGGGTCTCACAAGATTCACGTCGCCGAAATCGTCGTTGGTCTCGTGGTGATCGATGACCAACAACGGCAACTTGCCCCGCCAGGCGTCCCTGTAGATGCCGCCCGTGCGCTTGATGTCGCTCATATCGATGGCGGCTACCAAGTCGATGTCGATGTCCTCAGCGACGTCGACGACCAAGGCCCCGGCCCCGGGTAGATACGTCATGTTGCTGCTCAGCGGGTCGACGCATGCCACGGTCGGGGCCTTGCCCAACGCCAGCAGCGCCAGCCGAAGGGCCAGTGCCGATCCCGCGGTGTCTCCGTCGGGACGAGGGTGTGCGATCAGGAGAGGGCGGGCGCTCTCACGCAGCAGGGCTGCGATCCGGTCCGCCGTCTCCGAGGGTGTCATCATCAGGGTCATCTGCCTGCTGTTCCTCACTGTGGTATTGATTGAGAATCTCGTCGATCCGGGCGCCATGCACCAGGGAGGGATCGTAGCGGAAGACGAGCTGCGGGATGTTGCGGAGTCGCAGTGTCGGTGCCATTTGGCCCCGCAGCCACCCAGCCGCGCCGTCGAGAGCGGCCTGGACGGCCGGCATCTCGTCCTCCGCACCGTAGACGCTGTAGAAGACCTCGGCGCGTGTCGTGTCGCGGTTGACGCTCACGTCTGTGATGGTCACCGCTTCGAACCTGGGATCGTTGCTATGCTCCAGCAGCAGCTGCGTGACCACGCGCCGCACCAGTCGATTGACCTTGTTTAGGTATTTCTTGCCCATATCACACCTGCCAGCAACGTCTACTCTACCTCAACTCGCTCCATCACATAGAACTGGAGGCGATCGCCTACCTTGAGATTGTCGAAGCCATCGACCTTGATGCCACACTCGAAGTTCTGGCGGACTTCGCGCACGTCCTCGGTGAATCGCTTGAGCGAATCGATGGTGCCATCGTGGAGTGCCTCTTCGCCCCTGATCACGCGGACCTTGGCGTTGCGCCGGACGATACCCCGCGTCACGAAGCAGCCGGCGATCGTGCCCAGGCTGGAGATGGTGAACAACTGCCTCACCTCAGCCTCTCCGATCAACACAGACTGGTACGTCGGCTCGAGCATGCCCTTCATGGCCTTCTCGACATCCTCCACCAGGCGGTAGATGATCTCGTAGATTTGGATGTCCATCCCTTGCATATCGGCGATGCGCCTAGCGGAGTTATCTGCCGATACGCGGAAGCCCAGCAGGATGGCGTCGGAGGCCAGCGCCAGGTCCATATCGGACTCGGAGACATTGCCGGCGGCGGCGTGGATCACATCCACCTTGACCGTGTCGCTACTCAGGCGCTCGACGCTGTTCACGATGGGTTCGATCGATCCCTGGACGTCGGTCTTGAGCACGATGTGCAGCTCCTGCTTGCCGCCCTCGCGGATCGCCGAGGAGAAGTCGTCCAGCGAGAGCGGGCGGCTGGCCTGTGTCATCCCACGCTGACGCGCTGCCTGCGATCGCTTTTCGGCGATGGCCCGCGCAGTACGTTCGTTCTTGACGACCTCGAGCAAGTCCCCGGCCTCGGGTACGTCGTGCAGCCCGATGACGACCGTGGGGGTTGCCGGCGGAGCCGTGCGGTGACGGTCGCCGTTTTCATCTTCCAGCGCTCGGATCTTGCCCCAGGTCTGCCCAACGACCACCACGTCGCCGGTGTGGAGCGTGCCGTTCTGGACCAGGACGGTCGCCAGCGACCCGCGCCGCTTGTCGAGACGCCCCTCAAGGACCGTGCCCACGGCCTCTCGCTCCCTGTTGGCCTGGACGTTGATCTCGTCCGCCATCAGGATGATCGACTCCAGCAGGTCCTCGATACCCAGCTTCTCCTTGGCGGAGACCGGGATCATCATCGTCGAGCCGCCCCAGTCATCGGGTGTGAGCCCCAGCTCCACGAGCTCCTGCTTGACGGCCTCGGGACGCGCGTTGGGCTTATCGATCTTGTTGAGCGCCACGATGATCGGGACGTGGGCCGCGCGAGCGTGGTTGACGGCCTCAATCGTCTGTGGTTTCACGCCGTCATCGGCTGCCACGACCAGGACCGCGATGTCCGTGGTGTTGGCGCCGCGCGCGCGCATGGCGGTGAAGGCCTCGTGACCGGGCGTGTCCAGGAAGGTGATCCGCCGGTCCTCGTGCTTGATCTGGTAGGCGCCGATGTGCTGTGTGATGCCGCCGCTCTCGCCCTCGGCCACCCGCGCGTGGCGGATGACGTCCAGCAGCGATGTCTTGCCGTGGTCGACGTGACCCAAGACGGTGACGACGGGGGGACGGGAGGTCAGGTCCTCCGGGTTCTCCTCGGCCAGCAGAATCTGCCACGCCGAGAGCTCGGATTCGGAATCGTCCTCGAGTTCCGCGTAGGGCTGTTTGGCGTCGAAGCCGAACTCTGCGGCGACGATGGCCGCGGTATCGAAGTCCACCTGCTGGTTGATGCTGGCGAGCACCCCGTTGCTCATCAGAGACTTTATCAGCTTGATGGGCGTCTCGCCCATCAAGTCCGCCAGATCACGGACGGTGATAACCTCGGGAATCGTGATTTCTTGTTCTGCCATCTGCTATCCTCCTATGTCGAATGCCCCGGACGCGGGCGCGAACGTCACGCCCCGGAGTCTGTCGCAGGGAGCGACTCACCGTACGCCTGGATGGTCTCGATTGCTTCAGGCGCCATCTCACCGCGCAGGGCTCTCTGTAGACTCCCTCGTTTGACCGCGGTCTGCCAGCAGCTCTGCCGGCGACATAGATATGCCCCTCGGCCGCTGAGCTTGCCGGACTCGTCGACTGCAACAGTGCCGTCCGCCCGCATCACGATGCGCGTGAGTTCCCGCTGCGGCTTTGTCTCGCGGCAGGCCACGCACGTCCGCATCGGGACGTGGCGTCGCGTCGGCTGTCCCTTCGTTTTCGGCACCGGTGATCTCTTCTCCTGCGATTTCTCGGGCGTCGGGCCGCACTACAGCCCAGACAAGCGAAAAGGGACGCCCGAAACACCGTGGCGTCCCTTTCCCGAGGGTCAACGTGGCTCAGCCACGTTCGACCGTGAGATACTGCCGCTATCGCTGCTGCAGTCGTCTCAGCATGGTTTTTCGTGTCCGGCGCAATGTCCGGTGATCGCGAAAGGGTACACCACTAAATTCATGTCTTATGCTGGCTAGGCTAGTAGTCCTCGCCGAACTCATTCCACGATGTCGAGCGCCGGTGCTTGCGCACCACAATCGTCTCGCCGATGTCGTCGTCGAAGACGACGGTGCGGCGTCGACGCTTCTTGCTCCGACGATCGCGAGCGTCATCATCGTCGTCATCCGCACCCTCGGGTTCGGCGAAGACAGGCGTCTCCTCCGGTGTGCCGAATGCTTCGACGAAGATGTCCGTGTCATCGGCCTCCTCCGGTTCGGCGCCCACGACCTCGGATTCGGTCGGGGCCTCGGCCTCGGGTTCGGTTTCCTCCGGCTCGGACGCTGCCTCTGCGTCGATCTCGGCAGCTTCGGCCTCGGCGGTGTCATCCTCCAGAGGCTCCTCGTCGGAGGCTGCCTCTGCGGCGACCTCGGCCACGGATACTTCCTGAGCGGGGGCTCCTTCCGCGGGCTCGACGGCCTCCGCGACCTCGCCCCCGGCAACGGCTGTCTCCGGCGTCGCCTCCACAGGCGTCTCATCCTCCTCACCCTCGATGAGGAGCTTGAGACCGCTTGTCTCAACCTTGGTCTTGATCTCGCGCAGGGCTTTGACGCCGATGCCACTGATCATCAAAAGGGGTTCATCGCCCACGGCGAGCTTTTCCATCACCTGGCCCACGTTCTCCAGGCCGCTTGCCAACAGGTGATTGCGGACCCGGGTCTGCAGGCCCAGGTCGGCCAAAGGCACCTTATACGCGCCCCGCGGCACGCGGGCCTGCGCTTCTTGCTTGGCCTTCACGCGCTCGGCGTCTGCATCGGCCTGTGCGCGCTCACGTTCTCTCGTCTGGACGGAGCCGGGTCGCTCGGCATCGCGTCGGGCGATCATCGCCTGGCGGACTGCCTTGACCACGTCACCAATGACGTGACGCTCCTCGTCCGTATAGGGATAGCGGTCCTCTTCGTGCATGCGCATGATCGCGGCCAACCGCGGAATCTGCGTTGCCTTCGCTCGGAGAGCATCCAGCAGCTCGGGCGTCTGGTTGACCCTCTCGATCGCCCACATCCCTGCCTCGGTGGCGCCCTGAATATCAATGCGCCAGTTGGTCAACTTGGCCGCGAGCCGCGCGTTCTGCCCGGATCGACCGATGGCCAGCGACAAGTGCTCGTCAAGAACGGCAACGGACGCCGTGCGCCCGCCGGGATTAGTCTCATCGAGGGTCACGCTGACGATAGCGGGTAGACTCAGCGCGGTGCTGATGAAGGTCTCGGGATCCTCGCTCCACAGCACAACGTCGATTCGCTCACCGTGCAGCTCATTGGAGATAGTCTGGATGCGGATTCCCCGCATGCCCACACAGGCGCCCACAGGATCGATACCGTCCTGCCGCGAGGAGACCGCGACCTTTGCCCGGGTGCCTGCCTCGCGTGCTACCGCGTTGATCTCCACCTGCCCGCTCCGGATTTCAGGAACCTCGAGCTCCAAGAGCCGGCGAAGCATCAGCGGGTGGCTGCGGCTAGCGATGATCTCGGGCCCTCTGGATGTGCGCCGCACCTCCAGAACGTACACCCGAATCTTCTGGTGTATGACATAGCGCTCGCCGGGTATCTGCTCCCGGCGCGGCATATGGGCTTCTTCGGTGCGCTCCAGGTGCAACGTCACGCCACGGGGGTTGACCGACTGCACCGTGCCGATGATGATCTCGTTTTCCTGGCGGCTGAAGCGGTTGAACTGGCTCTCTCGCTCCGCCTCGCGCAGGCGCTGCGTGATCACCTGTTTGGCAGTCTGAGCCGCGATGCGGCCGAAGTTGCGCGGGGTGACATCCAGCAGGATGGCCTCGTCAACCTGTGCTGAGGGTTGGTGTTTTCGGGCGTCAGGGAGGGTGATCTCGATCTGCTCGTCCTCGACCTCGGCCTCCACGACCATCTTTTCGAGGTAGATGCGTGCCAGTCCCGTCTCCAGGCTGATCTCTGCCTCCACATTCTGCGTGGCAGGGACCTTCCAGTCACGTCGGTACGCCGTCGCCAGAGCCGCCCTGATGGCGTCCAGGACGACCTCTCGTGGCAAGTTGTAATCAGCACATATCTGATTGAATGCCAGGGCGAACTCGCTCTTCATTAAGACTCTGCCTCCCACTGCGAATCAAGGGCACCTACAAAGAAAAGTGGGGCAAGCCCCACTTTTGAGTTTCACGCTATGCCCCTCTAAACCGCATTATACCATAGGTGAAGGGACTCGACAAGCATCTCAAACCGGCATGGCGAGCAGGACAATACACGAGCGGGGCGCCACTTGGAGCCTGTCCGACGACACCACCGGCGCCTCTTCGGGCCTCACGATGTCGTCGGGCGAAGCCTGCGCGGTGTCGATGACACGACGCCATGCCAGCGTTGGGTTGTCCTCCAGATTGGGGCTCGGCAGCTCAAAGGTCAGTGGCTGCCAGTACGCGTTGAGGATGATGTGCAGATGCTCGCCGTCCTGCGGCGCCCGCAGCTCGAAGGCCAATGTATGTGAGTTGTAGGCCCGGTCGGGGACATTGAGTTCGACGCCGTGCCACACCAGCCGCTGAGGGCTGCCCTCCGAGGTCTGCCAGAACGCCTCCTTGCGAAACACCTCCAAGTTCTGCGTCAGCCGGATCAGCTCGCGCGTGAAACGAAGGAACCCCGCGTGGCGCTCCGGGTCTCCCCAGTCGAACCAACTAGTCGCGTTGTCCTGGCAGTAGGCGTTGTTGTTTCCGGCCTGGGAGCGCAAACACTCATCGCCCATCAGGATCATCGGCGTGCCCTGCGATACAAAGAGGATTGTCAGCAGATTGCGCGCCTGCCGTTTCCGGAGGGAGCGAATCGCAGCCACCGAGGTCTCGCCCTCCACGCCGCAGTTCCAGCTGAAGTTGGTGTTTGCGCCGTCCCGCTCCTCCTCCTGGTTGGCCAGGTTGTGCTTCTTGTTGTAGGAGACCAGGTCGTGGAGCGTGAAGCCGTCGTGCGATGTGATGAAGTTGATGCTGCGGTTCGGCTCGCGATCGGGTTGCGAATAGAGGTCCGGGCTCCCGATCAGGCGTGACGCCACGGCCTCGACCATCCCAGGATCCCCCCGCACAAACCGGCGCACGTCGTCGCGGAAGGGTCCGTTCCATTCGGCCCATCTATGACCGATGAAGTTGCCCACCTGATACAAGCCTGCCGCGTCCCATGCTTCGGCGATGATCTTCACCCCCGACAGCACCGGGTCTGACTCGATTTGCCAGAGGATGGGCGGGTTCTCCATCGGCTCACCGTCCTCATCCCGTGACATCACCGACGCAAGGTCGAAGCGGAAGCCGTCGACGTGCATCTCGGAGACCCAGTAGTGCAGGCAGTCGATGATCAGGCGCCGCACCACCGAGTGGTTGGCGTTTATGGTGTTGCCGGTGCCGCTGTAGTCGGCATACGCGGTGCGGTTGTCCTGGAGGATGTAGTAGGCCCGGTTCTCCAATCCCTTGAAGGAGAGGATGGGGCCTTCCTCATCCCCTTCCGCAGTGTGGTTGAAGACAACATCAAGGATCACCTCTATTCCGGCTCGATGGAGGGCCTTGACCATGTCGCGGAATTCCTCGATGGCGGAGAGGGGCTGCGCCGGTTGTGTACTATAGCCTTGATGTGGGGCGAAGAAGGCCACCGGGCTGTACCCCCAGTAGTTGGACAAGGCTGCTGGTGCGTCTTGCTTGTCGTGATGCTGCACGGGTAGCAGTTCCACCGCCGTGACCCCCAGTGACTTGAGGTAGGGGATTCTGTCGATCACGCCCGGGTAGGTGCCCTGCCTGTGAGGCGCGACATCGGCGGCAGACTTGGTCAAGCCCCGGACGTGCGTCTCGTAGATCACGGTGCTTGCGTAGGGCGTGTTGAGCGCTTGATCGCCTTCCCAATCATAGATGCTGGGATCGACGACCACGCTCTTGATGCCCTGGCCCAGGTTTGGCCCGGGCCGGGATGCAGCCGCGCGGCTATACGTGCGGCTCGGCGCGACGGCTCGGGCATACGGGTCCACGAGCAGCTTCTGGTCGTCGAAGTAGAAGCCCCGACGCGGGCGATACGTGCCGTACGTTCGGTAGCCATAGAGCTGCCCGTGCCCGATGCCCGGCACGAAGGCGTGCCAGTAGTAGTAGGTGCGGTTGCGCACCGGGTCGAGCGGGATCACGAGGCTGGGGCTCCCGTCGTCCGCGCTGTCGAACAGCAGCAGGTCGACCCCACGCGCATACTTGGAGAAGATGCTGAAGTTCACGCCGTCCGGGAAGCAGGTGGCTCCTAGGGGAAAGCTCTGGCCTTCCGCTCGCATACCGATCATCGTCACACGCTCCCGCTCGCTCTATTTCCGTGGCCGGCCACACCGCCATCCGGGCAGATTGTACGAGGACTGGAGCGCCTGACAATGGCGCTGCCGCGAGGTTGTCGGTGCGGCGCGGACGCGGGCAGATCCGCAACAGGGCCGCATCAGGTTTTCGACATCGGTCCGGAGACTTTTTTCTGCAAAACAATAGTCTCGGATGAGAACGGTGGGTGATGAGTGACGAGTGATGACTCACTTCTCTAGGGTCTTGAGTCTTGGGTCGGGGTTGCGGAATCGAGGGCTGGTCCTAGTGGGGGGCACAACTCCTCGCTGAGCTCTTCCAGGGCGCGGGCAATGACGGCGGGCAGGCTGTCGGGGTCCTCACCGAGGAGGACGCGACGGTCGCGGAGGAGACGGCCAAGGCGGGACGCGGTCT